>Ga0335074_10011883_pt1 | contig 12192 bp, 13 predicted proteins | sample Lox_Sample_23_FD_206715 | JGI IMG/M metagenome (GOLD analysis project Ga0335074, IMG submission 206715) | Soil microbial communities from Loxahatchee National Wildlife Refuge, Florida, United States - Lox_Sample_2.3 | ecosystem: Environmental > Terrestrial > Soil > Wetlands | place: USA...
GACCAATATTGAGGAAGATATGGATGAAAAGGTGTCACCAAGTTGCCACCTAGTTTTTTATATGGGGCCGCCTAGTCACTTTTTGCATAGGCTGATGAAATGAAGGAAGGTATGTCATGATGAGTCATTTCCAGTTTACGAATCAAGATTCTGAAACAACGTCAACTTGTTTAATTTGTGTTCTTTTAAATATGGGGTTGCATTCAGGCAGTGTTGGCAGTCAAGCGGTTTGCTACTGGGTTTATAGCTAGTTTCGACATGATTCGTGGCTGATTAGCTGTCAGATCGAGCCGAAACTAATGTGATATATCTCATTTCAAAGGTAAATTATATCTGATACGAGGTTTTAAGCTTATAATATCGAACCGATCGAAACCCGGGCTTATATTATAAAGTATAAGACCGATTCGCCCGATTTGAGGTATAACAGGCATCGAGCGCTATAGTTTGCTAGTAGTATATGCCTGTGACAGCAAAGTGTCACGGGTTTGATCATTTTAAGGCCAAATTGAGCACTGCCCATGACACATTGGTTAAATAATGCAATTTCCCATTACATCTGTCATGGGTTTGAGCTAAATCGTGAGAATATGAGCGTTGCCCGTGACACACTTTTAATCTGTAAGTTACAGCTCGAACCGACCGATAATTTAGGTATAAATGCACCGAATCGAATCAGGATCGGCCATTTTGTTAACCAAATCGATCGATTAATATGGCTTGAGATTAAATCAAGGCCTCGGGATTGAACGATATCCGATATTTCGGTCCGATCTCGAGTCGATCCCGGTTCTGGAGCAATCGGAAGTCAACACTGCATTCAGGCAGTTGAATGTGTACACAGTCTCTTTTCTGATCTGCTCAGATGATGGGCTTTTTTATAAAGATCATGTCCAGGGTCAATGTCCACCCTGAACACAACCAAAAGTCTTCTCTCACTCTTCAACATGGGTTTGCGTATCAATGGCAAAGGCAAGGTGGAAACCGATTCCCAACTCGAGTCTCCTCAACATCAGCCCCATGGTAATTCGGCTTTTCAAATTTCCGTTCAAACTAGACAAAATTTCTTGAAACTAGACTTTTCATTGGCTAACTACGCGCCCACCGCAAATTCTGCGCAACTTGAGCACGAAATGTGCTCCCACGGCTAAACCCTGTACATCGGTCATTTTAAGCTACCGACGAGTGTCCCGTTCCCACCGGCTACACTTAATGCTCAACTTCACTCCTTCCTTCCCATCAGCGCATCCATCAACGGGAAAACCTTTCTCGTCGTCCATGGAGTTCTACTAGTTCGAAATTCGTTCGGCTCGACTTGCCTATCACCAGAATTCGTTCCGTCCTCTACTTACGTAGATCTCAAAGTACTCTTGGTGATCTCCTCTTCCACAAACTCGCTCTTTCCAATTTGCCAACAAGTTTGCTTTCCCTCGCCTCTATCAACGCATCCATCAAAGGTATATCGTGCCTGCAATGGGAAAGGTGGTTTGATGAAGGTAGTCAAACCACCTTTCCCGTTACATTGCGGAATCAGGAAGACGGCCATGGGCGAAACTGGCAATTGTATAGAGAGATTCTATACGATGTGCTAGAGGTGGCATCGACGAGAGGACACATTGAAGTCTATTTCCCTTGTGGTTCAAGGAAAGGAAACTTCAAATGTATCATGATACTCCAACCGTACAACTCGCATTTCCCTGCGTGCCAATAGGGTATTCAAGCACAGTTATTGGGTATTCTATTGTGGTTGTCCCAACCTTGCACCTTGCATCTTGCAGACTGTGGATGACGTTGCCAGTGGGTTATCGTTCGGGATTTTGATTCGACATCCTATTCTTCTCAAGGGAACCTGTGTGGGTCGAGATCATCGAGGCTTAGTTGCAAGCAACTCCGTCGTCAAGGCGATTTGTACAAAGGCAACTCCAAGGGAATTCGAAGGTAACTCCATGGCCACAGTCGTCTGACATGTAGGCTAACCTGGTCCAGCCCTGAGCTCGAAAAGAAGTCTGAGTTCGCAACAGTTGACAGGCTTAATGGGCGGCGTTTACGAAACTTCCTGGGATCGTTACATCAGAGATATATACGAAATACTCATTCCATTTGTTTTCCAAGGACAGGTCCGGATTGTTTTGATTTCTTTGGCTGAGGAGTTGCTACCATCGGCGCATTCATCCATCGATTTTACCATCGATGGTAAAACCATCATCGTGACCTTTGGATGACCTACCAAATTCTCATTGCGTAACCTAGACACCTTCGTGTTTGGTGATTCATTACCTGTCATCCTCACGATACCAAACGAAGTGAAAATCGCTACGGAAGGTACCAGTGCACAGAACCGGGACAAGCTGACTCATGCAGAAACAGGGCCTGTCACAGGTTTGGGAGCGGGAGCATACATTGTGGTCCGGGAACATACATTGTGCTCTGGGAACATAAATTGTGCTCCTTGAAAGTGAGATGATACTGGTTTCCAGGGAATGCGTACGGGTTCCTTTCATCTTGTTTTCAATAATATGCCAACTTAAGTAGACCTCTATAGTTTCATAGAAATATACAATCTCTTTCTTCAATTCTGAGAAGCGCTACACCTATTTCTATTCAGAATATATCGTATTGTACATGTGCATATCAACATAGTTATTTATCCAAAATTCTTTGTATACCTCCAGTCCAGGCTCCGATTTACTGGTTGCGCCTTTGGTCCCAAAGCCGTTGAAGTGAGGTACAAGATGTACTCCACGTTCGATTGTATCGATAGGGATTACCTCAAATCTGTCTTTCACAACTTTGAACATCCCACTGGCCTTGTCGGCTGGCCTTACGGTTCGAAATAATTGCACGTAAGCCAGGGATAATCGATTTTCTGCGCTCTCCAGATCCTGAATTGAAAACAACAGCAAAATGCGAGCGACCCTCCGATTTGCCATTTGGTCGTCCCCTTCCTGAGAATCATAGCGGACTAGGACGGTATCAAATCGCGGTTTGGTCCAGGCTTTATCTTGACCATATGCGTGCGATGAGGTCACGAGAATATGCTCTGTTATCATTGTCTTCCGATCATGGACCTCCGGATACTTCACCGTCAACCCGAGGTGACCTTTGATAAAGATGGCACCTCTCTCTTCAACATCCGCCCTTCGTACTCGCACAGCGAATTGTCCTCTCTCTTGAATGTGTCGAATTGTAGTCATTGTTAATTCGACGAGCCGTTCGAGTTCAAGATCTTGCTGTACCACCCCAATTTCTCGTACCTTTTCCCATCGTCGTCCTCCAGAAACAGATACCGAAATGCTAGGTTCCATCTCTTGACACAATGGCGTTGATGCTCGATTCATGAGGTGTTCCTCTTCGTCTTCCTCCCATTCGTCATCAATATTTGGTGTTCTCTCTGAAGGCGGCAATGTCTTCTCCCACATCTTCCAGGCGAGTTGTCGGTCCTGGTCTCGAAGAACAAATTCCATTGCCTGCGGACCTTTATTACTAGATCGAAAGCTCTGCTTCAGTGGTTTGTGCCAGGTTTCTTCTCGATCCGTCGACGACAATGGCAACGGACCCTTCCATGATATCCATTCTGGATAGTACTGAAGAATATGAATTTTGGGACTGTACCAATTCTGATCGACGACATCATTGCTAACCAAAGGGCCATTGGACTTGTTTCGAAGCTCAGTAAACTCCAGGATTGCATCTTTGAGCATCTTGATGGTGGAATCGGTGTGGCTGATGTAGTGAGAGAGTCAGTGAATATCCATATATAATTTCACTAATCTTGCGGCATCATCTATTAACAAGTCTCGGATTAGAGCTGGATAAACTTTCATCATGTTTTTAAATTCGTTTCCGGTCCACCGAGAGGTAGTTGATATTCCTTGTCGAAATGCGCGGAGGTAAGGATATGGAGGGAGTTGGCTGAAGCGCGCGTCAAGTTCTTTCTCCACTTTTTCGAGACCGACGTTGTGCGTAGTTCTTATGAATTCCATAATCCATTTCAAATGCAAATAATCGTAGAAACATTTCGAGATTTGATAGAGTAGGTCCGGCGCAGCTGCGTCATAAATGTTGCTATAAGGATGCCGTTCGGTAAATGGGCGAGTTGGGTGATAACCCTTCTCCCTCAGTCTGGCTGGTTCGTTCCTGTACAGGGATCAGAGGCATTTTGCTTTGTCAGCAGTTCGCCGGGGATGGTTTGCATGGTCCAACAAAGGTGCAGCAACCTAGCATTTCAGTCACATTCATATTCATGCTGGGGTCTTACTGTTCTTCGTTGGGTGCCCGCTGTATTCTGCTTCCGATGGCCTGTAGATGTCCCTGAAGTCTTCTTGCGTTTTGTGTTTCTTGTATTTGCCTTCTTCAACTCTTTCTTTTCCCACTTCAAGTTCTCGATTCGTTCCTGCAACCGTTTTATCCGGAGTCGATTCTTCGTCGCAGTGTCAACATCCCCATTTTGCTCTTCCTCAGAGTCTTCGGTTTGATCTCCTTCGCTATCAGTTGATTCACTTTCGGCTTCTGGTTTCTCGTGTCGATAGGCTGGGATTTCACACTTCGGACAAAAGCCAGAAATTATGCTGGTAAGCAATTGTAACTCTTGGTAATCGGCCATATCTATCGAGAGAACAGGGAAGCATAGGCGCCGGTGGCCATCAGGGCAGAGCAGATTTATTCCGTCGTCCATGCCTTGGCGCAAAGGCTCAAATATCTCTGAGAGGATATCATGGACAACATCACGCTTCCATTCCTGGGTCTTCTCCTTTTTTTCGTTAATTGGTAGTTCTAACGGGTTAGACAAAGCTAAGAAGTGGGGCATTAAAAGATGAGAGACGTTGCGAAGCCAGAATTGGACTTGACTTGCAGGTCGTTTACACAACACTTTTGAGAATTTGGGGCTAGTTACCAAGTTGTGTAGGAAGGAGCCCAACCAATCTCATGGCGAGATTTTCCGACTTAAACCTTTCGTATCCCACCACATTTCCCACAGTCATATAGACCGGCCATGCGGTGGCATTTCCTGACGCTGAGGCCAGAAGCGTCTTATCCGAATATATTACGATCGGAACGATCGTGCAGCTTTTGCCTGGATTGGCATTCGATATTCTGGTCTATCATAGGTCAAATCTGAAATAACCTGAGTCCTTACTTGAGTTTCCCACCACCAATTCGTATCATAGAGGTCAGTATATACTCTCTCCCGTTCACCGTTGAATTTCCTAACTGGGGCCCAGGTACACTTGTTTGAGAGTCTCTCGTTTTCGAGTATTTCTTGCAAGACGGCAAGTGTGTCTTTTTTCCAGTACTGGACTGATCGTTCTGGATTTTCCTCGTCTTCTATATCGCAGCTTTCAAAAGGTTGCAACATCCTTCTTAAATCGTCCAAGCAAGAATGGAAATGGGAAACAGAGCGGAAGCAAGCACCATCTGGGTGAAGGAAGTTGCCGTCCGCGCCGAGAGATGATCCATCTACAGCAATGCCTTTGACAGTGACGTTGGAGTCGATATTATTTCCACCATGGCACATCTTTTTGGCAAGATTGTATTGACGTTTATTTTCAAAGGGGTAATAGAGATCATTCTGGCGGCATTCGCGAATCCTCTCGCGCTCTTCATCTGCTGGATGGACGTAGTGTATCCCAGCATCTGTTGCTAATCCTAGACGATCTCAGCACGAACGAAATCTGATTAGGTTACCTGCATTTTCAAACTCCTCATCGGCGGAAGCCATATCCTGTTCGTCATTGTAATCGCCTGCGAAACTGTCTCCGCCTGGCTCTTGATAAAATAATTGATTGAGGTTCTGTGGGATCCCCCGTTCATAGGGGGCATCATCTGAATTTCTTTCATGCAGGCGTTGCAGCAGTTGAATCATGGAGTCGGGTGGAAGAAGACCTGTATTCCTGTGCAAATTGGCCCAATGCCGATTCACTTTGCTAGCAGCAATGGACTGGCGACATACCGTGCAGGTCACCCTTCGCTCTGCCAAGTTGAAGTCTTCGTCTGAGTTGGAATCAGAATATTCTGTGTCGGAACGGGCCATATTGAGAGAATTCAAATACCATAATATACGATAAGATGTGTATGGATAAGGTTGAAGGTTGAGAAGGTTGCGTCAGGCGGAAAAGCTTTGGATTTTGGTTGGGATTGTTTTAAAGACGAAATGAAATAGAAGAGAGACAATTGCAAAAAGCGGGTTCTTCAACCGGAGCTCGGCGTTCTCTCCGTACAGTGTCTCTTATAAAAGCATTGCTTTTTCTAACAGAACGTATTCCTGGTTTTCGCAACGTGATCCTTGCTCTCGGAGCACAATTCTTGTTCCCAGACGCCAGATTTGAGTTTAAGTAATCTGCCCCTGAAATTGCTGAGTGAGCGGCTTTAAGCAGAAATTCCCGGGTTTTTGCAATCGCAGATCAAGTTATAAGCCACCAACTTTAATCGATAGCTGAAAATTCAGGGGTTGCCCGGAAAAGACTCAGGCCACGCGCCTAAAGACCATCAACTTGCGCAACTCTCACTTCACTTCACAAACTTACCTCTACTAGATTGCTAATCATGGATAAGGGTGCAGAGTCTACCGCTTCGCCAACCGCTGGTACTTCCCCAAAGAAGAGACATATCATGACCAATGACGTTCCTTGGTCGTTGTCATCGAATAACAAGCCATTCAAGAATTGGACTCACGAGGACATCTTAAAGGAATTCAACATGAATCAAACGCAATGGTGGCTCCTGGATGCCCTAGTAATGTCCCATACAAAGCACTTCATCTGACTCCGACTAGATCTGCGAGGAGCGAGACAAGACTGTTGCAACAGATCCCCTGTACAAGAAATTTTCTACTTGGAATGACCTGGACCAAGATGATGGTCATGAAGTTGCCGAGAAGGCTGCAGAAGGCTGCATTTCACAGCATGCAGCTTTTGCCAACCGCTTTCAGAACCTCGTATCGCAGGACGAAGCAGAGAAAGTAAAAGAAAGGAAATGGTTGTTGAAATTGGTAGATATTTGGTATTACAAGAAGTGGAATAACAAACGCAACGCCGACATTATGAAAGCCTCCCCGACTAAGAAAAGGAAGGTCAGCGATAAGATATTATGCCAGGGGTGTGGAAACGAATTGGTTTGTGCGAAGTGCAAAGAATCTTCAAAGCCCACCAAAGTAAGTCCCCAGGGAGAGGACTGATTGATGGGTACGCTTTAGTTGGCTACAATTCAGTTACACAACAATGGCGCGATGGCTGTCGACCCACAGCATGAGGTCAGTAAATTGCCCGAAGAGACCGTCGAGGTTCCTAATGAATCTAAGAAGCCTGACATTGAAAACATCGAGAAGGTATCGTCCGAATAGTTCAACTCAAGTCGGCTGACAATCTAGCTCAAAGATCTCAAATTACATACCACGTCTGAGGGTATCCCTCCTGAAACTCTTTCGCTGCCATCTCCCGTTGAAGTGCATGAGCCATGTCCAGTTGAAGTACCTGGCACCATTCCAAATTCAGCAGTTCCCTCAATTTCGACCTGTCCAACTGCAATTCCATCAACCCACACTCCACCCCCAACAAACTCGGAATCTGTTCCTGCGGAAAAGGAGGCGGATGATTCTACCGAAAAGGCTGAGCCGGATGTTTTGAATCCATTTCAAGACAAATCTCACGATCGTCAAAATACAAAACCAGCCATTCCTGGGACCTCGCAGAATCCCTTCTGGATCATCAGTGACGAATCCTCAGATGAGGAAGAGCTGGAAATGCAGAACGATGACGAAGAAGACGAAATAGACGTCGACGAAGGATTCACTGCAGGGCTTAACGAAGTTCAGCAACAAGAGCAGCTAATAGATCTAACTCAAGAAGATATTGTTTTTGGGACAGAGTTTGAAAAGGTCGACAGTTATGATCACTATTTGGATGAACCGAATCCGTGGCATCCCGACCTTGCATGACCTCTATTCCCCGCTCAGATCATAGGCTTCAGATGGATGGTAGATTGGCATGCCGTTGGCGGTGGTTTGGTTGCTGACAAAGTTGGGTGCGGAAAGGTAAACGCAATTCTTTTTGGTTGCTCACTAGCAGACATACCAGACCGTGAACTTCCTTCTACATTTATGACAACAAGTCAAACAAACTCAGCCTATTCAGCGTCGAACATTATGTCTGCTAGTGGTGTACAATGCTCCGCTGATTCCTGCGTGGCTGAAGTCTTTGAATAATCTCAATATAATTAAGTTGCAATGGGCATGTCAAAAGAAAAAGGATTCCCGCTTGGATGAAACTTCAGTTGAGCGGCTACAAGGAGTCCTCGAAGAAGAGAAGTGTTGGGTCGGTCCGGACAAAGGATTGACTGTTTGGAATGCACATGCCCATGGACCGCCACCCTTAACAAAAGACGGAACATTTGGATACGATGTCGTCCTGATTACCGCAAGCACATTAACGCGAGCCGCTGGGAATTGGGTTTTAAAATCCAAATACAGCACGATCATCGCGGATGAGGCTCACGATTTCTTACGCGGCCAACAAAACTCTATCTCAAATACCTTAAAAATGTGGTTCCAGTTACTAAACCGCACAATCTCAACCTTTCTCCTCACGGGATCCCCGTTTATGACCAACATCTGCCACGATTTTGTCGCAATGACTAAAGCCATCGCTGCTAATGACAAAAGAACGAACTGGTCGCCTGATTGCTCTGATGAAGGCCTCGACAATCTAGTATCTGGTTATATAGGGGTCAATGAAAAACGTTATGACAAAGCACTCGAACAACAAAAGGAGATTAGGAAGAAAATGACTGGAACTTTGGCCATATACACCTTACGTCGCGATGAGAAATCGAGGATAAGGGGAAAGGAAGTCATGAAAGATTATTTCGCAGAGTGCTTGAATTTGGAAGATCCACTGGTACCAGAGGATGGAGGTCAGGAAGCGATGAAAAGAGACGTATTGTATCAAAAGTTCCGTGGAATTGGTGCAAAGCAGCTCACCCAACAACGAAATGATGATATGCGATGTCTTTGCTTTAGTCATCGGTTTATACAATGGGAATGTTGCAAAAGCCCTGCTCAAAGGGCAGCCGTCTGGGACTCCTACACTCTCGAAGAAGCTAGCGGTCATATCCGTACTGCGGCGCTAATCGATTATTTACGTGAGAAGAAGGCCAAACAAGACGGAGTCATCATATATGTTCAACGCCATTTTCAAGCTGAATTGTGTGTAAAGGCAGAAAGCCTCAAAGAGACATCAACTAATGGACAGATATGCCAGTTGCTAGGATTGTCGTTTGGGTTCATCGGTGCCCAGGATACCAGGATGCTAAGATTGAAATTCTCCGACGCGTCACAAAAAGCCACCATCGATAAATGTCGGGCAGGTACACTAGACGTCGCTGTCTGTTCCGTTCAGAGCGCCAAGAACGGCTGCAATTTGCAGGGTATGTCGGCGATGGTATCTTTGGGATGGATCGGACGATATATAGAAGAAATTCAAGCGAAGGGTATGGGAACCGAGTTATAGTCATCGCTAATAATCACGCAGGTCGTGTGTGCAGAGCGGGTCAACAAAAGAGGACTGAATTCAGAGTATTGTGGGTTGCCGGTGAAGCGCATGATGAGGCGCCGAGATTGTTTAATAAGACTAGAATGACAGAGAGTGAAGCGTTGACTCAGATTGATGCTAAGCGACTATTGCGCAAGAGGAAGAGAAAGGCAAATGAGGAGGAAATGGAGGAAGAAGAACCTGGAGCAGCTTTCTTTGACTAAATTTGATCTTTATTTTGGAACAATAATATTATTAGTCGGAGGATTTTGCTAGTTGGATAAAAGTTGAATGAACCCTTAAGCTGATGGTTCATGTTCTTGGAGCCTCATGCTTCATGTTATTGGAGCATGATTCATGCTCTTGGAGCATTCTTTATGTTCTTGGGACATGCTTCATGTTCGTGAGATAAATCTCTGTCTCCATGCCGTCGGACTGCTGGGTGGCAATCGAGATTACTGCCTGTCAGAGTTCGTAACTACATGATTTAACCAGGAGAACTAGTGCATCCTGCAGAGATACGATGCAAAGGTCCCTTGCTAATTGCTTGGTTGTGGAGTTAGGGGCGGAGATGTCTCAGGCCGTCATGTCATTATGTGGAGTCACATAACGCGAATCGAGATTTGAACTGAGCTGATCGTCATTTGTCGGCTTGCATTCACCTTCCCAGCTCTGTTGTTGGTTCTCCAGAGTGTGGATGTAAAGAAAAGGTTCATTTAAATGACTAAACTCTTCTGGCGAAAGGGAACTCATGAAAGTTCTCAATTCCTGATGGAAATTGGTCCATTCAATGAGATCGGACCACCTGACGCAGGTTCAATTATTTTGGCCAATCAAATGGTGAAGCAGCTGGTAACCACGGTTACTACACTCGCACCACAACAACTTCCACGGCACCGCCACCTATCTCCTTGTTTACCCGCGTCCATTTTCTCAACAAATGTCCACAGAATACGGCTTCCTTAGTCGAGCAGACATTCTTCGTGTTCCTGTCCCCGTTTTAGATCAGGGTGAGGACCCTGAATATAGCAGGACACCCTCTCCCGGATCTCCCACTCTATCCAACCATCGCATCAGGTGGTCCGATCTCATTGAATGGACCAATTTCCATCAGGAATTGAGAACTTTCATGAGTTCCCTTCCGCCAGAAGAGTTTAGTCGTTTAAATGAACCTTTTCTTTACATTCAGACTCTGCAGCACCGACAACGGAGCTGGGAAGGTGAAGTCAAGCCGACAAACGAGGATCAGCTCAGTTCAAATCTCGATTCGCGTTATGTGACTCCGCATAATGACATAACAGGCCGACTACCAAGTCTCTCTCAGATTAGGCGTTATGGAACAGGCTATGGGACTTTTGGACGTCCTGATTATCTGTTCACAGCGTACGATCGACCTTCCTCGTCCTGTAACTTGCATGCAATCCTAGAACTCAAGACCTTTTGGAAGGTGACTCCTGAGCTAATAAACGAGTTGTTCCATGGTAGACCCTTACCTATGCCTTAGATTTAACAGTATAGGTGTCGCCAATAGCGGTAGCCACATGGGACGGTTGGCAGTTGAGCAGCTATTTGGATATTTGGTCCATAGCGGGAAGATTTACGGAGTCTTATCGACTGTAAATATGTGGGTGTTCCTCAAGAGAGAACACGGTGGACGATTGTGGATGACTAGGCCAATTCGTTGTGATGCAGTCCAACCCTTTACAATTATGGAAGCCCTGTACTATATCTCAGCTAAATCAGCTCGGAGTGGTCATCTCCAGGAGACAGATAAAAATGGAAAGCCAGTAATAGTTATGTTGGCGAATTACAAAACTCCCTGTACTGCACCAACTGTTTTCCATACCACTAAAAACCGGGATGACGTCTACTATCCAGAAGTGGGATTGACGCAGGCAACAATTATTCGCTCTCACTCGAAATCCAATGTCTGCTCCTGCGGCGTAATTCACGAGATCCTTTTAGAGCCATGAAAAGATCACAACTGGCTTGGCAACAAAACGTTTTTAGCAACTTGGTTTCCTGGAAATCTCGTGGTCGTCGCTAAAGTCTGGGACAGTTACAAGGAGTCTAGCGAGAGAAGGGATCACGAGATGATGATTTATATGCGTCTGTAGAGTCTATTGGGAAAGTTCGTCCCGCGGCTCATTTGTTCGGCAGACATTGACTTCTGCTATAGCATTATCTTGGAGGAAGTTAAGGTACTATTCAAAGCGAAATCTCAGGTCACTGATATTCAATAGGGGGAGCCGCTCGATACAGAAAATTTGACTCCGGATGTCGAAGCCAGGATTAGCGAAGCTTTTAAGTCTCTTCATGACTTGGGCGTCATTCACGGCGACATTCACCCCCGTCATGTGCTAGTTTTAAGAGATGGGTCGATTCGAGTCCTCGACTTTGACCATTCCTTTGTTGTCTCTTCGATTGATTGTGGAGAGGTTGGATTCGAGGACGAGGAAATAGAAAACATGTTCAATGGGTTGAAAGGATATAAGCACCGCGCTTGGGACGATTGATTTTCAGAATTGTATCGTCTAGGGAAAACTAATTAAGTATGCATAGGAAATGGCCATAAGTCTGGGAAGTTTGATGTACAATCTAAAATATTCATGGTATGATTAACACAATCTGGGTCTGAGAAATGGTTCTTTGGTAGGGAGCCATGGAT
>Ga0335074_10011884_pt1 | contig 12191 bp, 9 predicted proteins | sample Lox_Sample_23_FD_206715 | JGI IMG/M metagenome (GOLD analysis project Ga0335074, IMG submission 206715) | Soil microbial communities from Loxahatchee National Wildlife Refuge, Florida, United States - Lox_Sample_2.3 | ecosystem: Environmental > Terrestrial > Soil > Wetlands | place: USA: Florida...
CTAACCGTGGCCACCGCGCCTCCGTCGGCTCCGTTCGCAATGGCAATCGACCCGCCGGACCGTTCGCAAATGGCCTTGCAGATCGAGAGGCCCAGGCCGGTGCCTCCGCTCTTGCGGTCGCGCGAGGAATCGCCCCGATAGAACGGCTCGAAGATATGGGCAAGATCCTCGGCAGCGATTCCCGAACCCTCATCTCTCACCTTCAAAATCATTGCCTGCTCATCTGCGGCTAGACTCAATCTGACTGTAGAACCTGCAGGGGAGTGCTGCAGGGCATTCAGCAACAGGTTCGAGCACAGGAGCAGACCGTCACGCTCCTCGACTCCGACAACCGGGTCTATGGCCGCGCTCAGCGTTACCTTGACGTGTCGAAGCTGTGCAAATGCCTGGCTTTGTTGAATACAATTCTCCAGGCATTCGCGGATCGCGCATTGCGCAGACTGGCGCACGCTGCCTGTTGTGTCGCTGTGTTCGACCCGGGCAAGCGTCAGCATCTCCTCAACGGTCTTCTCGATGCGCGCATTATCTTCCAGGCATCGTTCGAGTCCGCTCTGATATTCCGCGGCGCTCCGCGGACGCATCGCAAGCAGCTGCAGAGACGACTTGGCAATAGCGACGTCGGTTTTCAACTCATGCGCAGCGTCACTCGTCAGCCTCTTCTGCTGCCGGAAAGACCGGTCCAGCCTGGCCAGCGCCGATTCGAGCGCCAGCGAAAGCGGCCGCAGTTCGCGCAGCTCCTTTGCTTCTTCCGGAGCCTTGAATTCCAGCCGCGCCGCTGACAATTGCTCGGCCTTACCCGCTAAATCATAAAGAGGTGCCAGCCCGCGGCGCAGCATCCATGCCATGGCGATCGCCGTGAGGCTAAGGGCGAGCAGGCTGGCAATCGCGTAAAAGCGCACAGCCTCAAAGATCGCGTGCCACACATGTCCGGTAGGCACACCGTAGACGACCGAAATCGCGTGCGACACTCCCCCGTGTTCCCCAGGGTCCACAACCCGCACGCCGTGCATGCGGATGAAGCGATAATTCTTCCCGTCAATGTTGACCGTAGCGATTTTCTCCTCGGCCGGCACCGCATTCAGCCAGTCCTTCCGGGCCGACTCTCCTAGAATTCGGCCTCTATCATCCTCGACTCGATAAAGGTCCCCATGCAGTACAAGTCCCTTCGTGTCCAGCATCACGTTGTCGTCCGCGTCGTCCGCGTCCTGCACCGCTCCCAGCAGGGAATCGGCGCGTCCGCGCAGCATCACGTCAAACGCCGCAAAATGCGTATGTCGCTCATACACGAGGGCCGCGCTTACCAGAGCACCGAATGAAAGCAGCTCCAGTAAGAGAACCGTCATTATCAAGCGCCGTGTGAGAGATCGGGTCTTCATGCCGTCGTGTCTCGCTCCCGCCGAATCCGGTATCCGCGGTGCCGTAGCGTCTCGATCAGCGGCTCTGCACCGTCGGCATCAAGCTTCCGTCGCAGATTCGAGATATGCGCCTCGATAACGTTCGAGTGATGTGCCCAGTCGTAGTCGTACAGATGCTCGAGCAGTTCCTGCTTCGAGACAACCGCGCGCGGCCGATGCAGCAGGTACTCCAATATGCGGAACTCAGTCGGTGAGACATCCACCGGCCGTCCGGCCCGAAGCACCGTCTGCTGCAGGGTGTTCACTTCCACGTCTGCAATGCGAAGAATGGGATCCGCCACACCCTTTCCGCGCCGGATCGCTGCTTTAACGCGAGCGATGAGCTCACCCAGGTCAAAAGGCTTGCTCATGTAGTCGTCTGCCCCGCTGTTCAGAAGCTCAACGATCGACTCCTTACCCTCCTGCGCCGTCAGCACGAGGACAGGCGTGGTCTTCTGGTCGCGGCGCAGGTCCCGCAACAACGCCTGCCCACTCTTGCCAGGCAGCATCAGGTCGAGAACGATCGCGTCGTAAACGCCCTGCCGCGCCAGATACTCGCCCGTGGGTCCGTCCGGGGCATGGTCGACGGCGAGCCCGATTTCGCGGAAAGCCTGTCCAAGATTCTCGGCCAGCCGCGCTTCGTCTTCGACAAGGAGTATTCGCATTGTGCAATCAGAACTGGCGCCCACTTTAATAAGTCTGCCAGCCAGGACTTAAGAGCAGCTGAATTCCTCAAGAACAGGCTAAATTCTTGAATTAAGGATACGCCGCGCATCTCCCTGCCCGCAGCCCTCGCACTTCTCATCCGTCGACAGAGCGGTGACAAAGCAATGACACGGGAATGTCAGTAACGTCGCGCCTCTCACAGAAAATGGAAGTTCAGTAAGACAGTACGAGGCGTCTCAAATAGTCGTCACGGTATTGTCGAGCGGTTCATCAGAAATCAGACAGACGAAACGCGGGAAGAACAACAATGAACGTTATTTACCTCCCGACAAATGGAGTAAGGTACAGAGTCGGCAAGCGGCTCCTCGACCTCGTATTGGCAATCGCCATTCTGCCGGTTGCACTTGTTCTTGTGGCGATTGTCGCAATAATCGTCAAGGCCAGTTCTCCCGGTCCGATTTTTTACCGGCATCAGCGGGTCGGGCTGGGTGAGAAAACCTTTGGCCTTTGGAAGTTTCGTACAATGCTCTACGACAGCGATCACATTTTCTGGAATCATCTGGCGCAGAGCGCCGAAGCCCGGCGTGAATGGCTCTGTTATAGAAAGCTGAAGCACGATCCGCGAATCACAAAAATCGGCGCCTTCCTGCGTCGCACCAACCTGGATGAATTGCCGCAGCTTCTTAATGTCCTTCTCGGCCAGATGAGCCTGGTAGGTCCGCGTCCCATCGTCGAAGAAGAACTCAAACGCTATGGAGTGGGCGAAACGCTCTATGCGGCGGTTTTGCCGGGCATAACTGGCTTGTGGCAGGTGAGCGGCCGAGGTTGTTTGCCCTATGAGAAGCGCGTAGCACTCGATGTGGAATATGTCAGCACGTGGTCGTTTGCTGGAGACTTACTGGTTCTAACCAAAACCTTGAACGCGATCTGGACCTGCCGCGGAGCATTCTGAAGAATTGCTGCACGAGGTTGGAGTCGAGCGACAAAAAGAGAGACTCAGCGTCAAAACGAAAGGTCCTGAAGCGCCCAAGCTCCAGAAGCGTCAATTTCACTTTGCTTACGCGCTTTCGTAGAATGTGCGCATCTTCATTGCCAGATTGGAATCCTGTTGGGCGGAGTTGCAATGTTTTATGGGAACCCCACGCCACAGAACGGTAAATTTCCTGATCGTGCCCGTGATCGTTCTATTTGCGTTTCAATCGACCTCTCTTGAGGCCCAGCAGAGTGAATCCGCCCTTCAGACGGCCGCTGCGGACTCCAACCCTTCATCGCCCTCGCAGCAAACGGCAGAAATCCTGCGCATGCTGGGTGAAATGCGCCAGGAACTCAAGGATTCGCGGCTGGAAGTTCAGGATCTGAAGAAGGAAGTAAACGAACTGAGGGAAGAGCTGGAAGCCGGTACGCAGAGTTCCAGCGGAGCGGAGTCTCTCAAGTCTGCCGTAGACGAACTCCGCGACGATCAGCAGGTCGTTCAGGCTGAGGTCAAGACACTTGACCAGACGAAGGTCGGTACGGAGTCCAGATATCCTCTTAGGCTCAACGGCATGATCTTGTTTAATTCCTATGTCGTCGATGGTGCCGTCGACAATCCGATCCTGCCGCTCATCGCTCTGCCTCGAACCACGCAATGGGCGCACCACTCCATGGGAGCCAGTCTCGAGCAGACGCAGCTGGGTTTAAGCGCTTCCGGTCCAACGCTCTGGAATGCCAGAACTTCAGCTGACATCGCGGTAGATTTCTTCAATCCCACGAACTACACGACCATACCGCCGCCTACGGCCATGAACCTGCGCCTGCGCACCGTGGACGCAAATCTCGACTGGAAAAACACGCAGGTATCGGCGGGCTTGCAGACGCCGTTGATCACTCCTCTTTCGCCAACGTCGTTTGCCACCGTTGGCCAGCCGGCACTTTCATGGGCGGGCAATCTCTGGACCTGGCTCCCTCAGGCCACAGTCGCGCGCAGGGTGAATTTCACGGATTCTTCTCGCGGAGTCTTTGCATTCGGACTTCTTGATCCGCAGGCGGGTTACGTGACTGGCGAGCAGGCATATGGCATCGCCAGACGAAGCCTTCAGCCCGGTTACGAAGGGCGAATCGCTTACGAGTGGGGAAATAAGGAACGGCCGCTCGAAGTCGGCGCAAACGGCTATTACACGCGGCAACTCTACTACTACACCGCAACCACGGGAAATCAGCCTCTCGATTTCTGGGCTGGAACTGCCGACTGGCGCCTTCCGCTAGCCAGAGTCGCCGAACTTTCAGGTGAGTTCTATCGCGGGCGGGGAATTGGCGACCTGGGTGGAGGCGCCTTCAAGAATATTGTCCAGGAGTATGGCTCGGAATATCCCAGCGGATTGAATGCTACCGGCGGATGGACACAGTTGAAGTTTCACATAACACCCACCTTCGAAACGAACGCCTTCTTCGGAGAAGATAGCGCTCGCGCCAGCCAGGTGCGTGATCAGGCGCCCGTCACCAACCCATCCCCGTACCTCTATTTGTTTCGAAATCAGAGTGTAGCCATGAATCTGATTTTTCGTCCAAAGACATATCTGGTGTTTGCGGGCGAATACCGCTACCTGAAATCCTGGTACATCTATGGCTCCCCCAAAGAAGCACAAACGCTCGATCTGACGATGGGCTACCTTTTCTGATGCGATTCCCAGGATCAGTTCCAGGCTGGCTCGCACTGGCTGCTGTCATCTTTCAAACGCATGCCTTTGCTCAGCCGACCGAAGTGACTGCTCAGGCGAAAGTGAAGTTCTCCGCTGCAGCAAGGAATGCCGAGCACCATTCAAACGAGGGAGTGGTTCTTTGGCTGACGCCCGTTGACAGCCCACTTCCAGCGCGATCTGCCGGCGCAAGCCGAAACCATCTGCAACTGGCGCAGAAGAACAAACAGTTCGTGCCCCACTTATTGGTGGTGCAGACGGGCAGCGTCGTTGATTTTCCCAACCTCGACCCCTTCTTCCACAACGTCTTCTCTCTCTTTAACGGCAAGCGATTCGATCTTGGCCTCTACGAAAGCGGCTCCAGCCGAAGCGTGCACTTCGACCGGCCGGGCGTCTCCTACATCTTCTGCAACATCCATCCAGAGATGAGTGCTGTCGTGGTGAGTGTCCCCACGCCGTACTACGCGACCTCTTCCGCCTCGGGCAACCTGGTGATCCACGATGTCGCGCCCGGAGATTACATGTTGCACGTGTGGGCCATGGGCAACTCCGATGCAAACCTCGCCGCGAACGGTCGACGCATTAGCGTTTCCGGCGGCAGCGTCGATCTGGGCACTCTCGCCATCGAGGAATCCGCTCCCGCCCCTCACAAGAATAAGTTTGGTGAGAACTACGATACCAGCAAAACCCCGGCTTACTAAGGTGAGCAGTTAATCAACGATCGATCTTCAGAGACGAGAGCGCAGTCAGTCCCATGCCCCGCCTGCAGTCAGTCGCATAGAGCAGTGTGTAGTTGTCCTGCCACGACGGCGTATACGCGTTGCAGTCGCCACGTGTAAGCTGTTTCCAGACGCGCGACGATAGATCGAGTGACGCAAGCTGCCACCGATACGAGATGCGCTGTCGCACCACGAGCAACCGTCCGTCGGGAGACAGCGCCGGAGAGTTCAACGGGCCATCGCTCTCCGCTAGAAGCCGCGGTTCGGTGCCCGGCGAAACCAGGTAGATACTCTCTCTGCCCTGATGAACTGCGCTCATGACAAACTTATCCTCCAGACCCGCCGCCAGCGTCCGAACGTCGAATGCGGGCGAGGAAATTCTTTCGGGCACGCCTGCACAATCCCGCAACGCAACCATCCACAGGCTCCCGCGCCCTCGCTCCTCCCGAAGAAAAGCTAGATGTGTCCCGTCTCTCGAAAGAGCCGGATCTTCTCCGTTCTCGGTCTCGCACGTGCGCGCCTTCTTGCCCGATATGACGTGGACAAGCTGAGAACCCTTGTCCGAAGCGGACTCGATCCACAGCTCGTTATTCGCCGGTCCCATTGCGAAGCTCAGCTGATCGGCGGCATGATCAAACTCCGGGTAGACATCGGCAAGAGGGTCTTTGGTGTCGCGCAGCCGATAACCATCATGCAACATCGCAACATAGATGAGATCGCTATCCGTCCTTACCTCACTAGTCCGCAGATAGGGGCCATCCTGAACATTCGCGAGCCCTGACCCAATGGCGGTTATTCCTTTCAAATGCGACCACGCACTCTTGTAACTCGCAGCCCAGAGGCAAACCACCGCACCCATTACAAGTGCAGGCCTTCGGTAAAAGCGCACCAACTCTCTCTCTAGTGCAGGCGGTCTAAGAAGAATAAAGTAGATGATGAGCATCGCAACCCCGCACCATAAGGTCAGGTCGAGGGCCGGAGTAAGAATGCTTACAGTTCGCGATTCCAGGTGAGCCGCGCGGATGTTGCAGGCGAGGATATAAAGGCACAGGAAAACGAGAATAGCCTTCCATTTCCCCTGTCGCATTAGGACCGCCATGGTGGGAACCGCGGCCGCGATCAGCACGACGAACTGATAGCTCGAAGGTGCAGACGAAAGAAACATGAGTAGACAAAGAAACATCGACCATTCGAGAGCTTCCCTGTCGTCGCTGCGAAACCCTGGACGAATGCGGATCAACACCAGGCCCACCAGCAGCGCCTGCCACAGCGGATACAGCACGGCGAAGAGCCTTGCCGATGCAATCAGCGGACGAGGATTCAGCTCAGGCTCAAAAAGAAAGAGCCGATGAAACAGCCCGGACGACGAGGTAAGTGAAGGCGAAAAAGGATTCTGGCTTTCTCCCTGAACCAGCCTCGGTAGCTGCTCGAATATGTACGTCCTGATCGGTTCTTTACCTGCAACCAGGAAGGACAAGGCCAGACAGAGTGCAGTGAACAGAACGGTAGACCCCAGGGCCTTCCACCGTCTCTTCAGCAGAAAATAGAGGCAAAAGAATATGGGATAAACCTTGAGAGCAGCAGCTACCGCGATACAACACCCGCTGCTTATCTGCCAGCCGCGCATGTGGCTCACATACGCGACAACCAGCAAGGCCAGCACCAGGATATGCATTTGCCCAAAGAGAAGACTTGTTTGCAGCGGGATAGCCGCGCATAGCGCGATAATCCAGGCCGTGGCGCGTAGCATACCGGCCCGCCGCCTCAATAACTCGATAGCTCCTGCAAGCAGCGCGAGATTGCACACTATCCAGAAGCGCTTGGCTTCAAGAACAGGCAGCGACGAAAGAGGAATAATCGGGAGCGCTGAAAAGGGAGTCAGTCCCAGAAAGCCCACAAGCTGATGATGGACACCGAAGTGATCGGCGGCGCGCTGAAACCAAATCCACTCGTAGACCCGGTCGAGGCAATAGTGTTCCCGGATAAGACGCGCGGCCACATAGTAATTCGGAAAGTCGGTGTTCAGGACCCTCCATCCCGGAATTACGCCCTTCCACAAAAGAAGGACTGACAGCAAGAAAAGTAAAGCGGCCTCGAAGATAGTTCGAAGTTCACCGATACTCTTAATCCACGACATCCGCGTGGAGCTTATCTGTGCAGTTTCCATTCTCTAGAACTGATCCAGAATCCGCCGCGAGCCTTCAACCCGCGCCTGTTCTTGTTGCGTCCATCCCACCCACTCCCTGAGATATTCGAAATCCGACCGCACGTGATACAAGGCCCGGCTCGCCTTGTACCATGCCTCTTCCGCCCGGTAGGCCAACCCGTTCTTCGTCGACTTCACTGCTTCGTCGCTCAGTGGGTGCGGTTTTCGAAATGGCAGGAGTCGCCGTGTCAAATATCGCCGCCAGCGGCCGCGATCCGTCCAGAACTGCCTCTGCACCAGCAGCGAGAGTTTGCCTCCTGGCGGATCTGTAAGTAGCCACGCGGTCGAATAACGTTCAATCCACAAGGCGCTCTCCAAAGAAAGATTTCTCCTGCTGATCTGCCGCAGAGGTGGAGGCATATCTATTGGAAACATGCGGTCGACCAGGCTCAGAACCAGCGCGCACGCCGATGCCAGGACTGTGTCTCTTTCGATGATCTGCGCTGCCTCGGCCCACACAGCCTTGTCACTGCTGCGCTTGCGAATGAAGTTGGCAACCTCATAGAGCGATAACGCGCGGGTCCACGATCCCAGTAAGTGACGAAAGATATGAAGCACGAGATAGACGAAGTGCTGCGCCGGTCGCAAACGGGTGAATTCCACACCGCGTATCTCGTGGCTTTCCCTCGCATCGAGAAAATCCGACAACGAAGGAAACTCGATCTCATCCAGCTCCCACACCTGCGTGTGCAACTCGATCGGAGGCGGCTCCGGTGTTTGGTAAAGATAGGCCTGAACGCCGAGATGCTTCTTCCATGGCCGGATGAGACGAACCTCGCCCGAGTCATCAGCACGCTGAACTCGATAGTCGAGCTGCTCGAGTGCGTCCTGCGCAGGTCTCAGATCCCGCGGGTCAACCAGCAGGTCCAGATCAATCTGGTGGCGCTCGCGAATACTGTTGAAGCAGTCAGGGATAAGGCTAAATCCCTTGACGCAGCAGTATCGAACCTGCGAGCTGTTCAGAGCCTCAACGGCTTCATGAAGGTAATCAAGCATGCGCTCCATCCGCTTCTGGTTATCGCGAAGCCGTGATCGCAACGCGGCACTCACCGCAGAAGGCACTCGCGCTCCAGGGCTCAACGCTTCAAAGCGCGCTGCCAGTGGTAGCGCCAATCCGCTGCGGTCCAGCCACCGCAGATTCCTCATCCACTCCGTCTCTTCGGCATCGAGCAGCTCCAGTTGATCGGTGCAAAGAAATCGCACGATGTTTTTTCTGAGCGCAGGAGCATCCATCATGACCAGCGACTCCTTTCCGGCCTGGATCGCAAACAATCCCCAACGTGACAGCTGATCTCGAACAGGTACTTCACCGCGTTGGCATCGCGGTCGCAAGCCGACACGAAGCCCGCGCCCTCACCGGATTCGAAGTCGAATGCAAACCACTGTGCCGCCCCCATGCTGAGAAACAGCGAGTGGTTGTCGACCGTCACTTTGCAAGGCCAGTCATCAGGCTGAGTCGCGTCCGGCAGCTCGCTAACGATCTCCCACCGCAGCTGCGATTCTGATTTACAACTGCCCTGCGGCAGAAATCCCGTCTTCTCTGCAGCTCGCAGTACCGTCTGCGAGTCCGTCTGAATCGCCACCGACACGCCAAGCCACAAGAAGCGTCCGCAGAACGGAAGCAGAGTACGACGGTGCATCATGTCTGTCGGCGCGTTGTTGATTTCGGGACAGTCCATCGTTCAGCTCATGCCGGCCAAGGCTTCATCGAGAGCCTCGGCTGCCTTTCCAGGGTGATCGTTGAAGAAAAAGCGATGACACGACGCACTCTCCACAGCGTGCCGAATCAGATCAAGTTGCTTCCTGTAACCGCAGGCGAGCACTCCTTCGAGCGGCTCGAGCTCCGCCTGCAGGTAATCGAGAGCCTCGTTTGGGCTAACAGGCAGCATGGCGCACCCTGGCTCTGCCCTGCGGCTGAGCAACACCACATTCATCACCGGACAATGCAGGCTGCGCTCTACTGCAAAACACTCCTCTGGAAAAACTTCGTACGCAATCTCGCCATTCAGCGAAACTGCGACTTGGCACGTGCAGAGTTCCGGAAAGAAGCCGCTGGCATCCGGCAGTAATTTCACCGGTACGGGCAAGCCCCACGCTTGCACGCTCTCGCGGTCGACAGCGTCTTCCGGCGCTGACAGATAACTCCAGTCATCGGAGAGCAATTCATATCCGCGCCTGGCCAGAGCCACAGTCAATGTGGATTTCCCTGCGCCCGAGCGCCCCGCCAGCAGAACTCCGCGGCCGTCGCGGACCAGGCAGGCTGCATGTATCGGAGCTACGCCGATGCCCGCTGACAGTATGCCCAGGAGCGCAGGAAAGATGTGCGCGCGCCAGCGCCTGTGATCATCTGTCAGCTCCGGCGAACATGTTCCGAAGACTTCTCGCGTGCGCAGATTAAACCAGAACGAGTCGGCGACCGTAAACCGCGCGTAGGCAAAATGGCCTCTCGCGCGAAAGTGGGCCGCGTCCTCGCAGCGCTCATCATTGTCGCGTACATGGACGGTGATTGCAGCACGTGCCGGAGTTGAGTGAGATATCGCATCGCCGCCTTCGGGAAGATAGTCCCGTGCGTACATCGCGAGTTGCGCAGAGTTCGTTCGAAACAGAACGGGCTGGCCCGCAAAGAGCAGTCGTTGTGTGCTCAGAGCCAACGTGGTTTCGGCGATAGCAGTGGCCACCAATGCCATGATCCTCCAGAACAAATCTGACCTCAGCCTATCTCCGTGCCGGGCTTGATAAATGACCCGCAGGCCGAAATGACAAAGGAGTGACATTCGCCTGACACTGCAGCAGATGTGACAGTGGGAAAACAGAATGCACAGACATGCAACTGCCGATGAACATTCTCTCCCCAGTCGAAGTGCTGCTGACACACTCGTATCACCTGTACTACGACCGCAAGCAGGCTGAACGGCAGCAGCCGTACCCTCCCCTTGGAACGATGTACGCTGCGGCCTTAGTTCGCGAAGCCGGGTTCTCAGTGGCCATCTTCGACACCATGATCGACGATCCCGACGCAGGTTTCGAGCATGCGCTTGCACAATACCGGCCGCGAGTCGTCGTGGTGTGCGAAGACAGTTTCAACTTCCTCTCGAAAATGTGTCTCTCCCGCATGCGCGAGGCCAGTTTCAAAATGCGCGAGCTGGCAGCAAAGGCAGGCATTCCCGTTCTCGTGCATGGTTCCGATTCCTCCGATCAGGTCGAAACTTACTTGAGCAACGGCTTCAAAGCCGTCCTTCTCAAAGAGTGCGAGCAGTCGCTGATTGAACTGCTCAACGCCCTTTTGCGCAACGGTCAGAACGCGAACTGGCAGATTCCGGGCCTGGCGTACCTCAGTATCCCGGATGGGAAACTGACTTACACGCCACCTCGTCCACGCTCCACGGATCTCGATCAGTATCCGTTTCCCGCCCGCGACATGGTATCCATCGACCGCTACTCGGTCATCTGGCGAACCCACCACGGCAGATCCTCGACAAATCTCGTCGCCAGCCATGGTTGCCCATTCCGCTGTAACTGGTGTGCGAAGCCCATCTACGGCAATAAGTTTCTTCTGCGATCAGCCGAGTCCGTTGCCGAGGAGATGCAGCTGCTGAAGCGTCAATACGGCGTCGAACATCTGTGGTTTGCCGACGACATATTTGCCCTCGATCGCCGATGGGTAATGGAGTTTGCTGATGCCGTTGAACGAAGAGATGCGGCGATCCCATTCAAGATCCAGAGTCGCGCGGACCTGATGACCAGCGAATCGGTAGAGGCGCTCAAACGAGCAGGATGCGAAGAGGTATGGATGGGGGCGGAATCCGGATCGCAGGCCATCCTCGACGCAATGGACAAAGGGCTGACCGTCGCTTCCATCGAACGCGCGCGTCATCGGCTCGGAACTGCCGGTATTCGCGCCGCGTTCTTTCTGCAGTTTGGCTATCCCGGCGAAACGCTGAAGGAGATCGAAGAGACGATTGCTCTCGTCCGCCGGTGCCTTCCGGACGACATCGGCGTCTCCGTGTCGTATCCGCTTCCCGGCACGATCTTCCATCAGCGTGTGAAGGAACAACTGGGCGACAAGCGCAACTGGATCGACAGCCAGGACTTGAGCGTAATGTTCAGCGCCGCCTACACCGACGAATTTTACCGTTCCCTCCGCAACGCACTGCACCTCGAAGTAAAGCAGTATCAGCATTCCCCGAGCTTCGAGGAGCGCGACAAGCTCATCGATCTTTGGAGTGATGTCTACCGTCTCGAAAAGCGCTGCAGGGTAGAGCGGCCAACACAACTACCCGTCTTGCAGTCAGGCAGCAACCATGCGCTGGCGATGTGCGGCGCGGAAGCCTGCGGTTGAAGAAGGGATCCGGGGTTACAGAGGAGGCTGTCATGGAATTGCTACTCACACACGGTTATTTCCTCTTCGAGGATCCGAAGGAGCTTCAAATCATGAAGCCCTATCCACCGCTGGGGCTTCTCTATATCTGCTCCCACTTGCGCAGTAAAGGGCATTCGGTTGAAGTCTTCGACAGTACATTCCAGACCCGAG
>Ga0335074_10011885_pt1 | contig 12191 bp, 10 predicted proteins | sample Lox_Sample_23_FD_206715 | JGI IMG/M metagenome (GOLD analysis project Ga0335074, IMG submission 206715) | Soil microbial communities from Loxahatchee National Wildlife Refuge, Florida, United States - Lox_Sample_2.3 | ecosystem: Environmental > Terrestrial > Soil > Wetlands | place: USA...
CGGGACCGGTCCGGGTCTCGGGGGCCGCGGACGTCCGCTTACCGCCGAGGAGCTCTCCGCTCCGAAGCTCGTTCGTGATGTACTCCACTCCGAGCCTCACGTCCTCGGGGCGGCGCGCCCCGGTGCAGACGAGCCTCCCGCTCCCGAACAGCAGGATCACGACGCGGGGCGAATCGAGGCGACAGACGAGGCCGGGGAACTGCTCGGGTTCGTACTCCACGCGGTCGAGGCCGAGCGTCAGCGCGATCGAGTTGAGGTTGATCTCGGTCTCGAGATTCGAGGTCGCCACGATGTTCTGGATCTCGATCTTCGGCTTCGCCACGACCTTCTGGCCGGTCTTGCGGATCAGGCCCGAGATCGTCCGGATCGAGGCGTTGACCTGAGCGCAGCTCTTCCCGCCGGTGCAGACGACCTTCCCCGACTGGAACAGCAGGATGGCGGTCTTCGGCTCCTTCATCCGGTAGATCAGTCCCGGGAACTCGGACGGCTCGTACTCGGCTTCGGGGAGACGAAGGGCGATGCGGGGGAGATCCAGGTGATCCGCCAGCGACGTGGAAGCGACTACGTTCTCGATCCGAATTCGACTCATAGCTATATAAATAATATATAAATGACTATATAAGGGTCGCGTCTCCGGTCCGGATCCGACCCCCCCGCCGCGCGCGGAGAGTCGATCGCGTTCCGGCGGTGCCGGGGACGCGGCGCGGCGTCCGACGACTCCCCCGAGCGGTTGACGGGGCGGGGTGACCCGGCCGTGTCGGGCAGCCTTATCGCACTCGTCCCATTGGGGCGCGGCGGGATCCTGGTGACGGACGCACGGCAATCGGCCCTGGACCGGTTCGTCACCCGACTGATGCGCCGGCACCGCATCCCCGGTCTTTCGTTGGGCATCGCGAAGGGGGGCCGGGCGGTGGTCTCGCGCGGATACGGGTTCCGCGACCGGGAGCGGGGCCTTCCCGCCACGCCCGCGACCGTCTACGGCATCGCGTCGATGACGAAGTCGTTCACGGCCCTCGCGGTCCTCCAGCTCGAGGAGCAGGGCCGGCTGCGGGTCACCGACCCGGTCGTTCGCCACCTTCCCGAGTTCCGTACCCCGGATCCCCGCTGGACGCGGAAGATCACCCTCCACCACTTCCTCACGCACACCTCGGGTCTGCCGCCGCTGCCGTCGATCTACTATGCGGCGGGCCGGAGCCTCGCGCACGACCCGCCGTACGACCCGCGCGTGGCCCGGCGCGTCGGCATCGATCCGGATCACCGTCCGCTCGACACGTACAGCCAGGTGATGGAGTACCTCGGGACGGCTCGCTATCGGCTGCTGGGGCCCCCGGGCCGCTTGTTCGGCTACTCCAACGAGGCGTTCGGGCTGCTCGGCGCCGTGATCGAACGGGCGAGCGGTCGGACGTACGAGAGCTACGTGGAAGAGGAGATCCTCCGGCCCGCCGGGATGTCCCATTCGACCTTTGACACCGGCATCATGTTCCGGTTCCCCGAGGTGACGACGCTCTACTCGCCGCGCCGGACCGGTCGCCGCCCACGACTCGTGCCGTCCGAGGACTGGTGGGAGGATACGTCACTCCGGGCGTGCGGCGCGCTGCGCACGAACATCGAGGACCTGTTCGCCTACCTCGAGATCTATCGGACGGGCGGGCGCGTGGGCCGGGAACGGCTGGTCTCGGCCGGCAGCCTGCGCAAGATGTTGCGGCCCGCGATCCCGATCGTGCCGGGGGTCTTCTACGGGTACGGGATCGCGGTGCGGCCCGATTACCACGGGACGCTGCTCGCGTTCCACGACGGAGGCCTCAAGGGGGTATCGTCGGAGTTCGTGGTCCTGCCCGAGAAGGGGATCGGTGGCGCGGTGCTCGCGAACGTCGAACAGGCCCCTTCCCCGACGATCCTTCAGGCGGGGATCAACGGGCTCCTCGGTCTCCCGCTGAGGACCCCCATCTTCGATCGGCCGCCCCGCTCCGCGCCGCCCGGAACGCTCCGCGAGTACGAGGGCTGGTACGCCTCCGGCGAGGGGATCTGGGCACAGTTCCGCGCGGCCCGGGGCTACCTGCGGCTCGACTTCCGCGGGATCGAGCTCACGTCCCGCGGTCTGAAGCTCCTGCCGATGGGGGACGACCGGTTCGTGCTCCAAGGGCATCGGACCTCCGGCATCCGGTTCGTCCGCGACCCTCGCGGGCGGATCTGGGCCGTCTTTCTGGGCTGGAGGCTCGTCCGGCGTCGTACCTTGAAGGAGCTTGCAGGCGCGGCCCGGGGCGCCGTCACCTGGTAGGTCGGGCGAGCGTCTCCGGCCGGGTTCCGAGAAACGGCCGGAGCCTCTCGTCTCCCGGACGGCTATCGTCGGCCCCTTGCCGTCGACGTGTTGAAGGCGGCGGCGGCCCGTACCAGGGCCCGGATCCCTTCGACGTCCAGGTCGTCCGTCTCGCCGATGTCGATGGCACGCATGGCGTTCCCTTCGAGGCATGCGTTGTACAGCCTTTTCCGGTCCTCGAGGGCAGCGCCGTGGAGGAGAGTCAGTCGTACGCGTCCTTTCAGCGACACGACATGGCAAAGGATCCCGTCGTGGTACCAGACGGGGACCCCGGCCGGATTCGAGGGTTTCCTCCACTTCGTCTGCTCCACCGCGGCCGGATCGGCCTCCATGATGAGCCGCCGAAGCCGTTCGACGAGCTCGCCCTGCCAATCGGGCGTCGGGCGGCCTTTCCCGGGGGTCGATTTTCTTCGAGCCCGGTCCTTGGACGCGCCGGTCTTCGCCATCCTGCCCACCCATGTCGGACCCGCTTAACTGCTCGATCTTCGGAGGAGTTCGTCGGACCCATTGCTCGGCCCGTGCGCCGGGAGGCGGCCCCCAGCCGTCCCGGCCCGATCCCGTCCCTGCTCGGAGAGCCGCATGCTCAAGAATCTCGGCGTCTTGTGCGCACGGGTCACCGATGTTCCGGGGAGTGGAGGTGGGGATCTACTTGCGACCCGGGATCGAGGGCGACGACTTCGTGGCGCAGGCGTTGGGCAACCTGGCCGCGTATCGACTGGCGGCCCAGCGTCACGAACGTCTGATCTGGCAGGTGCTCCGCGTGAAGACCTCGTCCGCTCAGCATCACTATCGGCTGGTTCTCCGCCACCCGGATCGAACGCTCGACCTCGGGCTCAAGGCCGACCTCGGGGAGGTCCTCAACCGCCTCTCGGATCTGACCCAGGATCAGCTGGCCGACCAACTGCGGGAGGCCGAGCGGGCCGGACTCCACGAGGTAAAGCTCCGGTCGGTGGAGGAGGACGTCGACTACTGGCAGGACGACTTCTGGAACTGGATCGGGGGCCCCGGCGGCTTCGCTCCACCGGATGGCACGCTTTAGGCACTCGGTTTGTGCGCCGCATTTCCCCTCGCTGCCCCCCGCGAAATCCGGCTGTCGACGCCCTCACGGATAAGCCGCGCTCGATGCCCGCGCGAGACCGTGAATCTCAATAATTCCGCCAGCCTGTTCGAGCTCGGCAGACGTGGACGACTCGTCGGACCCGGTTGCACGGACCGAGCGTGACGGGATCTCGCGCGAAGTAGTCTCGGACCGACCCGCCCGGACGACGAAGGCGCCGGGAAGGGCGGTGTGTTTCGCATTGTTCCTCGCGATCTTCCTTGCGATCGTCGGCGTCATCTTGGGGACGGGGACGTTGCTGATCGCCCCACCGTTCGCCGTCACCGCCTACCTGGTGGTGTTCAATCGGAGTAGCCACTACTCGGAACCCCGGGCCATTCTCGCCTCCTACCTCGTCGTCATCGCCACTTCCGAGGGATTCCAGTACCTACTCGGCCTCTCGACCGCCGCCCTCGTGCTCAATGTCATCGTTGTCGCGGCCTTCATCGCGTTCACGCGATACTCCCATCCACCCGCCCTCGCACTCACAATTTTTTCGTACATCGTGCATGACTCCCTGAGCTTCGTGCTGAGCTCCCTCGTCGTACTGGCAATCGTCATAGTGGCCGATGTCGGTATAGAACGACACTGGGCGACCCGCAGCTCCGCCGCCAGCTGAGCTTTTGCACCACGCACAGGGGGAGGGGCGTCTCTTGCAGCGAAGGACGGCGGGGAGGCTGTGGGCCGGCTGGGGTATACTGCTTCCGCCACGTTGGCCGATAACGGGTCGCCGAGCACCCCTCTCCGAACGATGGGTGAAGGCGAGGGTGGCGTGGGCGACGGGGATTCCGCCCGGGTAACGACGGTACCGCAGGCACGAACACTCGCTTGAAGCTCTTTCCGAGCGTGGCTCCCAGTTTGGGCCCTCGGGATGGGATGGGGAACGCGATGTCAGCGCGCGGCGCGCTTTGAAAGTACGCGGATATAGCCTTATCCTAGGCACTAAATATCTTCGTGGACACGAGGACCCTTCGTGGGTCGTCGTCCCGACGTACTCATTGTGGTCCTAGACACGGTCCGCTGGGACGCGGTCTTCACCGGGGACCGAGTTCGGGCTACGCTACCGAATCTAAGTGAACTCGCCCGGGCCGGAGTGAGCTATCCTCGCGCGATCGCCCCGGCCAACTGGACGTTACCTTCCCACTACAGCCTCCTCTCGGGGCTGTATCCGTGGGAGCACGGTGTGACCGAGCTCGGGTCGGTGCCACGGGTGTGCCACCGGCCGTTCTCCCGGGACGCGCGCTCCGAGGGCTACGCCACGGCATCCTTCTCGGCCAACCCCTACCTCTCCGACGATACGGGATTGACCGCCGGGTTCCAGACCGCGCTTTGGGGGCAGTTCCTCGAGTGTTCTGCCCGAGGAGTTCCGGCCATCGCTCGCCCGCGAGGTCGAGGGCCGAACGGGCGTGGGGACCGCTCTCCCGTCGAAACGGACCCCCGGCCCACCTACGCGCCGCCTCTGAGCGCCTTGGAACGGCTCTGCCGACCCTGGTTCGCGTGGCCTGACGTCATCTCCCACGCGATTCGCTGCGTCCAGCATCCGAACGTGGCGGGTGAACCCCGGGTTTCTCCCTGGATCGAAGGGGCCTTCGACTCTTGGCTCGGATCGGTGCCTTCTTCGACGCCCGCGCTCGGTCTCGTGAACTTCATGGACGCCCACGAACCCTATCTGGGATTGGCCCCCCACAATGCTCCCTGGGGCCAGCGGACGACCCTTTGGGCCGCGAATCGCCTCGCCTCAATGGCGTACGCCCGCGGGGACGGTGCCCTTCCCCCGAAGGCCGCGACCTTCCTTCGGAACCTCTACGATCTCGCGGTTCGGGGATTAGACCTCCGGCTCGGCCGGCTGCTTTCGCTGTGGGGGCAGCACCGTGATATCGATGGGTCGCTCGTCATCGTCGTCTCCGACCACGGTCAAGCATTTGGGGAGGGGGGCGAAGTCTACCACGGCTTCGGGACCGAGGAAGCGCAACTTCGGGTCCCGCTGATCATGCGGTACCCCCATGGCGATCGGGCCGGTTCCATCGTACCGGACTGGTACTCCACACGAAGGATCGCAGGACATGTTCGAGAGGTGATTCAACGCGACGTGAGTCCCGAGGCCGAGACGGTCACCGACCGGCGGGCGGTCCAACCAACGGTGGTCTGGGGGCTTGGCAGCCGTCGCGGCTCGTCCGCGGCGCTCCCGAGCCAGGGCAGTACGTCCGGTTCGCCCCGCCCGCTGCAGGTCGTTGGGTTCGTGGACGGCGGCCGCGTGATCTTCGATCCCGCGGGTGCTACAGCCTTCCGACCGGAGTGCCCGGCGTCGTTCGCCCGGGCCGACCGCGGAACCGACGCAGTTCTCACTCTCGACGAGAGGGCGCGCCTTGAGGGGATCCGGATCGTCGCCGGACTACGCCCCTCGGTCCGTCGCTCCACCCCGACCGTGTCGACTCGCCTCGCGAGCTGGGGATACACCTGAGCCCTTGGTTCGCCGTCCCCTCGATCCACTGGGCTCCGCTTTACGACATGCGGAGCCCAGGGCCGGTGCGAGTCCCGGGCCCTTACCTCGGCCACCCCGGGTCTTCTGCGGAACTGTCGCGAAGGAGCGCTTCGACGGCCGCCCGGGCGCGCTCGATCTCGAGCCGCTCACCGGCTCGATAGACCACAAGCCATTAGGGGCTCGTTGATGGCCGGGACCGTGGCCGAAGCTCCTCCGGGCCGGACTCGCCTTCTGCTCTCGATGCTCGTATTCGGCGACAGAGAGGCTCGACGCCATCGCACGGGGACGCTGCGGCGTTGGCACGAGCTCGGATGGCAGACCTGGGTCTGGACCCGGTGGTCGCTCCTGGGCGTCTCCGGTGCACGAGTTCCGTTGTTTCCGTCTCGGCTGGACTTGCTGGACGCGGCCGCGCGTGAGTCGCCGCCGGGCGGTTTGTGGCTCGAGTTCGGGGTGTTTCGGGGAGAGTCGATCAATCGGCTCGCGCGACATCGGGCCGACGCGGTCGTCGGATTCGACTCGTTCGTGGGCCTGCCCGAGAAGTACGGGGGGAACTTGGGCCGGGGGGCCTTCTCGTTGGAGGGTCGTCTCCCCCCCGTCGCCTCGAATGTTAAGCTGGTCAAAGGCTGGTTTGCCGAGACCCTCCCGCGGTTTCTCGCGGAACATCCCGAAGCGGCGGTCTCGCTGTTGCACGTCGACTCCGACCTCTACGAGAGCGCGCGTCTGGTGATGGAGCAGCTCGGAAGTCGTCTGGGACCGGGGAGCGTGATCGTGTTCGACGAGTTCGTGGGGTGGTTAGACAACAGCGAGTACCGGGCATTCTTCGAGTTCCAGCGGACATCGGGGTTGGGTCACCGGTACATCGGTTGCTCACCGAGCGGGTCGGTCGCACTGCAACTGACCGCGTGATCCACAGCGGGCGGATCCGCCCGAGTGGCACGGTCGTTCCGGTTGAAGCGCGGGTCGAGAGCCTCGCGCACATCTGCGCCCGGACTTTGAGTGTGAGGTCACGGGGCCGCCGTGGCTCCCCGAAGGCGACTGCGGAAAGCGCCCGGACCGCTGGAAGGGCGCGAGCCCGCGCGCGGCCGAGTCAGACCCGGTCGTCGAGCAACAGCTCGATCATGCCGCAGTCGAACGTCGGGAGTCCGGTACGGCGGGCGACATCTGAACGCTCCGCGAAGCTGTCGTCGACGAAGATCGCGCCCCGACGCGCCTCGATGACTTCGGCCTTGGACGCACCGACCGGAACCGGCCGAATCTCGTCGAAGATCTCTGAGAGCCGGTGACGACGCAAGGTCGCCGCGACGCTGCCCGCGTGACGCGTGACCAGAATCAGTCGAACCCCGCGGGCTTTGCTGTCGTAGAGGAACCGGAGCACTTCGGGGTTGGGCCGGCCTCGGACGATGAGTGTGTCGTCGAGGTCCACGTACGCCCGACGGAACTTGAGCGGGTGAACGAACCGGTTCGTAAGAGCCCGGTCCATGCGCACCGGAAACTCGTTCGTGAGCACCCGGACGTCCCGATCCAGCGCGTCGAACACGCTCAGCAGGGGAAGGTTCGCGCCGAGCACACGGTCCATGGCCATGGACCCCGCGACGCGGGGCGCCACCTCAAGGAGGGCGAGGCGGCCTCGTGCGTCCCGCTTCAGCTGAAAGAACCAGGCCCCACGAAACCGCAGCCGACTGCCGATGCGACGGGCGATCCGCGCGAAGACCGGATCGGTCTCGGCGACGGTGTCAACCGCGATTCCGTTCCGGACGCGAACCCGTCGTCGACCCCCGACGTACTGGAGGACGCCCCGCCGATCGGTGAAGCAGTCGACGGTGTACTCCGCCCCCGGAAGGTACTCCGACACGACATACCGGTCGCGGTCGCCTGCGGTCAGTCGGGCCAGCTCCTCTGGGTCTCGGACGAGATGGGTGTCCTGAGATCCCTGTCCGCGGTCCGGCTTGACGAAGACCGGATAGCGCGCGACTCGGGTCGGCGCGTACGTCCTAGGCACGCGCACCGCCCCCTTGAGGGCGGCGTACGTCGCGCGCTTCGAACGGCACACGAGGCAGGTCCGGAGCGGCGACATGACCACCCGAGCCGGGATCCCCGATGCGGACCGTGCGAGTGCGACGGTCACGTCGTCGTGCGCCGGATAGATCAGATCGATCCGGTCCCGTCGGACCACTCGCGCGAGGGCGGGTCGCCATCGAGGATCGGAGACCGGAGGGACCGTTCGGTGCCGAGCGAAAACATACGGTGCGTGGCTGGAGACCGGCGCTCCGGCGGAGTAGAGCTGCAGGTCTCGACGCCAGCGGAGGGAGCGCCAGATCTCGAGCCCGCTCTCGGTGCCACCCGGGAAGACGAGGACACGGACCGGCTCCACCGTCGGCCGGCCCGTTCTTGGCTCGTGCCCGGGCGCCGGTTTCGCCATCTCTTCGCCGCCCCGCTCGGCCCGCTACAGGCGGATGCGCGATGCATCGCCGACCAACAGGCTTACCTCGTGGGCCGGTAGTTGGGTCGCTTGCACGATCGCATTTCGTCCGACGAGGCTGTCCACGAGATGTACGGTGCCGGAGATCCGGGCCCCCTCGAGGACGATGCTATGGCGGACCGAACACCCCCGAAGCTCTACCCCATCCCCGATCGCGGCCTCCGGGCCCACGCTGGTGCCGGGCGTAAGGCGAACTCCCGAGCCGATGACCGATGGTCCTTCGAGCACGACGCCGGGTTCGATCACACAATCGGTCCCGATCTCCACGGATCCGTGGACCTGCACGCCGTCCGGAAGGGGCGATCGACGAGTGAACTCCGAAGCGCCCCGGCTGTTCAGCACGAGATCGTTGGCGTGGAGCAGGTCCTCGGGGCCCCCCGTGTCCTTCCACCAGCCGAAGATCCGATGGGGGAGCACGGATCCGCCGGCGCGCACCAGTTCCTGGATCGCGTCCGTGATCTCGAGCTCCCCGCGCGCTGAGGGCTTGAGCTCCCGGATGACCTCGTGGATCTTGGGCGAAAAGACGTAGACGCCCACGAGCACCAAATGGCTCCTCGGTTTCCGGGGCTTTTCCTCGATCGACACGATGCGCAGCCCTTGGAGCTCGATCACGCCATACTTGTTCGGCTCGGCGACCGCGGTGACTCCGAGGACCGCGTCGGGATGCTGAGTGTCAAACAGGTCCACGAACGACTGGACGCCGTGCTCGAGCAGATTGTCACCGAGGTACATCAGGAATGGGGCGTCCCCCAGGAAGTCCCGGGCACAAAGGACGGCATGGGCCAGGCCGCGGGGCGGTCCCTGTTCGATGTATGTGACGTGTAGGCCGAAGGCCGAGCCGTCGCCGATCGACTCGCGGATCCCCTCCTGGATGGGCCCAAGCACGATACCGACCTCGACGATCCCGGACCGGGCCATTTGCTGGAGTCCGTAGAAAAGGATCGGACGGTTGGCAATCGGGATCATGTGCTTGTTCCCCGTGAACGTCAATGGCCTCAATCGAGTGCCGTGCCCGCCCGCTAGGACGAGCCCCTTCACGCGTTCCCTCCGGTTCCCGACGACAGCAGAGGGGACCACCAGTCGCGGTGCTGCCGGTACCACTCGACCGTGCGTCGCATCCCCTCTTCGAAGGGAGTCTCCGCCGCCCAACCGAGCTCGAGCCGAGTTCGTGTCGGGTCCAGCGCATAGCGTCGATCGTGTCCCGGTCGGTCCGGAACGCGCCGCACGAGAGACGGTGGCGCTCCCAGAAGGCGCACCACCTGGCCAACGACGTCGGCGTTCGAACGCTCGCTCTCGGCGGAGATCAGGTACGTACGACCGGGGGAACCTCGCGACGCGATTTCGATGAGCGCGCGGCAATGGTCCTCCACGTAAATCCAGTCGCGGACGTTCCGGCCGTCCCCGTACAAGGGAAAGGGCTCTCCCGCGAGCAACCGAACGATCGCGAGCGGAATCAGCTTCTCCGGGTGCTGGAACGGACCGAAGTTGTTGCCACAGTTCGAAATCGTGGTCTGGAGCCCGTACGTCTCCGACCACGCGCGGACCAGGTGGTCGGCGGCGGCCTTGGATGCGGCGTAGGGGCTTCGCGGCGCGTACGGCGAGTCCAGCGTGAACCTGTGCGGGCTGTCGAGTGGCAGCGAGCCGAAGACCTCGTCGGTCGAGACGTGGTGGAAACGGGCGACGTCGAGCCGGCGCGCGCATTCCAGGAGGTTCGCGGTGCCTTCCACGTTCGTCCGCACGAAAGGCATTGGTTCCGCGATCGCCCGGTCGTTGTGGCTCTCCGCAGCGAGGTGGAGGACTAGCTCCGCTCCCCGCATCGCATTTAGCACGGTGTCCCGATCCACCACGTCCCCCCGAACAAACGAGAACCCGGGTGAGCCTTCGAGCGCCGCGAGGGACACGCGGTGCCCCGCGTACGTGAGCGCATCGAGCACCACGAGCTCGTCCGTCGGTCGCAGCGCTCGCCAGAGATGGGCGAGATTCGAGCCGATGAAGCCGGCACCGCCCGTGAGCAGGACCCGCACACCCGGCGAGGAGGTCCGACCCTTTATGGAACTTGCCCCGGGGGGGCCATCACGCTGCGCCGCAGAGCCGGACGACTCGCGCCACCTCGCGAACGTCCCGGAGGGGGAGGTCGGGGTAGAGTGGGAGGGTCAGCACCCTGCTCGCAATTTGCCGGGCCACGGGTGTGGACCCGGTCAGCGACCTCGCGAACCGAAACTCATTGGTCGGCGGGTAGAAGTACTTCCGGGCGAAGATCCGACACGCGGCCAGAGCGGCATAGGCCGCGTCCCGGCGCCGCCGGTTCTTCAGCAATACCGGCATGTACGGGTGGCTTGGCCGGCGAGCTGTCATCCGCTGGAACTCGACCCCGGCGCCTTCCAGCAGGTCCCGATAGAGGTGGTAGCGCTCCGTCCGTGCCCGGATCCATCCGTCAACGTACCGAAGGTTGGCGAGACCCATGGCGGCCTGGGCCTCGGTCATCTTGCCGTTGATCCCAGGGTACCGAATCTGCTCCCGTCCCTCGAATCCGAAGGTTCGAAATTGGCGGACTCGTCGATCGATGGCGACCCTCGGCGAGCTCACGGCTCCCCCCTCCAACGTGTGGAAGGTCTTCGTGGCGTGGAAGCTAAGCGTCGACGCGTCGCCCCAGCGTAGGATGGGGCCGTCGTCGCTCCGCGTACCGAACGCGTGGGCCGCGTCGAAGATCAGCCAGCGACCCGCCTGCTTTGCCCATCGCGCGAGAGCTGCACCCCCGGCTGGGTTCCCGAAGACATGGACCGCGAGCACCCCGACAACATCCGGAGCGTCGGCCGCGGCGACCGCCTCCGGGTTGAGATTGAAGGTCTCGGGATCGATGTCCACGAACCTAGGGATGAATCCCTCCCAGAGCAGCGCGGTCGTGGTCGCGGCGTACGTGAACGGGGTGGTCAGCACGACGCCCCGGCGCTCGCTCACGGCACGCAACGCGAGCTGTAGCGCGATTGTGCCATTGGTGGTGGTTGCGATCCGTGGCGCCTCCAGATAACGCGCGAGCTGTCGCTCCAGCCGTCGCACGAGCACCCCGTCGTTCGTGAGCCACCTGCGTTTCCACGCGACGTCAAGCAGACGATCGAACTCCCTGCGAGGAGGCAGGGCCGGCCGCGCGACATAGATCGGCCGTCGAGGGTGGGGGTTCGATCGCTGGGTCGGGCTCATTGGGGGAAGCGAGGCGTCGGCCGCGGAAAAGAGTCTTGCTCGAGGCGGGCGACAAGGGCCCGGGTCTCAGTGCGGGATTTACACGTGCGTCAAAAGGGCTTTTATAAGAAGTGCCGAGTGATGAGTTGGAAGGGTCGGTGGGAGCCGGGTTCGACCCATGAGAGCGCAAGTCTGTCGGGTTCGGTTCGGTGAACCGGGGCCTAGCACTCGGTGAGTTTCGAGAGGCCGGGAGGATTCGGTGGGTACAAGCGAGCTGAGCGCCGATCGTCCACTTCCCTGGGACTTCCACGGCCTCCCGGGCGGGATGCCCTTCGCGTACAGCTCCCCGAAGGAGGCCGATCGTCCGACGGCATCGCCCCCCCGCGTCCTTGTGACGGTGCCGGTACACAACGAGGTCGAGCGGCTGATTCGCTCGATCGATCAGCTCGACCGGACCTTCCGTGAGTCGGGCCTGTCGTACACTCTCTCCGTGGCCGAGGATGGGTCAACGGACGGGACCAAGGCTCTACTGACCCTGCTCCCAAGCCGATACCCCGGGATGCTGATCCAACAGGCGGTCGATCCGCTCGGGCGCGGCCGTGCGCTCCGGCAGCTCTGGTCGGGTACAGCTGCCGACGTT
>Ga0335074_10011886_pt1 | contig 12191 bp, 10 predicted proteins | sample Lox_Sample_23_FD_206715 | JGI IMG/M metagenome (GOLD analysis project Ga0335074, IMG submission 206715) | Soil microbial communities from Loxahatchee National Wildlife Refuge, Florida, United States - Lox_Sample_2.3 | ecosystem: Environmental > Terrestrial > Soil > Wetlands | place: USA...
TGATCCAGATCAGGGTCCTGGGGGAGCGCAGCGGTCGCCACGACAGCCTCCTTCCGCTGTGCCGGCCGGTCCGCGACGCCGGTCGAAAGGAGGGTCTGAACAGTGACGCTGTGGCCTTGCCCGTTAATGGGTGGGCTCAGCCCTTTCCGCGAACCAGGAGGCGCCCCATGCGCCATTAAATTATAACGGAACGGACGGCCGGGTTCCTCACGCTCCCGTCACCGGCGGCCGCGAACGCCGAAGCGAGACCCACAGCCGGTCCCGCCAGGACCCGCCTGGCGCGTCCTCCTCGGCTCCATGGCAATGGCCCCACGCAATATCGGCAGGAAACCCGGGACGCCGGCACAGCAGCAGTCACGGGGCGTGAGGCCGCCGGCGAAAGACGAGGCGCCGGATCGCCGGCTATGCACTCATGATCCAGTCAGGGAAGGTGCAACGGATAAGCGCACAGATCGCCGAGTTCCGGGCACGCCAGTGTTATGTGAGCTCGGTTGCGGCCTGGTCGATCAGGTCAGCGATCGCGCTGGGTTGCGAAGCCAGTGAGGCGTGGCTCGCGTCGAGCTCGATCGTGCTACGCGGGTTCATGCGTTCAGCGAGTCGGCGTTCGGAGTCCGGGTGGATCATGCGGTCGCTCGTCGATACCTGATACCAGCTCGGCTTCTTCTTCCACGCCGGGTCGGACACAACGTCGCCGAAGGTCGAGCCGACCGGCGCCTTCTGCGTCACAGCCATCACCAGCGCTTCGTCGGGAGGCAGGTCCTGGCAGAAACTCTCGCGGAACTTGTCTTGCTTGATCCACAGGTATCCATCCGAGTCGGGTACCACGTTCCCCACGCCCGCGGCTGCATTCCACTCATTGATCTGGGCAAGGCTCTCACCGGCATCCGGGGCGAACGCGGCGATGTACACAAGCCCGACAACGTTCGGAAGGTCACCAGCCTGGGTGATGACCGCCCCGCCGTAGGAGTGGCCAGCGAGCAGCACCGGCCCATCGACCTGGTTGATCATCTTCTGCGTACGCTCGGCGTCGTCGTCCAGTGACGTCAAGGGGTTCTCGACGGCGTGGAGCGAGTCGTAGCCGCGCCCGTTCAGCTCCACGATGACCTTGGCCCAGTGGGCCGCGCCCCCCCAGAAGCCATGGACGAGCACGATGCTTGGCTTGTTGGTCATTACGGTCTCCTCGTTGCCCGGATCGATAAACGCGCCGCTCCGTTGACGTGGGCGGGCCAACTCTTGGCGAGCCGCCGCGGATGGTCCGCCGCCAACTTCCTTGCCATGAGCAAGTCTTCCTCACCCCATGAGCGAGTAAATCACCTGCCGGGGCATCCGGGCCGAGTCCCCTCGTTGCCGCGCTGTAGCGGCGGCCGTCAGCAAGCATGGCCGAAAAGGCCCAGGGTGCGGCCAGTTTTGCTCCATCAGCCTTGCCGCTGGCCGAACCCAGGTCCGACTCCGATCCTGGCCTCGCCGCAGGTAGCGGTTCACAGGACTCGGGTCACCGAAGTAGACCTCAGCGGCACCACGTTGAGTCAGCCGGATGATCCAGATGATCCCGATGATATTGCCCTGCGGGGCGACGACTGGAACCCGACCGGGGGCAGCCTGGCGGTCGCCTACGCCCTGATCATCAGCGGCTGGATCCTGGTCGCCGCTTTGGTTGCCGGCGTCACCCGCGTACTGAACCGAACGTGATCCACGCCGGGCTTGTCATGGCTGGCCGTGTCCCGTAACGGGCCGGCCACTGTGGCTGCGGCCTTGACCGGGCTCCCGTCGGCGGTGCTGCGCGGAGATGCGCCGTGTTCCAGCAACAGCAGCGCCATGTCGTCGTGGCTGCGGCCGCCGGTGTACCGGTGCACGGCGGTTACCAGGGTGTCCAGTGCCTGCTCGCAGTCCGCTGCCAGCAGCGCTGCGGCAATCTCGTCTTGCGGGAGGAAGTCGCCGTGGCGGTCTCGGCTCTCGACCAGCCCGTCGGTGTAGAGCAGGAGACGGTCGCCGGGCGACCATCTCGCGGTGAGCGGCGCGAAGTTATCCTCAAGGCCAAGTGGCAGGTCGGCCTTCCCGTCAGTCAGAGACTCCAGGCCGCCGCGGTAGCGGAGCAGCGGCGGGTGATGGCCGCAGTTGACAATGGTGAGGTCGCCACCGGGGGTGATCTGGGCCAGCGCCGCGGTGACGAAGTCCTCGTCACCGAGGTGCGGCTTGATAACGCGGCTGACTTCGCCCGCCACCTGTTCCAGTGCCGGCCTGGCGACCGCGCTCCGGCGGAACGCGCTCAGGACGTGCCTGGCCAGCATGATGGCGTCCAGGCCCTTCCCGCGAACGTCACCGATGATCACGCGGATCCCGTATCGAGTCGGGATGATCTCATAAAGATCACCGCCGACCTCGGCATCACGCGCGGCAGACCGGAAACGGGCCGCGATATTGATCCCAGTCATCTCTGGAGGCAACGGCGGAAGCAGCGCAAGCTGAGAGGCCTGCGCGATCGCGCTCATCCGGACCAGGCGCTCCTCGCGCCGACGGCGCAGGCCCGCCAGCACCACCGCCATCACGCCGGTGATGCCGATCGCCGCAACCCGGACCCAGTAGTTCTCGTCCCGCCGGACGTCATCCCACATGACAACCGTGAGGGCAAGCGCCACCGCGGCGCCCGAGAAGATGGCCGTAAAGCGTTCGTCGGCGGCGGTGGCCACGATCAGCGGCGCCACGGCGAACAGCGAGATCATGCTCAGGGTCGGCATCGCATCGATCGCGGCGAACACCGCCAGCCACAAGGCCGCCGTACCCATCGCGATCTGCCCGCCGGACGGGCGCCAGCGAGCCCTCACCCCGGTTCACCCGTCGATATGAGCTTCATGGGTTCCCCCCCAGATCATTAAGTTCTCCGCTCGTCTCAGGACAAGAGGTGGCAGTGGCACCGCAGCCACGCGGAACGCGCAACGACCACCCGAGCACCCTCCCGGCACACTGACGGCCTGTGGCTGGTAGCACGACAACTCCGTTACCGCAGGCAATCCGTATAATTAGTACCCTAGTCCCACTCTACGGGAAAGTTCCGTTCAATCAACCTTCGTCACACAGGGTCAGTTCGTGATCACGAGCGTCCAGCGCGTGGCCACCAGCACCCCGGCCTGTTCCCGCTGCCGGGCCCGACCAGGGTAAGGACCAGGGCTTCACCCGGGGGTGATCGTGCGCCTTGGATGCGATGGTTATGCCATGTCATGCGCGAAGGGCGGCCGCCAGGTCATCTCCTCGGCGATCTGGTCCACTGCGGTCCGGCATCACCGGCCGTCTCGAGACTCGTCAGGACAGGGTGCTGAGTAGTCGAATAGATACTAAGAGTTATAATGGCTGCAGATCCGCGTAAATGGACTGTGAAACCCAACCAGTGGAGGTTTTAGATGGCCGAGCTCCCACCGCCCCCAGAGGGAATTGTGCTAGCCCACTTCATAGTCTCGGATGATGTCGAGCGCTCCCGGCGCTTCTACACCGAAGTACTCGGCGGCAGAGTGGCTTTCTCCGGTCCGGGAGGGCTGACCTATGTCGCCCTATCCAATAGCTGGATCATCATCAATGCTGGCGGAGGCCCAACCGACGACAAGCCGACGGTTACCCTGGAGACACCACGGGATCCCGACCGGGTCAGCAGCTTCCTCAATATCCGGGTCAAAGACATCCAGGCCGTGTACGCCGAATGGAGCGCCCGGGGTGCTCAATTCCTGACGCCCCCGAAACATCACCAGTACGAGATCCGTTGCTACATCCGAGATCCCGACGGCTATCTGATCGAAGTGGGGCAAACCACAGACCCAAACGGGGACTGGTCGCCCGCCCACTGGCCATCAAGTACGCTCGCCGAGGCGCCGGAGTGAATGCCGGGAGGTAAATCCCGCATCGATGGCAGCCATTCCCCCGGACACCGGCTGTGCGGCTCTCAAGCGCCGGCAGCGGGTCGGCGCGAACGCTGGCGGCACAGATCGGTCGCGCTGCGGGCCCGCAAGCTCGTGGCCGAGGTCACGCCGGGACGGCTTGCATGGCTTCGGCCAGCAGCGTGACCGACCGCAGCCGACCCTCGATGGCCGGCGCCTGGTGGGTGACGATCACCTCGTCGGCCTCCGTATGGCGGATGAAGCCGTCGAGGTAGTCACTCACCTCGGCCGGAGTGCCGACCGCTGTGTACGTGAGCATCTGGTCCACATGGGCGCCGATGCCCGCGGCCAGCAACTGGTCGGCCTGTTCGTCGGTCAGGTTCTCACTGGCCTGGTCCCGGCGCCCGCGCCCGTACAGGCTGATGGCCCGCACTCGCCGGATTGCCTTGAGCTGCTCCCGGGCGGCACTCGGCGTGTCGGCGGCGATCACGTTTACGCCCGCTATGGCGTACGGCCGCTCCAGCTCTCCAGACGGCCGGAACTCACGCCGGTAGACGGCGAGGGCTTCATCAAGTGCGGCCGGCGCGAAGTGCGAGGCAAATGCATAGGGCAGGCCCAGCATGGCGGCCAGTCTGGCCCCGAACAACGACGACCCCAAGATATACAGCGGGACGTTCGAGCCCTTGCCGGGGACTGCGTCCACCCCCGGCACCCGGGTGTTGCCAGTGAGATAGCCCTGCAGCTCCACAACGTCCTGCGGGAAGGTATCGGCGGAGCTCGGGTCGCGGCGCAGCGCGTACATCGTGTTCTGATCCGAGCCCGGCGCCCGGCCCAGGCCAAGGTCGATCCGTCCCGGGTACATGGCGGCCAGGGTGCCAAACTGCTCCGCGATCAGCAGCGGGGAATGGTTAGGCAGCATCACCCCGCCCGCGCCGAGCCGGATCGTCTGGGTCTGCGCGCCGACGTGCGCGATCACCACACTGGTGGCAGAGGAGGCGATGCTGGCCATGTTGTGGTGCTCGGCATACCAGACCCGCAGATATCCCAGCTCCTCGGCCCGCTGGGCCAGCGCCACGCTGTTCGCGAAACTGTCACTGGCGGTCTGGCCCCGCGCGATCGGCGCCAAGTCGAGAATGGACAGCGGGACACGCATTACTGGCTCCTCACCTCAAGACAACGTTCACGATCCAGCCTGGGGCCCGAGGTAGTGCTCGAGATCTGCCTCGATATCAGCAGGCAGCACTGGCGGCTCGTAGCGCTTGATGACCTTGCCGTCCCGGCCGACCAGGAACTTGGTGAAGTTCCACTTCACCTCGTCGGTACCCGCTGCCTCCGGCCGGATCTTCAAGATAGCTTCGTAGAAGCCGCCGTACCGCGGGCCGAAGTCGCCAGGCGCCTCGGCGCGCAGCCACTGGTACAGCGGCTCGGCGTGTGGGCCGTTGACCTCGATCTTGGCGAATACCGGGAAGGTCACGTCGTAAGTGGACTTGCAGAAGTCCTGGATCTCCTCGTCGCTGCCCGGTTCCTGTTCCTTGAACTGGTTGCAGGGAAATCCCAGGATCTCCAGGCCGCGATCCTTCCGATCGCGGTACAGCGACTCCAGGCCTTCGTACTGCGGCGTCAGCCCGCACTTGCTCGCGACGTTCACGATGAGCAGCACCTTGCCCTCATAGCCGTACAGCGGAACCTGCGTGCCATCCGCGGCGGTCCCCGCGAAGTCGTATGCCGTGGTCATGAACGCTCCTTATCGGCGGAACAACGGGCTCGGCTGCGCCCGAGCCCTCACAGGGCCAGAACACCCAGCCACGGTAGTTCGATTCCACCGAAACGGGCAGCCGGCCGCCGACCTCCGGCCGGCCGGGCGGAGGCCGTAGCGCCACGTTCTGACCTACAATTCAACACCTTTGACCGAACGGTCCGTGGTGCTCGCCGCGCGCCCGGCTAAGGCCCTGATTTCCGGGCTTGTTGCCCGGCTTGGTTGTCGTCCAGTCCCAGCAACTGGTGCAGTCGGTGGTCGTCTAGCCGCGGTACGTGCAAATGGGTGCCGTCTATTTCTGGGCCGCGGGCAACGCCGATCACGGTCAGCCCGGCGCGCCGGGCCGACATGACGCCTACCAGGGAATCTTCTAGCGCGACTGTTCTGGATGGTGCAACTCCAAGGGCGTGGCAGGCAGCGACGTAGACATCGGGGGCCGGCTTTGGGGACCTGGGTGGTTCTGCCCCCACGATCGCGTCGAGGTGTCGGCGCAACCCGGCCGCGTCAAGCACCGCCTCGACCAGCGGGGCCGGAGCGTTGGTGGCGACGCCCACTGGCATGCGCTGAGCAAGGAGCGTGACGATCTGGCGGGCGCCGGGAAGCAGTTGCGGCGCGATGTCGGAGAAGGCTCGGTACAGGCAGAGCCCCAACCGTGTGGCCGACACGCCAAGGTAGACGGCGGCGGTCTCCACTGAGGCGCCCGCAAGCTGGCTGATCGCGGCGGCGTCAAGCCGGTGGCCCTGACCGGCGAGGGCATCTGAGTATGCCTGCAGCCAGCATGCAGAGGTGTCTGCGAGCAGCCCGTCGAAGTCAAAGACGGCGGCTTGCGGCCATGGCATGCTGCGGCTCCGGTTGTCTGGTTCACTGCAGGATCGTGAACAGGGTATGAACGATTCATACGTCATATTCCTAGTTCCGTGTACAGATCGTACATTCACTTCAGGAGAGGAAGGCCATGAGCGACACAGGGCAGCGGGCGCAGGAACAGGGCGCCGTGCAGGCCGCACGCTGGGTCCGGCCACGAGTCGAGGCAGCCATGACCTCGCTGCAACCGGGCGAGGCCAAGGTGGCAAGGGTCCTGCTTGACGCACCCGATGCGGTCATCTACCAGTCGGCCAGCGAGCTCGCCGAAAGTGCGGGAACGTCTACCGCCACGGTCGTCCGGTTCGCGCAGAAGCTCGGCTTCAAGGGCTTTCATGAGCTGAAGCTGAAGCTGGCTCAGGATCTGGCTGTCTTCGGGCACCAGCAGGTCGAATCCGCGGGCGGCACGCCAGGGTCGGTTCTGGCACGTGTAGCTAGCGCCGGGGCGCAAAGCGTGGCTGATGCCGCGGCACTAGTTAGCCCCGAAGCCTTCGCCGCGGCGGTCGAGTTTCTTGACCGTGCCCGCCGCGTGCTCTTCGTCGGCGTCGGGACGTCATTCCCGCTGGTCCAGGATGCCGCTTACCGCTTCCGGACGATCGGCATCGACACCGACGCACCGCCGGATGTGCACGTACAGCACGTGGCCGCCCGGCTTTTGCGGCCGGAGGACGTGTGTGTGGCGGTCAGTCACACCGGGTCGACCCGCGAGACGCTGATGATCGTTGAAGCGGCCAAGGCCGCAGGGGCCCGCACGGTCGTCATCACCAGCTTTCTCCGCTCGCCGCTCACGGAGCTGGCAGATGTGGCGCTCACCGCGGGATCGCGTGAGGTGAGCTTCCGGCTTGAGGCGATGGCCAGCAGGCTCGCCCACATGGCCGTAGTCGACGCCTTGCTTGTAGCGGTCGCGGAGAAAGACGAAAGACGTTCCCGGCTGGCGCTTGACCTCTTCGCGGATGTTCTGGGAGAGCACCGAATCTAGCGACGGAGAGACAATGGCAATGGATTCCGTGGCACGCCGTGACGTGCTGAAGATGGGCGCTGCGGCCTGCGTCGCCGCATCCGTCGCGCCTGTGCTCGCGGCGTGCGGCGGCAGCAGCGCGGCGGCAAGCAAGACGGGCCTTACCCCGGTGAAGTTCGCACTGAGCTGGATCCCGGGAATTGAGTGGGGTGGCACTTATATCGCGCAAGAACGCGGCTATTACCGCGACGAGGGAGTAGAGCTGACGGTTGTACCGGGCGGCCCGAACGTCGCAGTCGAGCCGCTGATCGCGACGAACAAGGTCGACATCGGCATGACCTACGGGCTCGGCACGGCGACGACAGACATTAATGGCGGCAGCATCAAGATCTTCGGTACGCAGTATCAACGCTCGCCCGATATCATACTCTCGCTGGCCTCCAAGCCAATCCGCAGTCTGACCGAACTGCGCGGCAAAACGATAGGGATACCCAGCGACACCATCCTGGTTTGGCACCAGTTTCTGTTGCGTAACCACATCCCGGCCGCAGCGGTGCATGTCGCCCCGGTCCAGTCAAGCCTGGACCCGCTGGTCAATGGCCAGGTTGACGGCATTGTCACGTATTCAACCGAGATCGCCCAGCTCCCACAGAACACGACACCTGTCTTCCTGTACATGGCCGACTATAACTACAACGACATCAGCAATGGTTATGGCGCCAGCACGGCTACTCTGGCAACCGGCCGCGACAAACTCATCAAGTTCATGCGTGCTGAAATCCGCGGCTGGCAGGACTTCACCGCCGACCCCGAGTATGCGGCCATGCTGACCGTCACTAAGTACGCGCGAGGCGCCGGCCTGACGCTCAAGGAGACGATCACCGAAGCCGAGCAGACGGCTGCCCTGGTCACCTATGGTCCGGTAGTGAAAGCAAAGGGCCTGATGTGGCTATCCGCCCAACTCGAGCAAACCGTGCTCTCAGTGGTGAACGCATCCCTGAAAACCCCGGTAACAACAGCGCAGATCTTCGACGACACGCTCCTGGCGGATGTCTACCAGGGCCATAACCGCATCGTGTGAAACATCTGCGTGCGATGAACAAGTACGTGACAGCCGCGCAGCCGGCTCCCCTTCCTGACGGGCAGGCGGACGGCGAGCCGGGCCGCACAAGAACCCGGGTGCCGATCCAGAGCCCTGCCATAGGGGCGGTGGTGCGCCCGCTGCTAGGCCTGGCGGCGCTGACGGTCGTCTGGGCGCTGGCCGCATTGCTGGTGGGCGATGAACGTCGTCTGCCTGGCCCGTCGGCCGTCGTGTCGCAGGCCTGGCACGACCGCGGGCTCTACGGTCTCAACCTGCCGCCCACGCTCGAAGCCGCGGGCTTGGGATTCTTGCTCGGAAACGGCGCCGCGATCTTGCTTGGCCTCGTGCTGGCTCTGATCCCGGCCGGCCGCCGGGAACTCATGGGCGTCGTGGTGACCTTGTACAACATCCCGATCATTGCGATAGGCCCGCTGGTCGAGGTGCTGCTGAGCGGAAACTGGCCCAAGATCATCATGGCGGCGTTGTCGGTATTCTTCGTTACCCTCGTCGCCACGCTGGCAGGGCTCAACAATGCCGATCGCGGGTCCCTGGACGTCGTGCGCGCTGCCGGCGGCAGCAGCTGGCTGGCCGTGCGCAAGGTACGGATGTGGGCTGCGGCGCCGGCCATCGTGGCGGGCGTTGCCGCCGGCGTGCCCTTCGCGGTGGTGGGCGCCATGGTCGGCGAGTTCTTCGGCGGCCAAAGTTACGGCCTGGGCGTAATGCTTGTGCAGGCTCTCGACAACCTCAATTCGGCGCGGGTGTGGGGGATCGCGCTGGCCGTCGCCGTAATCGGCGGCGTCGGCCTGGCAGCTACGCGCGCGCTCGGGCGGCTATTGCTGCCGTGGGGCGGGCAGGTGTCGCCACTCACGTTCCCGGTGGCGCCGGGCTCCGGCTCGAGAGACTGGCTCAGCCGCCTCATCGGCACGTTCGGCTCCGCCGTGGCGACCGCCGTCGTCCTGCTGATCATCTGGATTGGCAGCGTGAAGGCGCTTGGCCTGCAGCCTTTTGTCGTGCGGATGCCCTGGGACATCTGGCGTTACCTGACCACTGTTCCGGGGGCAGCAGCCAACCGCGGGCAGCTGGTCGCCAGCCTCGCATCGACCCTCGGCCTGGCCCTGGCGGGCTGTGCCGTCGGACTGGCTGCCGGGGTGCTTGCCGCATTCTCTTTCATCTTCGTGCGGGCCGTCGAGCCGGCCGTCATGCCGGTGGTCATCGCGCTCAGCTCGGTGCCCTATCTGGCTCTGGTGCCGATCCTGGCGGTCGGGCTGGGCCGTTCCACCCTCATGAATCTCGCGCTCGCAGCGATCATCGCGCTGCTGCCGACCGTGATCATCGTCCACTCTGGCCTCCTGTCCGCCCCTGTGCCGCTGCGCGACGTAATACGCGCGGCCGGCGGGCGCAAATGGACACTGTTGCGCAAGGTCTACGTGCCAACGGCGCTGCCATGCCTGTTCACAGCGCTGCGTATTGCCGCGCCATGGTCTTTGCTCGGGGTGATCCTCGGGGAATGGCTGGCCACCGGCGGCGGCATTGGCGGTGCGATGGTGGACGAGGCCGTCAGCGGCAACTACAACGCCGCGTGGAGCGACGCGGTTGCCGTGACGATCGCATCGGTCCTTTTGTACGCGGCGGTCGCAGGCGCAGAACGACTGGCACTGGGGAGGTACTCACATTGACCATGCCCTCCGACGTGACCAGGACCGCTGAGCGCGGCCAGCCGTCCGGCGATGGAATCACAATGGACCAGGTAACCAAGACCTTCCGGCTCCGCGGACGACCGCTAACGGCGATCGGAAGCCTGACGCTCAGCACAGCACCGAGCTCGTTCGTCGCGCTGATCGGACCATCAGGGTGCGGCAAATCAACGGTCCTGCGCATGCTGGCCGACCTCGAAACACCCACGTCCGGCCTCATTCGCGTGCACGGGGCCTCGCCAGCCGACGTGCGCAAGCGCTGCGGTGTCGGGATCGCGTTCCAAGACCCCGCATTGCTGCCGTGGCGCACCGTGCATGCCAACATCAAGCTGCCCCTCGAAATCGCCGGGCGGCGGCGAGCCACGACGGCTGTGACCGACCTGATTACTCTCGTCGGCCTAGGAGGGTTCGAACGCGCACGGCCCGCCCAGCTGTCAGGTGGCATGCGCCAGCGCGTCGCACTGGCGCGTGCGCTGGTGACCAACCCCGAGCTCCTCTTGCTTGATGAGCCATTCGCCGCCGTGGACGAGATCACCCGGCAGCGCCTTAACGGCGAACTGCTCCGCATCTGGGCTGACCGGCCGGTGACAACACTCCTTGTCACGCACTCGATACCCGAAGCGGTCTTCCTGGCCGACCGCGTAGTGGTGATGTCACGCCGCCCATCCCGGATCGCCGCCGACCTAGCTGTGCCACTGGGCCGGCCCAGAACACGCGCGATGACCACCACGCCGGAATTTCACCAGACCTGTGACCGCCTCAGCGACCTGCTACTTACCGACACAATGGCCGGTGACAGGCAGTGACGCTCAGCGCCAGGCTCCGGGTGCTGGCAACCAACGACTTCGTCTGCAGCGTTGACCCGCGGCCGGCAAGCTTCGGGACGCTGCCCGGTGCCGGCGGGCTGCACGACACTATCGCCCGGCTCCAAGACGGCGTCCCGGCGTTGTGGCTCGACGCCGGCGACTTCGCCGGCTGGAGCCCGCTGGCAAGCCTCAGCCAGGGTCGCGAGGCATTTGCTGCGGCAACGGAATTCCGATTCGATGCCACGTGCGCTGGCAACCACGAATTCGACTACGGCACCGGCGCGATAGCCGAGTTCGCGCGTAACGCCCCATACCCAGTGCTCTGCGCGAACGTCCCGTCTGGCCTGCCAGCAACCCACGTCGCGAGCTCGCCGGCCGGCGACGTGGGCTTGCTCGGGATCACCATGCCAGAGCTCGGCGACCTGCCAGCGCTGCCAAGCCTGGTGCGCACGGCTATCAGCGATCTGCGCGCGGCGGGCTGCACGATCGTCATCGTGCTCCTGCATGACGGCATCAGCTGGACCTACGGCCACGCCCCCGCGCGGGAAGCCGACCCGGCGGACTTCCTCAGGAAACACGGCGCCTGGCTGAACCAAGCTGACCTCGTGGTGGCTGGTCACACTCTCGCGCGGTTTCTGGGACCGCTTGGCGGCACGATAGTGGTCCAGCCGTGGGCGTTCGGTGCCGAGATCGCAATCGTCGATTTCGATGCTGACGCAGGTATCGGCAGAGTCGGCTCCGTTATGGCAGCTGCCGGGGGCGACTGGCGCGGCCCCGGCCGCGCGCTCATCGAGCAAGCCAGGGAACGGCGTTATGGTTCCCTGGGTCAGGCGGCGGCCTGCAGCCTTTCCGGTGACCGGGCCCTGCCCGACCTGATGGCCTCGGCGGTCCGGGTCGCTGCCAGCGCGGACGCAGCGCTCGTCCCGGCGGCGTTTCTGGCCACGCAGCCAGCGGTCGACGGCGTCACCGCATGGATACCGGCGGGCGTCGTCGATGAGCTCACAATCCAGCGGCTCGCCCCGTATCCAGACGACCAGGTCTACACCTGCGCCGTTACGCAGCAAGAATGTGCGAACTTGATCCGCGAGTTCACCGCCCCCGCCTTCGGCTCCCCCGGCACCCCGAACCTCGGCGGGAGCTGGTGGCAGTGCCTGGCCGGCCGCTCGACGACC
>Ga0335074_10011887_pt1 | contig 12191 bp, 6 predicted proteins | sample Lox_Sample_23_FD_206715 | JGI IMG/M metagenome (GOLD analysis project Ga0335074, IMG submission 206715) | Soil microbial communities from Loxahatchee National Wildlife Refuge, Florida, United States - Lox_Sample_2.3 | ecosystem: Environmental > Terrestrial > Soil > Wetlands | place: USA: Florida...
CCCGTGGTGCAGAGCGTGACCCTGCTCTTTGCCGCTGGCTTCATACTGGTCAACATGGCGACCGATCTCCTCTACACGGTCATCGACCCGAGGGCGCGCGCCTAGCCATGGCAATAGTCGAGGCGGCCCCGCCAGCTCCCGGCGAAGTCGACAGGGCCGGGCGGCGGCGCTCGCTGGCCGGCGCACTATGGGACAACCCAAGCGGACGCGTCGGGTCCGTCCTGGTCGCGCTCGTGATCGTGGCCGCAGTTTGCGGCGTGCTCAACATCACGCCCTATTCACCGCAAAACCAGGACCCGCTCGCCGTGCTGAAGCCACCGTCGTTCGCTCACCCTCTGGGGACAGACAACTTCGGCCGGGACATGTTCTCGCAGGTCCTGCAGGCGCTTTATGTTTCGCTGCGGATCTCGGTAGTAGCCGTGCTCATCGCGGGCGGCGCCGGCACCCTGGCTGGCACGGTCGCCGGTTACATGGGCCGGTGGGCTGGGGCTGCCATCATGAGGCTCACCGACACCCTTTTTGCCATCCCGACCATCCTGCTCGCGCTGGCCATCGTGACCGCCCTTGGACCAGGTTTGCTCAACAGTTCATTGGCTATCGGCATCGGTTACATCCCCATATTCGTGCGTGTAGTGCGCGGACCGGTGCTTTCGCTGCGGGATGCCGGCTATGTCCAGGCCGGCCGGGTCCTGGGCTTTTCGCCGATGCGCCTGCTCTTCCGTCACGTCTTGCCAAATGTGGCCGGCATTGTCGCCGTACAGACGAGCCTGGCGCTGGCCTGGTCGGTCCTGGCGGAGTCCAGCCTCAGTTTCCTCGGGCTTGGGCCGCCGCCCCCGACGGCTTCTCTCGGCGAAATGGTGTACAACGGCAGCTCCCTGGCCGCTACCGCCTGGTGGACGCTGGCGGCACCGTCAGCTGCCATCATCATCGCCGTGATCGGCTTCAATTTCCTGGGCGACGGTTTGCGCGACGCCATGGACCCGCGGGCGCGCACGCGATGACCACCCTGCACCCGCTGAGGTCTTTGCCGTGCGGGTGATCGGCATGATCTCGGGCACCTCCTTTGATGCCGTAGAGGCACTGCTGGCCGACATCTCCCAAGACGGCTCGACACTGCGGTGCGAGCTAGTCGAGCACCGCTCCGTCAGCTACCCTCGCGCCACCCGCGAGGGCATCGCCGCCATCCTGCCGCCCGCGAGCACGACCGTCGAGCAGGTGTGCCGGCTGGACGTTGCGATCGGCCAGTTCTTCGGCCAAGTGGCCGGTGAAATGACCGACCGCCACGGTCCCGTGGACGTGGTCTGCTCGCACGGCCAGACCGTCTACCACTGGGTTGACGGCGCGACGGCTCTGGGTACCCTGCAGCTGGGCGAAGCGGCCTGGATCGCCCACCGCACCGGAGCCGCAGTAGTGAGCGATGTACGCAACCGCGATATCGCCAACGGCGGCCATGGCGCACCGCTCGCGAGCCTCCTCGACGTGCTCTTGCTTGGCTCTCGCCCCCAGGTGGCATGTGCTTCGCTCAACCTGGGTGGGATCGCCAACGCCACAGTGCTCCAACCTGGCCACGAGCCGGTCGCTTTCGATATCGGGCCGGCCAACGCCCTGCTCGACGCTGCCGTCTGCTGGGTCACCGACGGGCAACAGAGCTACGACCGCGGCGGGGCTCTGGCGCGGCGCGGCCAGCTCGTAGCCGGCCTGGTCGAGCGCCTCCTGGATGACCCGTTTTACGGGCTGGCACCACCAAAGTCAACGGGCAAGGAACGCTTCAACTTGGCTTATCTCAAACAACGAGTGGGAGACGAGCAATTGCGGCCTGAAGACCTCCTCGCCTCGGTGACGGCTGCCGCGGCGGAATCCATAGCCCGCGCTCTGCGCCCCTTCGGCTTGCACGACCTCGTGCTCGCGGGCGGGGGGACGCGTAACCCGCGCCTGATGAGCGAGCTTGCTGTCCGGCTGCCGGGCGTCCCCACGAGGTTGATCGACGAGCTGGGTGTGCCCGAGGCGGCGAAGGAAGCTCTATTGTTCGCCATTATCGGCTTCCTCACTCTGCACAACCTGCCCGCCACCGTGCCTTCGTGCACCGGCGCCGCTCGCGCCTCGGTCCTGGGCTCGGTCACACCCGGGCGCGGGCCGCTGCTCCTACGTCCAGCACAAGGCGCCACAGTTCCGACCCGCCTCGTTATCGAACCGGTACCGGCCCGATGAGGCGCCCGGCATGAGCGCGGCCCCGCTGCTGGCGCTGCGGGGCGTGCGCATCGGCACCCGGCAGCGGGGCCGCAACCGGGAGATCGTCCGGGGTGTCGACCTCGAAGTGGCGCCCGGGGAAAAGGTCGGCATCGTCGGTGAGAGCGGGTCGGGCAAGACCCTTACGATCCTGTCGGTGCTGCGCCTCTTGCCGGAGCCGGTGCGCCTGCTCGCGGGGACGGTCGGTTTCGCCGGTCGCGACCTGGCTTCGCTCCCTGAGCACGAACTCGAGCAGGTCCGGGGGGCCGAGATCGCCATGGTCTACCAGGACCCGCGTACATCGCTCAACCCCCTGCTCAGGGTGCAGAGCCAGGTCGCCGAGACCTTGCGGGCACATGGTATGGGCAAGGACAGCGCGATCGCCCGCACCCGCGAGGTACTGAACCAGGTCGGGCTGCCCGATCCCGACCGGGTGGCCGGGGCGTTCCCGCACGAGCTGTCCGGCGGGATGGTCCAGCGCGTGATGATCGCCATGGCCCTTGCCATCTCGCCCCGGTTGCTCATCGCCGACGAGCCGACGACCGCCCTCGACGTCACGATCCAGCAGCAGATCCTCGAACTTGTCGAACAAATCCAAGCGCGCACCGGCATGGCGGTGGTTTGGGTGACTCACGACCTCGGGGTTGTAGCCCGTACCGTCGACCAGGTGGTCGTCATGTACGCCGGCCGAGTCGTCGAGCGCGCCCCGACGCGGCGGCTTTTCGCCTTCCCCAGCCACCCTTACACCCAGGCTCTCTTGGGGTCGCTTCCCCACGCCGGGACGGCGCACCGCCAAAAGCTGACACAGATCGGGGGGTCGCCCCCGGACCCAGCACGGCTGGGAGGCGGCTGCCCCTTCCGTGCGCGCTGCCCGTACGCGTTCGATCGCTGCGTGTCCGAGGAACCGCCACTGTTCGACCGGGGAGAGGGATCGTGGGCGGCGTGCTGGGCCGCACCCGAGCAATGGCCGACGTAGTTTTGCGGGCGACCGGCGTCGTCAAGGAATACCCGAGCCGCCACGGCCGTCCGGTCAGGGCGCTGCGAGGGGTAAGTGTCAGCCTCGAGCGGGGGGAGACACTCGGCATCGTCGGCGAGAGCGGTTGCGGCAAGTCGACGCTGGCCCGGCTGCTCGTGGGGTTGGAGGAACCGACATCGGGCACGGTCGAGCTCGGGGGCGGCCAGCTAAGCGAGCTCCGGGCCATGGGCGCCCGAAGTGGCAGTGCCCGCGCCAAAGGGGAGGCGGCCAAGCAGCTGGCCCGCAATGTGCAGCTGGTCTTCCAGGATCCGTTCTCATCGCTCAACCCGCGCCGCACGGCGTTCTCGACCGTGGCCGAGGTGCTGCGGGTGCACCGTCTCGCCGAGCGCGGGATGGCGCTGCGCTCCCGGGTGGAGCAACTGCTCGCCATGGTCGCCCTGCCCGAGCACTTCGCCGGCCGCTACCCCCACGAGCTGTCAGGAGGGCAGGCCCAGCGGGTCGCCATCGCTCGGGCGCTGGCGGCCGAGCCCAAGGTGCTGGTGCTGGACGAACCCACCTCGGCCCTGGACGTCTCGGTAAGAGCCGAGGTGATCAACCTCCTCGTCCGCCTGCAGGACGAGCTCGCACTTTCCTATGTCTTCATCAGCCACGACCTGGCCATGGTCCGGCACATAAGCGACACGATCTCGGTCATGTACCTGGGCAAAGTGGTGGAGTGCGGTCCCTATCAGGCGGTCCTCAGCGAGCCGCTGCACCCGTATACCAGGGCGTTGGCCGACGCTGTACCCTTGCCCGACCCCGAGGTGGAGGCGGCTCGCCGGCACCGCACATCCACTGGCGAGGCGTCCGGGCCCGAGCCCGCCGCCGGTTGCCCGTACTCGCCCCGCTGTCCTTGGGCCGAGCCCATCTGTCGCGACTTGGAACCCACCTTGGTCCGCATGAGGCCGGGCCACGAAGCGGCCTGCCACGTCGCCGCCCGCCAGGCCGGCGCCAGTTGAGCGCGGGCACCTGCACCGCTGCCCTGCGCACCGCCGCCTTGCGCACCGCCGCCTTGCGCACCGCTGCCCTGCGCACCGCCGCCCTGCGCACCGCCGCAGCGCGCAGGTTCGCACCGGGAGCACGGGACGGCGAAAAGTGCTACCAACCCCCGCGGAAAACCGGGCGTTGCGCGCGCCTTTTCGCCGGGCGAGCCGGAGTTGCGACGTCCTGCTGCCGGAAAACGGGGTACAACTGTACGCGACCCCGGACCGGGCCACGCAAAACGTGGTGAAAATGTACGCGACCCGCTTGATCCCGGCTCAGTCGCGTACAGTTCTCGCCGGTGACCGGGCCGGTGTCCCTTCACCCGGCAGCGCAGCAGCCTGCACGCCTAGGGGACGAAAGCGTCGAGCATGTCCGCAAGGCCGCGGAGGTCCGGCAGTTCGGCCGTGGGGGAGGGCCGGGCATGCTCGCCCCGCCGGTTGACCCAGATCGAGCGGATGCCAAGCTCGCAACTTGGCACTACGTCGTGGAAGTGGCTCTGCGCAATATGGACGTGGCGTCTGGTGTCGGCCTGCGTGCGCTCGTAGAAGGCTTGCCAGTGCCGGTGCGCGGGTTTGTACGAACCGATATCCGACGCCACGATGGCGCCGCTGAACGGCACCCCAATCGCCTCGATTGAAGCGTCCAACAGGTCGGCGTCGGTGTTCGACAGGATTACCAGCTGCCAGCCTCGGCGGTTCGCTTCTGTCAGCTCCGCCCGCACTTCGGGGAAGACCGGCCAGCGAGGTAAGGAGCGAGCGAGCGCATCCGCTTCTCCTACTGGAAGTTCGAGGCCGGTGCTGGCGGCCAGCTCGGCCAGCACCGCCCTCATGACGTCCCGGTAGCGCGCCCCGGGGCTTGCATTTTCAATCGCGGGCTCAAGCTCGTGGTAGCGCGCGAGCAAGCTGTCGCGCAACGCGGCACCGAACAAGCGCTCCAGTTCCGACCCCACCCCGACATCCCAGTCCACGAGGGTCCCGTAGCAGTCGAACGTTGCCCACCGGCCACCTTCGACCGGCACGGGCTGCCTCGCCACGCGAGCAGCATATCTGCCCTCTTCCGCTGCCTTGTACGTCACGGTTACCCAGGTCTTCGCAAATCCGTAACGCGCCCTGGTCACGCACGATGCGCCGGCCCGGCCCCACTCGCGATGCCCTATCGGGCACCTACGCGGTCTGATCGGCCGTCCGGGCGGACCTTGTCGAGCACGACGGTGCCGTGTGAGCCTTCTAGCTGAGGCCCGTCGATAAAAGCGAGGACGCATTTGGCCCAGGACGTCTTGCCGACCGACGCTCGCGCGCCCTCGCACGCAGTTCCGCTCGAGCCGCCGAGCGCGCACGTCTATGCCCGCCTGACGGTCCTCGAGTCTCGTATCGAAGCGGCCATGGATGGTCGTGGTACCGTCCGAGACGGCGCAGCCAACGATCGGTTCCGAGGCCTCTACCTGCACCCGGCGGAGATGCGCGAGCTGCTCGCGGCCGGCCCGTCCAGCTCGGTCGTGCTGGAAGGCGAAGGAGCAGAACTGCTGGCGCGCATAGAAGAGCGCGTCGACTTGGCCGAAGCCGAAGGGGAAGCGACACCCTTGCGGCGCCTCCAGCGAGCCTTTGGCCTCGATGCCACGGACGTGGAGCTCCTGCTGCTAGCCGCCGCCCCGGACCTCGACCCGCGGTTCGAACGCTTCTATGCCTACCTGCACGACGATGTCTCCCGGCGTCGTGTTTCGGTCGGCCTGGCCATGCTGCTGGCTGGTCTGTCCCCCATGGCAGGGCCCGACCGGGCTCGCTTCGGCCCGGCCGGCGCCCTGACCGGCTTCGGCCTCGTGGCCCTCGACGAACCGGCACGGCCGTTCCTCGCCCGCGACGTCCGCGTTCCCGACCGGGTGGTCGGCTACCTGCTCGGTGACGGTTCCCCCGACCCGGCTGTGGGGTCCCTGATGGTGGATGTCGTCGCCAGTGACATGGGAAAGGCCGACGTTATCGCCCGTGGCGTCGCTGGGGGTGCCCGGCTCGTCTATGTCCAAGAAAGGCACGGTGCGTCAGGCTCCTCCATGGCGGCCGCAGGCCTGGCGCGGCTCGGGCTGGCCGCTGTTCATTTGGACTTGCGCCGCCTTCCTAGCGGGCCTCTCGACCTGGCTACTGTCCGGGCCAGTGGCCGTGAGGCCGTGTTGCGCAATGGTGCCCTGGTCGCCCGGCCGGTCGAAGCACTAGCCGAGCGAGGAGCGGACGCCGTGCGTGCCTTCGCCGAGCTGCCATGTTGCACTGTCCTGGTCGGGGCCCGCACTTGGGATCCGACCTGGGCCCGGGCCGTCGCCCTGGTCGTGCGGACGCAAGTCCCGACGAGGCAAGAAAGGGCCGAGCACTGGCGACGATCGCTCAATGGCTCGGCCCCTGCCTCGTTCGACCCGGGCATAGTCGCGGGCGACCTGCAGCTGACCCCTACCCAGGTCATAGACGCCGTCACAGCTGCCCGCCAGCTGTGCACAGCAGAGGGCCGCCCGCTGGAAGCGGAGGACCTCCGCTCTGGGGCGCGCGCCCAGAACGCCGCCGGCCTCGAACGCTTGGCTCGCCGCGTGGAACCTTGCATCGGTTGGGACGACCTCGTGCTACCTCCGAAGGTACAAAGGTTGCTCCAAGAGTTGGCGGCCCAATGGCACCACCAAGAGACGGTGGTCCAACAGTGGCGGATCGGCGGCGCGACCGCCCGGCGTCGCGGCCTAACTGCCCTTTTCTCGGGGCCTCCAGGGACGGGTAAGACCATGGCGGCCGAAGTGGTAGCCGGCGAGCTCGGCCTTGACCTCTACGTCATAAACCTGGCCACCGTCGTCGACAAGTACATCGGAGAAACCGAAAAGAACCTAGAACGTATTTTCTCGGAGGCAGAGCAGGTAAATGGGGTCCTTTTTTTCGACGAGGCTGACGCACTTTTCGGCCGGCGTTCAGAGGTAAAAGACGCGCGAGACCGTTACGCCAATATCGAGGTGGCCTACCTCCTGCAGAGAATGGAAGAGTTCGACGGTATCGCAATCCTGGCCACCAACCTCAAGTCCAATGTGGACGACGCCTTTGCCCGGCGCCTCGACGCATCGATCAACTTTCCCTTGCCCGAGTACGAGTCTCGCCTCGTGCTCTGGGATAAATGCCTCGGGCCCAAAGTGCCCCGTGCAGATGACATCGACATCGGCTTCATGGCGCGTTCGTTTAATTTTGCCGGGGGTAACATCCGCAACGTTGCCGTGGCCGCGGCCTATTACGCCGCCACCAGAGGGACGGAGCTCACGATGGCGGACCTTGTCCGCGCCACGCAGCGCGAGTTCCAAAAGCTCGGGCGCCTGTGCGTAGAAGCTGAGTTCGGCCCCTGGGCTCAGTTCATGGAGTCCATGTGATCGAGCGGCACCGGCACCCAGACAGGACCGCTCCTTCGCACCCAGCGGTCCTCGCTGGTGCAACGGAGGCGGCCCGCGATGGCTCCAGTGCCGCCACGACCAAGATCCCTACGCTCGATCCGACGGCGATGGGGGCCGATGATGTCGTGGCCTTGCAAGCCCTGCTGGGCAACTTCTACGTGACCGAAATGCTCGTGGGCTCCGGTGAAGGCCGCCGCGGCGAAGGTGGTGGCGGTGGCAGTGCGGGCGATGCAAAGCCGCCACCTCCGGTGCAGCGTGACTACGCCGCGCCTGGCCCGGCGCCCCCTGGTGCGGCTCCAGCGAACCCGGTCACCACTGCCTTGGCCAATGCGGGGCCTACCGGGTTCGCCTCCTTGGATTCCAAGGTTGCAGACGCCAAGGCTCAGACGGCAGCCGGGGCAGCTGGGCCGCCGGGCAGTGGGCCGGCACCAGGAACGACGTCTGCCGGGTCGGCGGACGCGGGTGGCGGCGGCAGCGGCCAAGCTGCACCCACAGACGGGGGCACGCCAACGGGCACCGGCCAAGCCGGCGCTGCCCCAAGTACTGGGCTGAGCGACGACGGCGGCGGCGGCTCGTCGGGCAGCGGGACGGCTATGTCAACCGACGGCGCCGCCGGGCTCGGTCCTGGCGCCGGCGCCGCGAACACCGCCGCAACGGGGGCCGACGCGAGTGGCGCCCCTCCGGCCGGGTCGGCTACCGGCGCTCCGGTAGCCACTGGTGTTCCGTCGCCGTCTGGGCCCGGTGCAGGCAGCGGCCCCGCCGTCTCCCAACCGGCCAGCACGGGCGCGGCCACTGTCGGCGCCGGAGCGGCGCCGCCTGGGAGCACCGGTGCCGGAGCCACCTCGAGCGGCGAACCGACTGGTCCGGCCGACGCCGGTGCCGCGGGTGCCGGCGGTGCCACGACGTCGGGTGCAGGGGCCGGGCCTGTCGATGCCGGGGCGCCGGGTGGTGCCCCGACTACCACCACAGCTGACGGTGGCGCATCTCCCGGCACCAGTTCGGGAGCGAGTGGCAACGGGACAGACGCCGGCTCCCCTGGTGCTGCGGGAGGTGGCGGCAGCGGGGCTGGCGGAAGCGGCGCATCTGGAGCGGGTGGTACCACGACCGGGGGGGCAGCTGGCGGCCAGGCCGTAGGGAGCGGCGGAGCTGGAGGCGCGGCGGGAGCGGGCGGCGGCGCCGCGGGTGGCCAAACGTCGGGGGGCGGAGGCACCGCGGGTGGCCAAACGTCGGCGGGCGGAGGCGCCGCGGGTGGCCAAACGTCGGCGGGCCCGTCAACAGGTCCTCAAGCCGGGGGCGGAGGCGCCGCTGGTGGCGGAGGAGGAGCCGCTGGTGGGGGTGACTCTTCCGGGTTCCAGTCGATGTCAACCGGAGGATTGGCGCTCGTAGACGAGGAGCTGGCCGAGCACCAGCGCTGGAGCTCGGCGTCGGCAGCCGTCGGCACCGCCGGTTCCGAACAGCGGGCAGGCTTCATTGCGGACACAGCGGGCGGTGCAATCGTCTCCGGAGCGGTGACTGGGCTGGCGATGGGCGTCGGTATGGCTGCGGCCGGTATGGCGGTCAATGCGCTAATCCCGGGGCTGGGCTCAGTGCTCGGTGGGATTATGTCGGCGCGCGACCTCATCGAGAACGCCGACCAGATCGGTAACCAGATCAGCCAGGCAGGGCAAGGCAGCGACGACTACGAGGTCATGGCGAACGATTTGCAGGCAGCGTCGGCCGTCCTCCAGATCATTACCGACGTCTTGGGGATCCTCGGCGGTATCGCGGGAGCCGTTGCGGTAGCCGCCTGGGTGCTGACCGCCCTGTCGCTCGGGGCCTTTTCTCCCGTGGCTGCGGCCGCTACCGCCGTGGCAGCTGCCTTGGGCATCGCGTCGGCGGCGGTGGGTGCGCTCAACGGCATGGTGCTGCAGCCTGTGATCTTGATGTTCCGCTCCCTCCACACGTTCACCAGCCAGGCAGACCCTCGCGACGTGCAAGCTTCCGGCGGGCAAATATCTCAGGCGGCAGGCGCCTGGGGTGGCGCTTTCGGGGGGCTGGCGGCGACTGCTGCGGCGGCTGGTGTGGGTGCGGCGATGGATGAGCCCAAAGGTCAGGCCCCGGTCGAACCAGGCTCGTCGACACCTCCGGCCGGCGGTGGCGAACCTCCCTCGGTCACGGTAGAGCCCGAACCTGGAGGCGCGGCGGGCGGTGGCGCAGGTGGTGGAGGCACAGGTGGCGGTGTCGCAGGTGGCGGTGTCGCAGGTGGCGGTGGCGCAGGCGGGGCACCGGTCGACCCCCTTGCCGCTACTCAACCGGGCGCCGCCCCGGTGGACCCCCTTGCCGCTACTCAACCGGGCGCCGCCCCGGTGGACCCACTCGCCGCTACTCAACCGGGCGCCGCCCCGGTGGACCCACTGGCAGCGACCCAACCCGGCGCAGCTCCCGTCGACCCACTCGCCGCAACTCAACCGGGGGCCGCGCCGGTGGACGTCAACGCCCCCACTGAGGCCGTGCCGGGACAGGTTGGCGGAGCCGGTGGCAGCCCACCCGGAGACTGGGCCTCAACGCCGGAGAACCCTGGCGTCTTCTCACCGGAGGAAATGGCCAACGTCGAGGCCAACCGGGCCGAGTACGTCGCGAAAATGCGCGCTCAGGCCGCAGCCGGAGGTGGAGGAGCGCCAGCGCCTGGCGCCCCGCCGGTCGACCCGTTCGCCGCCACCCAGCCCGGTGCAGCGCCGGTCGACCCGTTCGCCGCCACTCAACCGGGGGGCGGGCCAGCGGCAGTCGACCCGTTCGCCGCCACCCAGCCCGGTGCCGCGCCGGTCGACCCTTACGCGGCCACCCAACCGGGGGGCGGGCCAGCGGCAGTCGACCCGTTCGCCGCCACCCAGCCGGGTGGGCCGGTCAACCCGCTGGCTACCACCGGGCAGCAAGCTGCCGCGGGCGGCGCCGGCCCGGGCGGCGGCTCGCCCGGGCCCTGGAACATCACGCCAGAAAACCCGGGCCCGTTTACGCCCGAAGACGTCGCCAATTTCGAGTACCAGCGGGCCGCCTGGGCAGCAGAGCAAAATGCGGCACGGGCAGCCGCGGGCCAGCCGCCCATGCCAGGTACGGGAGGCGCACCAGCACCAGGTGGATCGCCGGTCGACCCGTACGCAGCCACGCAACCGGGGGGCCCCGCCCCTGGCGCGGCGCCGGTCAATCCCTACGCCGCGACCCAGCCGGGTGCCGCGCCGGTCGACCCGTACGCAGCCACGCAACCGGGGGGGGCGGTCAACCCCCTGGCTACCACAGGGCAGCAACCTGGCGCGGGCGGCGCCGGCGCGGGCGGCGGCTCGCCCGGGCCCTGGAACATAACTCCCGAAAACCCGGGGGCGTTTTCACCCGAAGACGTTGCCAATTTCCAGTACCAACGGGCCGCCTGGATAGCCGAGCAAAATGCCGCACGGGCAGCCGCGGGCCAGCCGCCCATGCCGGGTACGGGAGGCGCACAAGCACCGGGAGGGGGGCAGGTCGATCCCTTCGCAACCACGGTCCCCGGCCAACCTCCCCCTGGCGGCGGCGGTGCTGGCGGCGGAGATGCTGGCGGCGGAGGTGCTGGCGGTGCCACTGGAGCGGGCGGCGACGGTGGTCCTGGCGGTGCCAACGGAGCGGGAGGTGGGACGCCAGGCGGTGGGGGCGTCTCGGGAGCTGCCAGCGCTGGGGCCGACGCCATGTCCGGCTCGGGCGTCAAGGGCGCGCCGTCCGGCGCCCCAGGCCAACCACAAGTCATGCCCGTGAACCCGGACTACCAGCCCCCTCCGGGCACCAAGGAACAACTCGACCAGGCCCAGCAAGACATCGAGGACATCCTCGCCAGCCGGGCGGCCCAGGAACAGCTGTCCGCCCAGAACCAACAACAAGTCGGGGTGGCCACCCAGCAAGCGGCCACCCTCAACCAGCAAGACGGCACCATTGCCAGCGGTGTTACCGCCATACAGGCCCACCAAGCCGCCGTGGCGAGGAAGCAACAGGCCAACCAACAGCAACAGCAGCAGCAGGCCCAAGCCAAGGGGCAACTCGAACAGTACCTCGACCGCAAGGCTGGTATCGAAGGGCTACGCGGCCCACTTGGGATATGGAGAGCGGCCACAGGTGCGGTAATGGGCGCGAGTTGGCTCCCCGATGAAGTGAACGCAAAACTGACCCAGATGAACTCGGACGCCACCAAGTTCGACACTCAGCTGAGCAACCTCGACGCTCAAATGATGCAGGCGATCGCCGGGCAAGGACCTGCTCAGGCCGGTCTGGCAGCCGACCAGGGGACAATACAATCGACGAGCCAGCAGGGCCAGCAGTCACAAAGCCAGGTGGACCAAGCCAAACAGTCGCTTGATACTGCGAAACAGGGGAACCTTGCCAAGCAGGCGCAGGCCACCGACGCCAAGGCTGCCGCCGACGCTCGCTCTCAACAGCTCGGCACCCAAGCTGCCCAGAAGCAAAACGAGCACGACACTCTGGCCGCTCAATTGCAGGCTTGGGCCCAAGCGCATAAGGCTGCCCGGATGAAGGCGCTGGAACAAGCCAAACAAGACGCTCAAGCAAAAG
>Ga0335074_10011889_pt1 | contig 12190 bp, 13 predicted proteins | sample Lox_Sample_23_FD_206715 | JGI IMG/M metagenome (GOLD analysis project Ga0335074, IMG submission 206715) | Soil microbial communities from Loxahatchee National Wildlife Refuge, Florida, United States - Lox_Sample_2.3 | ecosystem: Environmental > Terrestrial > Soil > Wetlands | place: USA...
CGGCCGCCGCCTTCCGGCTGAACGTGAGGACGAGGATGCGGTCCGGGTCGGCGCCGCGCCGCTCGATCCGGTCCGTGACCGCTTCCACGATCGTGGTGGTCTTTCCCGTCCCGGGTCCGGCCAGCACGAGAAGCGGGCCGCCCTTGTGGTCGACCACCCGCTGCTGTGCCTCGTCGAGCCGCGGCGGGGCCGGCCGGGCAAGGCGGCCGGACGCCGGTGCGCGGCGGACGAGTCGGTAACCGTTCATCACTACCGATTCCAGCATGGACCACTGACATTCGAGCGCGGATTCACTCCCTGCCCGGCCACCGGGCGCGGCGCATGTCGACGCGCACCGGCGGGCGGGCCGAACGCAGCGGCGTTCCCTCGTCCAGGTAATGCCTCAGCGCGGCGGCGTCGTGGCCAGGCGCCGGCGTGCCGTCCGCGTGGATCACCCGCCACCAGGGAACCCCGCCGCCGTAGGTGGCCAGCACCCGGCCGACCTGACGGGGGCCGCCGGCGCCCAGGTATTCGGCGATGTCGCCGTACGACATGACCTGACCCGGCGGAATCGCGTCGACCACGTCGAGGACGCGAGCCGAGTACTCGTCAAGCTGGGTCATCCGCGGCACCGTAGTCGCTGCCGGGCACGGTGTGGCCGGTACCCGGCGGGCGACCGTAGCCGGCGCCCGGTCCGAAGCCTGGCCTGAAGGGCTGGCCGGGCTGGCCAGGATGGCCGGAATGGCCGGGATGGCCCGGCCCAGGCGCCCCAGGCGAGTAACGCGGCTCGGCCGGCACCGCGTGCGCGCCGCGGGTCCGGCGCAGCATCACGAGCCCCGCGCCCGCGGCCAGCACCAGGCCCACCGACGCGAGCGCGAGGACGGCGAACACCACGAGTTCCCCGGCCCCGCGCGGCTGCACGGGCGCGGCCGGGACCGCGGCCGGCCCGCCGCCGAAGTGCGCCGGCGCCGCCACCGGCGAGGCCGCCTGGCGCGCGCCGAGCAGCTTCCCCGCCGCGGTCAGCGCCGCCGCGGCGTCCACGGTTCCGAAGCCGGTCCGCACGTTGTACCCGCCCGACGCCACGTTGCTCGCCGTGGACGTCAGCGCCTCCTCGACCTGAGCCGGGGTGATCACCGGGTACTTCGACTCGATCAGCGCGACGACCCCGGCCACGAGCGCGCACGCCGGGCTGGTGCCGTCGACGGTCCAGTACAGCCCGTCCCTGCCCTGGGCCGGAACGGCCTGCCCGGGAGCGGCGACTAGGACCGACAGGTTGTTGCTGGAGAAGTCGGCTGCCGTGCCGTCCCGGTTGAGGGCGCCCACGCCGATCACGCCCGGGTACTCGGCGGGGAACGACACCGGCGCGAACCCGTCGTCGCGCCGCTCGTCGTCCTGACCGGAGTTGCCGGACGACGCGACAAGCACGACGCCGTGGGAGTAGGCGTACTGCACCGCGGCGCGCACCACGCCGCTCGGGGCTGAGTAGCCGATGGACATGCTGATGACCTTGGCGCCGTCCTTGACCGCGTCCATGATCCCCTTGGCGAGCGACGCCTGGATGGTCTGCTCCGGTTCGCTGTCGTACTGGCTGTAACCGGGGTCGTCCTTGTCCGGTATCACCCGGATGGACAGGATCTTCGCGTCGGGCGCGACCCCGATGATCCCGTCGCCGCCGCCGTCGTGACCGTGGCCGGCGATGATCGACGCCATCCAGGTTCCGTGCTCTCCCCAGTGCGGGTTGTCCGGCGAGGTGTTCAGCCCGGTCAGGTCCGGACCGGTGATCACGGACCCGGTGAGGTCACTGACGTCGGGGGACACGCCGCTGTCGATGACCGCGACCGTCACGCCCTGGCCCGAGGCGTCCATCCACGCCGCCGGCACGTCGAGCATGTTCAGCACCCACTGCTGGCTGTCCCTGACCCCGTCGGCCACGGCGGCGGGAACGGCCAGGGCCGCGGGGGCGTTCTGGGCCGCCCGGGCGGCGGGGACCGACAGGAACGGCAGCGCCGCCACCCCGGCCGCGCCCGCCGCGAGCGCCAGCCGCATGCCGCGCCGGCCGTCGCCTAGCATCCCGGCGTCCCTGGGCAGCGCGGCGGCGGCAGGTGCCCGTCGAGCACGGACCCGATCGCGCCCGCGATGCCCTGGCCCGCGTTGGTCATTTCGGGGTCCGTGTAGCTGTCCGCGGTGACCGCCACCCGCGGCCGGTCGTCCGTGTAACCGACCGCGTAGAAGATGAGGTACGGGCCGGCGGCTACGCTGCCGGAAAGCTGCCGGCGAGCGTTGGTGAACGCGGCCGACAGGGTGCCGCCGACCGGCAGCGTGCGGACGCCATCGCCGCTGGCGCCGACGACGCGCGCCAGCCCCGGCGCCGCCGCGCTCGCCTGCGCGGACCCCGGCATGACCGCGACCCCGATCGTGACCACGTAACTGTCCGTCCCGTCGACGTACGTAGCCCGCAGCATCGCCTGGCAGCCATCACGGTCGAGGACCGCGGCCACCGTGGCGTCGGTGGCCGCCGAGCAGGAAGCCTGGCGGGCGATGCCCACCCGGTTGGCGGATAGCCGCAGCGCGGGGTCGTCGATCAGCGCCGGAGGCGCGGAGTAGCTGACCGCGGCGGGGAAAATCTCCCCCGCGGGCAGGTCCCGCCACCGCTTCGCGGCCTCCCAGTCGGTGATCTGGCGCTGCTGCTGCGCCGTGAACTCCCTGGGCAGCACCTGAGAAACCACGCCCGTCAGCGACACCGCGAGCCCGGCGACGCCAAGCACGAGGGCAGAGATCGCCGCGATCAAGCCCCTCCGGGCGCGGCGCGCCGCTTCCGGCGGCTGGCCTCGGTACGGCGGCACCGGGCGCTGCCACGGCTGACCGCCGTACGCGCCGCCGTACTCAGTAGCCACATGCAAATGGTAGGGCTTGTGCCGACCTCGCAGCCCTGTGACGAAACGTTTTGCCGGTGACGCGGGCCTTCGTAACCGGAGGCCGGCGCGTTCCGCGCGCCAGCACCAAGACCGCACCGGCATCTCGATGACGCTGGCGCCTCCCGTTCGCTCCAGCAGCGCCGCGCGGAACCGCTCGAGCCCGGCCGCCCTGGCGTCGGCCGGAGCGGTGATGAACGAGCTGTTCGACGCCAGCCACTCCACCGCGTCGGCGACCGGCAGCGTGCGCGTGTAGGCGAACGTCGCGGACTCGACAACGCCGAACTCCGCCCCGTCCGGCAGTTGCAGGGTGCGTTCCCGCTCCAGCCTGGCCCGCACCTCATCCACCGTGCGCGGGCCGTCCGTGCCGCCGCTGGTAAAGGGCATCCGGAGCAGGTCAAGCTCGGCCACCCAGTCCTGGTACCGGTCACGGCTCGTCCAGACCACGCCGAGCCGCCCGCCTGGCCGCAGCACACGCGCGATCTCGGGAACCGCCCGGGCCGGGTCCAGCCAGTGCCAGGCCGTCGACACGAACACCGCGTCCGCGCACCCGTCCGGCAGCGGCATCGCTTCGCCCCAGCCTTCGAGCACCCGCACCTGCGGCGACTGCTGCGCGAGCACGGCCCGCATCCGCGCGTCCGGCTCGACCGCCACTATTTCCGGGACCCGGCCGAGCAAGGCGCGAGTGAACAGGCCGGTGCCCGCCGCCAGGTCCACCGCGACCTCGCAGCCCGCTGGCACCAGCCAGTCCAGCGCCTCGGCGGACGGGCTGGGCCGGACGCGGTCGTAACTGTCTGCCACACTTCCGAACGAAGTGGCTCTTTCCTCGCCAATACTCACAGATCACTATTCTGAACGGACCCGTCGTGTCTCCCGCGACCACCCCTCCTTCGGTGCGCGGGTTGGCTGTAACGTCAGGCGTGTACGTTGCCTAGATCGCCTGAAGTAACTCAAGGGAGCCGTCGCGGTGAAACTGACCAAGCACGAACACGCCTGTGTCGTCTTCGAAAAGGACGGCGTCAGCTTCGTCATCGACCCCGGCGCGTTCTCGCCGAACGCCGCGGACATCATCTCCGGCGCCGACGCCATCCTGCTCACGCACGAGCACTTTGACCACGTGAACGAGGGGGCGATCAACGCGGCGCTCGCGGCGCGGCCCGAGCTGGGGTTGTTCGCGCCCGCCGAACTGGCCGGCATGTTCGGCGCGCACCAGGACCAGTTCACCGCGGTCGCGGCAGGCGACGAGCTGACGATCGGCGGCTTCACCATCTCGGTGCACGGCACCACCCACGCGATCATTCATCCTGACATCCCCACGGTGGCGAACGTCGGCTTCCTCATCGACGGCTCCGTGTACCACCCCGGCGACGCCTACTTCGTGCCCGAGGCGAACGTCGACATCCTGCTGCTGCCGACCAGCGGCCCGTGGATGAAGCTCGGCGAGACGGCCGACTACGCCCGCGCGGTCCGCCCGGAGCAGATGATATCGATCCACGACCTGCTGCTCAGCGAGGCGGGGCAGATGGTCGCGGGCCAGTTCCTCGGCGAGCAGGGTCTCACGGGCATCCCGCTGACTCAGGTCGCTCCCGGCGAGTCACTCACCCTCTGACGCTCCCTCTGACACCCGGGCCGGCGCGCAGACCGGCGCGCCGGTGCGGGCGCTGCGCACGACCGCGGAGATCGCGCTGACGACGAGTTCCGGGTCCCCGTCATTGAGGTAATGGTCAGGGCTGTCTGACACCACGTGCCTGCTGTTCGCCGACAGCCGGGCAAGGTCCTGCTGGAGCTCGTACCATCGTGCCCAGAGCCGGCCCGGCCGGGTCTTGCTGGCCGGCCCGCGGGTGAGGACGATCAGCGGCCGGTCGCCGAGCGCGCCGGCGGCCAGCGCCTGGTCGGCCGCGCTCAGCCGCTTGAACATCCGGAACTCGGTGACGCACGAGCGCCGGTCGCCACCGCCGCGCCATTCGCGTGACCGGACGATCAGCTGCGGCAGCGTCAGGGCCGCGAGCACCCGGTCTCGCGGTGAGAGGTACTTGGGGATCACCGCTCGCTGGGCCTCGTGGCTCGAATCCACCAGCACCATCCCGGCTACCCGGTCCATGTGCGACGCGGCATACGTGCGCATGTAAATTCCGCCGATCGAATGGCCGACAAGGACGAGCGGCCCGGCGACGCCCAGCGCCTTGAGGACGCCGTCCAAATCGTCCGCTATCTCGCGCGGCCGCCGGCCGTCCCGCGCCGGGCTGCTGGCGCCGTAAGGCGCCCGGTTGTAGGTAACGACCGTCGTGTCTTCTGCCAGCTTCTCGGCTATCTGCCGCCACGCCGCCGCGAAACCGCCGAGCGAGGGTTCGACGACGACCGCGGGTTCCCCGCTGCCGAACACCGTCGCCTCCAGCCGGTGCCGCCCCACCGCGAGCATTGTTGTGACGCCGTCCATCCCCACCTACCAGAACAGTTCGCCAGGGAATTGCCCACCGCCCGCTACACGGTAACTGTTTAGCTTTACGGCGACTAGACGGAATAGCGAGTAACATTAGAAATGCAAATAATGCACGTTTAGCTGCAATGCCTATTGCACGTGCAAGCACGTTGCGTTACCCGTTCAGCCCGCTCGAGGCGAGGAAGATGGCCGCCGGGCCCGAGGCCGTGACCGGGCCGTCCGCGGCGGATACGAAGCACGACTCGCCCCGCCCGGCCTTGAGCAGCCCGCCGGCCGCGGATCGCAGCGCCACGGTGCCTTCGGTGCACAGCACGATGCGCGGCCCGTCCCCCGGCAGCGCGACCTCGGCGGCGGGGATCTCGGCCCGGTACAGCCGGAATTCAGGCGCCGGGGTTTCGTAGACCGACACGCCACCGCCGAGCGCGCGCGGTTCGATGACCGGCACCTCCACCTCGGGATTGGTCAGCTTCAGCAGCTCGGGCACGTCGACGTGCTTGCCGGTGAGCCCCGCCCGCACCACGTTGTCCGAGTTCGCGAGCACTTCTATCCCGGTGCCATGCAAGTAGGAGTGCAGGCCGTTGGCGGGCAGGAAAACCGCCTGACCCGGCTGGAGCTCCCCGTGGCGCAGCAGCAGCGACGCCACGATCCCCAGGTCACCGGGATGCTCACCGTCGAGCCGGACGACGGCCCGGCAGGCGGGCGCGTCCGGGCCGCCCTCGGCCGCCAGCCGGCCACAGGCCGCTACCACCGAGGCGATCAGCGCCGGGCGGTCCGCGGCGGGCCAGGTCAGCACCTGGCCGAGCGCGGCAGTGAGCGCTTCCGCGGCGAGCACCTCACGCTCTCCGGCGGCCGACTCGAGGCCGGCCACGACCGGGGCGAGCCCGGCGACGCCGAGGGCGCGCAGCAGCCTGGCCGCGTCCGCGGCGGCGCGCATCCCGGCGAGCACCTCGAACGGGGTGAGCGCGCAGAGCAGCTCCGGCTTGGGCCAGTCGTCGACGTAGTTGCGGGCCTGGTCGCCGGGCGGCAGGCCGCGTTCGTTCTCCGCGCGGAAGCCGGCCTCGGCCTGCCCGCGCGACGGGTGCACCTGGATGGACAGCGCCTTGCCGGCGGCGAGCACCTTCAGCAGGAACGGCAGCCTGCCGCCGAACCGCGCCGCGCACTCCGCGCCGAGCTCGTCCACCGGGTCCGCCGCGATCACGGCGTCTAGCGTGGTGTGCGCGCCGCCCCGGTCGACCCCGGACGGGGCCGACGGATGGGCGCCCATCCACAGCTCCGCTTCCGGCTGCGGGGTGGGGGCCGGCCGGCCCTGTAGCCGGGCGATCGCGGTCCGCGACCCCCACGCGTACGGCTGCACCATCGGCTCGAGAAGGTCCACCTCCGGCATGCTAGTGCACGGCGGTCCGGCGGGCGGGCATTGGCGCAGCTAACACCGCTGAGCTGGTGTCGACCGGGTGCTCCACGAGGGCGACGACCCTGCTGGCCATGAACCTCGCGGTCCGGACGGCCGTCCCGGTCCTGGTGACCTCGCTGACCTCCACGATGCCCCGGCCGGTGCTGACCTCGACCCGGCGGCCCGCCCGGGTCGCGGTCACCTCGTAGGTCTGGGTGCCGTCGCCGGTGTCGACCACGATCTCCACCCGGTCCCCTTTCACGGCACCCCCCAATCCCAGAAGTGAACCCACGTCCAGGACATACCACAAACCCGGCCGGCATTCCATGATCGCGGGGCGGCGGCCCCAACAGACGCGGGAAGCAGATGTGGCCGGTGCCCGCGGGTCGCGGACACCGGCCACCAGGCTGCCGGCCGGCTTAGTACGTGGGCAGGCTCGGGTCGACCTGGCTGACCCAGGCGAGCACGCCGCCGCCGACGTGCACGGCGTCGGAGAAGCCGGCGTCCTTGAGCACCGCGAGCACCTCGGCGCTGCGCGCGCCGCTCTTGCAGTGCAGGACGATCTGCTTGTCCTGCGGCATCCGCTCCAGCGCGGAACCGTTCAGGAACTCGCCCTTGGGGATCAGCGTCGCGCCCGGGATCGAGACGATCTCGTACTCGTTCGGCTCCCGCACGTCGACGAGGTAGATGTTGTCGCCGCGGTCGAGCATGGCCGCCAGGTCCTTCGCGGAGATCGTGGAGCCGACGACGGCCTCGGCGGCCTCCTCGGAGACCGCGCCGCAGAACGCGTCGTAGTCGATCAGCTCGGTGACCGTCGGGTTCGTGCCGCAGATCGCGCAGTCCGGGTCCTTGTTCACCCGCACCTGGCGGTAGGTCATCTCCAGGGCGTCGTAGATCATCAGGCGCCCGTTGAGCGGCTCGCCGATGCCGGTGATCAGCTTGATCGCCTCGTTCACCTGGATGGACCCGATCGACGCGCAGAGCACGCCGAGCACGCCGCCTTCGGCGCAGGACGGGACCATGCCGGGGGGCGGCGGCTCCGGGTACAGGCAGCGGTAGCACGGCCCGTAGTCGGCCCAGAACACGCTCGCCTGCCCGTCGAAGCGGTAGATCGAGCCCCAGACGTACGGCTTGTGCAGCAGCACGCAGGCGTCGTTCACCAGGTAGCGGGTCGCGAAGTTGTCCGTCCCGTCCACGATCAGGTCGTAGTCGGCGAAGATCTCCATCACGTTGGAGGAGTCAAGCCGGTCGGTGTGCAGGATGACGTTCACGTACGGGTTGATCTCCGCGATCGACTCCTTCGCGGACTCCGCCTTCGACTTGCCCACGTCCGAGACGCCGTGAATGATCTGCCGCTGCAGGTTCGACTCGTCCACCGTGTCGAAGTCGACGATGCCGAGCGTCCCTACGCCGGCCGCGGCGAGGTATAGCAGTGCAGGCGAGCCGAGGCCGCCCGCGCCGACCACCAGCACCTTCGCGTTCTTCAGGCGCTTCTGCCCGGACATGCCGACATCGGGGATTATCAGGTGACGCGAGTAACGCTTCACCTCGTCTACCGACAGGTCAGCAGCCGGTTCAACAAGCGGTGGCAGCGACACTGTAAAACTCCAGTCAGATTGAGGGGGACTCCGTCAGGCGTCAACCGGGTCGCGGCGGCCGGAATTCCCCACCCCATCATCGCGCGCCCGCGCCCCGTCTACCATCTCACGGAACAGCTCCGCAAGGAGCCGCGGACGCTCCATCTGGGCCACGTGACCCGTCTCCGTCAGCACGGCCACGGTGCCGTCGCGGAACGCGCGCCGCGCCGGGACGGCGAGCCGGGGGTTCACCAGGCGGTCGTGGCTGCCGAACGTGACCAGCGCGGGGACCGTGATCCGCTCGGCCGCCCGCCACAGCGAATACGGCCGCGGACGCAGGGTCTCCGCGACGATCGTGCGCGCGGCGCGGCTCAGCGAGGTCGCGCTGTAGGGCAGTTCGTCGCGGCGCTTCAGCTCCGCCACGTCCTGCCGGAAGCGCTCCGGGTGCACCAATCCCGGGTCGCCGTAGCAGGTCTCCAGCACGCCGGCCACCCGGTTCTCCGCCGGGACCTTCCGTGTGCGGCGCATCACCCACTCGCCGATGAAGGGCAGCCCGGCCACCGGGAATTGCAGCAGCTCGGGCCGGACCCTCAGGTCGGGCAGCACCGGGGAGACCAGTGTCAGCGTCCGCAGCAGGTCAGGGCGGGTCGCCGCCACCCGGATCGAGACCGCGCCGCCCATCGAGTTGCCCACCAGGTGGACGGGCCCGCGGGCCAGCGCCTCGATGAGCCTGATCACGGTGCGCGCGAGCGCCGTGATCGAATAGCCGCTCTTCGCGGCGGGCGGCGGCGAGAAACCCGACCCGGGCAGGTCCACCGCGGCGCCGTCGAAGTCCGCCACCAGTTCGGCCATGAAATCGGTCCAGTTCGTCGCCGCCCCGGACATCCCGTGCACGCACAGCACGAGCTCTCTCGCCCGCTTGGTACCGGGCGCCTGATTATCCGGAACGTACGGTGGCGTCTCCGCGACGTACACCCGCTCGCCGTTGGCGAGCGACACCATCTGGCCGGGCCAGTGCGGGATAGGGCTCGTCACGCGCTCGCCTTGCGGCGAGACGACGAGCGCTTGGCCGGCGCTGGCTTGGCGTCCTGGGCTTCCTTGACGTCTTTCGACCGGTTCGCCTTCGCCGCCTCCACGCTCGCGCGCAGCGTCTCGGTGAGGTCGGCGGGCCCGCCGGGCCGCTCGGCGGAGACGCCGGGAGCGGGCCGGACCACCTCGTTGCCCTCGATCTTGGCCTGCACGAGCGCCTCGAGCGCCTCCCGGTACGCGTCCCGGTAGGCCGCCGGGTCGAAGTCTTCTGTCATCGTGTCGATCAGCGAGGCGGCCATCTTGAGCTCCTGCGATCTGACGTCGACGTCCTCGTCGAGGAACTTGAAGTCAGGGGCGCGGATCTCGTCCGGCCACAGCAGGGTCTCGAGCACGAGCACGCCGTCCCGCACTCGCACCGCCGCCAGGGCCTCGCGCTGCCGGATCGCCACCTTGGCCACCGCCACCCGGCCGGACCGCTCGAGCGCGTCGCGGAACAGCACGTAGGCGCGCACTCCGGCGGGTTCCGGCTCCAGGTAGTACGCCTTGTTGGCGAGGATCGGGTCCAGCTGGCCCGCCGGAGCGAAGTGCTGCACGTCGATCCGGTGGGCGGTCGCGAGCGGCAGGTTCTTGAAGTCGTCGTCGGTGAGCACCACGACGTCCCCGGTGGCGAGCTCGTAGCCCTTGGCCACGTCGGAGTACGGCACTTCCTGGCCGTCGATCGAGCACACCCGCTTGAACTGGATCCGCCCGCCGTCTTCGCGGTGCACCTGCCGGAACGCCACGTCGCGCTGCTCGGTGGCAGCGTAGAGCTTGACCGGGATCACGACCAAGCCGAACGAGATGACCCCGGCCCAGATGCTGCGCATGCTCTGTGCTTACCCACATTTTCACCACCAAGTCAACTGGATGGCCTCGCGGGCGGGCTTGGCGGCCCCGATGCTGGGTACATGACCGAGTTAGGGCATGCTTGTGGGGGCCGCCGCCGTCGGGCCGCATACCCCGGAAGCCGCGACTGGATGGCGTTGACCGCCGTTGCCATCATGGCTGTGATTCCCGTCAGGACGCTGGCGGATATGATCCTTGCCTTCCGGCGTAAGAAGACGGAAAGGCGGAAGAACGAGACGAGCACGGAAGCACCTGAAAAGGACGAGCATTGAGCGAGATCGGCATGGAGACGCCGGGTGAAGACGCCGCCGAGCAGGCGCGTGAGGTGCCCGAAGAGGAATCCGGTGAACTGCGCGAGCTGCCGCTCGAGGTCGACGAGGCGGACGCCGCGGAGCAAGTCCGCGACATCGGCTATGACGACGAGGATTACCGTTGACCCGGACTGGCGTTACCGTTAGAGCTTATGGCTAGCACTCGGAGATCACAGTGACCGCGACATCGGCCCGGCCGCGGGGCACCCGCCTGCCCCGGCTGGCGCGCCGCCGTCAGCTGCTCGACGCGGCGATGGAGGTATTCGTCGCCCGCGGCTATCACGCCGCGGCGATGGACGAGATCGCCGATCGCGCCGGGGTGAGCAAGCCGGTTCTGTACCAGCACTTCCCCGGCAAGCAAGAGCTCTACCTCGCGCTGCTCGACGAAAGCGTGGACCAGCTTGTCGACGCGGTGCGCACAGCGCTGCGTTCCACGAACGACAACCGCCAGCGCGTCACCGCGACGTTCAGCGCGTACTTCGGGTACGTCGCCGAGCACCGGGGGACGTTCCGGCTTGTCTTCGAGTCGGATTTCACCAACGATCCGGCCGTCCGCGAGCGGATCGACAGCGCCGACCGCCAGTGCGCCGACATGATCAGCGAGGTGATCAAGGAAGACGCCGGGGTCGCTGACGACGAGGCGCACCTCCTCGGCATCAGCCTGGTGGGCATGGCCCAGGTCAGCGCCAGGTACTGGCTCAGCACGCTCGGCACGATCCCGAGGGAGGCGGCCGAGCAGTGGGTAGCGCGGCTCGCCTGGCGCGGGATCAGCGGCTGGCCGCTCACGATCGACCAGCAGGGACAGCCGCCGGCTCAAGCCTGAGGAGCGCCGTGGAAGTCAAGATCGGCATTCAGTCCATCCCGCGTGAGCTGGTCGTGGACACCGACGCGACCGCGGAAGAGATCGAGCGGGACCTGGCGGCGGCGCTCGGCGGCGCCGACGGTCACGCCATCTTCGTGCTGAAGACGCAGAAGGGCGGCCGGCTGCTCATACCCGCCGACAAGATCGCGTTCGTCGAGTTCGGGGGAGACCAGGCGCGACGCGTCGGGTTCGGCAACATCGTCTGATTCCCGCCTCTGGTACGGTGGGTAACGATTGAGCACTGGAATGTCGTAATCCCAGTTCGCGTTGACATAGACGCTGCCGTCTGGACGTCGCGCGCCCGAAGGAGGCGCGGATGCCGGCCGCAGGCGACGGAGGAACCCCTGACAACTCAACCAATGCAGTCCGCCGATGGATCCTATGCGGTGCCGTTCCGCGATCTCGGCGTTGACGAAGTAATCTGCTCCGCGCTCGAAGCCGCGGGCATCAACACAACTTTTCCCATTCAGGCGCTGACGCTCCCGCTGGCGATCGACGGCCAGGACATCATCGGCCAGGCGCGGACCGGGACCGGCAAGACGCTTGCCTTCGGCATCCCGCTGCTGCACCGGCTGGCGACCACGTTCGCCGCCGACCGCACGGTCAAGGCGCCGTCGGCGCTGATCGTCGTCCCCACCAGGGAGCTTGCCATCCAGGTCGCCGAGGACATCAAGCAGGCGGGCCTGCACCTCGGCGCGCGGGTGCTCACCGTGTACGGCGGGCGCGCCTACGAGCCGCAGATCGACGCCCTCAAGGCGGGCACCGACATCGTTGTCGGCACCCCGGGCCGGCTGCTTGACCTGGC
>Ga0335074_10011890_pt1 | contig 12190 bp, 6 predicted proteins | sample Lox_Sample_23_FD_206715 | JGI IMG/M metagenome (GOLD analysis project Ga0335074, IMG submission 206715) | Soil microbial communities from Loxahatchee National Wildlife Refuge, Florida, United States - Lox_Sample_2.3 | ecosystem: Environmental > Terrestrial > Soil > Wetlands | place: USA: Florida...
CCGAGATCTACGTCGGCGCGCTCAAGGCGCTGAACAGGCAGATCGTGGCGGCCCAGCAGCCTGGCGGCATGTCGCTGCATCCCAAGCTGGCGTGACCCGCCCGCGCCCGGCACCGGCCGCCAGCCGACCCCACCCCGAGGAGGCCTGGCGGCTGTGGCTGGCCGAATTCGCCGGCACCGCACTGCTGGTCGGTGCCGGCCTGTCGGCGGTCATCATCGACACCTCACCGAGCGGACCGGTGGCGCCGCTGATCGGTCCCGGCGCCCGGCTGGCCCTGACCGGGTTCCTGTTCGGCGCGGTCGGCGCCGGCATCGCCGTCTCCCCGGTCGGGAAACTCAGCGGCGCCCACATCAACCCGATCGTGACCCTGGCTTTCGTGCTCCGCCGCCGCATGCGCCCCTGGCTCGCCGCCGGATACGTGGCCGCCCAGCTCACCGGCGCCATCGCCGGCGCCGCCGCGCTGCTGGCCTGGGGGCCGGCCGGAACCGACGTCCACCTGGGCGCCACCGTCCCGGGCCGCGGCTACGGCCCGGCGCTGGCCGTGGCCGGCGAGGCGGGCACCAGCGCCGCTCTCGTCGCCGGCCTGTTCATCTTCATCGGTTCCCGCCGCCTGCGCGCGTGGACTCCGTTGCTGTTCCCGCCGCTGTACGCGGTCATGGTCTACCTGGAGGCCCCGGTTTCCGGGACCAGCACCAACCCCGCCCGCAGCCTGGGACCAGCGGTCATCGCCGGGATCTGGCACGGCTGGTGGGTCTACTGGGCCGGGCCCGTCCTCGGTGCGCTGATCGGCGTCGCCCTGATCCGCCCGGTCCGCCAGCTCGAGGTCGACATCGCCAAGGTCTATGACTTCGAACACGACCGGTATGGCCTGCTCCGCTGGTCACCTCCCCCGGTGTAGCCATTTACCGGCAGCAGAGCGCTGACCCACTGCCCCGGCCGCCACCGCCACCCACGCGGCTACGGCTACCCAGAGCATGAACCGGCTGAGCGGTTCCGTGAAGGTGAAGTGGGCGACTTTGCCGAACGTCAGCGTGGCGACGCTGTACATCCCGAGCGGGAACACCACGCTCCACAGCGACGGCTCGTAGCTCAGGGGCCAGTGCTGCCGGACGTGACGCCAGAAGCCGAGCACGAGGAGCAGCGGAATCCACCAGGTGCCAAACGCCCACAGCACGAAGGAGAACCCCTCGACGAACCCAGCCGCCGCCTTGACGGCGGGAAGCGCGGCAGGAAGGCCCAGTATGCGGGCACCGGCCAGAACGATGATCGCGGTGGCGCCCATCAGGATCCAGTACGGAGGGGTGAGGGTCTGCGGAGTCATGGGCACCGTCAGCCAGTGCAGGAAGATCAGCGAGACGAGCAGGAGGTACAGCACCAGCCCGATGCTCCACAGCCCGACCGCGACGGGCGCCAGCAGCCCGGACTGGGACGGCCAGGTCGCGACCAGGGTGGATGCGACCACCGACAGGGACTGGGTGGCGACCACCCACAGCAGCCAGGTGCCGTTCACATCGTCGACGGCCGAGTCATGCGTTCGCGCGACCAGCAGGCTGGCCGGTACGCCGTAGGTCAGCACGAGCCAGACGACGGCCGCCACCGCGGCCAAGATGCCGGTGACCAGCGGATGGCCGGCGGCCGCCAGCCGGATCCCGAGCACATCCATCCCGGCCGCAATGGAAAAGAAACCGAAGGCCCGCCCGGGATCGTGGAAGGCGGCTGCCACGCTATGGCGGAAGAGGGCCAGCTGGATCACCACGGCCACGCCCAGCACGACAAATCCGGCCGACGCGATGACGAGCAGTCCCCGTGACAGCCACGAGGGTCCCAGCAGAAACGTGCCCGTCGAGATGATGCTCGTGGCCATCACGAACGAGAAGTAGCCCGGGGACAGGCTCTGGACGGCCGTCGCGGTCCGGCCCGGGGATCGCGGCTGCCGGAGCACCTGCGCCTTCGCGCCCATATCGACCGTCCTTCGCTCATCAGCGTGCCTCACCTCCACGGTCATGGATCTGTCACTGGATCGCGCCCGTGAGAATCCCCGGCCAGTGGCCGGGGATTCGACTAGCCACCTGGGGGACTCGAACGCGGCCCTGTCGGCGCGAGGATGTCAGGGAGGCGGCGAACCGTGAGGAGCGAGATCGTGGTCACCTGGCTGAACGCGTCCTTCGAGATGCGGTTCCGCTTTATCGGTGGCCTCACCGTCCGGTTCGCCGCCAGCGAGGACCACAGTGATCACGCGCTCCTGCTCAGCCCGTGGCCCGAGAGCCTGCTGGCCTTCGCGCCAGTCTGGTGGCGCCTCGCGAAGCGTGCTCATCTGGTGGCGGTGGACCTGCCGGGGTTCGGGCTCTCCCAGCGCAGCGACTCGCTGCTGTCCCCGCGGGCGATGGGTGAGTTCATCATCGCCGCCGCGGACGCGTTCGGGCTCACTCACCCGCATGTCGTCGCTCCCGGCACCGGCGCTCCAGCCGCGCTGTTCGCCGCGGCGCGGCATCCGGGCCGCCTGCGGAGCCTGGTCGCCGGCAGCGGCGCCGCCGCGGTCCCGCTCCAGCTCGGCGGGATGGTCAAGGAGATCATCGAGGCCCCCGACCTGGACGGGTTCCGCCGCGCCGATCCGCGGCAGCTCGTGAACGCCGCGTTGAGCGGCATCAGCAGGTACGCCCTTCCCGAGGCCGTCCGGGACGACTACCTGGCCTCCTACCAGGGAGACCGATTCGCCGAGTCGCTTCACTACCTGCGTTCTTACCCGGCTGAGCTTCCGGTGCTGGCCGGCTTGCTGCCGCGGATAGACACTCCGGTCCAGATCATCGCCGGTGCCGACGATGCGACGGTGCCGCCGGTCAACGCCAGGTTCCTGCACGAGCGGCTGCCGCACTGCCAGCTCGACGTCATCGACGCCGGCCACTTCACCTGGGAAGACGCCGCAGCCGAATACGCGGCACTGACCACCAGCTGGTGGCGCGGCGCGGCCGACGGATCAAGGAAATGAGTACCATGCCTGGCACTGAGCACGACACTGCGATGAACCTGCCCAAGACCGCGTCGCCGCTCGTGGCGGTCGGCCAGGAACCGGAGTGCGGGCTGCATGGCCGCCGCGGCGAGTGCGAGATGCTGGACCGGCTGGTCGCCGACGTGCGGGCAGGCCAGAGCCGGGTCCTGGTCCTGCGCGGCGGACCGGGGAGCGGCAAGTCCGCGCTGCTGGATTACCTGGCGCAACGCGCGGTCGGCTGCCGGGTCGCGCGGGTAGCGGGCGCCGAACCGGAAACGGAGATGACGTTCGCCGGGCTGCACCAGCTATGCGCGCCGTTTCTGGATCGGCTCGGGCATCTCCCGCGTCCGCAACGAGATGCGCTGCGGATCGCATTCGACATGCAGGACGGGGATGTCCCAGACCGCTTCGCGGTCGGCATGGCCACCCTGAGCCTGCTGTCGGACCTGGCCCGCCAGCGACCGCTGGTCTGCGTGGTGGACGACGCGCAGTGGCTGGACCAGGTCTCGGCGCAGGCGCTGGCGTTCGTTGCCCGTCACCTGGCGGCCACGCCGGCCGCGGTGATCTTCGCGGTGCGTCAGCCTGCCGATAGCCAGGGCCTGGCCGGACTGCCGGAGGTTCAGCTCGCCGGGCTGGCCGACGCCGACGCGCGGACGCTGCTTGACTCGGTGCTGATCGGTCCGCTGGACGAGCGGATACGCGACCAGATCATTGCCGAGGCACGGGGCAATCCCCGAGCGCTGCTCGAACTACCGCGCGGGCTGACGCCCGGGGAGCTGGCCGGCGGGTTCGGCCTGCCCGGCGTGGTGCCGGTACCGAGGCGCATCGAGGAAGGCTACCGGCGGCAGCTCGCCCTGCTTCCGGCTGCGACGCGGTTGCTGCTGCTGATCGCCGCCGCCGAACCAGCCGGGGATCCGGTGCTGGTATGGCGGGCGGCCAGGCACCTCGGAGTCCCGGCTGAGGCCGCGGAGCCCGCTGCGGCGAGCGGGCTCACTGAGTTCGGCGGGCAGGTACGGTTCTGTCATCCGCAGGCCAGGGCCGCGGTCTACCGGGCGGCGACGCCGCGGCAGCGCCAGTGCGTCCACCGTGCTCTGGCACAGGCCGCCGATCCCAGCCTCAGTCCTGATCAGCACGCGTGGCATCGGGCGAATGCCGCGCCGCATCCGGACGAGGAGGTCGCGGCCGAGCTCACCCGGGCAACTGGTCAGGCGCGCGCCCGCGGCGGCCTGGCCGCCGCGGCAGCGTTCGGCGAACGCGCCGCCGAGCTGACGCCCGAGCCGGATTCCCGGGCTCGCCGTGCGCTGGACGCGGCGCAGGCCAAGCGGGAAGCCGGTGCGCCGGACGCCGCGCGGCGGCTGCTGGCCATGGCGCGGAGCGGGCCACTGGATGAGCTCGGGCGGGCACGCGCCGAACTGCTGCGCGCGCAGCTGTCAGGCCACCCGGGCCATGGGCTGCTCCTGGTCGAGGCCGCCAGACGGCTGGAACCACTCGATGCCGGGCTGGCCCGGGAAGCCTACCGCGAGGCGTTCGATGCCGCGCTGACTGAGGGGCGCCTGGGCCCGGCCGGCGAGATGGCGCACATCGCGGCGGCCGTGAAGCACGCGGTGCCCGCTGCCCGGGCGCCGGGGGCAACTGACTTGCTGCTGGACGGACTGGCGGCGCTGGTTATCGACGGACACCCCGTAGGCGCGCCGATGCTCAAGCGGGCCGTGCGTGCCCTCCGCGACGAAGCGGTACCGGACGCCGACGCGCTGCGCTGGCTGCCGTTCGCCTCACGCATGTCCCGTGCGGCGTGGGACGACGAGAGCTGGCATGCCCTCTCGGCCCGGCTGATCGAGCTGGCTCGCCAGGCGGGTGCGCTGGCGGTGCTCCCGGACGCGCTGCAAGACGGGACGGCGCTCCGGCTCGCCACCGGCGAGACCGCGATGGCGACTGCGATGGCGCGCGAGGCAGAGACAGTCGCGGCGGCGACGAGTAATCCGCTGCGACCCTATGGCGCTGTGCTGGTCGCTGCCTGGCGAGGACAGCAAGCCGAGGCGTCCCGGCTGATCGCCGCTGCCACGCCGGACCCGGCGGCGCCCGGGGGCGGGCAGCGGCTGACCGTCACGGCCTGGGCTACCGCGGTGCTCAGCAACGGCCTGGCCCGCTATGACGAGGCGCTCAGCGCGGCCGAGCAGGCCAGCGAAGACCCAGACGAGGTGGGGCTGGCCGCCTGGTCGCTGGCCGAGCTGATTGAGGCGGCGGCCCGGACCGGAGCCATCGAGCGCGCGTCTCGTGCCCTCCGGAGGCTTTCTGAGGCCACTAGCCCCGCCGCCACTAACTGGGCACTCGGGATCCAGGCCCGGTCAAGGGCACTGCTCAGCGCCGTCGAGCACGCCGAGCGCCTGTACCTCGAGGCGATCGGGCGGCTGGGCCGTACCCGGATCCGCGCGGAGCTGGCCCGCGCGCACCTCCTCTACGGAGAGTGGCTGCGCCGCCAGGGCCGCCGCCGTGACGCGCGGGAGCAACTGCGCACGGCTTACCAGATGCTGGACGCGATGGGCATGGCGGGATTCGCCGAACGGGCCAGCAAGGAACTGGCGGCCACCGGGGAAACCGCCCGCAGGCGCACGGTCGAGACAGTGAACGACCTCACCGCGCAAGAGGCGCAAATCGCCGGGCTCGCCCGCAGCGGGCACAGTAACTCCGAGATAGCTGCCCGGCTGTTCATCAGCCCGCGCACGGTCGAATGGCATCTGAGCAGAGTATTCACCAAGCTCGGGATCAGTTCTCGGAGGGAACTGCGCGTATCGCTGCCCGACCTCCACGCGGTCTCCATGCCGGCCTAGCCGGGCAGCACGCGGTGGAGCTGTCCGCGGGAGCTGACGCCGAGCTTGGCGAAGACCTTCTTCAGGTGGTACTGGACGGTGTGGGAGCTGATGAACAGCCGGGCGCCGATTTCCGGGTTGGACAGGCCGTCGCGGGCCAGCTGCGCGACCTGGGCCTCCTGGGGGGTCAGCTGCTGACTGGCCTCGACGGCGGGCTGGGCGGCGCGCTTGCGGGCGGTTTCCCCGGTGGCCAGCAGCTCCCGCCGGGCTCGTTCGGCAAATGCTTCCATCCCTATCTTGTCGAACATGTCGTGGGCGGTGCGCAGCTGCTCGCGGGCGTCGGCACGACGGTTTTCGCGGCGCAGCCATTCGCCGTGGAGGAGGTAGGCGCGGGCCAGTTCCGGACGAAGCCCGGTGCGGCCCAGCCGGTCGATCGCCTCCCGGTACCAGCCATCGGCGGCCTGGCCCTCGGTCACCAGAGCGCGTGAACGCGCCTCGATCCCGAGCCCCCAATCGTTGCCGCCGGCCTGAGTGGTCTCCGCCAGCCGCTGCAGCGCGTCGCCGGCCATGAGCGCGTTCCCGCTGCGGACGGCGGCCTCGATCAGCTCGGGCAACGCCCATAGGGAGACGTGAAACCCGAATGGGTCTCCGGCGGCCTGGCGGGCCATCTCCAGTGCCTCGTCGTAGCGGCCGAGGCCGTTGTACAGGACGGCGGCCACCCAGCGCGCGACGATCAGCTCGAAATCTTGGCCACTGGCTTGGGCCGCATCGATCGTGGCGTCGATCAGCGAGATGGCCTCGGCCTGCCTGCCCCGCAGGCAAGCGAGCTGCAGGGTGGTGTAGACCGGCATCGGGGTCCCGATCGCCTCGCAGACCACCGTGGACTCCGCGAGCAGGGAAGCGGCCTCGGCGAGGTCGCCGCTGAACGCGGCGAGCATAGCTGTCCCTTCCAAGTCGTATGGCAGGCGGTCTAGGGCACCCGCATCCCGGACGACCTGGATCTGCCGGGCGGCGATCGCGCGATGGCCGTCGTCGTCCCATAGCAGGGTGATCGGAAAGCGGGCCATGTAGTTCCACCGGAGCATGTCCTCGGCGGACATGCCGTCGCCGGCAAAGAGGCTCGCCGCCTGCTTCAACGTCGCAGCCGCGGCCGGCACCCCGTCGGTGATCACCAGCGCAAGGCCGTCCAGTAGCAGTTCCATCGGTCCCGGGTGCGGCGACCGGGGCAACGCCCGGGCGGCCCGGGAGATCTCCGCTAGATCGTCGCCCGCCAGCCGCCCGCCCACAAATGCCGCGCCCCAGGCGTCTACGTAGGTCTCACGGGCCAGCCGCGAGTCGAGCGGCTCCAGGCGCCTAGCCGCCTTGAGCAGCAGCGGGGGGGCGTCACTCATCTGGCCCGTGGCGAACGCGATCTGTCCGCGCAGCAGGTCCACCCGGGCGCCCTGGAGCTCATCCAGCGGCCAGGCCTCGGCCATGACCAGCAGCCCCAGAGCCTTGTCGAACGCGCCGGCCTGAAGGTTGGCCTGCGCCGCGGCCAGCGTGCGTTCCGCCAGGTGCGCCGGATCGGCGGTCAGCTGGACCGCGCGCTCCAGGAACGCAGCGGCCGCGGCCAGCCCGCCGCGGGCCTGCGCCCGGCCCGCCGACCGCTCGAGCTCGGCCGCGACCTCCTCATCGGGCTCGGCCGCGGCCTGCGCCCGGTGCCAGGCCCGCCGGTCCAGGTCAGCCACCGGGTCAGTCGCCTCCGCGAGCGCGCCGTGCACCTCCTGCCGGTCGTGAGCCGGCGCCGACCGGTAGGCCACCGACCGAACCAGCGGATGCCGGAACCAGATCCGCGCGCCGAACTCCGCTAGCCCCGCCTCGAGCGCCGGCTGTGCCGCCTGAACCGGCAGCCCCAGCCGTGCCGCCGCGCGCCACACCAGCGCCGGGTCACCGGACGGATCGGCCGCTGCCAGCAGCAGCAGCCGCCTGGCCGGGGCCGGAAGGGCATCCAGCCGCCGCCGGAAACTATCCTCGATCCAGCCCGTCAGCGGCCCCGCGCCGGGCAGCCCGAACCCGCCCGCCAGCTCAGCGGGCGTCATCCCGCGGGGCAGCTCCAGCAGCGCCAGCGGGTTGCCCCTTGCCTCGGCGACGATCTGGTCCCGGACGCGGGTGTCGAGCGGGACGGTCAGCGCCGAGTCCAGCAGGGCCCGGGCATCGCCCTCCGGCAGTCCCTCGACCGCCAGCTCCGGCAGTCCGCCCAGTTCTTCACCCGGCACCCGGGCCGCGAACACCAGCCCGACCGGGTCGGCCGACAGCCGCCGGGCCGCGAACCCAAGCGCCTGTGCCGATGCCCGATCCAGCCACTGCTGGTCATCGACCACGCAGACCAGCGGCCGTTCCCCGGCCGCCTCCGACAGCAGGCCGAGCACGGCCAGCCCGACGAGGAACCGGTCTGGCGGCGGCCCGGCACGCAATCCGAACACGGTTCGCAGCGCCCCCTGCTGCGGCACCGGCAACTCCTCCAGCCGGTCTAGCATCGGTCCCAGCAGCTGATGCAACCCGGCGAAGGCCAGCTCCATCTCCGACTGCACCCCCGCGGTGCGCACCACCCGGCAGCCCTGCGCCTGCCCGGCCACGTGATCCAGCAGCGCCGTCTTGCCCACGCCCGGGTCGCCGCGCACCACCAGCACCCGGCCCTCACCGGCCCGGACAGCCGCGACCAGACCGGCCAGCACCTTCACCTGGGCGCTCCGGTCCCTCCACTGTCCGGGTGCGGGCAAGTTAGAAGCGGCACGTCCGGACGAGCGAGAATCTGTGGCCATCTGCCCCGTACCCCAACTACACCGAGCTCGGGGCGCTGGGACCACGCAGGGCAGCACCACAGCATCGCCACGAGGACAACGGCATCTCGTGATTGTCTAGCCGGGCATGACCAGTCACGCGGTCCTCCAAGCTGGGCAGAAACATTAGCCCGACGAGACCCTGATGCCGCGCAGCGTAGCCAGGGCAGAGGCCCGCTGCCTGCACAGCAGGCTACCCCCGAGAGCCCGGCCAGGGAATCCGTCATGCCTAGGCCGGGCGGGCGTGACGGCTGGCTAACTCGCGTCCGGGCCGCCGGGCAGCACGCGGTGCAGCTGGCCGCGTGCGCTGATGCCGAGCTTGGCGAAGACCTTGCCGAGGTGGTACTGGACCGTGTGGGAGCTGATGAACAGCCGCGCGGCGATCTCTGGGTTGGACAGGCCGTCGCGGGCCAGCTGCGCGACCTGGGCTTCCTGGGGTGTCAGCTGCTGGCTGACCTCGACGGAGGCCTGCGCCGTGCGCTTGCGAGCGGTTTCCCCGGTAGCCGCCAGTTCCTTGCGGGCCCGTTCGGCAAAAGCCTCCATGCCTATCTGGTCCAGCGTCCGGTAAGCGGTGCGCAGCTGGTCCCGTGCGTCGCGGCGGCGGTTTTCGCGGCGTAGCCACTCTCCGTAGAGGAGGTGCGCACGGGCCAGTTCCGGACGGAGCGGGGTCCGGCCGAGCCGGTCGATCGCCTCGCGGTACAGGCCCTCCGCGGCCTGCCCATCGCTCACCAGCGCGCGGCAGCGTGCCTCGATGCCGAGGCCCCAGTCGGTTCCGCTGGGCTGGGTGGTTTCCGCGAGCTCATCGACTGCGCCGGCGGCCAGCCGGATATCCCCGGTGTGCGTGGCGGCCTCGACCAGCTCCGGCAGCGCGAACGCGGAGACGAAAAACCCGGGCATGTCCTGGCTGGCTTGCCGCCCTGCGGCCGCCGCGTCGGCGTAGCGGCCGAGGCCGTTGCCCAAGATCGCGGCCACCCAGCGCGTCCATGACACCGCGATTCCCTGTCCCCCGGCCGTGGCTGCCGCGAAGGTGGCCTCGATCAGCGGGGCGGCCTCGCTCTCCCGGCCGCGCAGAGCAGCAAGGGACATGGCGGCGAACGGCGCCATGCGGGTTCCGGTCGCCTCCGAGATCAGACGGTTCTCCGTGATCAGGGCGGCCGCCGCCGGGAAATCACCGCACCACGTGACGATTATGGCTTGAGATTGCAAGCCGATCGGCAGCTGATCGAGCGCGCCGACGTCACGGGCGAGCTGAATCGCCCCGGCCGAGATTGCGAGCCAGCCGTCCGCGTCCCACAGGTAGTCGGCGGCCGCGGAGGCCAGCCAGGCCCACCGGAGCCGTTCTTCGACAGGGGTGCCGGCGCTTGCGAAGGCGGCTGCCGCCTGCCGCAGCACTGGGACCGCGGCAGCCCGGCTGTCCGTTACTGCCAGCGTCAGGCCATCCAGCAGCAGGTCGATCGAGCGCGGAGGATGCGCTGGTGCGGGGACTGCCCGGGCGGCGCGGGAGACCTCCAGCAGATCGCATGCGTCCGCCAGATTCCCGGCGAACATCGCCGCGCCCCACGCGCTCAGGTAAGTCTCGCGCGCCAGGTCCAGGTCCAGCGGCTCGAGCCGGGCGGCCGCCTTGAGCAGCAGCGGCGGAGCGTCGTCACCGAGGCCCGAGGAGAACGCGATCTGTCCCCGCAGCAGGTCCACCCGGGCGCCCTGGAGTTCATCCAGCGGGCCGGCCTCGGCCATGACCAGCAGCCCCAGAGCCTTGTCGAACGCGCCGGCCTGCAGGCTGGCCTGCGCCGCCGCCACCGTGCGCTCGCCGCGGTGCGCCGGATCGACCGTCAGCAGCGCGGAGCGTTCCAGGAACGCCGCGGCCGCGGCCAGCCCGCCGCGGGCCTGCGCCCGGCCCGCTGACCGCTCCAGCTCCGCCGCGACCTCCTCATCCGGCTCGGCCGCGGCCTGCGCCCGATGCCAGGCCCGCCGATCCGGATCAGCCGCTGGATCGGTCGCCTCCGCCAGCACCCGGTGCACTTCTTGCCGTTCCGGCAACGACGCCGACCGGTACGCGACCGAGCGCACCAGCGGATGCCGGAACCGGAACCGCGCGCCGAACTCCGCCAGGCCTGCCTCGACCGCCGGCTCTGCCGCCTGAACCGGGAGCCCCAGTCGCCTCGCCGCCCGCCACACGAGCGCCGGGTCACCCGACGGATCGGCGGCCGCGAGCAGCAGCAGCCGCCTGGTCGGGGCTGGCAGGGTGTCCAGCCGCCGCCGGAAACTGTCTTCGATCCGCCCCGTCAGCGACGCCGCGCCGGGCAGTGCACCCGGGAGGCCGAACCCGCCTGCGAGCCCTGCGGGCGTGATCCCGCGTGGCAACTCCAGCAGCGCCAGCGGGTTGCCCCCTGCCTCGGCGACAATCTGGTCCCGGACACGACCGTCGAGGTGCCCGGTCAGTGCGGAGTCCAGCAGCGCTCGGGCATCGCCCGCTGGCAGCCCCTCGACCGCCAGCTCCGGCAGTCCGCCCAGCTCCTCACCCGGTACCCGGGCCGCGAACACCAGCCCAACCGGGTCGGCCGCTAGCCGTCGCGCCGCGAATCCCAGCGCCTGCGCCGACGCCTGATCCAGCCATTGCTGGTCATCGACTACGCAGATGAGCGGCCGTTCCTGCGCGACCTCCGACAGGAGGCTCAGCACCGCCATCGCCACGAGGAAACGGTCCGGTGCCGGGCCCGCGCCGGAGCCGAACGCAGTCCGCAGTGCCTCCCGCTGCGGCACGGGCAGTTCCTCCAGTCGGCCTAGCATCGGCACCAGGAGCTGATGCAACCCGGCGAACGCCAGCTCCATCTCGGACTGCACGCCCGCCGCGCGCACCACCCGGCAGCCCTGAGCCTCCTCGGCCAGGTAATCCAGCAGCGCCGTCTTTCCCACTCCGGGCTCGCCGCACACCACCAGCACCCGGCTCTCACCGGCGCGGACAGCCGCGACCAGACCGGTCAGCTCGCTCACCTCGCGACTGCGGTCCCTCAACCACGCAGGTCGTCGTGAGGGCGAAGCGGCTCGTCCGGACGAGCGAGAGTCTGTGGCCATTTACCCGGTACCCGAACTACACCGCGCTCGGCGCGCTGGCACCGCGCACGGCAATGCCGTGATTGGCTAGCCGGGCATGACCAGTCACGCGGCCCTCCAAGCTGGGCGGAAAATCAGCCCGTTGAGCAGACTATCCCCAGGAGTCCGGTCATGGAATCCATGGCCCCGCGGCAACCAGGGGCACCACGCCGGGGGTTTCCACGGGGGCGATAGCGTCCTTCACGTGCGATCGTTATGCCATCAACGGAAGGTCATCTGATGCGTCCTGACATCATTCCTGGCGGTGTCTTTCCCGATTACGCGCTGCCGGATCACACCAGCACGGTGCGGAAGCTCAGTGAGCTGCAGGGCCGTGATCCGCTGGTCTTGACGCTGGCGCGCGGCAATTACTGCCCCAAGGAGCATCAGCAGCACCTGGAGCTGGCGGCGAACTATCCGAAGATCGCGGTGGCCTACACCCAGGTGGCGACGATCGCGACCGATGATCATCACACGCTGCAGGAGTT
>Ga0335074_10011891_pt1 | contig 12190 bp, 10 predicted proteins | sample Lox_Sample_23_FD_206715 | JGI IMG/M metagenome (GOLD analysis project Ga0335074, IMG submission 206715) | Soil microbial communities from Loxahatchee National Wildlife Refuge, Florida, United States - Lox_Sample_2.3 | ecosystem: Environmental > Terrestrial > Soil > Wetlands | place: USA...
CTGAATGCGCGCCCGTCAGCGCAATCCGCACCGGATGAAACAGGTCCTTGCCCTTCGCGCCCGTCTCCGCCTTGATCTCGTTCATCCATGCTTTGAACCGCTCGGCGGTCACGGCCCCGGCGTCCACCCCGCTCACGCGAGCCGCAAATGCCGCCAGCACCTTCCCCGCAATCTCCGTCCCCAGCACCGACGCATTCTCCGGATTCGCCTTCGCCGCCGCCACATCCATCCGAAACACAAACTCCGCCTTCTCCGGCAACTGGTCCAGCTGATCCAGCGACGGCAAAAACACCGCAATCAGCGCCTCCAGCCACACGCTCACCTTCTCATCAGCCGCACCCTGCGTCGGCAACAGCCCCGCTTTCTCGAAATACGGCCACGCCAGCTCCGTCAGCCGCGCAACCTCTGCGCCCTTCATGTAGTGCCGGTTCAGCCAGTGCAGCTTCGCCCAGTCAAACACCGCCGGAGAAGCCGTCACCCGCTCCAGCTTGAACTCGCGCGTCAGCTCATCTTCCGTAAACGTCTCCCTTGTGCCGCCCTCGGCGCCCCATCCCAGCAGCGCCAGATAATTCACCAGCGCCTCCGGCAGAATCCCCATCTCGCGAAAGCTCGCAATCGACGTCGCCCCGTGCCGCTTCGACAGCCGCTCCCGGTCGCTGCCCAAAATCGTCGAGAGGTGCGCAAACTCCGGCACCTTCCACCCGAACGCCTCGTAGATCGCCACCTGCTTGGGCGTATTCGACAGATGGTCATCGCCGCGAATCACATGCGTGATCTCCATCAGCGCGTCATCAATGGTCACCACGTAGTTGTAAACTGGAACGCCACCCGACTTTCCGCTCCCGGACCGCACCAGGATCGGATCGCTCACCGCGTCGCTCGCAAACTCCACCTCTCCGCGCACCATGTCGTGGAAGCGCAGCGCATGCTCCGGAATCCGCAGCCGCACCGCAAACGGCTCACCCAGCGCGGCCCGCTTCGCGGACTCCTCGCGGTCAATCCCCCGGCAGTTGCCCGAATACACCTGCGGCATATGCGCTGCCGCAGCCCGCGCGCGCTCCGCTTCCAGCTCCTCTGCCGTGCAAAAGCATCGATATGCCTTGCCCTCGCGCAGCAGCCGCTCTGTATGCTCGCGATAAATCCCCAGCCGCTCTGACTGCCGGTACGGAGCATGTGGCCCCGGCACACCCGGTCCCTCATCCCACTCCAGGCCCAGCCAGCGCAAATCCTCCATCAGCTGCGCTTCATGCTTCACTTCGCTGCGGTCGAGGTCCGTGTCCTCAATCCGCAGCAAAAACTCCCCACCTGTATGCCGCGCAAACAACCAGTTATAGAGAGCCGTCCGCGCATTCCCCACATGCAGCAACCCTGTCGGCGAAGGAGCAAACCGCACTCGCGTCTTCTGTAACTTCATATCTATCGAGCTTACCAACTTTAACCCGCAGCCCACAGAACGCCTGTGTCGGACACAAAGGGACCCTTGTCCGTACAGCGATCAAACCATATTGGCTATTGGCTATTGGCTGCCTTCCCAAAATGCTCCCACCCCCGCGCCTCAACCGCCCGCACTCTTCCATCCACATCCTTCAACATGACCAGCGGCCCCCGCGCCTTCTTGCGAACCATCCTCCCAATCCGATGCACCGCAACTCCAGCGATCTTGCGCGGAACCCGCACCTCCGGCCCTGCCGTAAACAGCAGTTCGTAATCATCGCCCCAATGCAACGCCAGCTTCAGTGCCGACTCAGCCCATCTCTTGTGCTCCGCCTCCATCGCCAGCGCATGCACCGGAATCGCCTCCGCATCCAGCTCCGCCGCCACACCCGACTCTTCACAGATATGCGTCAGGTCCGTCGACAACCCATCGCTGACGTCAATCGCAGCATGCATCCCCCGCATCGCCGCCAGCCTCTGCCCAACCTCCACCCTCGGCTCCGGAAACACATGCGGATGCCCAGCCTCCGCCCACGCCAGCTTTACAAACTTCCGCCGATTTCGCTCCACCGCCAGCAACTCCGCCGCCGCGCCGCCCAGCGCCCCCGTAACATATATATAGTCACCCGCCTTCGCCCGCGACCTTAGCAGTGCCTTCCCACGCTTCACCGCCCCCAGCGCCACAATGTCAAAGCACGCGCCGCCTCGCGCCTGAGCCGTATCTCCACCCGCCAGCACGCACCCATGCTCGCGCGCCAGCGACAGCAACCCATCAAAAAACCGCTGTACCCAACTTTTTGATGTACCGCTTTTCCCACCCCGCGCCACCGTCAGCTCCGCAGGAACCGCTAGCGACAGAAACGCCGCCACCGGCCTCGCGCCCATCGCCGCCAGATCGCTTAACCCGCGCGCCAGGCACCGGTGCCCAACCGCTTCCGGAGCATGCCAGTCCCTCCGGAAATGTACTCCCTCCAGCGAGAAATCCGTCGTCACCACAATCTCTTCGCCCACCCTCGGACGCACAATCGCGCAGTCATCGCCCATCCCCAGCCGCAGCTCGCTCGCACTCCGCCCTCCGCGCGCCGCCACCTGCCTCCGAAGCTCGGCAATTAACGCCTTCTCGCCTGTCACTCTGTGCCCCGAAGCGTCCATCCCCGCAATTCCTGATCGCCCCTGCAAACTCACGCATCAGCCTTCCGCCGAAACCTTTTGCAAAACGCCCGAATATCCGCCGCCAGCAACTCCGGCTCTTCCATCGCCGCAAAATGCCCGCCGCTCGGCATCTCCGTCCATCTCTGAACGTTATACCCCCGCTCCACCCATGACCGCGGCGGAGAGGGCGCCTCCTTCGGAAACGCCGCAATCCCGCAAGGCACAGTCACGTAATCGTCAGCACCAAAATGCAGTGGCGCCTTGCGCCCTTCGTAGTACAGTCGGAACGACGAGTAGATCGTCCCCGTCAGCCAGTACAGAGTCACATTCGCCAGCAGCTCGTCCCGAGTAAACCTGCGATAAACATCACCATCGCAATCCGACCACTTCGCAAACTTCTCCACAATCCACGCCGCCAGCCCCGCCGGGGAATCATTCAACCCATACGCAGCCGTCAGCGGCTGCGTCGCCTGAATGTGCCAGTAGGCCCCATGCTCGTCCACCCACCGGGCCACACTCTCTCGAAACGCCTTCTCCTCCGGACTTATCTCCGCTCTATCGCGCAGATAGGGCAGATACGAACCCGGAATGTAGTTCAGATGCACGCCCAGCGCGCGCTCAGGGTATCGCAGCCCTAGAATCGTGCTTACGCTCGCGCCAATGTCGCCTCCCTGCGCAACAAACTGCTCGTAGCCAAGCTCCCGCATCAGGTCCGCCCACAAATCGGCAATACGAAAGGTATTCAGCCCGTCCTGCAACGTCCGGTCTGAAAATCCAAACCCCGGCAGCGACGGAACCACAACATCAAAGGCATCCGACGCGTCCCCTCCGTGCGCCTCCGGATCAGTCAGCAATGGAATGATCCTCAGCATCTCCAGAAACGACCCCGGCCAACCATGCGTCAGAATCAGCGGTATCGGATCAGGCCCCTTCCCTCGCACATGGATAAAGTGGATCCCGGCCCGGTCGCCCGTCCATCCAGGTCCTGTCCAGCCAGGGCCCATCCATCCAGGTCCCGTCCAGCAAAAATGCTCAAACTCTGCGAATCGGCGCACCTGCTCCGCCCAGTCAAAGCCGTCTCGCCAATATGCGCACAAATCCTTCAGGAAAGCCTCATCCACGCCATGCTCGGCTGCTGGACTGCGCGCACCCTCCGGCCAGCGCGTCCTTTTTAATCGGTCGCGCAAATCATCAATCGCAGGCCCTGCATCAGGAATCGCAAACGGTTCGATCGCCACTAAGCCCCTCCTACAGAAATTCTCACCCGCAAAAGTCCTTCTTAGAGCACGCCGCCAGCAGTGTATCCCAATCCTCAGCGCGCTCCCAATTGCCCGCGCTGTGCCGCCGCTGCCTCATAACCGCCACTTGGTTCAGCAAAATGCCTTAAACTCATAATCGCATCATGCCCGCTTTCACCTACATATTGGTTGGCATCGCCGCTTACCTCCTCGGCTCCATTCCCTTTGGATACATCCTCGTCCGCCTCTTCCTAAACGAGGACATCCGCGCCAAAGGCAGCGGCAACATCGGAGCCACCAACGTCGTGCGCTCCGGAGCCAAAAAACTCGGCGCGCTCACCTTTCTCCTCGACGCCTGCAAGGGCTTCGCCGCCGTCTGGCTCGCCAGCCGAATCTTCTTCGTCCCCGGTATTGCCGGCGTCCCCTTGCACAACGCTGAAGCCGTCGCCGCGCTCTGCGCCATCCTCGGACACATCTACACCGTCTGGCTCCGCTTCAAAGGCGGCAAAGGCGTCGCCACCGCCCTCGGAGTCTTCCTCGCCCTCGCGCCCATCGCCGCCGCCGCCGGACTCATCGTCTTCATCATTGTCTTCGCGCTCTCCAGATACGTCTCTCTGTCATCCATCCTGGCTGCCGTCGTCTTTCCGCCCGCCGCTCTGCTGCTGCCCCACGCGCCCTACGGACCCTGGCTCACCGCCGTCATCTTCATCGTCCCCATCATCATCATCGCCAGGCACCGCCAGAACATCGCCCGCCTCATCCACGGAACCGAATACCGCTTCGGCAAGCCAAAGGCATCGCAAGCATGAGCAACATTGCAGCCCCGAGCCGAATTGCAGTCATGGGCGGAGGCGCCTGGGGCACCGCGCTCGCGCTCAGCCTTGCCCAGCGCGGCAACACAGCGCAGCGCGGTAGCCACGACATCACCCTCTGGACCCACTCGCCCGAGCTCGCCCACACCATCCGCAACTCCGGTGAAAATACTCAGTTCCTGCCCGGCTTCCGCATCCCCTCATCCATCACCGTCACCAGCGACGCCGCCGACGCGCTCTCCAACGCCGACATCATCCTCAGCGTCATGCCCTCGCATCACGTCCGCGCTTCCTACACCCACTTCGCGCCTTACCTTCATCCCGGCCAGTCCATCGTCAACGCCACCAAAGGACTCGAAGACCACTCCGCGCTCCGCATGAGCGAGGTCATCACCGAGGTCCTCGCCGCGCACCGCCTGCATCTTCCCATCGCCGTCCTCAGTGGCCCGTCCTTCGCACAGGAGGTCGCCGCCGGCTCACCCACCGCCGTCACCATCGCCTCGCACGACACCAAATTCGCCGCCCACGTCCAGCACGAATTCCTCAGCCGCACCCTCCGCCTCTACACCAACGAAGACGTCACCGGAGTCGAGCTCGGCGGCGCGCTCAAAAACGTCATCGCCATCGCCTCCGGAGTCGTCTCCGGACTCGCCCTCGGCCACAACAGCACCGCCGCCCTCATCACCCGCGGCATCGCCGAAATCACCCGCCTCGCCGTCGCCTGCGGAGGCCGCCGCGAAACCCTCTCCGGACTCTCCGGACTCGGCGACCTCGTCCTCACCTGCACCGGATCGCTCTCCCGCAACCGCTGGCTCGGCCAGCAGCTCGGCCAGGGACACTCCGTCGCCGACTCGCTCACCGCGCTCCACGGAAAGGTCGCCGAAGGCGTTCGCACCACCGCCGCCGCTCTCGCCCTCGCCTCACGCCATCAGGTCGAAATGCCCATCACCGCGCAGGTCCACGCCATCCTCCACCACCACAAGCATCCCCTCGCCGCCATCGAAGAACTAATGTCCCGCCCCGGCCGCGACGAATAACTCCGCAACAAGATTCGTCAATCAGCCAGTTTCCGAATCGCCGATGAATCGAGCAGTTACTTACAAGAAGCCCGTTTTTCATTACCGATCGGCCCTCCGGCACATAAGTTAACTTTGATGAGTGCGTCACCCTGTTGAGGACCACCTGCCAAACTCGCTTCTGCGAGTGCCCGGCAACCCCTGACATTTCCCCTATACTGTTGGAACCACTAAATTTCAAGGAATCGGGGTTGCCTACATGAAGAATGCTCTCGCGAAGATTCAACCCATTCCGGTTGAGCGCATTTTCCTCGATTTATCGAACCCGCGCCATGAACCCTACAAAACCGAGGCGGAAGTAATCGAATACCTTTGCCGCGAAGAGCAGGTCTATTCGCTTGCTCGCGATATAGCGAAGATTGGCATCAACCCGCTGGAAATCTTCGCGGTCATTCCGGCCGACAAGAAAAGCGCCCGGACACAATCGTTCGTTGTGGCGGAGGGCAATCGCCGCATGTGCGCACTGAAACTCCTAGACGATCCCGACTTAGCGCCCGCGAAATACCGGAAGGATTTCACGAAGCTCTCCGAGGAATCGGTCAAGATTCCCGAGGTGCCCGGAATTGTCTTTGAGGACGAAACAGAATTAAATCTGTGGCTGGAGCGGATTCATGGCGGCGTCCAAGGCGGCGTGGGCCGGAAGCCCTGGAGCCCCGAACAGAAAACGCGGCACATCGGGGACCGGAAGAACGTGCTTGCGCAGTCGGTGTTGGACTATGCGGAAAAGAAAGGATTCATTTCCGCCGAACACCGCAAGGGAAAGCTGACCACGGCGCAACGCTACCTTGGAAACGCGTTCCTCCGCGATGCGCTCGGTCTCGATAGCTCTAACCTCGACGACATCGCTCGCGACCGGCCGGAGCAGGACTTCGATGTTCTGCTCTCGAGGTTCTCCAACGATTTGGTGAGCGGAAAGGTGAACTCGCGCTCGAACAAAGACGAGATCAAAAAGTATTCACGGGAACTCACAGCGAACAAGAACATCTCAGGCAAACGTGTTGCCCCCGAGTCCTTGATGCCGAGTCCCACAGCCGCGAAACGGAAACGGCGGACACCCAAGAAGCCGGTACGGCCAAAGCACGTTACCTATGAACAGGAAATCTCAGACAAATTGAAAGCGATTCCTAGCTACAAGCTGGAGACAATTTACTATTCAATCTGCGATATCAGTTTGGAGGACCACACGCCACTGATTTCCGTAGGCGTTTGGTCGTTCTTCGAATGCCTTACCGCTCGCTGCGGAAGGAGCTCAACAACATCGTTTCCCGATTTTCTCAGCAAGCAAAAAGTAAATCAACTCGGGTTCGCTGCACGTGAGCAAGTCAGCTCAATTCGAGATGCGGTCCAGCGGATTTCCTCATATGGCAACGTCACGAAGCACCACGACACGTCCGCAAATTTTAACGGAGAGCAACTTGCGAACGATATGGACCTACTGAAAGATCTGATTCTGAAGCTGGCCGATGAGGCAAAGTAGCAAATGACCAGACTCGTTTCCCCTCTCAGATACCCGGGCGGAAAGACGTGCTTGTATGCGCTCGCCGCAGTCATCCTCCGCGAGAATCGGTTGGAGCGCGGACACTATGTTGAGCCGTATGCAGGGGGGTGCGGGCTAGCTCTTTCCCTCCTGTTTGGCGGGCACGTTAGCGACGTTCACATCAATGACCTCGACCCTTCAGTGTGGTGTTTTTGGGATTCTGTTCTCAATAGGACCGAGCAACTCGTTCAATTAATCCAGCAAATCCCTGTGACCATCAAAGAGTGGCACCGCCAGCGAGAGATACACAATTCGGGAATCACCGCTAGACCCCTGGAGTTGGGTTTTGCAACGTTCTTTTTGAACAGGACGAACAGGTCTGGGGTCATTAAGGGCGCGGGCGTGATTGGCGGGCTAAATCAGAAAGGGAATTACAAAATTGATTGCCGCTTTAATCGTGAAGACCTCGTGCGAAGAGTCAAGCGGGTTGCGAAATACCGAAGTCGAATACATTTAACGAATCTGGATGCAATCCCGTTCATGAAGTCGATTGATAGAGAAATCCCCGTCACTTCACTTTATTGTATTGACCCGCCGTACTACAGCAAGGGTTCAAGTTTATACACGAATTTCTATGGCCCAAATGAGCACGAGAGGGTATCCTCAACCGTTCTTGCGCTTGGGCACCCGTGGATTGTGACTTACGATGACGTTGAAGAGATTCGGGCGATATATCGCAAGCGCAGACAATTTTCTCTCGCGATTAACTATTCCATCCAAACAAAGCGCGTAGGCTCAGAGCTACTGATTGCCTCGAAAGGCCTCCGGCTCCCGAAAGAGGTCAGAGACGGGGCCTTTGTGGCCGCAGATTTTGCAATTGCAAGTTGATTTGCTGACAAATCTTGACACCGAGCAGTTGGCCACGGTCTCAGAGGATGATTATTCAATTGTGGGTGCCCCGGGCCCTCGCATCTGGGGACTGGGGATGATCGAGTCCCAAGTCTCGCTCGTGATCCCGGCGACGATATAGGTCCATCTAAGTCGGCTTGTCGAAAGTCACCTCTCGGCTGCTACCATCTCAGCCATGAACAAACCCGCGCCGTTCCCCTGCTTCAACCGCAACGCCGAAGCAGCAGCCGAATTTACCTGGGTGCCCTTCCGCACGTGACGCAGAATGTTGAACAGCCGGGTGCCCCACATCTCGCAGAGATGCGGGTGAGCAGCCAATTGTCTCATCCATGCGTTCCTCGCGTTCAGAGCCTGCCCTTAACAAAGTAAAGAGGTGGGACCGATCACTCTCCACTCCCCCTTATCATCTCGTCCAGCAGCTCTTGAGCATCGGCGCTGGAAGACGCGCCCACCGGCCAGCCCTGCTCTATCCTCGCCTCGCGCCTATAGTACAATTTCGCCGTCCCGCTACCCCGTTTCTGCTCAGGAGGCTGACCCTGAAGTCCAATATCGCCACGCTCCTCCTCGCCGTCGTCGCTCTGGCATATTTCGTGTACCGCTCGGCCTCTCTGCCCTGGACTCCCATCCGGATCGCCGGTCTCGCTATCGTTGTCCTCTCGCTGCCCCTGTTCGTCCTTGCCCGTATCCAGCTCGGAGGCGCCTTCAGCGTCCGGGCCAAAGCCACCACCCTGGTCACCACCGGCCTCTATTCACGCATCCGCAATCCCATTTACGTCTTCGGCGGGCTTACCATCGCCGGATTCTTTCTCTGGGCCGGGAAACCCATCCTCCTGCTCTTCTTCCTCGTCCTCATTCCTCTGCAACTGCGGCGCATCCGCAATGAGGAGCGGGTGCTGGAGCAGCAGTTCGGCGCAGCTTACCTCCAGTACAAGCAGAAAACCTGGTTCTGAGCCCCGTTCCTGAACGGCGGGCTGCCCACCTTCACCAACCCATCTACCACCCACTACACCGATACCTGTGATCCAGACTCTCTTCGGCAACCTCGAAGGCTGAGCTGTGCCCCTATTCGCAGCATCGTCTGCCCGTCTAAGGGCTGTCAGCCCGTACTCTCACAGGGAATCACCGCAAGATAACTGCAGCTCACTTACCCCTCGAAATGGTGTTGTTTCAATTGGAGAGTTGGGCAACACTGATGGACACTGGGGCTGCTCACACCTCGTTCCTGCCCACCTTGATTCTTCTTAATCCTGCAGCCGCCTGGCGGCGGAAGGGAGTTCGTCTCGTGAAGAAGTGGCCCTTTGTCATCCCTGTGGTGGTGCTCGTTGCTGCGGTGTTTCTGTTCTTTGCGATTCGAGGACACTGGACATCATGGCAAAGCGACGCCGTAGTCCAGAAGACCAACGATGCCTATGTAACCGCAGATCAGATTCCCCTCAGCACGCGCATCAGCGGAACGGTGAAGGCTGTGCCAGTGCAGGACTATCAGGCGGTCAAAACCGGCCAGCCCGTGATCTTACTCGATGACTCCGATTATCGGGCGGTGGTAAGCGAGGCTCAGGCGGCCATTGCCGCCGCGCAGGCAGAGTTCGCCGCGAATCAGGACGCCAAGCGCGCAGCCGACGCGAGCGTGAAGAGCGCCGAAGCGGCGATCGCCCAGGCCACGGCCGCAGCCCAGGCGGCGCAGGATGCCATCGCCGCCGCGCAGGCGCAGGCCACGCAGGCATCCAGTCAATACCGGCGCGTGGATGCTCTTTATTATCATCAGGCAGCGACGCAGGAGCAGTACGATCAGGCGCTCGCGGCGCGGGACGCCACGCAGGCCGGGTTGCAGGCCAAACGCGCCGAAGCTGTGCGGGCTCAAGCCGCCATCGCGAGCGGAGAGGCCGCTAAGGCGGCAGCCTTGCAGCAGCGGTCCGGCTTGAATGCCAAGGACAGCGCTCTGCTGGCCCAGATCGCGGCCAAAAAGGCCCAGCTGGTCGTCGCGCAGGTCAATCTCGGCTACACCACAATCAGCGCTCCCGCCAACGGCCGCATCGGCAAGCTCCAGGTGCATCCGGGCCAATTGGTCGGTGCCGGCGTCGAGGTCGTCGACTTTGTGCAGCGCGGCGCTTGGATTGAAGCCAACTACCAGGAAACCCAGCTGAGGCGCATTCGGGTAGGGGACCGCGCAGATGTTCACATCGATGCCTATCCTTCGCGCACGTTTCACGGCCACGTGGCTGAGATTGCACCCGCCAGCGGCGCTGCCACAGCACTGCTGCCGCCCGACAACGCAACCGGAAACTTCACCAAGGTGGTGCAGCGTGTTCCGGTCAAGGTTGTGCTCGACGATGTGCCTTCTGCGGACACGCTGCGGCCCGGGCTCTCGGCCGAGGTCGCCATTCACACCAACGAAGTGCAGAATGCAGCGGCTTCTCCTGCCGCGGGCAATCAGTGAAGCGCGATGGTGGATGTTGAAAAGAGCGCGTCTGGAAATAAGACTCGCCCCATGCTCGGTATCTTTGCCGTGCTGCTGGGCGCGTCGCTCGCGACCTTCTTTGGCCGTCTGCTGAGCGTGGGCGCGGACGATCTGCGCGGCGCACTCGGCCTCAGCGTGGATTCCTCTTCCTGGATCAGCACATCCTACAACATGGGCATGATGTTCATCGGCCCCTTCTCTGTGTACGTCGGAGGCTTGCTCGGGCCGCGCCGTGTCCTGCTGTGGTGCGCTTCTATCTTCACTGCGGTGAGTTTCTTCATGCCTTTTGCCGGGCATCTTTCATGGCTGATCGCTGGGCTCGTAATCGCGGGACTGACCGCAGGCACCTTCTATCCGTTGACGCTGTCGTTTATTCTCCGCAATCTGCCGCGGAGCTATGTACTTTATGGCATCGCTGCGTATGCCATCGACATCGTGGTCACCACGCACGTCGCCGACTCCTATGAAGCATGGGTGATGCGCAAACTCTCATGGTGCTGGCTCTTCTGGACGATCACCGTTGCCACACCCGCTATGATCGTTCTGGTCCGACGCGGGATTCCCGCACAGCCCATTCCACGACCCAAACCCGGCCAGCCGTCGATCAGCTGGCGCGGATTTCTCTATGCAAGCCTGGGAGCGGCATTGATCTATGGCGCGCTTGATCAGGGGCAGCGGCTCGACTGGTGGCGCTCCGGCACTTTTGCCGCCATGGTGATTACGGGTTCCTTCCTGGTCCTTGCCTCTGTTGTGCGCCACTTCAGCAAGCCTCATCCGCTGGTGAATTATCCGTTTCTGCGCCGCCGCAATGCGCAACTGCTCGGCCTCACGGTCATGCTCTTCCGTTTTGTGCTGCTGGCTTCTGTAGTACTGGTACCCAGCTATCTCACTACCATCCAGGGCTACCGTCCTGATCAGGTTGGCACTGTGCTGCTCTGGTTGGCGATTCCTCAGTTTTTTGCGGGCATTTTCGCGGTCTATCTGCTCGGCAAAGTCGATACGCGCCTGGTCCTGGCCGCAGGATTCTCGATGATCGCCCTCGGCTGCTTGATGGACTCGCACATCACCGCGGCGTGGTCAGGAAACAACTTCACCTTGAGTCAGCTTGTGCTGGCGTTGGGCGAAGGGCTTGCGTTCAACAGCATGGTCGGCGCCATCATCCTCGACATTCTCAACTCGGGCTCGCTTGAAAAGCCGGCGGATGTGCTTACCTTTGCCGGGTTCTTCCAGACCATCCGGCTCTTTGGTGGCGAAGTCGGGGCCACGTTCATTCGCCACTTTCTGCAAAGCCGGGATGTCTATCACTACAATCTGCTGGCCTCAGGCATCCAGGGCGGCTCTGCTTCATTGCTGCAGCGCGAGCGCACCCTTTTCGGAGCCATGCACAGCCACGCAGCCACGCAAAATGCGCTCATCGGACGCTCGGCAGGTCTGTTCGCGATCGGCATTCGGCAGCAGGCGTTCACACTGGCGCTGGCAGACGGCTTCACGCTGATTGCCATCGTCGCTGCGGCCTGCCTGGTGGTTGCAGCCGGGCTGCGCGCGCTCAAGGTTGGCTATCCCCAGATCATTGCGGCGCCTGTCGCCGGTAAAACCACCTCGTAAGGAGGGCTCCCATGCCCGGAGAAAGCATC
>Ga0335074_10011892_pt1 | contig 12190 bp, 11 predicted proteins | sample Lox_Sample_23_FD_206715 | JGI IMG/M metagenome (GOLD analysis project Ga0335074, IMG submission 206715) | Soil microbial communities from Loxahatchee National Wildlife Refuge, Florida, United States - Lox_Sample_2.3 | ecosystem: Environmental > Terrestrial > Soil > Wetlands | place: USA...
TTCATCCATCTGCCCGAAGCCCCCGCCCGATGACCCTATCCAGCGCGCGTGTGGCGCGCGACTATCCGCGCGGATTGTCCTGATCTTCGACCGCCTGCTGTTCAGTCCTGACGGGACGTCAGGCCCGATCCCGGCCACCCCAGCGCCAGCGCGGAGGTTCGCCCTTCAGCCAACACAGCCCGAGGAGCAGTACGACCAGGGCGCAGACGTAGATCAGATAGGCTGCGAGAGACCTGCCCGGCGGCAGCAGGATGCTGCCACCCGCGATGAGAACGACAAAGGCCAGCACGGCGATCCAGCCTTGCCATGTCGTCGGCAACCCCCAGCCCCAACCGTATCGCTTTGCCGGGAACCAGTATTTGGACACCGAGAACAGCCCTTCATCTCCGCGCGTTGCGCCACCGGAAGAGATGAACGTCAACGACACCGGTATGGATGCCAGTAGCACCAACCGGGCGCCGGAGCGACAACGCAGCCCGACAGCGGGACCGCAACCGCGAGCAAAGACAAAAGCAGCAGGGCGCGCTTCATCGGTCGCCTCCATGGTTGAGTTCGATGGGGCCCATTGGGCGCGGCATCACCGCGCCACCCGTGTTTCGCCGCGGTCATGTGGGGCCGCATTGTTGCCCGTGTATTGCAGGCTGATGTCGCTTCGTATCCTGATTTGCCTCGGCATTCACCTACGGATCGATGGCACCGGCACACGCGTCGGTCGGAGCAGCGGCCGGATGTCCGACAACCGGCACAATCTTCAAGCCGGCTGATGCGACGCGGCAGGGCGCAGCGGCCAGGCCGCACCCCGTGAGACTCAGGGCGAGCGCCAAGGCGACAAACTTCAACTGACTGCACATGGCCCGATCCTCACGACCGTGCAAACGCAGGAGGCCTGACAGGTTTCCGCATGATCCGCCTCGTCCTGCAGGGCAGGCCGGAGCGCGTCCGTGACGTTGGTGGGAAGGTAGGGTCCACGGACGTTCGCCGTCACCAGAGTCCAAACCTTCCATGTCTCGCAGTTGGCTGCCGCTTCGCGTACATTGCAGGTCTGGTCGACCGGACACCGTCGCGAGCCGAGCTCGTCGCAGTCTTGCACAGTCACGCGGCTGAACTCCGGGCGCGCGGCGTCGAGACGGTCACGCTGTTCGGGTCATGCGCCCGAGACGTGCCAACCGATTCGTCCGATGTTGATCTGGCGTTTCGCCCGCGGGGCAGCGTTTTCCTCAGGCGGCTTCGACCATTCTGGCAGGCTGGACTTCCTCCGAGAGCACCTTGCGCATCGGCTCGGATGCGACGTGAATCGTGTGGAGGAGTCGATCGTCCGACCACGGCTCAGGCGCATCATCGCCGAGGGAGGCGTAAGTACCTTTCGGACGTCCCGGTGTCCGCTTCCAGGACATTCTCGGGAACGTCTGACGGATTTGCGACTACCTGACGGGAACGGACCGAGCTGCGTTTGCAAATCGACAAGCGCACTCGGGATGCCGTCGAGCGGTGTCTGGAGCGTATCAGCGAAGCTGCCGCCAAGCTCGGCGCTGAGGCAGAGCGGCTGGCGCCAGGGCCGCCGTGGCAGGCGGTGCGATCGGTCGGGAACATTGTGCGACACGCCTACCAGCCCGGCGATCTCGGAGCTCATGCGCGGCGAATTGCATTTCGCTCCGGTCGCGTGGATTGCGGCGCAGCCGCGAACACAGCTCTCCACCACGCGTGCTCCACCAGGCCGGGATCCTGCACACCAGTACCGGCTTGCGCCGCGGCGCCGGCAGCTTCGAGGATCGCGGGCTGACCGTGGTGAATCCGCGGACGATCTGTTCGGGCGACAACGGTCCGGGGCGGGTATCACAGCACCCGTCTGACCCCGTTTCGCGGTGGCGCATCAGCGCTCCTGCCATAGGCCCTGGGCCGCATCACTCCGTTCCGTGACCCGCCACGGCTTGCGCCGAGGCACGTGGCGGCGTCAGCCGAACAAATCGCAAGGGCTGTCGCGGCGCAGGCTCTCGCCCAGCGCGGTGCCGATCGCCGCCGCGTCGGCGGCGGCACCCGCCAGGCTGCGGCGCAGCAGGAAACCGCCATCGGCGCGGGCGACCATGCCGGTCACCGTCACGCCGCCGCGCGAATCCGGGCGGGCGTGGCAGCCAATCGGCGTGCGGCAGGAGCCGTCCAGCGCCGCCAGCATCGCCCGCTCCGCCTCGGCCGCGACCTGCGTCGGCGGGTCGGTGATCGCCGCCAGCAACTCGCACAGCGCGGTGTCGGCGCTGCGCGCGGTGACGCCGATGATCCCCTGGCACGAAGCGGGCAGCATCCGCTCCGGCGCGATCGCCGCCGCGGCGAGATGCGCCAGATCGAGGCGCCGCAGCCCGGCCAGCGCCAGCAGCGTCGCGGCGCAGTGCCCGTCGCGCAACTTGTCCAGCCGCGAATGCACGTTGCCGCGCATCGGCACGATGCGCAGATCCGGCCGCGCGTGCAGCAACTGCGCCTGGCGCCGCACCGAGCAGGTGCCGATCGCGGCCGCCGCCGGCAGCGCGGCCCACGGATCGTCAGCGTCGGGTTCGCCGCAGCCCTCGCCCAGCAGCAGGGCGTCCCGCGGATCCTCGCGCCGCAGCACGCAGGCGAGCGCGATGCCGGGTGGCAGCGTTGTCTCCAGATCCTTCAGGCTGTGCACCGCGAGGTCGATCCGCCGATCCAGCAGCGCCTCATGGATCTCCTTGGCGAACAGGCCTTTGCCGCCGATCTCGGCGAGGCTTCGGTCCTGCACGCGGTCGCCCGTGGTCTGGATCGCCTGCTCGCGGAACACGCCCATGCCGCGCAGCACCGGACAGAAGCGCGTCAGCAGGTCGAGAAAGCTGCGGGTCTGCGCCAGGGCCAGCGGCGAGGTGCGGGTGCCGACGCGCAGCGGCAGCGTCCGCCGGTGCGGCGGCACCGCCACGCGCGCCACTGCGCCGGCAAGGATCGGCGGATCAAATAGTGTCGCGATGCTGGCATTCATGGGCACCATCGCTCAGCGTCCCGGAAACGGCGCGTTCAGCCGTACGATCGTCAGGTTGAGGAAGGCCGCGAAGGCGACCCAGGCGAGGTAGGGGGCGAGCAGCCAGGCCGCGACGGCCGAGACCGGGGCGAGATCCACGACCAGCGCCAGCACCGACAGCCAGAGCGGCACCACCTCGGCCAGCGCCCAGTCCGGCCGGCGCAGCCGGAAGAACAGGCCGCTCCACAGGATGTTGAGCAGGCCGTTGACCACGAACAGGGCGACCATCCGGGGCCGCTCGGGGCCGCTCGCCTGCCATCCGAGCGCGGCGGCGATCGCGGTAAGCGCGAAGATCACCGTCCAGGCCGGCCCGAACAGCCAGTCCGGCGGCTGCCAGGGCGGCTTGCGCAGCGCCGCGTACCAGGTCCCGATCTCGGTCAGCAGCGCACCCGCGCCGGCCACCGCCGTCGCGGCCAGCAGCGCGATGACGAGCGCTGCGATCACGCCGCCCCCGCCACGGCCGGAGATGCCGGACGCCCGGCCGCGATGCTGCGGCGCGCCGACGGGGTGGTGCCGGAGCAGACCCCACCACGGTCGGAGCGGTCCAGGGCGTGCATGCCCGCTATCCCCATGCCCATTACCCGGGGCGCGGCCCGGCGGCGATGCCGAGCCGGGTGATCAGGGCGGCCGGCTTCGCCCGCATGCCGGCGGCGAGGATCGCGGCGAACAGGAACAGCGCCGCGGCGGCGGCGAACGCCGCTGCATAGCCGGTCGCCGCCGCGCCGGTGAACAAATGCGCAAGGCCGATCCCGGCCCCGGCGGCCAGGTCGCCGGTCGCGAAGCCGATCGCCTGCGCGGCGCCGAACAGGCCCATGCGCAACCCGGCGCCGTCGGACCCGCCCGCCTGCGCCAGCATCAGCATGCTGCCGATCGCCGCCGCGGCGAAGGCGCCGTTGCCGAGCCCGAGCCCGAGCCAGCACAGCCGCATCGTCGGGAGCGATGCCGCGATCCCACCCGCCAGCACGAGCAGCGCCGCGAGCGCGACCGCCGAGGCGAGGCAGCCGCCGGCGACCCAGGCCGGCAGCGCGCCGGGGCGGTGGCGCGCGATGCGGCCGCCGCCGGTGAGCGCCACGAGCGTCATGCCGATCAGCGCGCCGCCATGCTGCCACGCATCGAGCCGGGTCGAGCCGCCCGGCGACAGGCCGAGCACCCGGCCGGCGAAGGGGTCGAGCAGCAGTTCCTGGGCGCTGTAGGCCAGCATCGCGACGAACACGAACAGGGTGACGCGGCGCACCGTCCGGTCCGCCCAGGCGGCTGCGAGGGCCAGCCGGAATGGCGCCGGAGGCGGCGCGGCGGCGGGCCCCTCGGCCGCGCCCGGCTCGATGCGCCAGACCGCGACGCCGGTCAGGAGGAGAGCGACGACCGCGACGGTCGCGGTCGCCGCGATCAGCCGGCCCGGCGTGAACGGATCCAGGTAGCGTCCGACGAGGGCGGTGCTGAGCGCGAAGCCGGCGATCATCATGAACCAGGCGAGCGTCGCCGCGGCGGCCCGACGCGCGGGTGGCACGCGCTCGGACAGCAGCGTCAGCAGCGCGGTGCCGGCGGCGCCGACGCCGAGCCCGATCAGCCCGTAACCGAACAGGGCGAGCCCGAGCCCGGACAGGAGCCGCACCTTCATCCAGGCGATCGCCAGCGCCACGACCACCGCGCCGCCGCCGAGCAGCGCCATGCCGCCCAGGATCAGCGGCACGCGGCGCCGGGTCCGATCCGAGGCATGGCCGACGCGCGGCCGCACCAGCTGCACGGCGTAGTGCAGCCCGACCAGCGTCCCGGGCAGGATCGCCGGCAGCGCCAGCTCGACCGTCATCACCCGGTTCATCACCGTCGTCGCCAGCACCACGACCGCGCCCAGCGTCGCCTGCACCAGCGTCAGGCGCAGGATGCCGGCCCAGCCGGCCGGACCCCGGGTCGCTCCCGTCATCGGGCGCGCCCGGGCGGCGGCGGCGCCGCGCTCACGGCCACCCCACGAGGGCAATCCGGCATGCGCACCGCGGCGCGATCGGGACCGGCGCCGGTGCCGTCAGGCCAGCCGATATCGCCACCTACGCTGCGGGGGGCGTCCGGCATCGCGCTAAGCCGGGGGCTCGGCGTCGAGATCGCCGAGCCCGTAGCGCCGGAGCTTGACGTACAGGCTCTGCCGGCTGAGCCCGAGCATCTCCGCCGCGGCGGCGCGGTTGTCGCCGCTCATCTCGAGCGCCGTCTCGATGCAGAGCCGCTCGATCATGTCGGTCGATTCCCGCACCAGGTCCTTCAGCGGCACCCGGCCGATCAGCTCGGTGAGCTGCTCGACCGAGCGTGGCGTCTCGCGCGGCACGCGGATCTCGGCGCCGAGCCGGCGCTCGACGTTGCGGATCGACAGGACGAAGCCGCCCGGGTCGGTGCTAGGGAGTGTTGTCGCGGAGATCTCGACATCGGTGTGGGTGCCGTGCTCGCCGCGCAGCACCGTCGCGTACAGCCGCGCCGCGCCGTGCTGGCGCAGGGTGCCGAGCAGCACGTCGATGTCGACGCCGCGCCGGCCGAGCCAGCGGTCCAGCGGCTGGCCGCGGACCTGCTCCTGACCGTACAGCCCGGCCATGTCGAGGAAGGTCTGGTTGGCGGCGATAATGCGACCGTCCGGGCCGACGACCAGGCCGGCATCCGGGCCATGCTCGGCTAGTGCGAGGAGCGGCGACGGCGTCGCCGCCGCCGGCGAGCCCGCGGCCTCGGACGCGAGGCCGATGCGGACGAGCAGCAGCGACGCCTTGTCCTGGCGGAACGGCATCAGGACGATCGTCGCCGGCGCGGCGCCGGCGGCCTCGGCGAGCGCCCCCTGCACCGGATCGGCATGGCCGAGGGAGCGCGCCCGCTCGCACTGGGCGGCGACGGCGGCGCCGGTCGCTGGGTCGAACAGGTCGAGAACCCCGCGCCCGGCCAGGCGCTGCCCGGCGCCGGCGAGGCGGTGCTCGGCGGCGGCGTTCGCCTCGACGATCCGCCGCGTCGCCGCATCGACCACCAGGATCGGCTCGGCCCCGATCTGGAACAGCAGGCGGTAGCGCAGCTCCGCCTGACGCAGCCGCGCGTAGTCGCGCTCCATCGCATGCTGCGCCTCGACCAGGCGCTGCTGCAGCACGGAGAGGCCGCGCAGGTCGCGCCCGAACGCGACGATGCGGTCGCCCTCGCCGAGGCGCAGCGCCGAGGTCAGGATCGGCACGTCCGGACCGGTCGCGGCCGGATAGTTGATGTGGCGCCAGCGCGGCGCCGCGTGCGGCCCGGCCTCGCGCCGCAGCGCCTCGACCTTGGGCCGGCTCTCGACCGTGACGAGCTCGCTCCAGGGCCGACCGGGCCAGACGTCGCTGCCGGGCAGGTCGCGCTGCAGCTCGTCGGCTTGGATCGCGATGTCGCGGACCACCCCGTCCTCGTCGATTGCCAGCGCGAGGTCGCTGGCGCTGGCGATCAGCGCGGCCGCCCCGTTCGCGTCGAGCGGCGCGAGCCACCGGAGCGGGGAGCGGAATGGCATCACCAGGGGCGAGGTCCTCCAATGCACGGTCGCTTGATCCGTCTTCCTCGCGGATTCGCGGCCGCGCTTCAACCAGCCGGGCCGGCCGCCCGCGGGGCGACCGGCCATGCCGACCGGGTTTCCCGGCCGGCATCGCCGCACGGGGAGGGATCGGCGGCGGGTGGGCAGACGGCGGGTGGGCAGACGGCGGGTGGGCAGACGGCGGCGGCGCAGATGCACATGGTTCACTCCGGACAGACCAGCAGGTCGGCCAGGTCGCGCGCCTGCCGCACCGCGTAGGCGCCGTTGGCGGCACCGGCATCGGCGCCGACCAGGGTGGAAAGCTCGGGCATCTCGGCGACCATCCGGCCGCCGACCATGATCCCGACCGGCTGCTGCAGCGAGAACCGCCGGACCGCCCGGATGCCGGCGGCCAGCGCCTCGAGCCGGCGCGTGTTGCTGAGCGAGAACCCGACGATCAGGAAGCGATGGCGCCGCACCAGGGAGAGGAGGTCGTCGGCGTCCCAGCCGGGATCGCACCAGACGTCCCAGCCGGCGCGGCGGAAGAATCCCGCGACCATGGCGAGGCCGAACGTGTGCTGGTCGCCCGGCGCCGGGGCCAGCAGGATGCGGCGCTGCCGGCCGGGCCAGGGCGGCGGCAGCACGCCATCGCTGTCGCCGATCGCATGCATCAGGCGCTGCAACCGGCCGAGCGCGATGGTGACGTCGGTGAAGTGGCAGCGCTCCTGCTCCCAGAGCTCGCCCAGATGGCGTGCCGTGGGCGCGAGGAGGTCGAGACAGATCGCCTCGACCGTCGCCCCCGCGGCCTGGCGCTGCGCCAGGTATCCGTCGGCCTCGGCGGTGTTGGCGCGCAGGATCAGGGACGCGAAGGCGGCGATGTCGGCGGCGGCCGGCGCGGCCCGGGGCGGCGCCGCCGCGGCCCGTCGGGCGAGCACCAGGCGGGGCAGGATGGCGGTCTCGATGGTGCGGGCCAGCGCCGCTTCGGTGCGGCGGGCGGCGGACCAGGCCGGCAGCGGAGGCGGCGCGCGGCAAAGGCTCTCGGCGGCGGCCGGGTAGCCGGCCGCGAGAAGGTTGCCTGGGGCGGGATCCCTATCCTCGACCCGGCAATACTCGGCCGGAGGCTGACGGAATGCGACCATGGCGTTCCCCCCGACTGCACTCCGATTCCCCCCGGAGTGTCAATAGATACTGACGTCCAGCCATATTGACATTCATCGGCGCGGCGGTCCGGCATGCCGCGGCGGAAGGCGGCGGTGACGCCGCGATCGCCGCGCCGGCATGGCCGGAAATCCGGGTCGCCGCGCGCGCGGTGCGGGCAGGCGCGACACCCTTGAGGCCGCAACAGCGGAGCCCGGCAGGGGGTCAATTGTCAAGTTGTCTTTACGTCTCGCTGCGGACCCGCGTGTGGTGGTGACGCCAGCCGCCAAGTGCACGGGATGTCGTGCGAGCGGCGCACCGAACCGCCGCAAGCCCCTGGCAAGGGCGGCAGCGCGCGGCCGATCGCCGCCGGGGTAATTCAAACGCCGCTCGGCGCGGGCGAGCGCCCGGATGCGCGGGCGCTTGGGTCAGGCGCGCGGCCGCCGGCACACGCCGAACTCAGCGGACAGGGTCGCGGGCGGCGCGCTGTCCGGTGGGGCGGCCCGATGGAACGCGCTGATCAGCCGATCCTGGGGAGTGCGACACCGGCCACTGGGGCCAAGTCAGTTCGCGAACGCCGCCCCGACGGGCGCGCGCCGGCGCCTCGATACGCCTGTCGCGAAGCAGGGCCCGCGCCGCGGCGGGCCCTGTTGCGTGCCAAGTCGCGTGCCACGCTGTCGTGACAAGCACTCGCGACAGGCGATGCCTCGAGTCAGGATGTCGGCCCGTTGCGGCGGGCGCACGCCCACCGCAGCGGCGCTACGGCTTTTGTTCCGCCTGCGGTGCCGGCAGCGGCGTGGTCGACTGCATCGTCATCGGCGCACCGCGCGAGCCTTCCAGCCAGTTGAACCGGTCCGTGCTGAGCAGGATGAAGTGGATCAGCAGGGCGAGCGCGAACAGGAAAATGAACAGTCCGACCAGCGCGCGGCGCGGGTCGAACAGCATCCACAGGCGATACATGCACGCCTCCTGTCAGGTGAGCATGATGCTGGCGTGGGTGAGCACGCCGTGCATCTGATCGATCAGCCACGACGTGCTGTAGCCGTGCGGGCCTGGGAGCCAGGGCCGCCAGATCCAGGCGAGCACATGCGCGATGATCGCGACAACCACGAAGCCGATGAAGCTCCAGACGAAGATGCGGTGGAACTCCCGCGCCTCCAGGATCGTCAGTCCGGTTATTCGACTTGCTTCTCTGGGCAGATCAGACATCGGGACCTTCTCCGGGGTGACGGGCCGCTGGCCCTGGCCGCGCCGGCGCGGCGCGGCGGAAATCGCGCCGGCGGGAAGGCCGGCGCGACGCGTGAACCCGGCCAGGCCGGGCCTCCCCTCCGGTCCGACGCTGCCGCCCATATCGGGCGGCCGACCGAAGAAGCCCTGGGCGTGACGGGCGCGCTCACGCGGCACCCGCCAGCGTCAATGCGATCGCCTCGCGCACGTGGTCCGGTTCGACCGCCGCGCCGCCTTCGCTGCGCGCCAGCCGCTCGGCCGCGTCGCGCAGCCGCTTCGCGGCCGAGATGCGGATCAGGAACGGCTGCCGCCCGAGTTGCTCGTCCATTAGCCCGGTCGCGTCCGCCTGCCATTCGAGCGGCCGCGCCGCCGGCGTCGGCGCGATCCGGTCGAGCTCGGTTGCGAGCGGCAGGATGTGGAACAGCGCGTCGAACAGCGCGTTGCAGAATTCCTGCACGACATAGGTCGCCCCGGCATAACCCATGAACGGCGTGCCGCTGGCGCGACGGATGATCGCGCCGGGAAAACTCGCCGGGATGAAGACGCAGCGCGCCCCCAGCTCGGCGGCGTACATGCGTTCGTTGAACGAGCCGTAGAGCACCAGCGGCGGCGTGTCGCGCAGGCTCTGCCGCACCTGGGCGTTGTCGGGCTTGGCGCCGGGCCGCCGCGCCAGCGCGAAGCGGCACGGCGCGCCGAGCTCGTCGGAGAGGAACTGCCGCAGGCCGCGACTGTAGGTCTCGCTCGCGACCACGGCATAACTCGCCGAGGGCAGGAAATCCTGCGTGACGCTGCGCCAGAGATCCCAGATCGGCTTGATCGTGGTGTGCTTCTCGCGCTCGATGAACGGCTCGGGATCGACGCCGGCGAGCTCGCCCAGGGTGCGCAGGAAGTTGGTGGTCGCGAACAGCCCGATCGGCGCCTGCAGATAGGGCTTGCCCAGCGCCTCGCAGAGTTTGCGGCCGAACTCGCGATACAGGCAGACATTCACCTCGGCGTCGGCGAGGCGGGGGATGTCCTCGACATGGCTGCCGAGCGGGAACACCAGATTGACCGTGCAGCCGATGCCCTCGACCAGGCGGCGCAGCTCGGCGAGGTCCGACGGCATGTTGAACGTGCCGTAGATCGGCCCGATCAGGTTGACGCGCGGCGGCGCGCCCGGTGGCCGCGGGCGCGGCTTCGCCTTGCGGCCGAACTCGCTCCACAGCCAGTAGATCGCGCGGTCCGCACTCTGCCACTGATCCTCGTCGATGGTGCGGGGGATGAAGCGCCGCAGATTGGAGCCTTCGGGCGTGACGCCGCCGCCGATCATCTCGGCGATGCTGCCGGTCACGACCACGGCCGGCAGGTCGGCATCCTGGGTCGCGCTCGCCCGGCGCAGCGATTCCTCGGTGCCGCTCATCGAGAGCTGCTCTTCGGACAGCCCCGTCACCACCACCGGCAGTTCGTGCGGCGGCAGCGCGTCGGTGTAGTGCAGCACGGCGGTGACCGGCAGGTTCTCGCAGCCGACCGGCCCGTCGATCACCACGCGCAGACCGCGCACCGCGGCGAAGGCGTAGACGGCGCCCCAGTAGCCGCCGGCGCGGTCATGATCGAGCACCAGCATCGTCAGTGGCCCACCGCCTCTTCCGCCCGGCCTTGCGCTGCGCGGGCGCGGCGGGCGCGGTCGCGCCAGCCGGGCGGCTCGGCCGGCTTGTCGTGCCAGCCGTACCCGGCGGCGGCGCCGGTGCCGACGCCGGCGAAGAAGGCGACCATGCGCGCGAAGCGCTCGCGTCCGCCGGTCTGCGCCGCGACCACGGCGCCGAGTGCCGCCGCGCCGGCCGGGCCGAACAGCGGCCGCGCCGAGACGATGTTGGTGAAATACGCGGCCGGAATGCCGCGCTCCTTCGCCGCCTGCACGAGCGGCGTGGTGCCGAGCGCGAGGTCGGGCGCGACCTCGCGCAGCGCCGCCAGGTCCTGCTCCAGCGAGGCGCGGAATTGCACATGCGTGCCACGCGCGGCGAGCCATTGCCGGTCGGGCTCGCTCCACTCGGTGCGCGGGCAGGCGGTGCCGACATAGGGGATTTCGGCGCCGGCCTCGATCAGCAGCCGCGCCACCAGCAGCTCCGATCCCTCATAGCCGGCGACGGTGATGCGCGCCCGAACGGGATTGGCCGCCAGCGCCGCCTGCAACGCGGGCAGCGCGCGCGCCTTCGCCGCATCGCGCCGCGCCGCCGGCACGCCCGCCGCCTCGCCGATCGCATCGAGCCAGGCGGCGGTGCCGTCGACGCCGACCGGGCCGGAGGCGACGATCGGACGGCCGGCGCTGCGGAACTCGCGCACCGCGGCGACATAGAACGGGTGCAGCGCCGCCGCCGCGACGCCGTCGAGCGCCGCGTACAGATCGCGCCATTCGCGCGCCGGGATCTGCGGCGCGACCGCGAGCCCCATCGGCTCCAGCAGCGCCGCGATCGCCATCGGATCGGCGGGAAACATCTCGCCGATCAGCGCCACCGCCGGCTTGCTGCCGTCATGGTCGCGCGGCCGCGCGACCGGGCCGGCCTCCGCCTCGAGCCGTGCCGCGCGCAGCATCGCGCCCGCCAGCACGTCCTTCGCCTCGGCATGCGTCGGCACACCGAATCCCGGCACGTCGATGCCGATGATGCGCACGCCGTTGACCTGCCGCGGCAGCCGGTCGAGCGGCACGCCGGAGGCGGTCGGCACGCAGAGATTGATCACCACCACGGCGTCGTACAGCGCCGGATCGGCGGTCTCGGCGACCGCGCGGCTGATGTCCTCGAACAGCTGGCCGGTCACCAGCGTCTCGGAGTTGAACGGCACGTAGCCGACGCTGCGGCGTGCGCCGTAGAAATGCGCGGTGAAGGTCAGCCCGTAGACGCAGCAGGCCGAGCCCGAGAGGATGGTGGCGACGCGGCGCATCCTGAGGCCGACGCGCAGCGAGCCGAAGGCCGGACACATCGATTGCGGCTGGTCGTGCGGGCCGCGCGGATAATCCTCGAGCAGCCGGCCGAGCGTCGCGGCGTTTCCCGTCGCCTGCGCCGCCTCCAGCAGGCGCGCGCGTCCGCCGTGGCAGCCATCGGGCGCGGGCGCACCGCCGTCGGGGGTCATGCGCTCATGCCCCCTCGTAGATCACTTCCAGCGAGGGACGCTGGACGATGGCAGCGCCGCACATGTCGGCCTCGGTCGCGGGATCGAGCCGCACGCCGCGTCCCACCGCCTCGCCCTTGAACAGGCCGAGCAGCGCGTCCTGCGACAGCGGCCGCGGCTGCAGCGGCGGCGCCTCGGCGACGGCGCGGCCGAGCGCCTCGAACAGC
>Ga0335074_10011893_pt1 | contig 12189 bp, 8 predicted proteins | sample Lox_Sample_23_FD_206715 | JGI IMG/M metagenome (GOLD analysis project Ga0335074, IMG submission 206715) | Soil microbial communities from Loxahatchee National Wildlife Refuge, Florida, United States - Lox_Sample_2.3 | ecosystem: Environmental > Terrestrial > Soil > Wetlands | place: USA: Florida...
TCCTGCACGTCCCCCCGGCGCGCGCGGTCGGTACTGCGCTGGTGTTCAGCACCGCGGTAAAGCTGCTGGTTGTTCCGATGCAGATGTATCGCAAGCAGGTGGACTATCGCATCTTAGGTTATCTGCTGGCGGGCGGAGTTCCCGGTGTTCTGGCGGGATCTTTGATCCTCGCCCATTTCAATGCCAAAGGCTCGCAAGGAATCTTGTACGCGGCACTCGGGTCCACAATCGTCGTGATGGCGGCTCTGAATCTTTACCGCATCTGGCTCCGTCCCGGGCGTGGAACGAAAGATCTGTCGCGCTGGCTCCCGGCCATTGCGCTTCCGATCGGCGCGGAAGTGGGATTTTCCTCGGCGGGCGCGGGCGCTGTCGGGTCGCTCGCTCTATTGTGGATGACGCCGCTCACCGCCGCGCGCGTGGTGGGAACGGACCTGTTCTTCGGACTCTGCCTGTCGATGATCGGCGGTGGTTTTCAGTTGAGCGCGGGCAATTATGAGCTGGGCATTCTGACGCAGTTGATCATCGGCGGAATATTCGGCGCCTTCGCCGGAACCTACGTGGCAGCCATCACCCCGCAGCGCGCGTTTCGGATTGTGCTTTCGCTCTGGCTGATCACGCTGGGCGTGCAGTTGTGCTGGAGCGGAGTAAGGCATCTTTAGAACGTAGCCGGCAGTTGCGTCATGCGCATCAATAGCGCGAGCAGCACGATCAAGCCCACATATTGAACCAGCACACCGTTATCTTCTTGCTCCGGATAATCGCGGCTGAAGAGGCGATAGCCGGCGCCGAGCGCGATCAACAAGAGAAACGTCTCGTGCGTGAGAGCCCACATCGCGATCGCAACGGCCGCCGCGATGCCGCGCTGCACGCGCGTCAGCGCGCGAAAACCGCGCCCGCCGTCCAGCTGCCAGATGGGAAGCAAATTGAACAGATTGAGCCAGGCCGCGGTATGGGCGATGGCGTACCAGACCGGAAGGCCGGTGACGATGGCCGCCAGCCACGCCGCAACCGCCGAACCGAAACCCCAGATGGGCCCGGCCAGGCCCACGCGCGCATCTTCGCCGACGTTGCCGGGGTATTGGTGCATGCGCACGAACGCGCCGAAGAACGGAATGAACATCGGCGCGCTGGCCGCGATATTGTATCGGCGCAGCGCCATCACGTGGCCCATTTCGTGGATGTAAATCGAGATCACGAAGCCCAGCGCGAATTTCCAGCCGAACAGCGACCAGTAGACCCCGAAAAAGGCCAGCATGCTCACCAACGTGCTGAGCTTGGTCAGCCCCAGCAGCAGCAGCTTGCCCTTCGACAGCATCACCAAAAGACCGGTACCGATAGGACCGAGCTTGGCGAACCGCTTGCGCCAGACGCTTTTCTCAGAAAGCTGCAGATCGATGTTCTCGATGCGGGCCGTGAGCGCGCGATACTCGGCGGAATCAGGCGCCGCCAGCTCGCGTGCCTGCACCCAATATCCCCGCGCCCCCTGCCAATCCCGCGCCTGCCCGGCGAGCTGGGCGTGCTGGACCAGGGTCTCGAACGCCTGTTGTTGCTCGACCGTCATAGCTGATCGAAAAGGTCGCCGAGGCGGATGGAGAAGCCGGGTATCAGGCTGGATTGAAAAACACCGTTTTCGTCGAGATTGGCGCCACCCTGGTCGGAGAATAAAAAGGCTCTTCTCGAGTCGATATCAAGAATCCAAGTTTCTTTCGTCCCGTGCTGGCGATAGCGACTCACTTTCTTGACCAGCTTTGTGAACGTGTCACTTTCGGAAACAATCTCGATGGCCAGATCAGGAACAAAGCGCTGGACCCGCTTGTTGCCATCCAGAAGCTTGTCCTTTTCCGGACCGAAAAATGTCACGTCCGGGCCATGCGCATTGCGCCCAAATTGATATTCCTGTTCGCTGACGACCCTGCCGAGCTGGTGATCTTTCACATAGAACAGAAGCATTGCCATCAGCAGGTCCCGAAGAGCATTGTGATTGGCAGTGTTTCCCGACACGTCCACCAACTCTCCGTCCACCAGTTCGTGATAGTAGGCGAGCTCATCCGGCAATTTCTCAAAATCGTCGATCGTGAGAGGACTTGCGGCCGTCGTAACGTCATTTTAGCGTGAACGCGCAACGCTGCTTGCTTTAGTGAAATGTTGAGCGGCTAGACAGTTTCGGTGGCGTGAGCCTGGGTGCCATTTTTCTTCCCGTTCAGGTACTCGGAGAGCCGAAAAGGAACCGGAGCGCCCTTTTCCATGGCGCGCTGGACGGCTTTCTGGTAACGGCGGAGGGTTTCGCGTTTGACCGGCTCGCGGATCTGGCAGGCTTCGATATCGAGCAGGATCTCTATCTCCCATGGATGGAACGTATTACGGTTCATGCTCCCGCGAATCAGCTCCTGCATCAGGCGATTGAAGCGATTGAGACGCGCTTCACTATCCACAGTCTCTACAAGCATATCTTTCCACTACCTTATCGTCGGGGGCTAGGGGAAACTTGAACAAATAGTTGCCCTATTTAAGTGCATCGCCTGACAATGGAACCGGAGAGATCCGTGGCCGATCCCGAGTCAAATCAACAGAAATTCGACACTCCACGCGTAGCACTCAACCGGATCTATACGCGAATGGGCGATCAGGGCCAGACCCACCTGGCGGGCGGGCAGCGGGTGCCGAAGGATTCGGCGCGGATTGAGTGCTACGGAACCGTAGACGAACTGAACGCTTTCATCGGGATGGCCGGGGTGTCGGCTGCCGAATCGGTGCCCGCGCTTGCGCCCATCCTGCGGCGGGTGCAGCATGAGCTGTTTAACTTAGGTTCGATGCTGGCCACAGAGCCTCAGGACCTCCATCCCAAGCAGGCCCGCATCACCGAAGCTGAAGTACGGCAGCTGGAAATCGAAATCGACAGGGCGAACGAGGAACTCCCTCCCTTGCGCTCCTTTGTGCTGCCCGGCGGGACCCGTCTCAACACCGAGCTGCACGCCTGCCGCACCATTTGCCGGCGGGCTGAACGGCTGGCCGTGACACTTGCGAAAAACGAACCCATAGCTCCTGAAACGATCCAATATCTCAATCGTTTAAGTGACGCCTTCTTTGTCTGGAGCCGCTGGGTGAACCATGTGCTGGGCGTGGCCGAGGTCTTGTGGGAGCCGAACCAGGCGGCTTCTGGACGCGAGCCGGGCGCTTAAACCGGAACTGGATTCTCGAAGCCGGAATCGGCTATGCTCTAGAAATCATCGTTTTGGGACCAGGAATTCATCAATTTGTAACCCAACCGTGATAATCAAAGACATTGCCTGATGCTTGGGTTTCAAAAGGAGGGGCTTTGAGGCGTTTTCCAATCTTCATCGTTGTCCTGGTGGCACGGTGACCGACGCATCGGGGGCCGCTGTGCCCGATGTGGCCGTCACGGCTCGCAATACGGCCACCAATTTGAGTACCACGGCACGTTCTTCTTCGAGCGGCGCGTACTCGATTCCCAACCTGCAGGCGGGAACCTATGAGGTGACCTTCACCAAGGAAGGCTTTCAAGCCGAGCGTCACACCGAAATCCTGGTAAACGGCGACCGCACCACCACCGTGGACGGGAGCCTCACCGTGGGATCGGTATCGACCAAAGTGGACGTAGTAGCCACGCCGTTGATGAACCAGGTGGACACCACCACCGGCTACGTGGTGGATACGGCGACGATCGAGAATACTCCTCTGGGCACCGGCAGCTTCACGCAGCTGGCGATCATGAGCCCCGGCGTTCACGCCGATTTCCTGGGAGGCGCGGGCAGCAATTCCGGGCTGGGCAATCAGGCCATCTTCGCCAACGGCCAGCGCGACACGAGCAACAGCTTTTCGATGAACGGCATCAGCACCAACAACCTGTTTAACGGGAACTCCACCAGCCAGGTTGGCGAGGACCGCTTCGTATTCAACATTGGCGAGAGTTTTGGCGCCGGCGGAGAAATCCAGACCAGTACATCGGTTTATGGGGCCATTGGACAAGCGCTTCCCACTCCGCCTCCGGAGGCAATTCAGGAGATCGCGGTCAATTCGGCCATGTACGACGCTTCTCAGGGCGCCAACAGCGGCGCGCACATCAGCGTGCTCACCAAATCCGGCACTAACGCGCTGCACGGCGAGGTCTACGAGAAGTTTCAGAACAGCGATCTGAACGCCGAACCGTTCTTTTACAATGCCTCGCCGATCCTGGCGCCCAACTTCCTGAACCGCAACCAATTCGGGGCCACGCTGGGCGGCCCCATCAAGAAGGACAAGCTTTTCTACTTTCTCTCCTACCAAGGAGTGCGGATCGCCGACTCTACCGATTCCACCAAGGAAGTGACGGTTCCCTTGGCTCTCACCGACGACCGCAGCGCGCAGGGAATCCTCAACACCATTCAAAGCACCTACGGAAAAACGCTCTCGGCCAGCCAGCTCAGCACGCAGGCCCTGGCATTGTTGCAAGCCAAAGGTAAAAACGGGCAGTACTTGATCCCAAGCGCTCAAATCACCGATCCGACTACCGCAAGCATACTGGGCTATGACGCGGTGGTGCAGGGGGCCAATGCAAAATCGAATGTCGACCAGGGGATCGCGAATGTGGATTACGAAGTAAGCGACCGGGACCGCCTGGGCGTTAAGTATTACGTCCAAACCGATCCCACCACGAATCCCTTCGGCGCGGCCGGGGTGCTGCTCGGATTCCCCCAGCAGTTGTCCTCCGGCTCCGACGTTATTTCGCTCGACAATACGGTGATTCTTACGCCGTCCATAACCTGGCAGCAGCGCGCCGGCTTCACGCGCATGCGGGCGTATTCCACCACCGGCCAGGCTTATACGCCGAGCGACTTCGGAATCAGTCTTCCCGGGGGCAGCACCTCTTTCCCGCAGATCGAAATCGGGGTGGCCGACCCAACCATCGGTTACGGTCTCCAATTCGGACCCAGCACCAGCTTCGGGAACGCGGGCATGTACCAAAATCAGTGGGAATATGGAACCTCGCTCAACTGGGTGAAAGGCCGCCATACGATCGCCTTTGGGACGTCCTGGGATCACACGCAGCTCAATATCATCAACCACAACGTCAACACCGACGTGGTGGAGTTCAAGAACTTCGAAACGTTCGCCGAAGGCGATCTGCGTTCGGGCAATTATTCGTCTGAGTTTGCCGGCTCGGCGAGCCGCTACTACCGGTCCGACACGGTGGGCGCTTTCGCCAACGACAACTACAAGCTACGCAGCAATCTGACCGTGACGCTCGGGTTGCGCTGGGACTTCGACGGCCCGCTGTCTGAAAAATACGGCCGGCTTACGGCATTCAACGCGAACCTGTATTCTTACGACGCGGCCACCGACACGATCCTCAATTCGGGGCTCGAGATCGCGGGTAATAACCCCAACTTCGCCACGCCGGGAGCAAGCGACACACTCATGAAGGCGCGCCAGTGGGGTTTTGCCCCGCGCGTGGGCATCGCCTGGTCTCCGACTTCCCATCTCACCGTGCGCACCGGATTCGGCATGTACTACGACCGCGGCGAATTCTTCAGCTATCTGTCGCCGCCGGCCGGCGCAGGCTTCAACGGGCCGTTCGGCGTGACCCTGGCGCCACCCTTTGTTTCGCCGGAATTCGCCGCCAGCGGCGCCACTTTGGCGGAGCCCTTTGGCACCTCTCTTCCGCCGGCTCCCGCCGGAAGCGCCGCGGCATTCACCGCCTTGTTGCCGAACATTGCGCAGACCGAAAGCGGAAAATACCCGGTGGGCAACGCGTTCGGTCCATTCGTATTCGGGGGCTACGACATCAACAACAAACTCCCGTATACCGAGAACTGGACCTTCGACCTGCAATACCAAGTCAAGGACTGGCTGTTCAGCGCCGGCTACATCGGCAATCATGGCCAGCATGAGATCCTGCCTATTCCGTTTAATGAGCCGCTGCTCGCCACTCCGCAGCATCCGGTGAACGGGCAGATCTATTCCTACGGCGGAACGAACTACGACGCGCAAGGAAACTACGTAAATCTCTCGACCGAACCGATCTCCACCGGCGAATACTCCGGCAACGCCCCCATCCGCGTACCGTACATCGGATACGACATGAATTCCGTGCTGTACGAAGCGGAGGGCGTTTCGAACTACGACGCGCTCCAGCTTCAGGTGCGCAAGCGCTATGCGAACGGCCTGCAACTGACCGCCACCTATACCCGGTCGCATTCGCTTGACGAGCAAAGCGGTTTGGGACTCTTCCTGACCGGCAACAATCCGGATACTCCCCGGACCAGCTACGCGTCGTCGGACTTCGACCGTCCCAATGTGTTCCTGATCAACTACAGCTACACCATCCCGAAGCTGACTTCGAACAAGGGTCTGGGCCAGGTAATCAATGGCTGGATCGTCAGCGGACAGACGGTGGCGCAGAGCGGCGAGCCATACAGCCTCTACGACTATTCGGGGTCAGTGGGAAGTTTGTATTTCGGAACGGATATCGAAATTTCCAATCCGATCCTGCCCTTGAAGCCGGGCGTGACGGCGGGCCAGGCGATGCTGCAAGGCACCACCGGCGTGAATCCGGCGAAACCGGTGATCAACGTCGCCGACTTCTATCCGCAATTCGTGCAGCCGGGCACTTTCGGCGTTCCGCCTTGCGAAGCGGGGGTGGGCTGCGACAGCTATGAGTCGAACTTCTCGAGCACCGGGCGCAATCTGTTCCGCGGGCCCTTTGGAGTGCGCTTTGACATGTCGCTGGGCAAGGAATTCGCGTTGAGCGAGCGGTTCCGGCTGCGCTTCAACTTCGATGCCTTCAATGTCTTCAATCATCCGGATTTCGATGCGCCGAATAACTTCGCTCAATTCTTCGAAGATTATTCCGCACCGCCCTTAGCAGCTCCGTTGGGAAGCGCGGGGTACATCCAGCACACCATCGGAAGCTCGCGGTTCCTGCAGTTTTCGCTGCACCTGCGTTTTTAGAAAGCGCGGTCAGCCTGCGGCCCGTTTGTCGGGAGGCGTTCCGGCGATCACCTGCGCATGGTTGAGCGCGGAGACCAGCGCGACGCCGCCGAGCACGTTTCCGATCAGCGTCGGAACCATGTAGCCGCCCGCGAAGGAGAGCCAGGATTTCGCGCCGGTCATCACCAGATACAGCACTTCCACCGATCCGGCCACCACGTGGGTGAGCCCGGCGAGGCCGACGATGTAGGTGAGGATCACGATGATCGGGATGCGGTTGGAGTCCGTCGCGGCGAGCATCCAAACCACCATGGCGATGAGCCATCCGGCGAAAATGCCGCGCAGAATGGCGGTGGAGAAGGTGACATCGGCGGCGGCGGAGGCAAGCTCGGCCAGCGCGGCTTGAAAGCGCGGATGGAGCACCGGCGTGTAGGCGATGACCCAGGCGAAGAGGTGCGCGCCTACGATATTGGCGGTGAGGACTACACTCCACAGGCGCAGCACCTGCCAGAACGCGGTCATGCTGCGGCGCGCGAGCAGGGGGATGATGGCGGTGAGGGTGTTTTCGGTGAAAAGCTGCTGGCGTCCGACGATGACGATCAGAAAGCCGATCGGATAACCGAGGTTGGTGATCAGAGGCCGCCACGGAACATCCGGAATGTAAGTGCGGAACAAAGCCTGGGCGACAAACGAGAATCCCATGGAGAGGCCGGCGGCGAGACCCGACCAGGCCAGCGCCGAGACCGGACGGCGCAACTCTTCATCGCCGTCTTTCCGAATGGCCTCGTGAACCACCAGCGCGCTGACAGAGGTGCGATCTTCGGCCTCCTGACGCTGCCGCTCGGTGAGCGGGGGCATGGCGGGATTTTCGTTGACGGCGTGGCCTTTTTCATCGACGAGCAAAATGGATCCCCGATGTCTAGACCCGCGCTGGGGAGGATGGTTTCCTGGCCACCGGCAGCGGCTCACAGCGCGGCGGGTGGGACCGATAAGGCAGTTGTGGAGTTTCCTGCCAGGCACCCCGGCATGGTCCGGGTTTTCTTGAAGTCTTGGTCGGCGTCCGATCTGGCGCTTCCCATACTCTGGGCGGCCATTGGCGCGGCAATGATGGCAGCGGGGCTTCTGGTTACCAGCGCTCGTCTGAAACTATGGGAAACTTGGGCGGCGCTGGGGGCGGGCTGCGTGGCCAGCGCGGTGGTTTACAAAGCGTGGCGGGGGCGCGCCGGCGAGCGCGAGCGGCAGGTTCTGGCGAGCCGTTATGCTCACCTGAGCTTCAACGACATCGTGCTGCTGCTGGATGACGACGGAACGATTCTGGAGGCCAACGACCGGGCGACTGCAGCATATGGCTACAGCCAGGAAGAACTGGTGGGACGCCCGATCCGGGACATACTGCACGATAGCGAAGTCCCCCACTGCAAGGCGCGGATGCAGGACATGCGAGAGCGCGGCGCGGCGCGTTTCGAATGCCTGCACCGGCGCAGGGACGGCTCGCCGTTGGCGGTAGAGGTGAGCTATCGGATGATCGACGTCGAGGGGCGCAGGCTGCACCAGAGCATTATTCGCGATATTTCCGAGCGCAAGCGTGCGGAAGAAGAGCTGCGCCGCACCACGCGCGCCATGCGGGTGCTATCGGCCAGCAACCAGGCCCTGGTTCGTTCCACCGACGAGGCGCACCTGTTCCAGTCCATTTGCCGCGCCGCTACCGCGACGGGCGGGTATAATCTGGCGTGGATCGGCCTGACGGAAAACGATGCCGAGCATTCGGTTCGCGTGGCCGCCGCGGCCGGACCGGACGCGGCTTACCTCCGCTCGCTGTCGGTTACCTGGGCGGACGATCTTCACGGACGCGGGCCAACGGGCACTTCCATTCGGACGGGGCGCGTCACGGTGTTTCACGATCTGGACTCGAACCGGGATTTCGAGCCGTGGAAAATGGCCACTGCCAGCCACGGATTTCAGGCCGTCCTGGCGCTCCCGCTGTTATTGGACTCGGCGATCATTGGAGCGCTTACGATTTACGCGAGCGAGCGGGACGCCTTCGGACATGAGGAAGTGGAACTTCTCAAGGAACTGGCTGGGGATCTTTCCTATGGCATCACCACGCACCGGGAGCGGCTGGCCCAAGCGCGCACCGAGGAAGCGTTGAACCGGTCGGCGACGGAGTTCCGGACCTTGTTCGAGGCGACCAGCGATTCGATTTTCCTGATCAGCCTGGAGGGAGAAATTCTGGAGGTCAATCAGGAATCCTGCAAGCGGCTGGGTTATTCCCGCGAGGAACTTCTGCGTATGAAAGTGCAGGAGATCGATCCGACGGGCTCGACGCCGGAGATGAACGAGCGGCGGAAACAGAGATTTTTGGCCCACGGAGAATTTCTCTTTGAAACCATTCAGATTGCAAAGAGCGGCGCCGAGATCCCGGTGGAAATCAACGGCCGGGTATTCGATTACCGGGGGACGCGCTGCATTCTTTGCATGGCTCGCGACATCAGCGAGCGAAAGAAACTGGAGGCCGAAGCGCGGGCGCACGCCAGCGAGCTGGAACGCGCCAAAGACGCGGCGGAGAGCGCGAACCTGGCAAAAAGCCAATTCCTGGCGAATATGAGCCACGAGATCAGAACCCCGATGAACGGAATTCTGGGAATGACCGGCCTGCTGCTGGATACGCCGCTCGCCGGCGACCAGCACGAGTATGCCGAGACGATTCGAGCGTCGGCCGAGGCGCTGCTGACGATTGTGAACGAGATTCTCGATTTCTCCAAGATCGAAGCCGGGCGGATGAAGGTGGAGCCGGTGCGCTTTGACCTGGTCACTACTCTGGCGGAGGTGGGCGATCTGCTGGTTCCACAAGTCTGCTCCAAAAATCTGAACTATGCGTTTGAAGCCGACGTGGAGCATCGCTGGGTGTGGGGCGACGCGGGGCGCATCCGGCAGATCGTGCTGAATCTGCTGGGCAATGCGATCAAATTCACCGAGCGCGGCGAAGTGAAGGTCCGGATCTCGGAGCGGGCGGGAAGTGCCGGGCGGGCAACGTACGAGATTTCGGTGTCCGATACGGGAATCGGAATCGCGGCGGGCGACCTTCCGCAGCTTTTCCAGATGTTCGCGCAGGTGGATTCATCGCTGAGCAAGCGGCACGCTGGCACCGGGCTCGGCCTCGCTATCTCGCGGCGACTGGCGGATCTGATGAACGCCAGCCTCACGGTCGCGAGCGACGCCGGGAAGGGCTCCACGTTCGTGCTCGCGATTCCGCTCGAATTCGCCCGGCCGGCCGAGGAGGCGCCGCAGTGCGATCTTGAGCTGCACGGCGAGGTATTGAAGAGACATCGCCGGATTCTGCTGGCCGAAGACAACGCCGTCAATCAGAAACTCGGCGTGCGGCTGCTCGAGAAATGCGGTTGCCGCGTCGACCTGGCGTCGAACGGGAAGGAGGCGGTGGAAATGTCCGGCCGTTTCTCTTACGACCTGATCTTCATGGATTGCGGGATGCCGGAAATGGACGGTTTTGGGGCCACGCGCTCCATTCGCTCGAATGAGCAGAACGGAGCCGGAGTTCCGATTGTCGCGCTGACGGCGCATGCCATCGCCGGAACTCGCGAGGAGTGCCTGGCGGCGGGGATGAACGACTACGTGACCAAGCCGGTGACCCTGGAGATGCTGGAGCGGGCGCTGGTTAGATGGGCGCCTTAGGGGATTTGGGGGTTGGCTGTTGGCGATTGGCGGGACAGGCACGTGACCGAAAAGTTGCGGGCTTGGTAATCTCATTGCAGTGAAACTGCTGATTTTTTCGGACATACATGGGGACAAGGCGGCGCTGGAGAAACTGATGGCGATGGAGGCCGATTATTATTTCGCGGCCGGGGATCTGGCCAATTTCGGGCGCGGGCTGGATGCGATGGGGCCCGTCATGCAAAAGCGCGCGAGCCGCATGTACGTGCTGCCGGGGAATCACGAAACCGAGGCAGATATCGCGCGTTTCTGCCGCGAGTACGGCTTTCACGAATTTCATGGGCGGGAGATGGAGATCGCGGGTTATCACGTCGCGGGCCTCGGCTACTCGAATCTCACGCCATTCAAAACGCCCGGTGAATATACCGAGCAGGAGCTCGGGGAGCGCCTGGAGAAGTTTTCGGGCCTCCATCCGCTGGTGCTGATCTGCCACACGCCGCCCAAGGGCACCTCGCTCGATCGCGCGGGAGAAGGCCAGCATTTCGGCAGCGATGCGGTGCGCGAATTCATCGAGCGCGCGCAGCCCGAGTATTTTTATTGCGGCCACATTCATGAAGCCGCGGGGCAGCACGCCGTATTGGGCCGCACGCAGGGCTGGAATGTCGGAAAGCGCGGGCAGTTGCTCGAATTGCCGCCCTTGGTAAAATGAAAATTCACCTTAAGAACAATGACATTCGAAGAACACGAACGCGAATACGCCGCGCTCCGCCAGCAAGCCGACGCTGTGCGGAGCTATCTTTGACCCCTCCAACAAGAAACTTCAACTAGCCAAGATCGAGCAGCAGATCTCGGATTCCGATTTCTGGAATCAGGCTCCCGAAAAGGCCCAGAAGATCATGCAGGATCGCAAGCGCCTGGAACAGGCGATCGCGGATGAAGCCGAAGTGGCGCGGCTGACCAGCGACCTGGACACTCTGTTCGAGCTGGGACGCGAAGGCGAAAACGTCACAGCGGACCTGGATCGCGAGATGCAGCTTTTTTCCGCGCGCCTGGAGGTGCTGGAAACGGCCATGTTGCTGAACGGGCCGAACGATTCCAAGTTCGCGATCATGGCGATTCATCCGGGCGCGGGCGGCACCGAGAGCCAGGACTGGGCCGAAATGCTGCTGCGCATGTACCTGCGCTGGGCCGAACGCCACAACCTCGAGGCGGTGGTGACGGACCGGCTGGAGGGCGAAGGCGCGGGCATCAAATCGGCCACGCTCGAGATCGAAGGCGAGAACGCGTATGGGCTGCTGCAATCGGAGATCGGTGTGCATCGGCTGGTGCGGATCTCGCCGTTCGACGCCAACGCGCGGCGGCACACGTCGTTCGCGTCGGTGTTCGTTTATCCGCAGATCGAGGACGATATCAACGTCGATATTAAGCCCGAGGATCTGAAGGTGGACGTGTTTCGCGCGTCGGGCGCGGGCGGGCAGCACGTGAACCGGACGGAGTCGGCGGTGCGGATGACGCATATTCCGACCGGCCTGGTGGTGCAGTGCCAGAACGAGCGGTCGCAGCACAAGAATCGGGCGAGCGCGCTGAAGCAGA
>Ga0335074_10011894_pt1 | contig 12188 bp, 10 predicted proteins | sample Lox_Sample_23_FD_206715 | JGI IMG/M metagenome (GOLD analysis project Ga0335074, IMG submission 206715) | Soil microbial communities from Loxahatchee National Wildlife Refuge, Florida, United States - Lox_Sample_2.3 | ecosystem: Environmental > Terrestrial > Soil > Wetlands | place: USA...
GGGGCCGAGGTTTCCGGCGACGTAGGCCGTCACCCGCCCTAGTTCGCCGCACATCGAATCCAGCGTGGCCCTCAGCGCTGCGGCCTCACGCTCCGCGGCTTCCCGGATCGCTGCGGCCTCGCGACTTGCGGCTTCTCTGATCGCTGCGGCCTCAAGTTCCGCGTCCGCCCGGATTGCAGCCGCCTCGCCAGTCGCCTCCTGAGTTATCGAGACAGCATCGCGCTCTGCCGTATCCAGAATCTGGGTCGCCTGATCCCGGGCCTGCTGGGTCACCTGGGCTGCCTGGCGACCGGCCAGAGCCTGTGTGGGCCACTGCGAGTCTGTGCCCGGGACACGGCCGCTCCGGAAGCGCACGCTGCCGGGTCCGGGGAAACGTCCGGACGGGACCGGCTCGTAGCGGTCGCGGGCCGTCTCCTCCCAGGCCGGGAGCTGCACCATCGGCACCGGTGCCGACGGATGGTCAGGGTGCATCAGGGGAGGCGCTATCTCGCGCTGCCAGTCCTCCCAGTCCTGCCGGGAGCGTTCGTCCGGAACTGGCGCCCAGCTTGCATCGGCACCGCGACCGCCGTCGTCGTAGTAATCGTCGTAGCCATCGCCAGTGGCATAGGCACCCGCGCGGCGGGCCGGTCCCCCGGCGATGGCATTGGGATGGCCGTAGCCGACTGGCTCGGGCCAGTACTCAGCGACGTCCGCAGGCGCGCCAAATGGCGCCGGCGCCGGCAAAATGTCAGACCTCCGGTGCTTGGGCACCACGTGGCCTCCGACGGTAAGCGCGCCAAGACCAGGAGTCGTCTCGGCGCGGGGCTGAAGATCGAGCTAACTCGGTACCCGCCATAAGCTAGAGCGGCCAGCTAGTCGCGGCACAGGGACGAATACCTCTCGGGGGACGAGAACCCCTTGGGGGTCCCTGCCGCGGGTCAGGCTCGACGCCTCTCTGGAATCCGCGCGGACCCGGTCGGCGACGCGGTGCTGTCCCCCTCCGACGCATGCAAAGGCCAGCCGGACGATCGCTCGCCCGGCTGGCCCACTGGCAGCCTTCGGACCGGCCGCCGTGCGCGGTACTAGCGGACGGTCACCACCCTCCGCTGCCGCTGCCGCTACTGCCGCTGCCGGAGCCCGACGACGACGCCTTTGCCTTGAGCACGCTGCCCGACGGGGTTGCCGCCCACCACAGACCGCCCGAGGCGTTGAGGTCGTTGCCTTTGATCTGGCCCGGTGCCGTGTCGCCGCTGTAGGTGTAGAGGGGGTGGCCGTCATACGTTGCCTGTGTCTTGCCGTCCGCCCGCTTGATCGTCCCGAAGCCGTGCGGGAGAGCTGTGCCAGCGGCGGCTTTCGCCCGGCCGAGAACCGGCGGCCAGTAGGTGGCACACGAGCCGTTGCATCTCGACTTCGTTCTTGTGTCCCTGGCGAACCAGTACAGGGTGTGTCCTTGAGCATCGACGAGCACAGTTCCCTTGCGCGTGCTCATCGTCTTGACCGTAACAGGGTCGCCTCCGGTACCGGAGTGAGCTGCCGCGGCCGCGGCCGGAGCGGACGCTGCTGGATCCGTCCCGCTGCCAGTGGTCCCGCAGGCCGCGAGTACCACGGCCGCGGCTGCGAGACCTGGACCGATCCACCATCGGTTGCGCATGGCATTGTCTCCGTTCGTAGTGTGATCAGCGCGCCGACTTACGGTTGTGCTTGCCGGTGATCGCCCCGCGGTCCGAAACGGAACCTTGTCGTGCTGGTCGGGGTTGCGCAGCTCGGTAGCGGCCGCCGCGTTGGCGCCGGCGGTCAGGTCCGCGTCAGCTGCGGTAGCCCGGTTCAGCATCCCTGGCAGGCCGGCCAGTTGGGCGAGCATGGTCCGGCAATCGGCGCAGCACGCCAGGTGACCTGCGACACCGACGCAGTCAGCCGCCGCTATTTCGCCGAGGAGGTAGACCCCCAGCTCGAGACGGATCTCGCCGCACGCGCCCGCGCCGGTCATGGCGTCCAGCCGGTGCGCGAGCGCTGGCACAGCTGCTGCCTGCGCTCACGCTGCAGAATCGGCTGACTGGCCACGGCTTCCTCCACCGACGGAAGGCACGCACCGAGACCTGGCGCGGGTCTCGGGCGGAGCAAGGACCAGCAGGTTCCTCACCCGGCGGCAGACTAGGGTCGCTCAGCCCGGCCCGGATAGGGACCAATAACCCTCGGGGGACGGTAAACCCCCGGGGGCTCACGTACGTGCCGGCGGCCCAGTGACGGCCGGGTGATCGCGACGAAGGCCGGCCTGCCGCGGCAGCGGAGATCGCATAAGCCGGCGGCTGCCGAGCAAGAAATCGCGAAGTCAGCCCAATAAAACCGAAGCTTCGTACAAATTTGCTTCGGACCCCGCAACAACGCTTAGTCGGGTCTGGCCTTGCTCGGCGTGCCCTCTCCGGCTGACCGCGACCGCCAAGTTCGACGCCGTGGCTCCAACCCCGCTCAGCCGAAGAAAGAGCACGTCAGAGCCTGCAACCGCAGACACGTCGTCAATCTGTAGTCGCTTCGGTCCAGAACGTAACATTGAATTGAATCACGGACAGGTAACAGAACCCGAAGTTAATAAAGCCGAATTCGCCATTCTTAAGGGTTGCCCGGCGTAGACTGCGACTCCGCGATGACCCCCACTAGTGGAGACAACGGAAACTAAGGCTAACGATGGCCGCGCCCCCCGCTCGCGTCACCGTCCGCGTAGTTGTGCAGTCGTCCCGTCGGCTGCTTCGTGACACCTTGTCCGCATGCCTGGCCATCCGGCCGGACATCACGGTTGTGGGCAAGGTGGCGGAAGCGGACGGCGTGCCGGCGCTGTGCGAACTCCGCCGGCCGGATGTCGTGATCCTCGATGCAGGACCGAGGCTCGCCGAGGTTGCCGTCCTGGTCGGCGAACTGACGCGCAGCTTCCCCGACCTGAACGTCATAGTGAGCTACCGCAATGCAACCGAGCAGGACCTCGCTGCCGCTTGCAAGGCAGGTGTCACCTCGCTTGTGCCCGAGTCGCACGGCCTCACGGCGCTACTCGCCCTCCTCCGGCCCAGCAAGGCACGACATGCTCGCCCGACCCCGGGCAGTCTGACTGACCGGGAAGTCGAGATCGTCGTACTGACAGCCTCCGGGCACAGCGTGGGTGAGATGGCGAGCTTGCTCGAGATCAGTCCGCTCACGGTAGAGAACCTCAAGCGCCGTGTTTTCGCGAAGCTTGACGTCAGCAGCAGCGCGCACGCCGTGTCAAGAGCAGCGTCCCTCGGCATGCTGGACCGCAGCGCGAGCCCGCCGCCGAGGCGCCGGGTCACCGACAACGGAGCTTCGCCCGTGCTGACAGTGGTGTGCGGCCAGGCGGGCTCCGCCACCGACCAGCTAACCGCGGTCCTGCTGTCGAGCCGGCTGCCGTTCGTGCTGGTACGCCAGCAAGCGCCGGTGGCCGAGACGGACTGGGCACGCTGGCATCGCGGCCCGATTGTGGCTGCGCTGGTCGATCCGGAGAAGCACGACTGGGATCTCGTCGCCGAACTTGGCGTCCCCGCAATCCTTGTCCACAGCAAGCCGGTCGACCCGCCAGAACTCGCCGAAGCGCTGGCCTCGGGAGCCAACGCGCTGATACCCGCCGACAGGATCGAGGACCACTTCCTCTCGGTGGTGCGCATGGTGGGACAGGGCTACCTGGTGGTGGGCTCGACGCCGATGCGCCCGCTGATCGGAGCTGTGCGCGCACGCTGGGAGGACGGGGTCGCGGGGACGCTGGAACTGCCAGAGCTGACAGCGCGCGAAAGTGACATCCTCCGCTACCTCGCCCAGGGGTACTCGATCCGGCAGACTGCACGGGCGCTGGGGATCGCTCCGAAGACGGTCGAGAACGTCCAGACCCGGCTCTTCCGCAAGCTTGGCGTGCGCAACAGGTCCGGGGCGTTTGCAGTCGCGGACGCATTCGGGCTGCTGCCGGCGACTGAGCCGCCTCCGCGCGCTGACCCCGGGGGTCACACCGCCCCCAGGGGTCACACGTCCCCCAGGGGGTATTCGTCGGTGTCCGGGAAATGACCAGTGGTCCTAGGTTTGTCGGCGGCAAAAGAACCGTTCTGTCGCAGCCGCGGACCGCGCACCTGGCCGTCGGCGCGCACACCGGACAGGAGTGCCAGGGTGACCTACATCATCACGCAGGGCTGCGTAGACCTGCTCGATAAGACATGTATCGCGGAGTGCCCAGTCGACTGCATTTATGAGGGCGAGCGCATGATGTACATCCAGCCCGACGAGTGCGTTGACTGCGGGGCATGCGAGCCGGTCTGCCCGGTCGAGGCGATCTACTTTGCCGACGACGTGCCTGGCCAGTTGCAGGGCTACACCAGGGTCAATGCCGAGTTCTTCAGCTATATCGGCTCGCCGGGCGGCGCGGCAAGCGTGGGCAAGATCCACTCCGATCACCCGGTCGTGGCAGCGCTGCCGCCCCAGGAGGCGCGCTTCTGACGCGCGCAGCCCGCGCCGATGCCCGCAGTTCGCTGCTAGCGGGAGACGCGGCGAGCACGCTCGTCAGCGACGGTCGCCGGCTCGTTACCTGGTATGCAATGTTCGCCTCGTTCGCCGGGGTGGTCGTGGCCACGTCCGGGGAGCCGGTGCAGTGGATCTGGGGGGGCTTCGCCGCGGCTGGCTACGCGCTGGCCGCGGCTACGGCGGCGCTGTGGCGGTCACGAGGCCGCGAGGCCGCACTCGTGATAGCTCTGGTCGGCGCGGTGGCGGCTCCGCTGGCATGGCAGGTGACGTCTGGCGGCGCAATACCGGCGGTCGGTGACGGCTCGCTGAAGGTCGTGGCCCGGTCAGCAGTTCTGCTGCTGCGTCACGGCACGCCCTACTTGCCCGCCGATCAGATCTCGCACGTCCTTGGCTATAACCCGTATGAACCGGCGATGGCGATCTTCGGCTTGCCCGCTGCGGTCGGCCTGCATGGTGGGCTTGGCAACCCGAGGCTGTGGATGGGCACCGTGGCTACAGTGGCGATCGTCGCCGCGTTCCGGCTGTCAGTGCCTGGCAGCGCGGTGCGCAGCACGGCGTTCGCGCTCGGCTCGCCGGTCCTGGCACTGCCGCTGACGACTGGCCTGACCGACCTGCCGGTGCTTGCGCTGCTCGGCCTGGCGCTTGCGGGCACGGCGTGCCCGCAGCGGCCGCGGGCCCACCTGGCGGGGGCGATCGCTCTTGGCGCGGCTTGCGCCATGAAAGCGATCGCGTGGCCCGCCCTCCCGGTCTTTACGGCCATCTTCGCGGCGAGGGACGGCGGCCGAACGGCGAGCAGATTCGTGGTAACGGCTGGCCTCACTATGGCCGCCCTGGTTGCGGCGATGGCTCCGGCTTCAATGACGGCGCCAGCAGCACTCTTCCAGAACACGGTGCTCTTCCCGCTTGGCATGACCAGATACCAGACACCAGCTGACAGCCCGCTGCCTGGGCACCTGCTCGCCATTACCGGCCCGGCGGGTCACTGGGCGGCCGTCGGGCTGTTGTGCGCCGCAACCCTGGCGCTCGGGGTGTCGCTAGTCGTCCGGCCACCCGCGGACGCCCTGGCCGCTGCTTGGCGGCTTGCGGTCAGCCTGACTGTGGTGTTTGTGCTGGCTCCCGCGAGCCGCTGGGGGTACTTCGTCTACCCGGCGGCGATCGTGGGCTTCATGGCCATCACGCGACCCGGGCACCAACCGCAGGAGGCGCTGCCGCGCCAGGAGAACTCGCAGGTCAGTAGCAGAACAGTGGCCGGATATCACTCACGTGTCAGCGTCGACGTACTGCACAACGATGACCACCTGCCCGTCCTGGTCCGCCCTGGGGGCAGCACTTCACGGTGGCTTCGGCAGTCGTTCGAGCTCGGTCCAATCCGGGAGCCGAAGGCCGCCGGTCGTGCCAGTCACAGGCGGGAAATGAGCTCGGCCACGATGTCCGCCGCTGCCTGCGACTGTCGCGCGAGCGCAGCATCCTGTCCCGCCCACATCGAGAGTGCCTCAATGTCACCGGTCGTCCCGACCATCGGTGGCGCCGGCTCGTAGCGCACGATGGCCTCACCGGAGGCGAAGTGCGCGATCACATCGCCCTGTCCTGGCCGTCGCGCCAGTGGCGGGCGGCCGGCAGCCTCCCATGCTTCGGCTGTTGAGTTGCGGAGTGCGCGGTGCGGAGAAATCCGGGGATTGCGGCCATGGGTGCCTGGACAATCGGATGCTCAATTCCCAGCAACTTACATACGGCCGTGGTCATGACCGGCGGTCTACCCGCGCGGCCAGCTGGCCACACGAGCCGGGCATCAGCCCGCGGCGGCTTCCGCCGCCGCGATGGCCGGGGCGAGCAGTGCCCGGATCGCCGGCACCAGGTAACCGGTGAGTTCCTCGCCGGTGAGCTCCGCCAGAGCACCCGTGCGAGCGACGTGACGGGCGAACGTCACGCCGATGAGAAGCGAACCGAGCAAGTCGGCGTATGGCTCGGTGCCCTGGCCGAGCACCTCGCGGAACGCCGAGGTGATCTCGCGCTCCATCGCCGCGTACAGCGGCATCGCCACTGCATCGCCCGATGCCGCACTGCGAATAAGGGCGACTAGCGCGTGCTCACCGCCTGCCGACTCGGTCTCCGCCACAAATACGGCGGCGACACGCTCCGGGAGCGTGCCGAGATCCCCCGGCAGGACGCCTGCCGCCACCCGTGGTCCCGGTAGCGCCGCGATCAGAAGCTGCTCTTTCGTGCCAAAGTGCCGCATAACCAGCCCATGGGTCACGCCGGCCCGGCGGGCAATCTCGCGGATGGTGGCACGCGCGTAACCCCGCTCGGTGAAAACCTCGCGCGCTGCGTCCAGGATCGCCGCCCGGGACGCCTCCAGGTTTCGCCGGTGCCTGCGCGGCGCCTCACTCGGCTGGTCCGCCATGCGGCTAAGTATACGGCTGGTCATTAACGTCCGGCACTGGTAGAGTTCTTAATGACCGGCTGGTTATTAAGCAGGCAGTTCCCAGTTCCGCCCGGGGAGGATCTCCATGTCGCACACGCCGCCGCCACGTTCAGATAAATCGCCACGACGGCTGTTCGCGGTCGCGGTCGCGGCGGCCGTCGTCAGCTTCGTTCTGACGCTCTCATTCGGCTTCGCCGACCATGCCCCCGCACCGCACGATGTACGGATCGCTGTCGCGGCACCGGCCGCTGTCGTTAAGGACGTGACGGAGGGGCTTGCGCACGCCGCAGCCGGCGGCTTCACCGTCGTGGCCATGCCGTCGGCGCAGGCGGTGATCGGGAGTGTCCGCTCGCAGTCGGCTGCCGGGGGCCTGATCACCGGTCCGAGTGGTCCGGTAACGATCGTGACCGCAGCCGCCGCGGGAGTGAGCCAGCAGCAGGTCATCACCCTCGCTGTCACGGATGCCGCGACGGCGCTCCATCGCCAGGCCCGGCCTCTTGATGTCGCTCCGCTGTCGGCCGGAGACCGGGCGGGCCTATCCGTCTTCGTCTTCGAGCTCGGGCTGCTTCTTCCGAGCGTGATCGGGAGCATCGGCCTGTTCCTGCTCGGCCGGAGGTTCCGGCTCTGGTGGCGGGTCGGCGCCGCTGTGCTGTTCGCCCTCCTGGCCGCGTGCGGCAGCGTGCTCGTACTTAGCGCGCTTTTTGGCGCGCTGCCTGGTGCGAGCACCGCACTGATCGGCGTGGGTTTCCTCGGCTGCCTGACGTTCATGGCGTTTGTCACCGCCTGCCAAGCGGTCACCGGACTGCCGGGAACCGGCCTAGCTGCGCTCGCTTTCGTCTTCATCGGAAACGCCGTGTCCGGCGGGACGGTACCGTTCGCATTCCTGCCCGATGGCTTCCGCCAGGTTGCGCCATGGCTGCCCAACGGCGCCCTCGTGTCCGCCGCGCGCGATGTGGTCTATTTCCCGGAGAGCGGTCTCGCCCATCCGCTGCTCGTCCTGGGGATCTGGCTAGCCGGATCGCTGACCGTGCTGGCCTGCGTAGACCTGCTGCATCTGGCCGAACGCCGCCGCGCGCCGGAACGGACGGCCGAGATCTACGCGACGCCGGGTATGGCGCACGTGCGGCACTGGCTCGCGCTCCGCCGGGCAGGTGTCCTGACGGCGTCCGCCCGAACGTCGTCCTTCTGACAGGTCGGCCAGCCGGCCGACCGAGCACCGGAAAGGCACGGAGATGGCCGAAGCCGCAGATCAAGATCGCGCGACAGCTTGCCACCCTGCCGACGATGAGATGCTGCTGGGCTTTCTGGCGGCACAGCGCGCGACAGCGCTGGATATCGTGGCAGGCCTGAGTGAGGACGCATGGCACAAGTCCGTGGTGCCGTCGGGCTGGACGCCGGCCGGGCTGCTCGAGCATCTGAGCGGTGCCCAGTTCCACTGGTTCGTCGGAGTTGTGGCTGGCGAGGACACGTCGCCGCCCGCTGCTGAGGACGTGGAGCCCTATGACCCGATGGCGCCCTTTGTCACCGACTGGGCGCCTGCCGACATCGTCGCCGAGTTCCGGGACATCTGCGCGCGCTCGGACGCGATCCTCGCGGCGACGCCGCTGTCGGCGGCCCCGCGCGGCAAGCACGGCGACCCGGAGAAGGCGGAGCCGCCGAACGTGCGATGGGTTGTCTTGCACGTGATCGAGGAAATCGCCCGACATTGCGGGCACCTGGATATCGGCAGGGAACTGCTCGACGGCAGGACCCGGCTCGGGCAGAAGCACAGCGCACGGCCGGCGGCGCGCCTCGACTAGCGCAAGCCGATGAGCACCACTACGGCGGCAGCGTCGCCGCCGCTGAATCGTGCTTAATCGTCGCTAGCGCGGGGGAACATTGGCTGCAGACCCCGTCGCACGCGGGGTGAGAGGCCCCACAAGTGGAGGTGCCAGATGGCCGAGCTCCCACCACCGCCAGAGGGAATAGTGCTGGCCCACTTCATCGTCTCGGACGATGTCGAGCGCTCCCGGCGCTTCTATACCGAAGTCCTGGGCGGCAGGGTTGTCTTCTCCGGAGACGTGACCTATGTCGCGCTGGCGAATAGCTGGATCATCATCAATGTCGGCGGCGGCCCTACAGACGACAAGCCGACGGTCATTCTGGAAACGCCGCGCGATCCCGACCGGGTGAGCAGCTTCCTTAACATCCGGGTCAGAGACATACACGCCGTGTATGCAGAATGGAGCGCCCGCGGTGCGCACTTCCTGACGCCGCCGAAGCAGCACCAGTACGAGATCCGTTGCTACATCCGGGATCCGGATGGCTATCTGATCGAAGTGGGGCAGACCACGGACCCGGAGGGGGATTGGCACCCGGCTCACTGGCCACCGAGCACGCGCGCCGGCGATTCCGAGTGACTACCGCGATCATCGGCACCGGAGGACTCGGATCGGTCATCGCCCGCCAGCTCGCCCTGGGCGGTGAGGCGCTGCGGCTCTCGAGCGCCGACCCGAAGTCGGCACGAACGCTAGCCGCAGAGATCGGTCGCGGTGCGGTCGCCGCGACCGACAACCACGACGCGCTGCGCAGCGCCGATGCTGTCATCCTCGCGCTGCGATTTACCCGGCTTCACAGCGTCATAGCCGAGATCGCAGATTCGCTGACCGACATGGTCGTGGTCGTTCCGAGCAACCCGCTCAGCACCGACGCCCAGGGGAACATCGTCCGTGTCCTGCCCGATGACCAATCCTCTGGCGACATTGTGGCCGGCTGGCTGCCGCCAGGGGCGCGTCTGGTCATGGCGTTCGGAAGCATGTCGGCCGGCCTCTTCCAGTCCGTCAGCAACCGGTCGCCGGAACTGGCCGTCCTTTTCTACGCCACCGGCGACGACCGGGCCGGCCAGGAAGTCGAGCGACTGATCCGAACGGCCGGCTTCGAGCCGGCGAGGATCGGCGGGGTCGAGCAGTCGGGTCGGCTCGAGGTGGGCGGCGACCTTCACGATCTCGTAGTCGGGCGCGCAGAGGCGCAGTCATTGGTCAGCACGGCCTGAATCGCGAGACACCGGAAGGTCCATGATGGCCACCATGATGGCACTGCGGGCCCATGCTCGCGGCGGACCCGAACAGCTGGTTTACGAGCAGGCACCGGTGCCGTCTGCGGGGCCGGCCGAGGTGCTCATTGCCGTGCACGCAGCGGCGATTACCTTCGCGGAGCTGACCTGGGATCTGGAGTGGACGACCAGGGACGGCAAGGACCGGACACCGGTGATACCGTCCCATGAGATGTCGGGCACCGTCGTCGGCCTTGGTGCCGGCGTCACCGGCCTCGCCGACGGCGATGAGGTGATCGGCCTCATCGACTTCGACCGCGATGGCGCCGCTGCCGACTACGTGGTCATCCCAGGCGCAAGCATTGCCGGCAAGCCGCGGTTGCTCTCGCATGCGGCGGCGGCGACGCTGCCGCTCGCAGCGCTGACCGCCTGGCAGGCACTGGCGGACCACGCGGCCCTGCGACCGGGCGGGCAGGTGCTGGTGCAGGGAGCTGCCGGCGGAATCGGCATCTTCGCCGTCCAGCTCGCGGCGATCCTTGGCGGCCACGTGACCGCCACCGGCCGCAGCGCCGATGCCGGCTTCGTTCGCGATCTCGGTGCCGACCGCTTCATCAGCACTGAGGCCGGGAGTGTCAGCCAGGCTGCGAGCGGTTTCGATGTCGTCATCGACACAGTGGGCGATGCGGTGCTTGACGGCTCTTACGGCCTGCTGCGCGAGGGCGGCCGGCTAGTAACCCTCGCAGCGCCTCCGGACCAGGAGCTGGCGGGCAGGTACAAGGTTCACGCTATGTTCTTCGTCGTCGAGCCGGACGCTAACGAGCTTGGCAGGCTGGCGCAGATGGCCGACGCGGGCCGGCTGCGAGCGGTGATCAGTCAGACATTCCCGCTTGCCGAAGGCCGGAAGGCATTCGAAAGCGCAGAGGTGCCCGACCTCCCGGCAAGACGGTCCTCGTCGTTCGCTGACCTGCCAAACGGATCTTCCTGGCCGGCGTGTCCGCATCGCAAAGGTGCAGACCTCGCCGCTTTCGGCGCCCAGAGTCCGGAGCTCGCGTCACGCTACCGGGTCAGCTGACGGGCTGACGGTTACGTCGTCGGGTCGACCGGGCTCGTGCTAGGCGTCTGCGAGCCCGGCTGAACCGTCACCAGGGTGCCATAGGAGAGGTACTGCCAGGCGATCTTGGCCACGCTCCAGGGCAGCTCGACGCATCCCAGGCTCTGCGGGAACCCGTATGACGGCCGCGGATACCAGTGCACGGCCAGGTTGCCGCGGAAGTAGGACACGTAGTACACCGGGCTGGAGTACGGGGTCCCGTTCGGATTCGTGCCTTTCATGACCTGGAAGTAATGCTTCAGGTAGACCGGCGACGTGCCGATCGTCGTCGGCGATTCCGGGCCGCCGGTGTTGGCGTCCGTCTGCAGCACCTGCTGGCCGTTGTGCCAGATCGTCAGCTTCTCCGGGTTGCCCTCGCTGGCGATGGCGTAGGTATAGCCGCTCTTGTTCACGTCATGAGCGCCCACCGCCGTGAGCAGGGCATCCCAGACTTCCGGCCCGGCGACACCGTTGATCTTCAGGCCGTGCTGCTGCTCGAAGGCCATGACCGCACCCTGGAGGATCAGGCCGTCGGTTGTGCCGTCCCGCCAGAAGCGCCGCAATTCGCTCGGGTAGCCGGACTTCCAGGTGAAGTGGCCCTGCGGCGCCCTGTAGGCCGCGGCCAGCTGGCCGGCTGCGTCACTGTCCGCCGGGACTGTCTGCCCGGCTGAGGGCATCCAGGTCAGCGGCAGGTAGCCGAGTTGCGCGAGCAGTTCGTCGAGCCGGGCCGTCGAAAAGACTGTGGTCCGGAAGCTCACCTTCTCCGTGTCGGCGAGCCGAGCGCCGCCGGCCGACCGCACGCCCGCGGCCCCGCCGGGGATGGTGACGGTGACGCTCTGAGACTCGCTGAAGCCGGCCGTTGGGACAAACGTCAGCGTCCGGGTACCGGCCCCGCGCCAGGTGCCGGCGACGTCCGGTGAAACCGTCGGCATCGGCGAGGTCGATGCGACCGCCTTAGAGAAGCTCACAGTGACCGGTGAGGTGGCGCTCACGCTGACGGTGTGGTCGGCCGGCGTGACCGAGGTCACCTGCATCGAACCCGCAGAACTGGAATTGGCGAGTGCGGTCCAGATTCCGCCGACAAGCAGGAGGACGACGGCGCCTCCCACGGCCATGATCCGCGTACGGAGATGTGTCGCAGAAGACAATGCGTTCCCTCG
>Ga0335074_10011895_pt1 | contig 12188 bp, 6 predicted proteins | sample Lox_Sample_23_FD_206715 | JGI IMG/M metagenome (GOLD analysis project Ga0335074, IMG submission 206715) | Soil microbial communities from Loxahatchee National Wildlife Refuge, Florida, United States - Lox_Sample_2.3 | ecosystem: Environmental > Terrestrial > Soil > Wetlands | place: USA: Florida...
TGCGAGTCTCATTGTCGTATTCATCAATGACGCGTTCCAGTGCCAGTTTGCTAGTGGCGAGCTGCTCCCGCCGCTCCGAGAGTTCTTGCTCCTCGGAGGCGATCAGCGCCGCCAGGCCGACCTGAGGTGGCACGGCGCGCAACGCCTTGGGGTCCTCGAAGGAGGAACGCACCAGCGATGCGCGGGCCAGCTCGTCGAGCCCTTCATGCACCTGATCCTGGGACAGTCCGAGCTGCTGGGCAATATCGGATACCCGCATCTTGGGATATCTCAGCATGACATGATAAATACCTTCAGCAACCGGGCTGAGACCAAACGTCGCGGACACCCTTCTCCCGTGCGGCACCCACCGCGGGTTGTCCACCCCTGTAACTCGCTGCGCAGACAGCGACTGCCCAAAACCCGCAAATTCAAGTTTACCTATTGGCAAGATTGGCGTCAAGCGTAATTTAGTTTACATTAACCGGATTGTCGATCGTAACGCCTGCTCTTTCGCGGTTGTCATCGACCGCTGCTCCCGCACTCCTGACTGTCGCTGTACGCGTCGGCGGTAAGGCTGCTGGCGCTGGCTGGGTCAGGCGTGCAGGACACAGCGGTCTCGCTCGGCTCGACTGGCCTTTTCGCCATCGTCCGGTGCAGAGCCCAATACGCGACGAGGCCTCCGGCGGCCACGAGCGCCGCGGCCATGAGGAGTCCTAGGTGGTAGCCCTGTATGAACGCGCCGCCAGGTGTCTGGGCGGTGTGCCGCGCCGTGGCTTCCCCGGCGGCCAGTATGGCGCCGATGGCGGTGATGCCGATCAGCGCGCCGGTCTGGCGGACGGTGCTGAAGGTGGCGGAGGCCACACCACCCCTGCCGGCAGGCATGACACCCAGGACGGCGGTCGGCAGCGACGTCGTGAAGCCGGCTCCGGTCCCGATAATCACCAGGACCGACGCAACCTGGAGGAAGCTCGCATCCGCCCCGAGCAGGAGGCCGCATACCATTCCCGCGGCGATCAGCCCCATGGCCGCGGCGACCGAGCGATGTGAGCCGAACCGGCGTGCAGCCCAGCCGCTCAGGATGGAACCGGCCACTACGAGAAGTGCCATAGGGACGAACGCAAGCCCGGTTCGCGTTGGCGAGAACCCGAGTACGTCCTGGAGGTACAGAGAGGTGAAGAAGTAAATCCCGTATATGCCGAAAGCCCAGATAAACGCCGCTACCAGCCCGCCCCCGAAGACTCGGTCCCTGAACCAGGACACGTCGATCATCGGGTCCGATCCGCGTCGCTCGATGGCGACGAAGGCCACCCCGCAGAGCACGGCAAGGATGAAGCAGCCAACGATGACAGGCGAACCCCAGCCTGCCTGCTCACCCTGGATCAGAGCGTAGGTCAGCGCGAACAACGCGCACCCCGAGCTGGCCAGCCCGCCGATGTCGATCTTCACTCCGGAGTGGTCAGCCGCGGACAGATGGATCGACCAAGCCCCCAGTGCTATGGCGGCTACCCCGACCGGCACATTGATGAAGAAGATCCACCCCCACCTGGCGTGCTGACTGAGCAAGCCCCCTAGGAGTGGCCCTAGCGCTAGCGCCAGCGCACCCACGGCACCCCAGATGCCCATGGCCCGGTGCCGCTGCCGGTCTGTCTGGTACAAGGCAGGGATGATGGCCAACGTCGCTGGCGTAGCCGCAGCCGCGCCGAGGCCCTGAACCGCCCGGCTGCCGATAAGGGTCGCGGCATTCCCGGCCAGCCCCGCCGAAAGGGACGAGGCCGTGAACACGACCAAGCCCGCCAGCAGCAACAGGCGGCTGCCGCGAAAATCCGCCAGTCGGCCGCAGACCAGCAGGAAGCATCCGAAGACCAGCGCATAAGAGCTTACTATCCATTCGAGTTCAGGTACCGACAGATGCAGGTCTCGCTGCATTGACGGCAACGCCACATTGACAATATTGTTGTCCAGATACGTCATGAATGTGGCGGTTATGACCGTTATGAATGCCCAGCGGCGCTGTGTGCGTGTCATTTAGATTCCTCCCTCTCCGTTATCGCTTCAACTCGGAGGCAGCAGGTAGCGGTAAGGCCTACGGCGAATGTTATGCTGCCATAGTCGATCGGCTCTGCGGAGCCCTTGGAGAACCTTCCAAGTTATGGCGTCGCACGTATAGTACCTGGCGACTTCCTGGCGGCTTATCGGCTGACTTAGCCGTGCGTTAGCATCCTTAAGGAGGAGCGGCACTAGGTCGCCAAGCGATTCTTTATGAAGGTTTCCGAGAAAATCCAGGATAACGCCACGGGTCGAATAATACTTGTCGAGGATACGTTTCGTCATTGACAGACGAATCGGGTGACGCACGATCCAGGGTAGCGAGTTGACGAATAGTCGCACGTCCAGGAGTTCACCACCATGTGCGTCGCGCATGAACGGCGTGGTCACATCCAGATAGAGGAGGTCGTCATTGATGTAGAACCAGTTGGACGCCTGCGCATCGAAGCCCAGTGTCGGCGCGACGACACAATCGACAGCATCGAGGAAGCGGACGAAGAACTGGCGTGCCCAGTTTTCGTCCTCGCTCTGCAGTAGAGTGGAGCAGAGACGTCCAGCGGGGAGCGCTCTCTGCACACAGTAGGCCGCTACTTCGCCGGATGGCAAGGTCAGGGATCGCATATCCGAATCCACGACTTTAAGTCCCGCCCCCTTGAGGCGTTGCAGGTACTCCGTGAACTGCCGTCGGTAGGAGTTGAACCTGTCCTGGTCTGGGAATGTGGGAAGCCGTTTGCACGCGAACGTGCCACGATCGGTCTCGAGCTTAAGGACAACGGAGCTTTCGCCGTATCCCATAATCTCGAGTGAGGTGTCGTGTCCGGACTGGAAGGCGGACATCACCTGCGCCTCCAGGACTTCGAGTTCTCTCTGCGAAATGCTGAGCGACATGTGATTAACTCTCCCAACGGGCATCTAGGCGTATCAGTTCCGGGCACTGTACTCAAGCTCCCGGTCTGCCGACAGCCGGTCAAGTTCGGCGCGCACATCGCAGAGAAGCTGGAAGCGTGATTCTCCGATCACGAAGAAGTGGTTGCCAGGCAGATGCCGGCGGATCAGCGAGCCGTACGTATACGACCGCCAGCCCTCGACTTCGTATGCCGGTGCGACCGTATCCTCCGCCGCTGAGTATGCGGTCATGGGGCAGCGCAATGGCCTGCGAGGCACCCACTGGTAGGTATCGCAGATCTGCAGGTCGGCACGAAGTATAGACGCGCCGCGTTCGAAGTACGCCGCCCCCATGGCCTCGCTGGCTCCCGTCCCGCCGAGGTCGCGGACGCTGTTCCAGAGCTGATCGAAGGGCAGCATATAACTTAGGCGGGTATCGGTCATGCCGCTCTTGTACAGGTGCGGAGCCTTGCTACCTGACACGAACAGATGCAGCGGCTCAGGTTGACCGAGGCGCCGCAGCTCGCAGGCGACCTCGTAGGCGACCAGCGCGCCCATGCTATGGCCGAACAGCGCGTAATTGTCGGCAAGGCCAGCGGCCACGAGTTCGGCCGTGACGTCACCTACGAGCGGCTCGATCGCGCGGTAGGGTTTCTCGCGCTGACGGAGGCCTCGGCCAGGCAGGAGCACCGGTACCACCTGAACGCGATCGGCTAGATACCACGGCCAGTCGCGGTAGACCGATGGTGTCCCGCCGGCGTGGGAGAAGCAGATCAGCTTGACAGGTGCGGTCGCGTCTTGGCGCAGGCCTGGAAACCAGGGATTCGCCGTCAGCATATTATTCATTCGCTGGTCCCCTCATGCCACGGACTCCTGGCACTTGCCGTTGCCTCCATGACATGCGCCAGCAGGTCCAGGGTTCGCTCAAGGTCTGCCTCGGTGTGGTCGACGTTGACGAAGAATCGCAGACGGCATTTGTCCGGCGGGACAGCCGGATAGCCGATCGGCATGACGTTGATGGCCCGCGCTATCATCTCGTTCGACACCGCGATGGCCCGTTCCCAGCCGCCGACGATAACTGGGATAATGGCTGAACCACGCGAGACGCCGGTGTCGATTCCGCGGCCCCTGGCCGCCGCACGGAAGAATTCTGCGAGTTCCTGCAGCCGCGCGACCCGCGCGGGCTCGTCCTGGATCACCTGCACCGCCTCAAGCGCCGCCGCCGCGTTCGCCGGCGAGATGCCCGTGCTGAAGATGTAGAGCGGTGTGGTGGCCTTGAGATAGTCGATGATGGGCTGCTCGGCGGCGATGTATCCGCCTAGGCTGCCGAGCGCCTTGCTCAGCGTGCCCATCCACAAGTCAACATCGCGCCGGGCGACACCGAAATGCTCACCGATGCCGCGGCCGGTACGACCGAGGACGCCTATCGAGTGTGCCTCGTCGATCATCAGCATCGCCCCGTGCCGCTTCTTGATCTCGATGAACTCGGGCAGCTCCGGTATATCGCCGTCCTGGCTGTACGCTCCCTCGATGACCACGACCGCGCGGCGATACTGACCGCGGATAACGCTGAGCAGCTTGTCCAGGCTTGCCCAGTCGTTGTGCGGGAAGGGCCTGCGCCGGCCGCCCGAGAGCATGGCGCCGCGCAGAGTGCTGTCGTGAATCCATTCGTCGTGGATGATCAGGTCTTCTGGCCCGAACAGATGCCCGACCGTCGCTACATTGGTGGCATGGCCGCCGGCGAAGACGATCGCGGCATCGGTGCCGACGAATGATGCGATCTTGGCCTCTAGTTCGCGATGCAGCGGCGTCTCGCCGCATAGCAACGGGGTTGCCGAGCTGGACGTGCCATACCGGTCGATTGCCGCCTTGGCTGCTTCACGTACCCGCCGGTGGTTAGACAGCGCCAGATAGTTGAAGGCCGAGAAGTTGACTGTCTGCTGGCCTCCTACTTCGGCCACCCCCGAGTTGTATCCATCGTGAGTACGGCCATAAGGATTTCCGCCGATCGAGGAAAAAAACTGGCGCATCGCGGGCACTGTCCCGGACTCCGTCCACTCGTCGAACGGGCCCTCCGCCTTTACCTGGGGCATGGTATCCCGCGGTAGCTCGGCGCCTGGCTCGGGCGCGCATGCTCGCGTCCCGGGCCCTGGGGTATGGTTCGGGTCCAGCAGGGCGATCAGCTCCTCGACGGTCGGGTCGTCGGGAACCATCTGGTGGAAGCGCTCAATGTGCATGGGGAACCTACTGGCGATGTGCCTTTCGAGCTCGGTTGCCATCAGGGAGTCGAAGCCGAGGTCAACGCCAAGGTGAGCGTTCAGCGGAATCTGGCCGACGGGAAACCCTGATATCCGGGCGATGTGTCCGAGCACGAATGCCGGTACCCCGGCGGTGGAGGTGTCGGCTCGACTGACTCCATTGCTGCCGTTGCCGTGCGGAGCGGCGTGCGCAGGGGAAGGAGACGTAAAGAGCGTCAGGTCGTGGCGCGGTTGAAATTCGCGCTGGCCATGTGGATGTCCGTTGTTCTGCCGTTGTTCCACGGCTGAAACCTCCTGGTGGAAAGCTGGGAGCCAGTACGGTCGCCGCTCGAAGACTGCGTGCGGCACAGGGGTCCTTACCGGTTGCTGGGGGTGGTCCAGTGCGGCCCAGTTCACGGTTGCGCCCGCGCAGTGCAGGCGACCCAGCGAACGGAGCATTATCTGCCAGTCGCCCGCCTGGCGACGCAGCGACGGCAGCCAGTGCGGGACGTCTGGTCCTTCGGTAGGAGCCATGGTGCGGGCGATGCTCAGCAGTGCCGTGTCCGGCCCGATCTCTACGAAGGCGTCACACCCAAGCTCCCGCAGCCGGGCAAAACCATCGGCGAAGCGCACCGTGCCAAGCATGTGCGTGACCCAGTCGTCCGCGGTGATGGTCTCGACTAGCTGGCCCGTCGCGTCGAAAACCCATGGAATTTCCGGCTTCGCGAAGTGGATGGAGCAAGCCGCGTGGCGCAACGGCGCGGCGGCGCCCGCCATCATCGGTGAGTGGAACGCGTGCGATACCGCGAGTGGCCGCACCTTGACCTCGCGTGTCGCCAGGGCCGTGCCCAGGGCGCGGATGTCCCCGGCAGGGCCGGAGTAGACCAGGTGCCGTGGTGCATTGACGGCGGCGAGCGCGATCGGCCTGTATCCCGCGGCGATCGCCTGGATCTCCGATGCGTCCCCCGTGCAGGAGACCATGGCGCCGTCGCCCGGTTGCTCTGCCATGTACCGGCCACGAGCCGCGGCTAGCGTGAGGGCGTCCTCCATCGACATGACACCGGCGACACACGCGGCTACATAGGCACCAATGCTGTGGCCCAGCACCGCGGCGGGACGGATGCCTAGTGATAGCCACAAGCCGGCCAGTGCGTATTCGAGTGCTACCAGGGCCGGCTGGGAGTAGCGGGTGCACTGCAGACGGCCTGTGCCGTCATCCTGGAACAAGAGGTCTGGGAGCGGGATCCCCAGCATTGGCTCGAGCACTCGGCCGGCGTCGTCAAGCGACTGGGCGAACCCGGGATGAGCGTCATACAGTTCCTTGCCCATACCGAGGTACTGCGTACCCTGACCGCTGAACAAGAACGCGACGGTGGGTGCGGCCCGGCCGGACGCGCTGCCGCGAATTACCTCCGCCGAGGCCCGGTCCTCGGAGAGCTTGGCCAGCGCGTTGTCCAGCTCTCCGGCGGATCCACCGACGACTACCGCGCGATGGCGCAGGTGCGCACGGCCTGTGTTTGCGCTGTGACACAGATCGCGGAGCGACAGCTCCGGGTTAGCGACGATGTGCAGTCGATACCGCTGCGCGAGGGTGGCCAGCGCCGTCGGTGTGTGACCTGACAAGCACAGTGCGTGCATGCTGCGTCGGCTCGGCGCTGCCTGCCTGGCTTGCGCGGGGGCGGTCTCCAGGATGAGGTGGGCGTTCAGGCCGGCGAAGCCGAACGAGCTCACCCCAGCCCGAGCGCAATCGGCCACGGGCAGGTCCCTGACCTGCGTAAGCACGTCAATGCCCGAGCTGTCCCAGGCCATCCGGCGGTTCGGCGTCTCAAGATGGAGCTGGGCAGGCACCTTGCCGTGGCGGAGGATCAAAGCTGTCTTAATCAAGCCCGCGATGCCCGCCGCCGCTTCGAGGTGTCCGATGTTGCCCTTCACCGATCCCACCAGGCAGGGCTGGTCGGCCGGGCGGTCTGTGCCGTAGACCGCCCTGAGCCCTTCGAACTCGATAGGGTCGCCGAGCGGTGTCCCCGTCCCGTGCGCTTCCACGTACGAGATCTGATCGCCGCGCAATCGCGCCTGGGCCAGCGCCTGGATGATCACGGCACGCTGCGCCGAGCTCTTCGGCGCCGTGAGCCCATTACTCCGTCCGCCGTGGCCGATGGCCGACCCTGCGATCACGGCGTAAATCCGGTCGCCGTCAGCGAGTGCCGAGGACAGGGGTTTGAGGCAGACCATACCCGCGCCTTCACCTCGTACGTATCCGCTTGCCGCGTCGTCGAAAACCCTGCATAGTCCGTCGGCGGAGAGCATCTTGCTCCTGGCGAAGGTTACCGACAGCCCCGGCGTAATCATCAGGTTGACGCCGCCGGCTAGGGCCGTGGGGCACTCGCCCAGGCGCAGGCTCTGGCAGGCAAGGTGCACCGCTGCCAGCGACGAGGAGCACGCCGTGTCCAGCGCCAGGCTCGGGCCATGCACGTCAAGCAGGTAAGACAGCCGGTTGGCAGCGACTGAGTGAGCATTGCCCGTCGCCGCGTGAATGTCGGCGGAGTCCAGGTGAGCAGCCTGCAGTTCGGCGTAGTCGTGGCTGCTGACGCCTACGAAGACTCCGGTAGCGGTGCCCGCGATGCTGTCGGGCGCGATGCCGGCGTCCTCCAGGGCGTGCCATGCGACCTCAAGCAGCAGTCGCTGCTGGGGATCCATGCGCGTTGCCTCACGTGCCGAGATACCGAAGAAATATGGGTCGAACTCGCTGACCTGGTCGATGAAGCCGCCGTAGCGTGGCGCGCTGACAACATCGGCGTCCCAGCGGTCCTGTGGGACCTCGATGATCGCGTGCCGGCCGTCGAGCAAGAGCTGCCAGAAGCTCTCGGTATCGGGCGCGCCAGGGAAGCGGCAGCCGATCCCGACAATCGCGATGGGCTCACCGGCCTGCCCATGGCCGGCGGACGGGACGGCGGCCGGTCCGGCGGCCGTGCCCAGGTAGTCCGTTATGCTCGCGATCGTTGGATGATCGAACACGACTCCTGGTGTCAGCGGGCGGCCCAGCCAGTTGCCGAGTTCATCGATAATCGCTATCGCGTTTTTCGAATCCAGCCCTAGGTCGGAGAAGGGCACGCCGATGTCGATCGTCGTGGCCGCCAGCCCGAGGCGGTCCGCAATCCTGGACGTCAGCCAGGTGCGGATCCGCGCGGAATCGATCGGGACGGGCCCTGATGGTGCCGCGGCGGCAGTCGGACTGGTAGCGACGTTATCGGTGAAAAGTGAGAGCAGGGCCGGCACGGTGGGGTGGACGAGCAGGTCTCCAGCCGGTACGTCGACGCCGAGCTGCCGCTCGAGGATCCGCAGTGCAGTCAGGGCCCGGGGATAGTCGAGGCCGAGCTCGGCGAAGGTCTTGCCCGCCACTTCGGTCGCACCGGTCATGGTGGTGAGCACCCGCGTGACCGCTGCCGCCACATCCGCCACATCCGGCGCGTGCCGAGTGGCGGTGACGGCTGCCTCGCCGTCCTTGATCACGCTCGCCGCCACGACCGTCAGTTGGAACCCGAGGAAGTCTCGCTTGCAGGCGTGGCGCTGGATCTTGCCACTGGTTGTCTTGGCTACCGTGGACCTCTTGAGCAGCACGATCGCGTGCGGCGAGACCCCGTGCACCTTTGCGATGGAGCTGCGCAGAGCGGCGAGGATGGCATCGGTGTCCCCGGGCTGCCGGCTGCTGAGTTCATAGGCCAGCACCATGCGCTCGCTTCCCTCCGCATGAATCGCGAAGGCCGCACCGTTGCCGGCCCGGAGTTCCGCGCAGGTATCCTCCGCAGTGCGCTCGATATCGTGCGGGTAGTAGTTGCGTCCCTGAATGACGATGGTGTCCTTGATCCGGCCCGCTACATGCAGCCGATCGCCGAGCATGAAGCCTAGATCCCCTGAGCGGAGGTAGAACCTGCCTTCCTCGCCGTCTATCTCGGACCGGAAGGTATGCGTGGTGCTGGCCGGATGGCGCCAGTAGCCCTGTGCCACGCTCGGGCCGGTGATCCAGATCTCGCCGATTCTGCTCGTCGGCAGCCGCTGCTGGGTTGTCGGGTCCACGATCGCGATGTCGATGTCATCCACGGTGTGCCCGCAGTCGACGACCTGAGTGATCCGGCTAGCATCCGGCCCGGCGAGCCGCGGCTCGCCGGTTTCGATCGACTCCGACTCGAAGCCGCGAACGATCGGCGGCTCGTCCAAGGCAATGCCCGTCACCATGAGAGTGGCCTCGGCTAGGCCATACGAAGGCAGCAGCGCACGCTTGTCGAACCCGCACGGCGCGAAGTACTCGGCAAAGCGCTGGATCACATCGGCCCGAATGGGCTCCGCGCCATTGAGCGCCATTCGCCAGCTGCGAAGGTCCAGGGTGTCACGCTCAGCCGTACTGATCCGGCGCAGGCAATGCTCGAATCCGAAACTCGGCGAGGCGGAGGCTGTGGCCCGTGTCTCCGAGATGGTCTCCAGCCAGCAGAGCGGCCGGCGCAGGAAAGTCATCGGCGCCATCATGTGCATCGGGAAGCCGGCGTACATCGGAGACAAGATCGAGCCGATAAGGCCCATGTCGTGATAGGGGGGCAGCCAGGAGACCCCGATGGAATCCCGTCCGAACCGCGCGTGCCGGCTGATCGACCGCAGGTTGCTCATGATGTTGTCGTTGCTGATCATCACGCCCTTGGGCCTGGCGGTCGAACCAGACGTGTACTGCAGGAGTGAGAGAGAGCTCCCGGTTACCTCTGGCTCGCGCCACGCGTCGGCCCACGCCTCGTCATCCCTGCGGGGAACCAGGAAGTGCACATCGCCGAGGCCCAGCGCCGCTACCTCGTCGCGGTTGTCCGTGGTGAACTGGCGCAGTGCATCGGTGGTGAGGGCATGCGTGGCGCCGGAGTCTCGTGCTATGCCGACGAGCCTCGGCAAGGCCTCCTTGACATGGGTGTCAGGCGGATAGGCCGGCACAGCGATGGCCCCGGCGTACAGGCAGCCGAAGAGGCTGGCGATGTAATCCAGGCCCGGCGGGAGCAGTATCAGGACGGGCTTGCCCCGCAGCTCCAACTGCTGCAGTAGAGCAGCGATGGCGCGTGCGCCAAGATCGAGTGCGCGATAAGTCAATGAATCGCATGTGCCGTCCCCTGCCAGGAAGCGGTAGGCGAGCGCATCAGGTTGCCGCTGAGAGTTCGCTAGCACGAGACCGGGGACCGTTTCCGGAGTACAGCGCTTTTCTTCGCCTTGCTTGACTTTCATGAGTCCTCTTCATCGTCATGTGTCGCGAACTTCATCGTGGATTGGCCGCGAACGACAGAAGGAATCTTCCGGCCATACGACGGCATGGGGCCATGCTCTTATCGCATGCGTGACACTTTGCTGAAGCTAGGATCGTCGAGCTGCCAGCGTGACGGAAGGCAAAGAACGACTCCTGATCCTGTCATGGCCTGAATCTGCCAGGACGGATACGGCTTCCTGCTGGTCACGGTCGTGCATAGCCGCCATCATCATCTACCCGTCACGAGGACGACGGAGTGCGGTGCCGGGGTCGCTGGCGGCATCGGCTGTATCAGCTGGCAATTCTCTGCCATGACATCAGCATGTACTTTCATACTCCATCTGCTGATGTCAATATCGTGCATGGCCCTTCAGGGTTTAGTCGGCGATTATCTCGCCACGAGAAAATCTGGGAGTGATACTCATGTCCAAGCTGGTTCCTGTCTCAAACAGAATTATGGGCAGCGTAAAAGTCATCTCGGCGGCCAAGGCGGTAATTGCTGCCCTGGCGTTCGTCATGATTCTGGCCACGATCGCCAGTGTTGCCGCCCATGTTCCCGCAGTGGCCGTCAGGCCAGGCGCCGTCGCCTCTGGCAGCGGCAGTCCGGACAACAACGGATGGCAGTAACCGGCCGTGCGTCGGCGGGTTGAGTCGGTGCGCCACGTGCCGACTCAACCATGGCTGCTTGCGCCTGGACATTAAGCCGCGGACAGAGTGGCCCGCGGACAGGAAGGCGGAACGAGTGATATCCATACGACAGCATGCGGTACTGGCCGTGCTTCCGGCGCGGTGCCCGCACACCCCGCAGTGCCCGCACACCCCGCAGTGCCCGCACACCCCGCAGTGCCCGGCCGCCAGCATGCCCGGCCGGCTCGCGGCGGCGATCGTCGCGGCGCATCCCGAGCAGGGCTGGTACCTGCTATGCAACGGCGTCGTCCTTTTCGACGACTCTGATCATGTGCTCACCCTGTAATCGCACGACGGCGGGCCGAAGGCAGCAGGCAGCCGCATGGGGTGTACGTCAGCGCACCGATCTGATCCGGTAGACCATGAGGACGCCGAGAAACGTGAATAGTCCTCCGGCCCCGAACAACATCCGGTAGCCGCCCAGTTCGTCGATGATCAGTGCCGCGGCGACGGGCGCTAGTGCCTGGGGCACGTTGACGGCGATGTTCATGATGCCTAGATCCTTTGCCCGCGAGCTCGCATCCGGCAGCACTTCGGTGACCAGCGCTTGGTCCACTGAGAGGAAGGCGCCGTAACCCGCGCCAAGTAGGGCCGCAGCGAACCCGGCGACACCGAAGGTCGGCCGGACCACCAGAAGGACAGCCGCGGCGCCCTGCAGGAGCGCAGCGACCGCGGCGAACACCCGGCGGCGTCCAGTCCGATCCGAGAGCACACCACCGCCATATGTGGCGATGAGGGTGAATGCCAGATAGATCACGGTCAGGATGAGCAGCCCGGACTCAGGGTCAGGCATGTGCAGGAAGTCGGCGAGAAAGTACAGCAGATAGGTGGTGCCGAGCGCGTTCCCGATGTTCACGGCCACCCGGCCGCCGAAAGCCCAGGCGAAGTCGGGATGCGCGCGCGGCGACACCCACATGGACTCGGCTAGTGATCGAAGTGTTAGCGGCGGCCTCGACCGCGGTTCCGGCGCCTCGCGGTAACGCGAGACAAACGGGAGTGACAGAACGACCACCATGGCCGCCAGTACCGCGAAACCGGTGATGGTCCCGGTGACTACCTCGGTAAGCAGAATCAGGCCG
>Ga0335074_10011896_pt1 | contig 12188 bp, 13 predicted proteins | sample Lox_Sample_23_FD_206715 | JGI IMG/M metagenome (GOLD analysis project Ga0335074, IMG submission 206715) | Soil microbial communities from Loxahatchee National Wildlife Refuge, Florida, United States - Lox_Sample_2.3 | ecosystem: Environmental > Terrestrial > Soil > Wetlands | place: USA...
ACCGTGCAGCCTGCTCAAGATTGCGAGGCTTGACGCATGCCGGGCATTTGCAGCGAACGCAAGGCATCCGATTGAGTGAAAGAGGATCGGGCAACCGAAAAAGGCGGGGCCGTCGCCCCGCCTTGCGCACGGTTGCCGGGAATGGCGGCTATTTCGTCGCCGCTTCGTACATTTCGGCGACGTAGTCCCAGTTGACCAAGTGATCGAGGAACGCCTTGAGGTAATCCGGCCGGCGGTTGCGATAATCGATGTAATAGGAGTGCTCCCAAACGTCGCAGCCGAGGATCGGCTTGGCGCCATGCACCAGCGGGTTCTCGCCGTTGGGCGTTTTCATCACGACGATCTTGCCGTCTTTGACCGCGAGCCAGCACCATCCCGAGCCGAACTGGGTAACGCCCGCCTGGGTCAGTTCCTCCTTGACCTTGGCAAGGGGGCCGACGTCGCCGGTCAGTTGTTTCTCGAGCTTGCCCGGGAGCTTGTCGCCGCCGCCGCCCTTCTTCATCCATTTCCAGAAGTGGATATGGTTGTAGTGCTGGGCGGCGTTATTGAAGAGGCCTTGGTTCTTGCCGTATGTCCCTTTGAGCACCTCCTCGACGGGCTTGTTCTCCCACTCGGTACCCTTGGCCAGATTATTGCCGGCGGTGACGTAGGCCTGATGGTGCTTGTCGTGATGAAATTCGAGCGTTTCGCGCGACATATGCGGGGTCAACGCGTCATACGGATAGGGCAGTTCAGGCAGCGTGAATGCCATTGGTCTACTCCTCAATGTGAAGCCGGATGGGGCGGGGTTTTGGCTGAAACTGTCAGGACGAGAGAATAGTTCCGCAAAATAGGCCCAATCGCGGGACCTGGGCAACGGCTGTGAGGAAGCGCCGCACTGGCGCGGCGCAGCCTTTAACAATCCGGCTGTGCTTGCCGCCGTTTGCGGTCAGACCTCGGTTGAGGCCATGTCCGGAGGCAAAAGGCGTCCCGGGTTTCAGCTTCGTCAGCCTAGGCGCTCTGCCGGAACGGATCGCGCCCTCATCGGATTATCCAGGGTTTGCAAGGAATTACTTGGTTAATTCGGCCTTGCAGTCGTCGAATTAGGTCATCGCCGGTGCCGGCAACGCATTGGCCGACTGACCGGCGCGCCGGCGGTTTTGGTAATGAATTTCAATATTTAGCTTGCGCGGGTTTCGGCAGGCGGCCAAAATAGTGCTAAAAAGTGGCTGCGGAGCGTTTGCTTCGTGGCAAGGGGACGCGTGATGTATGCGTTTTTAGTCGCGCTGGGCGCCGTCATTACCGCGGCCGGATTGGCTCTTCTGGCCTCTGGCGTGTCGGTTCAAGATCACGGTCTTGATGCCGCCATTGTGACGCAAGGCGTGATCGCGATCATAGGCGGCTGCATTCTTATCGGGCTTGCCTTTGTGGTCCGCGCGCTGTTGCGCGTCGAGCGCGCCCTTATGCTGCGGCCGATGGCGCGGACCGCCGGTTCAGGCGAAAGCGTGGAGTCTGCCGCTGCGGCTGCAGCGCCGGGCGAGACGGCGCGCATCCCATTCCCGCCAAATCCAAGGAAGGCGGCGGCCCAGAATCGACCGGCCACGATTGCGGTCGAAGCACGGGCCGTACCACCGGCGCAACAGACGCCCGCCGAACCGAATAGCGTCCCCGCTCTGACACAACTGGAAAATGCGCCTGTGGTGGAGGAGAGCAACGTGTCGCTGCTGCCGGCGGCGCCGGCGCGATCCGATGCCGGCAGCGAGGAAACGCACCTCGGGACCGCCGGCAAGCTCAACGGCGCCGCGCACGCCAAAGCGGTGCCGCCGCGGCCCGCCGAAAGTGGTCGTCCCCCTCGCCGGGCGCAGCAGGGCAAGGTCTCGATCTTCGATTCGCTGTGGCCAAAGGCCCAGCGGTCTGCGTCGGATGTTCAGCCACCGCCGGCGCAGCCTGCCCCGGCGTCCGCTGCGCCGGCACAGACCGAGGACGAGGCGGCTCTGGCGCCGGTTGGGCAGTCGTCAGCCGCGGCAGAGCCGCCGGCCTCGATGGTCCAGATCGTCAAATCCGGCGTGGTGGAAGGCATGGCCTACACGCTCTATTCGGATGGCTCGATCGAAGCGCAACTGCCGGGGGGGACCATTCACTTCCGTTCGATCACAGAACTGCGCAACCACATCGAGAAGAACGGCTGATATCGCCGCCAGTACGAGGGCGGCGACCGACTGTACCCGTCCTGCGCCTGCTCCGGCCGACCCTGCTCTTCCATGCTCGATAGGGCTCCTCGTGCCGTCTGAACAGTAGATTGCATAGTGTTGAAGCAATACGGCGGCTTCGTTGCTTGCGAGTTTGTTGCCTTTATTGGAGATCTATAATAGAGAAGCGAATTGCGTTAGAATTCGTAGTCAAGCATCTCTGCGCCGGGGCGAACGGGGCTGGACAGGCGTACGCCTTCGCGACGGGGCCGCGGCAAGGATCAACGGCAATGGCCGAGAATTCAGGCGACAGCAGCTACATCGAGCTGACCGCGCAAATCGTTTCCGCCTATGTCGGCAATAATTCCGTACCGAGCGCCGAAATAGCAAATCTGATCGGGCAGGTGCATGCCGCGTTGAAACGCGTATCGGGCGGCCAGATCGCGGCGGCGGCCGAACCGGCAAGGCCGGCCGTGCCCGTGAAGCGGTCGATCAACTCCGATTTCATCGTCTGTCTGGAGGACGGCAAGAAATTCAAGTCGCTGAGGCGGCACCTGCGCACTCAGTACAACATGACCCCGGAGCAATATCGGGAGAAATGGGGATTGCCTGCCGACTACCCGATGGTGGCGCCGAACTACGCCGCCGCCCGCTCGCAACTCGCCAAGCAGATGGGCCTCGGCCAGCAGCGCCGGCGACGCAAATAGCGCGCGCACTGATCCGATCTCGGCTGCCGCTTTGTCCCTAAACCGCGGCGGTGGCCAGCGCCCCGCGAGCGTCAGCGCGGATGCGTTCGACCATCGAGCGGAAGCCATTCGAGCGCTGCGGTGTGAGATGCTCGCGCAGACCCATGCGTTCGAACAGAGAGAGCGCATCGGTGCCGAGAATGTCTTTGGCGTGTTTGCCGGAAAACATCGCAAACAAAATGGCGATCAGGCCGCGCACCAGGTGGGCGTCGCTGTCGCCTGAGAATGCAAGCACCGGACCGTCGGCGCCGTCCGCGCGCACATTGGTTTCAAGCCAGACCTGGCTGGCGCATCCCTGCACCTTGTTGGCCTCGGTACGGGCGGACTCTGCAAGCGGCGTCAGCTGCCGCCCCAGCTCGATCAGATAGCGATAGCGATCGTCCCAGTCGTCGAGGATCGCAAAGTTATCGATGATTTCTTCGATGCCGGCCATTCGTCCGCGCCCTTGGTCCGCCTTTTATATAGGACGGCTTGGGCGCGAGGTCGATGTTCCGGGCGGCGCAACAGCGCGTGGTTCGCAGACGCGGAACTGGCATTGTTCGGGTGACTGAGATTAGGCCGCGGGCTTGGCCATTTTGCCGAGCGGTGGCCCACGCCAGGGTGGGTCGCGGTCGGTAGGCGTGAGAGTGTTCTGCGACGCCGGCTGCAGAACGGCTTTGGTCAGGTCCGGCTTGCCGGAGTGTCCGGGAAGCGAACCGGCCTGTTGCGGCGCCAGCGCTTCGGTCAGCAGCTCATAAAGCATCCTGGCGCCGGCTTGCGCCCGGTAGGCAATGGTTGTGGCCAGTTCCGAGCCGACGGTGCAGGCGTTGGGCTCGCGGCTGCAAAAGCCCTTGATGTCATGGACGGTGTCGGACGCCGCCGAAACGGCGTCCGCGGCGCCGACGTCGCCCGCCGCGGCACCGCGTTGCGGGCCACCGCCGGGTAACAGGATCAGCACGATGCCGAGCCAGAACGCCATTCGCAACAGGAAGAACATGATTCGCACATCCCCGGCGGCGCGCGTGACCGCAACGGGAGGCAAACTAGCAGGCAGCATTGAAAGCCGCGTTCGCCGGGTCGGATGGTTTTTGCGCATAATCGAAGAGAATACGCGGCAAATTTTCGTGCAATTTTAAAAGCCGGACAAAAAAATCATTTACCTAAAATTTCAGCGAACGCGGTTCCAACGACACCACATGCGGTTACAGGTGCAAGCGCGCGCGACCGCGAATGCGTAACCCAACGCCACGCCCGACCGGAGCCGAGGCGGGCGACTGGCAACGGCCTGTTCACCATGTCGGATGAAACCGCCGGCGCGGCGCCGGGTGCGGGCGCAGCAGCGCCCGTCCGCTGCGGCGCGTGCCCATGTCCTTAGCGTTCGCTTAAGTGCGCTCTGACACGATTAAGCTATAGAACAAGGGGAGCGCGTCTACACAGACGGACGTGCGACGGGAACGTGGCTGTCTTCGCGCCATTCCGAGATTATGTCGCGACGCTGGTGCATCCGTCCGCACTCACGGACGCGCTGACGGCGGCGCGTCACCGCGCCTTCATGGCGCCGCGGCTGATTGGCGGCATTGCCGCGCTGGCGTCCCTGCCGCTGTATCTGATCGATCGGCCGGCTCCAAACGCCGTCGAGCTCGTCGTGCTTGGCTGGCTGCTGGCGCCGATTGTGCTGGCCTATTTTCTGTCCCGCACCGGCCGCTATGAAAGCGCGCACGTGCTGTCATCGCTGGCGCTGACCTGCGTGGTTACGGTGGTCGCGTACTTGACTGGCGGCATTGGGTCGTTTGCGGCCGCCTGGCTTGTGATCGTGCCGCTCGAAGCTGCACTGTCCGGCTCGCGCCGGGTCGTGGCGGCGGCCGCGGCCGTGGCTCTCGTAGCGGCTGGCATCTTGGTACTGCTCGGCGCGGCGCAGCTTTTGCCGTCGCAGCCGGGCGGTGCCGGCGCGATCTCGCTCGCCGGACTCGGCGTCACTTCGGCGGTTCTCTACGCGACCGGGCTTGCGCTCGGCGCACAAGCGGTTTGGCGTACCGGTTCGTGGCTGCGCTACGCCGAGGAAGAACGTTACCGGCTGTTGGCCAGCAACACATCGGATGTGATCACGCGGCACGGACGCGACGGCGCCGTGCTGTATGTGTCGCCGGCCGCAGAAGCCCTGTTTGGCGCGCCGGACGGCGCGCTGCTCGGGCACGGGCTGTTCGAGCGCGTTCATGTCGCCGATCGTCCGGCGTATCTGACCGCACTTGGCGATAGCGCCGTCTTGGCGGAGAGCCGTTCAGTCGAGATTCGCGTTCGCTGCGAGGTCACCGACGCGGCCGGCCATACGACGGTGCAATTCGCGTGGCTTGAGATGCATTGTCGGCCGCTCGAGTTCGGCGCCGGCAAGGCCGGCGGCGAAGTCGTTGCCGTGTTGCGCGACGTCGGCAGGCAAAAGCAGCACGAGCAAGCGCTCGAACAGGCGCGCCTGGAAGCGGAACGCGCCAATGCGCGCAAGAGCCGCTTTCTCGCCACCATGAGCCATGAGCTGCGCACGCCGCTCAACGCCATCATCGGCTTCTCGGAAATGCTGATGAAGGAAACGGTGCTGATGCTCGACCAGAAGCGCCGCAACGAATACGCCGCGCTGATCAACGAATCCGGACATCACCTGCTCTCCGTGGTGAACGGAATTCTCGACATGTCGAAAATCGAAACCGATAATTTCGAGATCACGGCTGAGCCTTTTGCACCGGCGCAGGCGGTTGCCGGGTGCTGCGAGATCGTGGCGTTGCGTGCGTGCGAGGCCGGCGTTCGCATCGAAACGGCGGTCAGCGGCGATCTGCCGGAAATGACCGCCGACAGGCGCGCCATCAATCAAGTCCTGCTCAATCTGCTCTCGAACGCCATCCGCTTCAGCGATCGCGGCGGCACGGTTGTCATCGGCGCCTGTGCCGAGGCAGGCGGGATCGTTTTCACCGTGGAAGACAACGGCGTCGGCATCAGCGAAGGCGATTTGCAGCGGCTCGGCGAGCCGTATTTTCAGGCCCGCGCCTCCTACGAGCGCCGCCACGGCGGAACCGGTCTCGGCCTTTCCATCGTCAAGGGCTTGGTACGGCTGCATGGTGGCGAATTGTCCATTCGCAGCCGGCTCGGAGCGGGTACCCGCGTGACCGTGCGGCTGCCGCTCGATTGCGAACGAGTCCGAACGGACAGGAGCGCCGTGGCGCCGGAGAGCGCAAACGCCTCGAGCGTTATTGCCGCACATTCGGCGCCGATCGACGTCAGCCGAGACATTCAATCTGCAGCTCCGTCTCGTGTGGACGACGTGCTGCCGGAGCTCAGCAACATGCCGGTTAAGAAAAGTGCCTAAGCGCCGCAGCGAAAATCGCGGGCTCGCGGCCGGGGTCGCACGACTCGCCGGGCCGCTGGTTTGGCTGTTGTGGGCGAGGCTGGTGCGCCGTCCGGTCGATTCGCTCGCTGTCCTGGCGGCGGGCGCGGCCTGTTTGATGATCGTCGTCAATGCGCTCGTTCTGCAATCGGGCGCGCGTACGGCGCCGTTCTCCAGCATTGCACCGCCGCCGCCACCGGCCACCGGCACGGTTCACATAAAGGCTTCGCCGCCGTCGTCGCCATTTCACTCAGGCGAAACGTCCCCGCCGCCGCAGCGCGCCGTCGAACGCCGCGCCGATCCGATCGCTCAACTCATCGGCATGTCGTCGCGCATCGTGGCGGTACAGCGCGTGCTGGCAAATTACGGCTACGGCCAGATCAGGCCGTCGGGCGTCCTCGACCGGCCCACCAGTGCGGCCATCGAAAGATTTGAACGCGACCACAAGCTGCCGGTCACTGGGCGGATTTCCGAGCGTCTGGTGAGCGAGTTGTCGACCATGATCGGTCACCCGCTGGAGTAACGCGCCGATTTGCGGCAGTCATCGCGGCGAGTCATACCTGTTTCGTCCGCTGCAGTGAGCCGAAACATGCGTCTTAAATCCGCGTTGTGGGTCGCCGCGTATCTGCGCCGCTGTCAGGTCGAGGGCGTGTATGCCGTCGTGCGCCGGCGCGGCGCCGAAGAGGCTGGCGCCATATTCGTGCGCATCAGCCGGCTCGACGGCACATCGGACCTGTTCGGACCAGCGCCACAAACCGCGTTCGACGCCGCGCCGGCTGCTGACCGGGCGTTCAGCGCCAGCCTTGCCGCGCAGCCGGCGCCCGATGCCGCCGTCGAGGCCTATCTCGCCCGCGAGCTCAAATTCGATCCCGATATCTGGATCGTCGAGGTTGAAGATCGCGGCGGAAAAAATTTCCTCGACGTGGTCGCCGGTTGACGAAACAATCAGGACGCGTCGCGACGTTCGATTTTCTGCCACGACGCCGGGTTGCGCCGCGCTGTAGACGCCGGCAGGGCAGCCTGCCGATCGCCGGCCTGAAGCGGTCGATGGACCGGCGTTCGGTATTCGCCTTGAGCTGCGCCGAGCGCCTGCCAGATCGCGACCATGTCGTGCGCCGCCTGTGCGCTCATCTCGTCATACAGCGCCGCCAACGCGTGGACGCGTTCAACCGAGTGGCCGACGGCGGTGTTGACGAACAGCAGGATGCGATAGAGCAGCTCGCGCGCTATGCCCAGCGCCTTGCCCGACACCACGATCGGTTCGCCGAGAGCGTCGCCGGCGATGCGATGAGCTTGCTCGCGCGGTATCCGCAAAGCATGCGCCAGCTCGCGGGCAAAGTCTTCGCGCTTGCGGCCTAGCGCCGCGGTCTCCAGCCTTCGTCCGACCGTGACGTCAATAGTGCTGCTAGAGCGGGCCGGCGCGCAGACGACGATGTCGAGATTGAGGAGGATTAATCGTCGCTCGTCCGCGGTGGCGGCAAAAAACAGCTCGTTCAGTTCGCTGGCCATTTCATTGCTGATCTGCTCATGCCTGAACGTATGCCGCGCTCTTTCCCCGGGGCGGCGGTTGGCTATCCGGGCAATGGGGAAGGTACGCTGCACCTCTGACGCTGCCGTGCGGGTGTCCGGTTTCCGACCGACGCGGAGCGCGCGGGCGACCTCCGGCAGGTCGGCCGCCAATTTCGCAATGACCTGACGAGGAGGCGCCAGGTGATGAGCCAAGCGGGCCGCGACGGCGACACGCGTCGGCACGTCCACTGATTCCAGCAGCCGCAACGCCAGCTCGGTGTAATGCCGATCCTCGTCGGGCGTGTGCGTCAGTTTTTGCACATAGAGGTCAGTGAGAACCCGCAGCAGCGTCGGCCGCATGTCGACCCCGCCGCGCAATCCGATATCGGTCAGACCTTCGAGACTGGAAAGGCTCGGCGTATGCATTGGGCGTGACTCAATTGCAACAGGTACAACGGATCTTTCGCAGCGACAGCGTAAGTTCTCTGCGTTAGCGGAGCGTTAACCTTGCATGCCTCTTAATCGGCCATGACGCCGATACAGCGGATCGGGGTTGATGGATCCGTGCCGGCCGTCAGAGGATTGTGGCTGGTGGGCAACGTCATCAAGTTTCCCGACGAAGGGCGGATCGTGCGCTTCGGCCGCGCCGACACCGACGAGTCCGCGACGGTCATCATATTGCCCGTCGTCCGCATCGAACGGTACGTCGACTCGTCGGTGGATGGGGTCGAACCGCATAGTCATCCGCCGGCAAATAACGGCGGCCGGCGACCCATGAGGCGCCGTTAGACGCTGGCTCAATCATGTCGCCGCGCGCCCGTCGCTGTTGCAGGATCGCACCGCCGCTTGCGGTGCTGTTGGCGCTGAGCGGCCTCGCCGATTGTACCAGCATCGGCGATTTCGGCCGCCTGCAGCCGGATCTGGTCACCGACGGCATCCACGACTGGGTGGGGCGCGACGCGGCGCGCAACGCCGGCGCGCCGGTCTCGACCGACGACCTGACCGAAGACGAGCGCATGTTGCGCGATCTGGCATTTCCGCTGATCGAGCCGCCCTATGACCGGCAACGCTGGGACGCGCTGATTTACGAATACGGCGTCGACCGCCTGTTCCACCGCAAGTTATGGGCCGAGGATCCCACCGCCTATTATCGGCATCTGGTGGCTCAATACGATCGCTCTCCCTCGGTGCGCTACAACAAGTTGATGGACGACATCCGCAACGACATTGTCCGCGTTGAACCGTTCTTCGCCGTGGCGCGCCGTGTCGTCGATATCGACCGCCGGCGCGAGGCGAGCATGCATTACATTGCCGGTCTCAGTCCGGCCGAACGCGCCAATGCCGAAGCGCGGATCGGCGAGAACAGCTTGACCATCGCCTGGGTGCAGCACTCGCTGGCTGCGCGCTGCGCCGCCTACCGGTTTGCGCTCGAACATCTGATCGTGACCGAGCCGGAGCGTGAAGCCGCCGATGTTGACAGCACGCTCACGCAGCTGCAGCAGACGATCGTCGCCGACAATCTGGTGCCCGCTCCGCGGTTCGCCGGTGGACCGGTCGCGGTCGTGGCCGCGCAGACGCCGCCTCCGCGATAAGCCTATTGCACCGGCTCGCTATGGCATTGCGCGGCGGCGAGCGCCTGTCGCGCCATCGGCATCAAACCCGGCTCCGGTGCCAGTGCGCGCAGCACGATGAGGCCGGTCGTGGTCGGCGAATCGATGATCAGCCGGTCGGCCGCGGTCACGTCCTCTTCTTCGGGCACCTGCGCGTGCTGTTCCGGAGTCATCAGGTCCAGCTCGATCGCGCGCTTGCCGGCGGCGCGGTCGTTGATGGCGTAGTAGGCGATGCTGTTGCGGGTGTAGAACGTCACCGACGTGTAGGCTTCGCTCACCGGCGCATTGAGTTTGATCGAACCGGTGGAAAGATCGTACCGGCACACTGCCGCGGCAAAAGCGGGATCCATGAAGGGAATGACCGAGGTCTTCGCCGTCGGCGCAGGCATCGCCACCATGGTGTTGACCGGAGCGATCGGCGCGAGCCGCGAATAGGCGTCCTGTGTCGCTGCCTGCGGCATGGCCAGCACGGTCGCCAAATGCACGACGCCGCCGAGCAGAATGCCGCCCAGGATCCATAACAGCCAGCGGATCATGAGCAGCCCTTTCGCTCGATCGCCGGCATCGGTCCTTCCTTCATCGTCGTGGCGGCGACGCCGATCGGCGTGTCGTAAAGCCGCCACACCAGGACGAAGTGTTCGATGCCGCCGGTCGGCAGCCAGTTGCCTGGGCGCGCCTGCGGCGCAACCGTGATGGTGAAACGGCCGTCGACGTTGCGCAGGATTTCGCCGCTGGTGAAGCCGTGGCGGTCGATCGCATTCGCCACCAGCCCGCCCTCCAAATTGTAGAGCGTGACGGTCCAGTAGCGGGCCGGCGGGGTCATGCCGCTGAGCGCGAACGTGCAGCGGCCGTCGAATTCCTGTCCGGTATCATCGGCGTGGGCATAGAATGCGACACCGTCGCCGATGCCGATCGGCAGTTCGCCGTCGCGCGCGATGCTGGCGTGGGCATAGGGATCGATATCCTGCGTTCCGCTCTTGGGCCAGGCGGTCCAGGCGCCGATGGTCAGCGACCCGAAGGCGACGCCGCGGGTCAGCGTGAACCAAGTCGCGCCGAGCCCAATCATCGCCGCCAGCAGGAACGTAAAGAAGGAACCGAATAGAAGCCGCATGGACCTGCCGCGCTAATCGCCGCGAGTGACCGCCGGCGATTTTTGGTCCGCCACCGCCGCGATGGTGTCGGAGCGCTCGCTGCCATTGCCGCCGTGGCCATTGCCGTCGTTGCTGCTATCAAGGGCGCCAAGCCGTCCCGGAGGCGAAACCTGCGCGGCGAGCGCATGGTCGGCATCATCGAAGGCCTGTTCGAGGCGGGTGAGGGCCTCGGTGCCCTTGCGCGTAAGCAGGGCCGGCCGCGGCTCGTCGCTGCCGCCCTTGAACGCCCCCTCGATGGCGACCGCAACGTGCTGCGGGGCAGGGAATCCGGGCAGCTGCCGCAGTTCGACGTCCTGGTGCGCGTACGCCATGATGTCGTGCCACGTCATGGCCGGCAGCGATCCGCCGACCATGTGATTGGTCGGACTAAAGTCGTCATTGCCCATCCACACGGCGCCGACGAAATTGCCGGTGTAGCCGACGAACCAGCCGTCGCGCCAATCGTTGGTCGTTCCGGTCTTGCCGCAGGTCGGAATGCCGTCGAGCTGGGCCCGCTTGCCGGTGCCGTTTTCGACCACCGAGTTCATCATCTTCATCATGTCGATGGCGACTTGCGGCGGCAGCACCTGGCGCGGTTGCGGCCCGTCGCGGTCGAAACGCCACACCAGTTTGCCGGTGCCGGTGCGCACTTCGAGGGCGGCGTGGGGGGTGACAGCCTTGCCGAGATTGGGGAACGTGGCATAGGCGACGGCATGCTCGAGCGGCGTCACCGCGTCGGCGCCGATCGGCAACGACGGCGTATCGGGCAGCGGGGTGACGATTCCCATGTTGCGGGCGGTCTGGACGATCTTGGCGCGGCCGATTTTCGCATTGCCGTCGCCCAGAGCGATAGAAAGCTTGACCGGAATCACGTTGATCGAGCGGGTGAGCGCGTCGATCAGGGTTACCGGGCCGGAAAAACTGTTCTCGTAGTTGTGCGGGCACCAATTGCCGATGCACACCGGCGAGTCGACCACGACCGAATTCGGCTTGAAGCCGTTTTCCAGGGCAGTCGCGTACACGTAGGGCTTGAACGACGATCCCGGCTGCCGCATGGCGTCGACCGCGCGGTTGAACTGGCTTTCGTCGTAATTGCGGCCGCCGACCATGGCGTGCACCGCGCCGTCCAGGTCGGCGATCACGACCGCAGCCTGACTTGCACCGTATTCGTGGCCGTAATCGCGCAGATTGGAGTCCACGACGTGTTCGGCATAGCGCTGCAGATTCATGTCAAGCGCGGTGCGCACCACGAAATAACGATCGGTGACCGATTTCGGGAATGTCTCGACGAGCTGACGCATCTCGTCGAATGCCCAGTCGAGATAATAATTCGGCGCATCGTCGTCGTTGTGGTAGATCGGCGTAGCCGGGTGGCGCCGGGCGCCGTAGACCTGACCTTCGGTCATGAATCCGGCATTCACCAGATTGTCGAGCACGACGTTGGCGCGCGCGCGCGCCGCCGGCAGGTTGACGAGCGGCGAATATTTCACCGGCGCCTTGAACATGCCGGCGATCATTGCCGCCTCCGGCAGCGTGAGGTCGCGCACCGATTTGCCGAAGTAGTACTCCGCCGCGGCATCGACGCCGAACGCGCCGCCGCCCAGATAGGCGCGGTCGAGATAGAGCTTGAGGATTTGGTTCTTGGTCAGGTGCGTTTCCAGCCAGGCGGCGTAAAA
>Ga0335074_10011897_pt1 | contig 12187 bp, 9 predicted proteins | sample Lox_Sample_23_FD_206715 | JGI IMG/M metagenome (GOLD analysis project Ga0335074, IMG submission 206715) | Soil microbial communities from Loxahatchee National Wildlife Refuge, Florida, United States - Lox_Sample_2.3 | ecosystem: Environmental > Terrestrial > Soil > Wetlands | place: USA: Florida...
CGCAACAGGCTCCCTGTGAGCCCAGGCTCCCCGGTCTGAGAAGCGTCGTCGCCGTCGCCAGGATCGCCGAATTCAGCAAGTGCGCCGGCGAACCACCTGGCCAGGACGGCGACAGCCGCGCGCTGCGGCTCCCTCGTCAAGATCGGGTTCGCCGCAAGGCTCACCCCTCGCCCCCGCGCCTGGCTTCCCGCGGTCAGGCAGGCAGCCGAGTCGCGCACTTGCTGCCATAGCTGAGCGCGAGTCAGTGGCTCGCCGGCGACCAGCAGCGCCGGCGCGTCCGGCCGGCCAGCGGCCAGCGCTCGCGCTAGCGCCGGGATCTGTTGTTCGGCCTCCGCCGCGCGCGAAGCGCCGGGCTGTTCCCCCGGCGTCCCGGCGAGCAGGTGCCCGGTGGCGCGATCAGGATCACGTGCCGTCTCCCCGGCCAGGCGCACAAGGCTCGACGTCCACAGCGCGGCGGAGGCGGGCAGATAGCGATCGGCCGCGTACTCGAGCACGATCTTGAACCCGTCGGCACTGTCGAAGGCGGTGATCTGCAAGTCGAACGGAGTATCGCGGTTGTGCAGGTGCACTGGAGTGACGGCAGCGCCGGTCAGCTCAAGGCCCGGCCCGCGGTTCCGTCCGGCATCCGAATACGCGAACGTGGTCCGCACGAACGAGTCCTGGTCACGGTACCGGTCCGGCCTCAGCTCCCTGAGCACCAGGTCGAGCGGGCAGCCCCGGTGCCTGAAGGCGTCCCCGATGGCGGCTTTGGCCTGCTCCACCAGTTCCCTGAAGCTCCTATCTGCCCGCACCTCGCCACGGATCACCAGCGTATGGATGAAGAAGTCCACCACTTCCGCGTCGCCGCCCCCTTCACGTGAGCTGACCGGAACGCCGAGGCAGACATCACGCTGCCCCGTGTGACGGGCCAGGAACAGCCAGCACAGGGCGAGCAGGACGGTGAACGGCGAGGCCCCCTGCTCGCGGCCGAGGCGCGCGGTCACGGCGGCGAAAGCATCAGGGAGCCTGCACTCCGCCCGACCTCCGGCCCGCGGGCCAGGCCCGCCCGCGGGACGGTCGGCGACCGGAGAGCGCGGCCTGGCGCCCGCCAGCCTGGCCGACCAGTAGGCGAGAGACTCAGCGGGCACCTCGGCCGGGCGGGCCGGCCGGGCGGGATGCGGAAGCTCGGGCGGGCGGGGCCCCGCGCCAAGCTCAGCGGCGTAAAGCGCCCCTAGCTCGTCAAGCAGGAGCCTGACCGACCACTCGTCGATGATGATGTGGTGGAACGCGAGCAGAAGCAGGTGGCGCTCCCCGGCTTGGCCGCAGTCCCAGAGGCAGAACCGGTGAAGCGGGCCGGCCGTCAGGTCGAAGGGCTCGCTGGCCGTGGCCGCGGCGGTAGCGAGCGCGGTGGCAAACGCTTCAGACCCCGGCTCGGTCCCGGTGCCGGCGCCGACCGTGCGCACCTCGAGCGTCACCTGCGGGACAGTGCCCGCGGCACGCCAGACCTGGCCCTCGCGCTGATGAAAGCGCGAGCGCAGCGCGTCGTGGCGATCGACTAACGTCTGCAGCGCCGCCCGCAGCGCGTCCACGGCGAGCGGCCCGCTGATGTCGAAGGCCGCGACTACGTGATAAGCGTCGCTGTCCGTCATCAGCCGCCACAGGTACCACTGGCTGACCTGCGCGGGCGAAGCCGGGACACTGGACTGCGGACAAGGCGGCTCTTCCTGAGCCTCGCCGCCTTGAGCGCGCAGCTCGGCCAGCAGGCTGCGGCGCTCGGCGGGGCCGAGTGCGAGCAGGCGGCGTCGGTACTCGGTCTCGGCCGGGTTCGCTGACATGGCGAACGTCTCCCGTCGGACAGGCGGTCAGTCGCGCGCAGACATCGGCAACTCTCACGGCAGGTCCAGGTAGGCGCGCAGGTACCGGGCGGTGAGCGTGTCGCCTGCGCGCACCAGTTCCGAGGCCGTGCCCTCGAAGATGACCTGCCCTCCGTCGTGCCCCGCCCCTGGGCCGAGGTCGATGATCCAGTCAGCCCGCGCGGCCACAGCGAGGTTGTGCTCAATGACGATGACCGTGTTCCCGCTGTCGACGAGGTGGGCTAGCAGTCCGTTAAGCCGGTCCACGTCTGCCATATGCAGGCCGGAGGTCGGCTCGTCGAGCACGTAGGTGACGGCCGGACTGGCCATGTGCACGGCCAGCTTCAGCCGCTGGCGCTCCCCGCCGGAAAGGCTCGTCATCGGCTGGCCGAGGCCCAGATAGCCGAGACCGACCTGTTCAAGCCGCTCGAGCACCGCCCCGGTCTGGCCTGGCCGGAACAGTTCCCTGGCCTGGGAAACGCTCAGCGCGAGCACCTGGCTGATGTCGAGTCCGTGCAGCTTGAACCGCAGCACCTCAGGGGTGAAGCGGCGCCCTTCGCATGCCTCGCAGACCGTGGCGACCTGGCCGAGCATAGCCAGGTCGGTGTAGATCAGGCCGATGCCCGCGCAATGCTGGCAGGCCCCGGCGGAATTAGCGCTGAACAGGGCCGCCTTCACGCCGTTGACCTTGGCGAACTCGGCCCTGATCGAGTCGAGAAGCCCGGTGTAGGTCGCTGGGCTGCTGCGCCGGGATCCGCGGATCGGGCTCTGGTCGACGGTGACGATGCCAGGCAGGCCGCTCAGATAGCCGTGGATCAGGCTGCTCTTGCCTGACCCAGCGACCCCGGTGACCACTGTCAGCACGCCCTGCGGGATCTTGACGCTGACCCCCCGCAGGTTGTGCAGATCGGCTCCGTCGATGGCATGGAAGCCGGTCGGCGCTCTGGGATGTTCGCGCAGGGCCACGTGGTGGTCGAGGTGTCGGCCGGTGAGCGTGCCCGATGCGCGCAGCCCGGCCACGTCGCCTGAGTAGCAAAGTTGCCCGCCGTTCTCTCCGGCCCCAGGGCCCAGGTCGACGACATGGTCAGCGATCAGGATCGTCTCCGGCTCGTGCTCGACCACGAGCACCGTGTTGCCCTTGTCGCGCAGCCGCAGCAGCAGGCCGTTCATGCGCGCGACATCATGCGGATGCAGCCCGATCGTCGGCTCGTCGAAAACATAGGTGATGTCGCTGAGCGGCGAGCCAAGGTGCCTGACCATCTTCACCCGCTGCGTCTCGCCACCTGACAAGGAGCCGGACTCGCGGTCCAGGCTCAGGTAGCCGAGGCCAACGTCGGCCAGCGAGTCGAGCGTGTTGGCGAGCTCCGCGCGCACCGGCCCGACCTCGGGATCCGCCAGCGCCCTGACGAACTCGGCCAGGTCGCTGATCTGCATCGCGCAGCATTCGGCCAGAGTGCGCCCCGCGACTTTGACTGCCAGTGCGGCCGGGTTCAGCCTGGTCCCCTTGCAGGACCCGCATTCGGCGAAGGCCACCGCGCCGTCGACGAAGGCCCGGATGTGCGGCTTGACCGCGTCCCTGTCGCGGGAGAGGTAGAGCCGTTTGACCTTCACCACCAGGCCCTCGTAGAAGGCGTTCGAGCCTCGGGTGAGCTTGGTCGCCGGCAGATAAAGGAAGTCGTGCCATTGCGCGGAGGTGTAGTCCTTGAGCTTAGCGTCGGGGTCAAGCAGGCCGGAGTTGGCGAAAGCGGACCAGTACGGCGAGCCCACGTGAAAGTTCGGCACTTTCACCGCGCCCTCGTTCAGCGAGAGTTCAGCGTCGACGAGCCGGCGTACGTCGATATCGGAGACCCGGCCGATCCCTTCGCACGCCGGGCACATTCCCTCGTGACTATTGAAGCTGAAGGCGGAGGCGTTCGTGACTCTCGGGCTGCCGATGCGGCTGAAGATCAGCCGGAGCATGGTGTGCGCGTCGGTGGCCGTGCCGACCGTCGAGCGCGCGTTGACGCCGATGCGCTCCTGATCGACCACGATCGCCGCGCTGAGGTTGCGAAGCGAGTCCACGTCCGGTCGGCCAGGGGTGACCATGAAGGACTGCACGAACGCGGTGTAGGTCTCATTGATCAGCCGCCTGGACTCCGCCGCGATCGTGCCGAAGACCAGCGACGACTTCCCGGACCCCGAGACTCCGGTGAACACGGTGAGCTTGCGCTTAGGCACATCAAGAGCGATGTTCGCCAGATTGTTCTCGCGAGCGCCTCTGACCTCGATGAAGTCGTGGGATTCCGCCAAATCCGCCATTCCGTCCTCAGCTCACGGCACGCAGCGATCGGAGTCTTACAGAGTGGTCATGATCGGTCAACGGGCTATCCCGGTGCGACGCGGCGCTCCCGCCGTCTACCTGCGAAGGGCTCGGGGAACATGGCACAAATATGCCAATATTCCGATACGTTGCCACGGCGGCTTTATTATTCTCTTGTTGGGTATTCATGTGCATGAATACTATGTGAAGACGTCGGTTTCTTCGCGTACGGGCTTGGCCCGCGAGCGGAAGGCGATCCGGTTGGCAGGGCAGATATACGCTGTCGGCAACGCGGGCCTGGCCGCATGGCTGCCGCAGTTCATCAGGCCGTGCGATCAGCCAGCCTCGATCACCGTTCCGCGCACGCTTGCTGAGCTAGAGGCGGCCGCGTCAGGCGCATTCTGGCCGGAGACTGTCTTCGTTTCCGATCACCAGACCATTTCCCGCGACCTTGAGTGGGCCGCGTTGCTGGCCAGCCGCGGCCGCGCCGTGCGCTGCCAGTCAGAGACCGCCGCGACGGCCGCGACGGACAAGGCCGCGCTCAAGCAGATCCTGACTGCCTGCCTGATCCCCACCTTGCCCTGGCGCTGTGCCGGCGACGGTGCCGCAGGCTGGTGCCTGCCCGCCGGCCCGGCGGTGGTCAAGCGCCGCAACGGCACGCAGAGCGAAGGGATCAGGCTCGCGCCGCCAGACGCCGAGCTGGCGGCGGGCGAGTACGCTGAGCCCTACCGCGACGGGACCGAATACTCCGTCAACGCCTTCCGCCATGAATCAGGGCTGACGATCTTGCCGACAGTCTGGAAGGGTTGCACGACCCGCGCGCTGGTACCTCCCTGGATGCGCACGCGGTTGTGCGCTCCGGCCATCGCCAGGCCGGACGTCGCGTCGCGGCTGGCCAAGCTGACCGGGTCGATCGCGGCGGCGCTCGACGCCGACGGCTTCTTCGAGGTCGAGTTCCTGGCGACTGATTCTGGGGAGGTGTACGTGCTCGAGGTCAACCCGCGGGTGTCAGGGACGCTGCGCATCAGCGCGCTCGCCGCTGAGAAGCCGGTCTTCTCCTGGTACGCCGACCCGGCCGCCGAGGAGGTACTGGCTGCTACCGCCTGGGCGGTAGAGGTGCCCAATCCTGGCTCCCTGCGCCCGGTGGTACCGGATCTCGGCCTCTACGCCACCAGCCGGGTGACCGTCGTTGCGGCGGATCAGGCCCGGCTCGCCGAGCGGATCGGCCACATCGCGCGAGCCGGCCTGCTGGCCGGGGAAGCGATCACGGCACTTCACGACGCCTGCAGCCAACTGGAGTCGGGGGTGGACGCCCTCGTGCCGCACTGACCGGAGCTACCTGCCCGGTCGGTCCGCCGAAAGGAGACCGAAGTGACCGAGCCGACGGCCGATCCCGCAGAGTTCGAGGACGACACCTTCACCAGCGTCTTCGACCGCAAGGATCAGATCTTCAGCGTCGTTGTCAACGACGAGGAACAGTACTCCATCTGGCCGGACGGCAGGGAACTTCCAGCAGGCTGGACCAGAACGGGGTTCAAGGACCTGCGCGACGCCTGCCTGGCCCACATCGACGAGGTGTGGGTCGATATGCGGCCCGCCAGCCTGCGCCGCTGGATGGAATCCGCCGAGCGCGGAGCGTGATGGCAGCCCCTGAGCCGGCCCGCGCCAGGCACGTGCTTGCGCAGCCGGATTTCGCCCCTCTGGCGGCGCACCATGAAGGGCTCGCCGCCCGGCTGGGACGCGCGCTCGCCGTTCCCTCCGCTCCCGGACAGGATCTCTTCGAGCTCATCGAGCCCGCCTGGATAGCCGAGCGCGCCGGGACAAGCTCGGCCGAGCTCGGCTTCGGCGGCGACTGGCCGTGGTTACCGGGCCGAGCGGAGGATAACTGGAGTTCTCGGCCCTCTCACTGAAGTCGTGCTAGCATGATCGCATTCTTGATTCAGCACGGCAATTAAGCGTCCGGTGACTCCATGACGGTGACACAGCCGGAGTTTGGGCAGCGCTTGCGACGGCTCAGGCTCGAACGCGGGTTGTCCCAGCGAGCCCTGGCTGGCGATGTCGTCACGCCCAGCTATGTCTCCATCGTCGAGGCTGGTGGTCGCGTCCCGACGCTGGACGTTGTCCTGCACATGGCCCGTCAGCTTCCCGCCACGATCGAGGAATTGCTCGGCGAAGACGGCAACCTGCTCTGGGCGCAGACCGCGGTGCGCTCCGGTGCCGGCGCGACGATGCTGGCGGCCCAGCAGTCCGCCCAGGAGTACCTGGACATAGGCGACTACGCAGCCGCCAGTCGCACGCTCCTGGCGTCATTCGAACGCTGCGTCGCATTCGGCGAGAGCGACGCGGCGCTCCAGTTCGGCCTGCGCCTGCAATCAGTACTCACCGCGCTCGGCGACCGGGCCGCGCGGCTTGAACTGGTCGAGCGCATGCTTGAGCTGCCGGTGCCTGCCGAGGCGGAGCGCGTCAGCCTCGCGCTGCGCATCGACCACGCCGCGGCCCTGCGTGACCTCGGCAGGCTCACCGAGGCGCGCGACGTCGCCCAGAGCGCGCTCGCTGACGCGGGAGAAGATGAGGCCCGCGCGGGAAGCCCCGAGCACGTCCGCTGCCTCGGCGTCCTGATTTCCGCCCTCAGCGAGCTTGGCGAGCCTGCGGTGGCGCAGCCGCTTATTCCCGTGATGCTGGCGCTGGCCGAGCGCAGCGGCAGCCGGATACTAAGCGGTCGCGCCCGATGGGTGGCCGCGCTCGCGCACGCCCAGGCCGGCCGGGCCGAGGAAGCCGCCGAGCAGATCATCGCGGCCGTCGGGCGGCTCAGCTCTCCAGGGCTGCCTTTGGCCGAGTGGGCCAGGCTATGCCGATCCGTGACCGCCATCCTGCTTGACGGCGCCGCGCCTGGCGAGGAGCGCAGAAGGGAGACTGAGGAATGGCTGCGGGACGCCGAGCGTACCGCGCGGCTGCTCAACGGCCCAGCCGACGTCGCCGCCGCGGCGTGCCTGCGCGCCCGCTTCGAGCTTGGCCTTGGGCACGCGCGCGACGCAGCGCGAATCTTCGCCGGGGTGCTGCGGCCTGACAACCCGCTTCAGGGTCTGGAGCGCATCCGCGCCGAGCTCAGCTACGCGGACGCGCTCGAGAGGAGCGGCGCGACGCAGGAGGCCGCTCAGGCCCTGCGCGAAGCGGCCGAGATGCTTGAGCGGTCAGGTGCGCTGCAACGGGCGATCCAGGTGTGGCGTCGTATCGATCAGCTACGAGACCCGAACGGCGAGCCGGCGAAGGCCTAGCCCTCTTCCCCGCAGTCTTCGAGCAGAACGGCGCGAAGCTCAGGCGGGCACCGCAGAAACGCCCAGTGGTCGCCGTTGAGCCGGTGCAGCCGAGCCTCAGGGATCTCGGCCCACTTCTCGGCCAGTTCGGGGCGTACGTTGGTATCGGCGTTCCACGCGATCGAGGTCACCGCGCAGGAGAGCTTGCCCAGGCTCGGCCGGTAATCACGGTATGCGCGCAGATCGGCGGCGACCGGCTCAAGTGCCAGTTCCACGAGCTCGGGATCGGCCTCGGCTCCGCGCGCGCGCATGAATCCCGCCACTACCTCGGCGAGCTCGGTATCGGGCAGATCGAGGATGGTGCCGAACGGCAGCAGGCTGGGCGGCACCATCGCGGAGGCGACGAAGCGCACAGGAAGCGGAAGTCCTGCGGCCTCGAGCTGTTCGACGAATTCGTAGAGCGCGTACACGGTATTGCAGTGAGAGAACAGCGCATACCTGCGGTCCAGATAGGGGCGCAGGGCCTCGATCATCGCGGCGGCGAGGCTCGGATAGCTCTCGTAGGACGGCTCGGCCAGGCGGTTCTCCCGGCCAGGGGGCTGGATCGGGCAGACCTCGACCGGCCCGATCATCCGCGGCCAGGAGTAGAACATCGAGGCCCCGGTGCCGAGGTAAGGGAAACAGAACAGCAACGTACCCGACTCCGACGCGGGCCGGGGTTCGCGCAGCAGCCAGCCTTCGGCGACTGTGCCGGCGGCGGTACCGGTAACCATACGGGCTCCGTTCACTGGCTGGCCTCGAGATATCTGGACAGGTCGCCCCCCGAAAGGCCGACCGCTTCCGCGACGGTGAGCTCGTCGAGATAGTCCGCCTGCGCGGCGACCGTGGGCCTGGCATACAGGTCAGCGGCCCGCACAGGCAGCCCGAAGTCTTCTTCGAGCCCGACGGCGAGCCGCATCACGGTCAGTGAGTGCCCGCCTAGCGCGAAGAAATCTTGGTCGGGCCGAGGGTCTACGCCAAGCAGCGCGCGCCACCGCGCGGCGACAGCGTGCTCGGCTGGGGTGAGATCCGGTCCGGCGCCATCAGCGTCCTGCGCGAGGCTAACGGGCAGCGCGCCTGCGTCGTACTTGCCGCTCGGCGTACGGGGAATGGCCTCGACTGCGAGGATCAGCGACGGCACGAGGTATCCGGGCAGTTGCCTGATGAGGGCGGCGCGCAGCGCGGCGGTGTCGATCTGCCTGCCGGGTTCTGGCGTGACATACGCGCTCAGGCTGGCGTCGCCGTCTGGGTTTCTGCGCACCACCACCACGGCTTCTCGCACCGCAGGATCGCGCAGAAGGGCGGCTTCGGCCTCGGCGGGCTCGACGCGGAAGCCGCGCACCTTCGCCTGCCGGTCGCTGCGGCCGAGGAAATCCAGCGCGCCATCGGCCAGCAGGCGCACCACGTCGCCGGTACGGTAAGCGCGGGCGCCTGGCGGCCCGTAGGGGTCGGGCACGAATCGCTCCGCGGTCAGGCCAGGCTGACCCAGGTAGCACCTGGCTAGCTGTGGTCCGCCGAGATACAGCTCGCCTGGCACGCCTGGCGGCGCCTGCCGCAACCCGGCGTCAAGAACCCGGCAGCCGACCGAGGGCATGGGGACGCCGATCGGGACGCCCGTGCCGTCTGCCGCCGGGCGCGCGAGAGCGTGGCCGGTGGCGTAGATGGTGGCCTCGGTGGGCCCGTAGCCGTTCCACAGCCCGCGCGTGCCGCGCAGAATGGTATTGGCTAGCTCAGGCGGCAGGCGTTCGCCGCCGGAGATCCCGTAAAGCCCGGGCGAGCCAGGCCATCCAGCGAGAGCCATGAGGCGCCAGCCCGCGGGTGTCGCCTGGACAAGAGTAGGTCGCAGCCGGCCTACGGCGTCCACCAGTGCCCGGCCGTCGCGAGCATCCGCGAGGTCGGGGATCAGGACGGTGCCGCCGCTGGCCAGCGGAAACAGGAGCTCGACCGCGGAGATGTCGAAGCCGACCGTGGTCAGGGCCAGCGTGCGGTCGGCGGCGCCGGCGGGCAGGACGCTGGCCAGGTCGTGCATCAGGCGGCTGAGCGCACCGTAGGTGACGCAGACGCCCTTGGGCACGCCGGTAGAGCCCGAGGTGAACAGGACGTAGGCTAGCTGTTCCTGATGAGGTTCGGCCAGGTCAGCGGAGCTGGCGCAGGCGGTGTCAGGCTCGGCCGCGTCCCAGGCAGGCGGCGAAACATCGATGATCACGATTTCCTGGTCAGGCGAAGGAGCCGGTACCGTGCCGTCCGTCACCAGGGCGCGCGCGCCGGCTCCTGCAATCGCCGCGGCGAGCCGCTCAGCAGGCAGGTCAGGATCCAAAGGCAGATACGCCAGGCCGGCGGCAAGGACGCCGAGCAGGATCGCGGGCAGCCGGATCGTGCGCGCGCACAGAACCGCGGCGACGCTCTCACGCTCGAGACCGGCTGCGCGCAGCCGCCCGGCGAGCCAGCCGGATGAGCGGATCAGCCGCGCGTAGTCCATGCTCTGTTCCGCGTGGTCCACGGCCACGTGGGCCGGCGCCAGGCTGGCGGCGCGCCTGACCGATTCGAGCAGTCCTGGAAACTCGCCGGGGTGCGGCGCGTGCGCGAGGGCGGCCAAGGCGGCCTCGTCGCGACCGGTGAGCACGGACAGGTCGCCGACCGGCCGATCGGGCTGCGCGGCCGCCGCCTTCGCCAGTACCGCAAAACGCTCCGCCAGGTCAGCGACGAAGGCGCCGTCGACCTGTGCCGGGTCGTAGACCCAGCTCAGGGTCAGCCCGCCGCCGGCTGGGTCGAAGACGCTGGTGATCCCGAGCGGGAAATGGGAGACGGCGCCGTCCAGGTCGGCGAGTTGCGCTGCGAGCGGGCCGAAGTGGAGGCCGGCAGGCCGCGAGTGCACGTGGTTGTAGTGCACCTGGAAGATCTGGAGGCGCTCGCCGCGCTCGCGGCTGAGCGCATCGGCCAGCAACTGGAATGGCAGCTCCTGGTCACCGTAAGCGGCAAGCATGGCGTCCCGCTCGGCGCGGATCAGGGCGCGCACATCAGCACCGCCGTGCACCGGGCTGCGGATCGGCAGGATATTGATGAAGTAACCGATGAGGGGTTCGTGCTCAGCCCTGGTGCGCCCGCCAGCGGGCACCGCGATCACCAGGTCATCACAGCCGGCGTGCCGCCCGAGCAGTACCCGCGCCAACCCGAGCAACGCCGCGGAGACGCTCGCCCTTTCTTCGCGTGCCAGCGTGGCCAGCCGGTCAGCGGTCTCGGCGGGGATGCGGCAAAGATGCCGGGAGCTACCCGCGGGAGTAGCGCTCGCACCAGGCCCGCCGGGCAGAGCCGGGGTGAAGCGGCAGCCGTCGAAGCGCGCGCGCCAGCGCTCGAGCAGCTCATCGAGCCAAGGCCCGGCCATGCGCTTGCGCTCCCGCCTGGCCAGGTCGCTGACCTGCGCGCGGATCGGCGGAAGGTCATGCGGCCGGCCGCCAGCCTGCGCCGCGTAGAGAGCTCCGAGCTCCGCGAGCAAGATCATTTCCGAGTGGTCGTCGGTGACCGTATGGTGCAGCACGAGCACCAGGACGTGTTCGCGCGCACCCAGGCGCAGCAGCGTGGCCCTGAGCGGCGCCCGCCGCGACAGGTCGAAGGGTTCGTCCGCCAGCTCGATCACCGCCTCGCGCACCCGCTGGGCACTCGCACCAGGCATCTCAGCCACCGGCAGGGGCGGCGCGGGTTCAGGATCCGGCGCAAAGCGCGGCCGCCCGTCAACCACGACCACTCGGTGGCGCAAGACGCGGTGCCGGTCCGTCAGCGTCCCGAGCGCCAGTTCGAGCGCGGTCGTGTCGAGTGGCCCAGACAGGCGCACCGCGAGCGGGCAGTTGAAGAAGGCTGGCTGGCTGGAGAGTTCATGGGCGACCCAGAGCCGCTCGTGACTGAAGCCGAGTTCGCCGGGCATCACGCCGCTGGCATCGTGGCCAGGCTGGCCGGCGGCAACGCGGGCGGCGAGCAGCCGACGAACCCGATCCTGCTCGGCGGCGGGCAGCCGCGCCAGCCGCTCTTCGATGCGCGCCAGGTCCGGTCCTGAGGAGGATGGTGCGGCGCTGCTCACACCGTCTCATGATGCTCCCGGAGTCAACTAGAGTCAATATATCTGGAACATAAGCGTCGTGATCTGGTGCTCATGATTGTCAAAGTCATGTAACTCAAGTTATTCTCCGAGTCACTAGTACTGCCGATGACGATCATGACGCAAAGGGGTGAACTGTGCCGCCGGTGGACCGGCCCGACCTTCACCACGCAGCGCTTGTCGAGCGGCTCAGAACCGCCTGCTTCGCTGCCGTGCTGCCCGGCGTTGCCGTAGCCGAGGACGAGGACTTCTTTCAGGCAGGCGGGGACAGCGTCCAGCTCATCAGAGTCGTGCTGCTCGCGCAGGCGGAACTAGGCATCGAGCTCAGGCCGTCTGATTTCTTCGTCAACCCGACCCTCCGCACACTGGCTGACCTGGCCGCACGGGCCCTGGCGGCACATGAGGAAGCGCAGGCTCTGCTGCTTGAGTCAGTGCTCGATCAGGTGGAGTCCGAGGCAGGGACCGCTCACCTATGAACGCGCTCCCCTCGCCGGCCGGGCCAGGCACAGCCCTCGCGCCGCACGGCTCGCAGAACTGGCTCGCCTTCACGCTCGCGGGCGACCTGAGGAGTGACCAGTGAACGGGCGGGCCGGCCTGGCGCCCGCAACCGCGGCTGAGCTCATTCCGCATCCGCCAGAATGGCCTGAATACGATGAAGCAGCGATCGCGCGGG
>Ga0335074_10011898_pt1 | contig 12187 bp, 6 predicted proteins | sample Lox_Sample_23_FD_206715 | JGI IMG/M metagenome (GOLD analysis project Ga0335074, IMG submission 206715) | Soil microbial communities from Loxahatchee National Wildlife Refuge, Florida, United States - Lox_Sample_2.3 | ecosystem: Environmental > Terrestrial > Soil > Wetlands | place: USA: Florida...
CGTGCCAAAGGCCAGTATGTTCACCAACGTTTGATAGCTTCCGTAGTTCGGGTGATTGAAGAGATTAAACACATCCACCATGGGAGTGATCACTATTCGTTCCCCAATCCTGAAGTCTTTCGATAAGCGTAAGTCAATCTTATAAATAGGCAGACCATGGAAGGCATCCCGCGGAAGGTTCTGTCCGGGTTCGATGACCGAGGAGCCATTCCATCGGCTCAAATATTGAGTCGGAATGATAATAGGCGCCGTACCGGCGTTGAGCCGGTTCGTACCCAGAAAGCTGCCGGTCAGCGTATCGATATAATTCTGCGGCGGCGCATAGCCGTCGGCGAAATAGTTCCCCGAACCATAGTAGAAGACGCCGCTTAGGTTGAGCCCCCACGGCCCCTGGTAAATCGCGTTGGCGCGCAGGGTACCGCGTTGGAAGGAGGGCGAAACCGCCCATTCGCACGAGGGACAAGCCGGATTGTTGATGGTGGCGATAGAGGAAAAACCCAGCCCGGCGCCGCTGCCTTCATCGTCGTTCTTGAGCATCAATGTGTAGGTCACTCCGGCTTGCCACTTCTTAGAGAATCGCTTAGTGGCAGAGCTGGCGAGCGCCACATATTCGGAATGGAGATTGCTTTCGAGCAGATTGATGGTCGCGTACGAGGGATCGGGGCGGGGCGCCGGCGCCGGAACGCCAATATAGTTGGGATTGTACGTGAACCCCGTGTTTGGATCGTAGTTTTCGTTTGCATCCGGTGACCAGGCCAGGAATTCGCCGCGGGTGTAGACCAGGTCGGTGTCGATCTCCCAAGAGGATCCAAGCTGCTTCTGTAAACCGAACGTAGCCTGGAGCGCGCGCGGATCGCGGAAGTCGGGTGAAACGGAAGTAATAGTTTGCGGACCGGCAAGCGCCGGATCCGCGGCGTAAGTAGCGGCGGTGGCGCCGTTGGTCCAATTGGTGAAAAATGTCGGGCTGCCAGTGAAGTTGACGTACGTATTGGAGAACTGGCCCACGCCGCCCTGCTGCGTGGGAGCTAGCCCGAGCGTAAGCTGCGAATCATGGAAGGCGTAAAAAACGCCCGCGCCTCCGCGAATCACGAACCCATTGCCGAGTGCGTAGCTGATCCCGCCACGCGGCGCCCAGTCATGCAGATCCTTGTAACCCGGCTTGATGCCGATGTTGGCGTCCGTTCCCCAGCCATTGTTTACCAGCGCGGTGGTGGCGGGGAGCCCGGGCGGATCGTATTCGCCGGTGTCGCCGTCCCAGCGCAAGCCAAGCGTGATGCTCAAGTTCTTGAGCGGACGCCAGGTATCTCCGAACCATACGGCATATTCGTGTCTTGGCATGTTGATGCCGGGCCCGTTCGGATAGAAATCCTGAAGCGCGAGCGTTGCCGTGAGACCGGCTTCATCCCAGGCGGCCGGATTGTTGTAATCCGCTAAAGGAAATCGCGTGGTGAATGGAATATCCGTGGGAGTATTGACGAACAGCCAGCCCCGGCTGTTCTCCGGCCAGTAGCCGGCATCGGTGCGGAATAAGGCTTCAGCTCCGAACTTGAAGTCGTGCTTCCCGTGGTGAACGTCGATATTGTAGTGGACGGACGGTGTTCGCTCGTTAAAATTTTCCGGATAGAAGAACGATGGACCTACCGTGAGGCCCAAACCGGTGAAGTCAAGATATGGCGTTCCGGCGATGCCGGGCCCCAAGGCGGTCTTCCAGAAGTATTCGGTGTATCCAGCCTGCACCTCCTGGACGATATTGGGGGTGAGGACGCTGGTCCAAGTGGCCAGCACATTAGGGTTGTAAGTGTGGACCGCGGTTTCGGACGTTGGAAAGCTCTCCTGACAGGAACATTGGATGTCGTGATTGTTCCAGAAGGTTCCACGGATCGTAATGGTGTTCTTGTCGTTGATGTTGTAATCGCCGCGCGCCAGCATGGAATATTGGGAGATTGGCGTGGAGAGATTCAGCGAGTTCTGCCCGGCCGGCAAGCCGGAGTAAATCGCGGGCGCTACGAATACGGTTTGAGGCTGGTTCGTATATTCGTAAGAGAGAAAATAATGGAGCTTATCCTTGACGATCGGTCCGCCGATAGTGCCGCCGACGATAGTCTGTGAATATGGCAGAACGGTGTGGGAGACGAAATCCGAGGCGTCAAAATCATCGCGGCGGAAATTGCCGTAAGCGGTGGCGTGCACCTGGTTGGTTCCGCTGCGCGTAATTACATTCACCTGTTCGCCCTCCGAGCGCCCCTGCGTGATGTCGTATTGATTCGTTACGATCTGAAACTCGGCAACCGCATCGCGGCTCATAAAAGGTTCACCGAAGCCCGCGGCGATCGAGATCTGCTGGGTCACCTGCTGGCCATCCAGGTTCACCTGGAACAGATCGTCCCGAGAGGCGCCGAAGCTGTTGTTGCTGGTATCGTTGGCGGTCACGCCCTTCACCAGCATCGACAGATCCTGGACATTCCGGCTCAGCAGCGGGATATCGTCCATCTGCGTTCGGTTTATGTTCCCGCCCACTTGCTGATTCTCGGTGTTGACCAGTTCAGCATCGGACTGCACCTCGATGGATTGCGAAACGGAAGCGGGCTTGACCGTCAGCGGCAGGGTCACGGTCTGTCCGACCAGCAATTGTACGTTGGGCACAACCAGCGTTGCGAATCCATTCTGCATCGCCTGGACACGATAGTTACCCGGCTGCATGTCGACGATCCGGTAATCGCCCCGCTGGTCGCTAGTAGCGGCGTATTGCTGGCCCGTGCTGTTTTCGGTCGCGGTGATGGCCGTTCCTGGAAGAACGGCATTGGATTGGTCCACGATGGTCCCAATGAGGGTCGCCGTATTTTGAGCGAAAGCGCTTGCTGCCGCCAGTCCCCATACAATTGTTGCGATCGAAATTGTTTTCATAAACTTTACGAACCCCTTGTCCCACTACGACTGTTGTTGCGCGCACGCATCCGAGAGAAGCGCCGCAAACCGGCTTAGCACCTATCCTGAAATCGGAGCGTAACACGCGTTCGGAAACTCGCCAAGGAAAACGGTCCATTTCGGATTCGATGTCCGAGACGGACAAACCAGACTGGGCGTGCCGTTCGTGGCGAGCGCTCATCGCATCCTCGCCGGATCGAACACGGCCCCGCCCTTGACGACACGCCAGATCTTCATCGTCTTGCGGATGTCGTCCAAGGGGTTGGCATCCAGAAGCAAAACGTCGCCCAATTTGCCCGCATCGAGCGTCCCCAGATCGGCAGTTGCGCCGACGGTCTCGGCATTCCCGAGCGTGGCGATGCGAAGCAATTCCCGAGGCTGAATGTCGGCATCGCTAAAGAACTGCAGTTCCCAATGCACCGATGGTCCGAAAAAGATCGACGTCATCAGCGCATCCGTGCCATCGAGCAAACTGACTCCCATCTGATTCGCCGTGAAGAGCGGAGCAAGGGAACTCTTCCAGGCAGCGCGTTCTGCATCCGTGGCGGGGCGGTTTTCGCCGCGCCTTCCGGTTTTAATTGCGTCCTCGGGGATGAAGGCGCGGAATTTGCTGTCGAACGTCGCGGGATCCGCCAGCTTTTCCCGTTCTCCTCCGTAACCGAACGCAACGGTGCGCGTTGGATCCCACTTCACGCGGGATGCCGCCTGCAACTTGAGGCGATCGTCTCCGGAGGGGCCATCGTGTTCGAGCGTTTCGAAGCCTAGGATGATGCTGCGCGTGACCTCTTCGATGGACAGGCCGTGGCCGACAGCGGGCATTCCGAGGCGGTGCGCTTCCTCGGCGGCTACGCTTTTCAAATACCACGGAAGCGAAGTGTAGAGTTTGATGAAATCGGCTCCCAGGGCCTTCCACCTGCGAACGTATTCGCGAGCTTCGTCCGGCGTGGTGATCTCCATGAAAGCGTCGCCCCACAGCGGCATCATTCCCTCGAAAATATCGCCGCTCGCAAAATAACGCGGGACGGGAAGCAGCGTGCTGTCTCCACGATCCTTGAGCGCGTTGATGAGATCCAGACGGCTGCCGGTGTCACGTACCGATGTCACGCCATAAGCTACGAGTGAATCTTCCGTGATCTGCTCATTCGCCCAGGCAGTGTGAACGTGCGAATCGGCAATACCGGGGATGGCGAATCGGCCGCCGCCATCCAAACGCACCGTGTTTCCAGGAATCTGGCGCCCGGTCTCAGTTCCAACCCAGCGGATCCTGCGGTTCTCGATCAGCATGGCTTCGGGCTCACTGAACTTGCCGGCCTTCACGTCAAGTACACGGACGCCGCTAATCAGCAGCGGTGGCGCAATGGCCGGGCTCAGCATCAATCGCACTGGGATTTCGGCCGCGGATCCGCCTGCCACAGGCTTGCGCCAGACCCTGCGTCCTTCGGAGTAGATAATGGCGGATGAGTCCGCCGTAAATGAAAACGACCGGCCGCCCTCAACGCTGAACTGTTGGAAGTCGGCATCTTTGAGAACGCGCGGCTGCATGCGCGCGAGCCAAATTTCAGTGTTTCGGCGGAAGGCTAGCCATTTCCCGTCGGGCGACACGAGCGCGTCGTGGACATGCCGGTTCAGACCGGTAACCGCTTCGGGTTTCGCGCCGGCGCGGTCCAGCGAGAGACGGAACACGTTGGCAAATCTACTCACGGCATCGTAACGAGCCGTGAAATAGAGCGTCTTGCCATCACTCGAGAGATTCGGACGGCCCGTCCAGGACCCGGTCGTGCGGGTAAGCTCCACAGGCTCTCCGCCTTGCGCACCGACCCGAATGAAGCGGTAGGGATCCGCGATCTGGTCGGTCCTCTGGAACACGATGCTTTTGCCATCAGCGCTCCAGCTCGGGAATAGCGGCCAGGAGGCTCCAGGAAGCGTAATCAGAATGCGCGTCTGTTTGGATTCGAGATCATAGACCCGCAGTTCACGCTTGCCGTGATCATCCGCAATGTAGGCGAGCCGGTGACCGTCAGGTGAAAATGCCGGATCCTGCTGGAAGGCTGAATCGTCGAAAAGCTTACGCGCCTGGCCGCCGTCCATGGATTGTTCCCAAAGCGATCCCGCCGCCATGAAAACCATTTCGCGGACGTCGGGGGATAGAATCGGCGAGAGGACGGCGCGCGGGGCAAACGGACTATCCGAAGGCGGTGACCACTTTTTCACCAGAGGTTCAGCCACCTCCATCTTCACGTGGGCTTGCCAATTGATCGCCGCCCGCTCGCCGCTGGGCAAAGGAATGCGCCAAAGTTTCTCGTCGGAGGCGGCGAAAAGCGCCGTGCCATCGAGTGCCGCGCTCAAGCGAGCTTGCGCTCCCGGGTACGCGCCCACAATCTTGGACGCGGCATTTGTAAACTTGAGTAAATGCAAGCTTCGGTCGGAGATGTAATATAGCCCCGAACCATCCGCGGCCAGCGCGGCCGCGCGGCCAGTCGCCCCCGGAAAGGTTGCAAGCGTGGAAATTGTGCTTTCACGAGTGCGCGTTTCAATCAATGTGCTCGAAGCCTGCCCCGGCTCCCTTTGCGTGACGGTCCAGATGGTGCGCCCATCAGGCAGAATGAAAATCGCACCGCACGGACGCGCATCGGCGAGCAACTGGGATGCGCCGCCTTGCGCCAGAATCGTCCGCGGCCTGCTCAATTCGGGCCAGCTAGCGCGGAAGCCCGGAGTCTCACCCGCCGGGTACTCTTCGCGCTTCAGATAAGAAAGGTAGGCAATCGTCTTTCCGTCCGCGCTCCAGGATGGCATTCCTACTTGAAATTCGTGAGTCAGTTGCGTGATCTTGCCGCTCCCGACGTCAAAGAGGAACAAGTTTCCGTCACTGCCCTCATCGCGATTCGATACGAACGCGATGCGTTTGCCGTCCGGCGAGAAAGCCGGCTCGTTGTCGTAATAAGGTCCGAAAGTCAACTGAGTGGCATCTCCGCCCGTGGCGGGCAGGCGATATAGATGGCCGAGCAGATTAAACACGAATGATTTCCCATCAGGCGCGACCGTAAGGGACGGCTGCGTTACCTGGTTTGTCTCGAACTCGAGCGTTCGGGAGAACAAACAGCGGGCCGGTATGGTGAGCAGACTAAAGGTTATGAGAAGAGGCCCGATCAGGGCCGGGCGTCGAGACGTGGACATGAAACGAACTCCTGGAAAGAATAGAGCGGGATGCTTGGGATTTAGAAAAAACCGATTCACCGGGCGGCTGCCACTTTTGACAGTTTTCTAGAGAATGTTGCGGTGGATGTGCCTCCGGGGATGACGGGAAGCACCAGATGCGAAGGATACTGCCGGCTATGGTAGATCGTCTGGTGCGCGATCTCCATGCCCGTTCCGGTGTTCGCATCCTCGCCAGTATTTAAGTTGCGATCAAAGCGTGGGAAGTCGCTGCTGGAAATCTCCAGGCGAATGCGATGGCCCGGCAGAAACACCTGGCTGGTATCCCACAGATCGATTTTGTATTCGTAAATCTTCCCCGGCTCAATCGGGTTGGCGGCCTTCCCCGCTCCTTGGCGATAGCGGGCGCGCACAATGCCGGATTGGATGTTCTGCGTAAAGCCGTTCGGGTACACGTCCACCAGCTTGGCTGTCCAGTCTGTATCTTTGGCCGAGGTCGCGGCATAGAGCGTCATCGATATGGGTCCGGTCACCTCGATTGGCTCGGTCAGCGGCGGCGTGGTGTAGATCAGAACGTCGTCCCGGCGCTCCACCGGACGTTGATCCCATGGCCCGCTCGGCACTACGCTGCAGCAGACATTGCCGCCCATCGAAGGGACCGGATCGCTGGGATCGTAGGAGAACGAATCGGTGACGGCATCGGCCGGCGCTTCCAGTGAGAGCGCTCCGTCGCCGATCGCGGAATTCGCCCGGCCATGGCTCGCGATGTAATAATTCGTGTAGCGCGTTCGCGCGAGCGGCCACTCGTTTTCAAAGCGCCAGTAGTTCGCGCCCATCACGAAGATCTTGATGGGCGGCTCTGCCGCAAGGCCGTTATCGATGCCCTTCAGCTTGTAATCGAACCAGCGAAGGTAGACTTTCTGCATGTCCACCACGGCGTTGTCGCCGAAATCGACCGGCGTTGGGTCGGCGCCATTTCCCGTGAGCGCGAAGCGTCCACCCTGGCTATGCGCCCATGGGCCGATCATGATGCGCTTGCCTGTCCGCGCATCCTCGGTCGCGCCCCGTTTCCGGATTTCCTGGTCATCGTGCAAAGCACCGCGCAGGAAGATGTCGAACCACCCGTCCACGCTGAAGGCGGGAACACCGATTTTTTCGTAATCGTTATCCAGGCTGATTCCGTCCCAATAGGAGTCGCGAGTGGGATGTGCGAGCCAGTCGCGATAGTGCGGCGTCCGATGGTAAGCGGCTTCATCAGCAGTGTCGACCGGAAGATGCCGGAACATCGCGGGCCAGTTGTTGCCGGCGTTGTATTGCGCTGTATGGCCGTCGATCGAAATGCCGCCCCAGGGAAAAGCAAATCCGTAATGGAGCGCGCCATCAATGTAAAACCAATTTCCATAGATATCGGGCGTGGTGATGGCGGGTGATATCGCAGTCAGGTATTTGCTCCCGCCCACGGCCTGGGCCCATTGCGTGTACCCGACATAAGAACCGCCCATGGTGCCGAGCTTGCCATTGAACCAGGGTTGCTTCCCGATCCATTCGTCGGTATCGAACCCATCGCGAACTTCGTTCTTGAACGCGTAGAAACGGCCGTCCGAATCCCAACGGCCCCGCACGTCTTGCTCCAGGACAACGTAGCCACGTTCGGCAAACCAGCGCGCTTGCGGAACAGATACCGCCGTCGCCCTGTTGTACGGCGTGCGCACCAGGATGGCTGGAAATCGACCTTCAGTATCCGGCCGGTAAATGTCAGTAGCCAGCGTCACACCATCGCGCATCGGCACCCGAACATTGGCTTCGGTTCGAACTTTGTACCTTGGCTGGGAAAGCCTGGCGTCGTCGTAGTGGGAAACCGATCGAGGTGCACCGGATTGCGCGCGCAGCGGTGGCGAAAGGCGAAGCGTGAAGCTGGCCGTTCCGAGAATCACAAATGTTGCCCAACTGAATCTGGTCATAGACGCGACGGCTCCGGCGTGCACCAATTGGATCACGCCTCCGGCCGGCCATGCAAAAGGTGTGGTCCAAATCGGACGGATTGTCCAATCGGGGCGGGGCTTCCCGCGTGGGTGTGATCTTGGCGGCCGCCAGAGGTACCCTTACTATTCGGTCGGCGGAATATGATTTCGAGAAGACGAACGGCCCAGTGCCTCGCAATGGCCGCATTGATGTGTCCGATACTGCAGGCCAGCGATCTGCTCCTGGTGCATGGGCACGTGTATACAGGAGCCCCGAAGCAGCTCTGGGCGCAGGCGATCGCCATTACCGGCAGCCGCATCGATCTGGTCGGCAGCGATGCCGATGTCTTCCAAAAGAAAACCGCCCAAAGCAAGGTGGTCGACTTGCGCGGCCGCACCGTCATCCCGGGCATCATCGACAGCCACACTCATTTATGGTTTGGAGCGCTAGCGCTGCACGGGTTCAATCTCGCCACGCCCGAGGTTTATATCGATCCTAAGGACGAGGCGCTGCTGATCTCGAAAATCAAGGCCTACGCGGCCAGCCATCCCAAGGACAAGGTCCTGTTTGGACGGGTTCAATTCCCGATGACCGTGACGCATGAGCTACTGGACCGCGCCGTTTCGGATCGCCCCGTGGTCATCCACGCACCGACCGAGCACACCTACTGGGTGAATGCGAAGGCTCTCCAACTGGCGGGCATCACCGACCGCCCGGTTGCCGACCCGGAACTCGAGAAGTTCGTCGTTCGCGATCGGGCAGGGCATCCCACCGGAGTGCTGCGGGAAGCAGCCATGCAGTTGATGGAACGGGCGCTGCCGGCCGAACCGCTGAGCGAAAGATTGGCGTGGATGCGCGAAGCATCGCGCTATCTGAATCGCTACGGCATTACCAGCGTTACCAACGCCACCGGCAATCCGGCGGAACTCGAGCTCATAGCCACCCTGCGCGATCGCGGCGAATTGACCGTCCGAACCCGCATGGCATTCGGCACCGTGGGCGCCAAGGTCAAGCTCACGCCACAATTCTTAAGCGATCTGGAAAAGGCTCGCACGCTTTACCGCGACGATTGGGTGTCCGCCAATCTAGTGAAGTTTTTCGCGGATGGCGCCGGGGGACCGCCGTTGTACAAACCTGCTGAGTATACCGCGCTGGTGGTCGATCTCGATAAGCGCGGCTACCAGATCATGACGCACGCCATCTCTCCGGACGCGACTCACATGGTCCTGGATGGCTACCAGGAGGCCGAGCGCGTGAATGGAGCGCGCGACCGGCGGTTCCGCATGGAGCATGTCATAAGCCTTCGAACCTCGGACCTGGATCGCTTCGCGAAGCTTTCCGTCACCGCGAGCATGCAGTCCGAATTCTGTTGCTTCAACAATCCGCCCGGCATTCGCACCAACGCCTGGCAGACCATCGAAAAGAGCGGCGCCAACCTGGCGTTCGGGAGCGATTGGCCTTGCACCTGGCCGCCCGATCCCATGAGCGCCATTCAGCAAGCTACGCTCCGCGTGGTCCGGCAACTGTTCACCGCCCCATCCGTTGCGCCTCAACCTCCCCAGTACGCTTCTCCCGAAGAACGGCTCACGGTGCAACAAGCCGTGGATGCCTACACCAGGGGCGGAGCTTACGCGAGATTTTCCGACACTCGCATTGGAACGCTGGAAGCGGGTAAGAAGGCCGATCTAGCGGTCCTCTCGCAGGACATTTTCAGTGTTCCTCACGACAAGATCGGCGAAACACACGTGATGCTGACGATGGTGGGCGGGAAAACGGTTTTCAGCGCCAACAAGTAGCTGCGGCACGATCATTCCCGCTTCGATTGCGTCAATGTCTGGCCGCCCGCCGGCACCGATACGTGCTCGTGCACGATCAGCCATTTGCCGCCCTGCTTCTCCCAAACGTCGGTGTCGCGGACCTGCATCTTGCTCGCGACGCCGTTTTTGTTGGTGAAGAGCAGATTCATGGTCAGGGTGGTCACCGCCAGATCGCCGCTCTTGATGACTTTGAAATCGTCGCCGTTGGGCGACCATTTGGCGCCGCCCGCGCCCGCCAGGTTCTTGCCCGCCTCCTCGGCATATTCCTTCCAGCCGGTGAATTTCAGCGGCGTAATGTCGAAGTAAACGTTGCCGGGATCTTTGGAATAGAAATCGGCGACCTTGGACGGATCAAGACTGTCCCAGGCAGTCCAAAGCCGGTAGGCCCTGGCCTTGAATTCCGCTCGCTCGGCGGGAGATATCTTGTCGGCGCCACGGGCCATCGGGTGCAGAACGAACAGGATCGAAAGGAAAAGCGTTGCTGTGATTGCGCGCATCCCCGATTGAAGATCGAAATGCACGCGGTGGACAACTCCCACGGTCCGAATCGGACAACTGAGCCGCATTGGGCGGGCGGAATTGCGGAACCCCGCGCTCTACTGATACACCGGGAAGGCTTGGAGGAAAATTGACCAGGCTGATTCCAAGAGTTGTGGCTGGCATTGTATTAATCGCTTGTAGCAACAAGTTTCTCCCCGCTCAGGACAAGAAGCTTTTGACGAGAATCGAAGCGCTTGAAAAACAGGTACTCGAGCAGGATGCGCGAATTCAGAATCTCGAGGACATGGCGAAGATTGAGAAGCTCACGCGTGCTTACGGCTACTACGTCGACAAGAACCTGTGGGACCAAGTAGTCGATCTGTTCGCTGACAACTGTTCGGTGGAAATCGCTGCTCGCGGCGTGTATCTGGGGAAGCGAGGCGCCGACCGCCTATTCCGTGGCGCGTTCGGGCATGGCAAGATCGGACTCGGGCCGAGGCGCCTTTTCAATCATTTTCAGCTCCAGGGCATCGTGGACGTGGATCCCGGCGGCCAAACGGCGAAGGGGCGTTGGCGCGTCTTCGCGCAGATTGCAACGTATGGGCAGAGCGCCGTGTGGTCGGAGGGCATTTATGAAAACGTCTACCTAAAAGACCATGGCATCTGGAAATTCAAGAAGATGAGGTTCTGGCCCACCTACTACACGCCTTTCGATGAAGGGTGGGCAAAGAAAAACCTGTCGAACAACGGGCCGAGCAAGGAATATCCTCCAGATCTGCCGCCTACGGACCATGCTGGAGTGTATCCCGATTTGAATATGATCCCGCCGTTCCATTACAAGAATCCGGTCACAGGAAAGTAGGAAGCCGAATCATGACAAGGCAAGGCCAACTGTTTGCCGCAGGCGTCATTCTCCTGCTGGGCTGCATTCTGTGGGAAGAATTGTCCGCAAAGCCGGCAGCTGCCGGCGTTGAGGCGCTGAACGCGAAAATCACTGAGCTCCAAGCCAAAGTTCAGATGCTGGAGGATACCAGGGAAATCGAACGGCTCCAGCGAATTTACGGCTATTACCTAGATAAGAAGCTGTGGGATGAAATCATTCCCCTTTTCACCAACGACGCCCAGGTTGAAATCGGCGGCCGTGGAATATACATTGGCCGAGCCAGTGTCGGTCATCTCTTTAAAGACGTCATGGGCGGCGGTAAGGAAGGTCTGGAATATGGAACCTTGCACAATCACATGCAATTGCAAGGCGTCGTAGACGTGGACCCTGGCGGCAAAACAGCTAAGGGCCGCTGGCGTGCTTTCATGCAGGTGGCTGCGTTAAAGCGGACCGCGTTGTGGGCGGAGGGGCCTTATGAAATTGAATACGCGAAGGTGGACGGGAAGTGGATGTTCCGCAAGATGCGCTGGTATCCAACCTACTACGTACCCTACGACAAGGGATGGGACAAGTTGGAGGCGCAAACGGGCGGAGCCAGCATGGCGACCAATAAGCAATATCCGCCCGACCGACCGCCTTCGGGCGATGCCAAACCTTTTCCGGATGTTTTCACGCCGCCGTTTCACTACAAGAACCCGGTTACAGGAGAATGATCTGGCGACTGCTAAAATCGTGTCCATCGGGAGGGCCGAATGAACGCCCGTCTTTCAGTTTGTGCGTTTGTGGCGCTTGGAGCTTTGTCGCTTTGGGCGCAGCCCAGTGAGGACAGCAAGCCGATTCCTCGGACAGCCGACGGCAAACCTGATTTCACCGTAAGCGTCCGGCCAAGCCCGTCTTGATCTGACCGAGGAAGTCGTTTATTGGCGAGGGAGTTTTTGGTATGGGAAGCGAGTTCGGATGTGAGTGA
>Ga0335074_10011899_pt1 | contig 12187 bp, 10 predicted proteins | sample Lox_Sample_23_FD_206715 | JGI IMG/M metagenome (GOLD analysis project Ga0335074, IMG submission 206715) | Soil microbial communities from Loxahatchee National Wildlife Refuge, Florida, United States - Lox_Sample_2.3 | ecosystem: Environmental > Terrestrial > Soil > Wetlands | place: USA...
CCGACCTCGTAGCCGATGGCCACGATGGTGACGTCCGTGCCCTCGCGGCGCACGTCGGCGACACCGAACGGGACCGCATGCTCACCATCGGGCACCTCGCCGGGCACGAGGGTCAACAGGTAGTGCAGCAGGTAGACGACCGGATTGTCATCACGGATCGCGGTCGTCATCAGGCCCTTGGCGTCGGCCGGGGTGGCGGGAACGACCACCTTCAGGCCGGGGACCCCGGTGAACATGCCGTAGATCGTGCCGGTGTGCTGCCCCGACCAGCCGGCGGTGAACCCGTACCCCGACTTCAGCACCAGCGGCACCTTCACGCGGCCGCCGCTCATCTGCCGAAAGCGGCTGCCCTCATTGACGACCTGGTTCATCGCGACCAGCATGAACTCGGACATCAACAGCTCCACGACCGGCCGATAGCCGGCCAGCGCCGCGCCGACGGCCATCCCGATCTCGGCGGTCTCGGAGATCGGGGAGACGCGGATCCGATCCCGCCCGAACGCCTTGACCAGATCGTGGTCGTCGTTGGGGGCGACGTCCTGGCCGTAATAGATCACCTTCGGGTCTCGCGCCATCTCCTCAGCGAGCCCTTCCATGATCGCCACGATGTACGGAAGCTCATGTGACATCTGGAATCTCCTCGGACGCTCAGGCGTAGACGTGGTCGAGAGCCCGCTCGGGCGCCGGTAACGGGCTTGAGAGGGCGAAGTCGACGGCGGCCTGCATCTCGTCGCGGGCCTCCGTCGCGATCTCATCGGCCTGCTCGGTGGTGAGCGTGCCGCCCTCGACCAGATGGCGGCGGAACCGTGGATTCGGGTCACCGCGCCGCGCGGCCTCGTACTCCTCGCGGTTGCCGAACACCCTGATCGCCTCGTGCTCCTCGTAGTGCAGCGGCACCCCGGGAGGCGCGATCAGGTTGCCATGGGCGCTCAGGCGGTAGACCTTCGACTCGATCAGGCTCGGTCCGTCACCGGTGCGGGCGCGGTCGACGGCGGTCTGGACGGCGCCGTGAACGGCCAGCGGATCACCGCCGTCGACGGTCACCCCCGGGATCGAGTACGCCTTCGCCTTCGTCGCCAGCGGCTCACCGACCGCCGCGTTGGCGTCCTCCTGGTCTGAGCGGGTGCCGACGTTGTAGTCGTTGTTCTCCATGATGAAGACGACGGGCAGCTTCCACACCGCGGCGAGGTTCAGCGACTCGTGAAACGCGCCCTGCTTGCTCGCGCCGTCGCCGAAGAAGCAGAGCACCACCCTGCCCGCCTGATCGAGCTGCGCGGCCATCGCCGCACCGGTCGCGTGGGGGATTCCCTGACCGACGATCCCCGAGGTGGCGAGGAAGCCGCGTTCGGGGTCGACCAGGTGCATCGACCCGCCGTAGCCACCGCACAGGCCGTCGGCCCGACCGTAGATCTCGGCCATGATCGAGGTCGTCGGCGTACCGAGCGCGATCGGGTAGCCGTGACAGCGATAGGTCGCGGTCAGCTGGTCGCCGGGCTCCATCGCCGCCAGCGAGCCCACGATCGACGCCTCGGCTCCGTCGGCCAGATGCGTGTGGCCGCGGATCACCCCGGGATGATCCTCGAAGGTGCGCTTGACCCGCTCCTCGAACTCCCGGATCCGCACCATCTGGCGGTAGATCCAGGTCAGTCTGTCGGTGTCCAGCTCGGTCATCGGACCACCCTCCCTCTCTGGTTCAGCGCCGCGCACCCACGCGACGGTTCATGCGACGCCGGCGGTGAACTGCGCCTGGGAGGTTTCATATGCCCGCGTGAAGGCCTCCTCGATCGGCAGGCTGCGCAGGTCGGCGGACAGGACCTCGACCCCCCAGGGCTGGTCGTATCCGGCGGCCTGCAGGGCCCGGACGTAACCGGGGATGTCGAACTCTCCCTCACCGGGCAGTCGCCGGTCGCAGGTGACCTCGTAGACGAAGTCGTCGAGGTTGTGGAAGTGGCCATCGGACAGCTCGACCCACGCGATCTGGCCGATATCGACGGCCGCCAGTTGCTCGGGGGAGATTCCGAGCTTCGACATGTGCCAGGTGTCGATCGCGATCCCGAGGTTCGGCGGCGCGCCCGCGCGCCTGACCAGCTCGAGGGCATCCTCGAGCGAGTCGACCTGCGGATCGGTCGGAATGATCTCGTAGGCGATCTTCGCGTCGGTGTGTTCGGCGGCCTCCGCGCACAGCCGCGCGAGCGCCTCGGCCAGGTGGTCGAAGTCACACTCGGCGGCCGGGATGTTGCCTGCCTTGATGTGATGGGCGTCGAACGCCGCCGCGGCCTCGAACAGGATCGGCTTGACCCGGTCGGACTCCGCCTTCTGCGGCGAGCCCTCCGGCATGAAGAAATCCTGGGCGAATTCGATTTCGATGTCCCGCAGGCCGGCGTCCCGGAAGATCTGGGCCATCTCCGGGATCGAGCGGACCTCGAGCTGGTGCTCGATGTCCGCCGACCACAGCCCGACGCCGGAGAAGCCGACCCGGGCCGCATGCGCGCAGCGGTCACGCCAGTCGAACGTGCTCCACTCGCGGCCGTAGTGGATGTCGACCGGACCGGCGACAGTCCAGTAACAGGCCACCAGACGAGTCATGACGGGCACGGTACCGCCGGCGACGACGGCGCCGCCAGCCATCCCGCGCTCGCCTTCTTGACAATCCGCGCGGCCGGTGGCCGAAGGGCTCAGCCGCTCACCCCGGCGGGGATCCGCGCGAGCGTGTCCAGCGCCGCCACCAGCTCCTGCGGACGCGAGAGGTACGGGGCGTGATCGGTGTCGATCTCCAGCACCGGTGCTGCGCCGGCCCGCTCGAACATGAACCGTTGCATCGCCGGCCGGATGCAGTTGTCCTGCAGCGTCGTGACATACCGGCGCGGCAGCGCCGCGAACGCCTCGTGCCGGTCAGCGTCAAGCTGCAGCGGCTGTCCCATCGGGACCACCGGCTGGCCACCACGACGCGCGATCCCCCAGTCGGCCTCGGCGTCGGTGCAGCAGTTGAAGATCGCGACCCGAGCGGCCTCATCGGCGAGCCGCCCCACCGGCGGCTCACCCTCGATGAGCATGTTCGCCTGGATCATGTCGCCGGCCGCCTCCGGGCGCCGGGTCAGATCGATGAGGCTCTCGCCCTCCTCGGGCAGGAAGGCGGCCACGTAGATCAGCGCCTGAATCGACTCGGGGGCTCGAGCCGCCGCCTGGGTGATGCTCATCCCGCCCATGCTGTGGCCGATCAACACCGCGGGCGGTCCCTGTGAGAGCGCCTCGATCACCTTGGCGGCGTAGCGGTCGAGTGACACCTGCTCCACAGGTGTCGGATCCTCGCCCTGCCCGGGGAGGTCGAGGGTCTGCACCGAGTGGCCGGCGGCTTGCAGGCCCGGGGTCACCCGCTCCCAGACGCGAGCGTCGCTGAACGCGCCATGCACCATCACCAGGCGAGCCATCTCTCCTCCTCGGTCGGTCCCAGCAGGCCGAGAGCCTACCCGCTCGCCGCGGGACCGAGCGACGCGGTCGCCGAGCTCACGCCGTATCTGTAGCCTGCGGCCTCCCACCCCCGCGTCCGGGACCCAACCACAATGGGAGTAGAACTCAGCCAGGACATCGACGTCGCGGCTCTCTATGGGGAGCTGACCGACGGTCTGACCCGGCAGGTCAGGATCGACGAGCTGCTGTACGCGGCCGCGGAGCGCGTCCCCGGACTGGTGCCGACGCCCGAGGAGATGGATGCCGAGCGCCGGCGCCCCCTGGCCGACAAGAGCGGGATCGAGCTGGCTCAGGGTCTGCTCCTGGCCCGGATCCTCGCCCTGCCGCGGGAGGGCACGCATCTGCTGGAGGCGATGCTGGCGCCGACGCGCGCCGCGTCCCAGCATCTCGACGAGTTCATCGCCACCGGCCGCGTCGACCTCGGGCCGGTCATGGTGACTCGTGAGGGCAGGGCGGGCTTCCTCGAACTCCGCAACCCGCGTCACCTGAACGCCGAGGACTGCACCACGCTCGCCCAGACCGAGGCGGCCGTCGATCTGATCCAGATGCATCCCGAGATCCAGCTCGGCGTCCTGCGGGGCGGAGTGATCGACCGGGCTCAGAAGAAGTACGGCGGCCAGCGGGTGTTCGGCGCCGGCATCAACCTGACCCACCTGTACCAGGGGAAGATCGACTTCCTGTTCTACCTGGTGCGCGATTGGGGGTACGTCAACAAGCTGTTCCGGGGCACGCTGGCTTCGGACGGCACGATCCACGAGAAGCTGTGGCTCGCGGTGGTCGAGCAGTTCGCGATCGGTGGACACTGCCAGCTGCTGCACTGCATGGACCACGTGCTCGCCACCCGCGGCGCCCTGCTGAACCTGCCGGCCCGCAAGGAGGGGATCATCCCCGGGGCCTCCAATCTGCGCCTGCCCCGGTTCGTCGGCGACCGCGCCGCCCGCCAGGCGATCCTCGCCGGTCGTGAGTGGCGTGCCGGGGAGCCCGACGCGGAGCCGCTCGTGGACGAGGTGGTCGAGCCGGGTGAGGTGGAGGAGGCGATGCGCCGCCGGATCTCCGCGCTCACCGACTCGGGGCTGGTGAGCGCGGTCGGCAACCGGCGGATGATCCGGATCGGTGCCGAGCCGCCCGATGTCTACCGGCAGTACATGTCGGCCTACGCGCGAGAGCAGGCGCTCTGCCACCTGAGCCCCGCGTTGATCGACAACCTGGAGCGCCACTGGGATGCCCACAACCGCAGCTCCTGAGTCAGCCGGGATGTGGGCGCCGGAGGTCGAGACGCTCGACCGGGACGCGCTCGGCGAGCTGCAGCTGAAGCGGCTGCGCACCACCGTCCGGCGCGTGCTCGCGGCGCAGCCGCGCGGAGCGGAGCGGCTCACCGACGCCGGCATCGCCGCCGCGGAGGACATCCGGTCGCTCGAGGACCTGCGCGCGGTTGGGTTCATGACCAAGGCGGAGCTCCGCGCCGCGTATCCGTTCGGCCTGTTCACTGTCCCGCGCGAGGAGATCGTCCGCATCCACGCGTCCAGTGGCACCCACGGCAAGCCCACGGTCGTCGGGTACACGCGCGCCGATCTCGACAACTGGACCGACCTGATGGCCCGGTGCATGACCACCGCCGGGGTGCGCCCGGGGATGCTGGTCCACAACGCCAACGGCTACGGGCTGTTCACCGGCGGCTTCGGCTTCCACCAGGGAGCGGAGCGGCTGGGCGCGACCATCGCGCCGGTCTCCGGCGGGTTCACTGCCAGGCAGGTGATGATGCTGCACGACCTGGGCGGCGACGTGCTCGTCGCCACCCCCTCCTATGCGCTGACGATCGCGGCGGCGATCCGGGAGGCCGACATCGACCCGGCGAGCCTGCCGTTGAAGCTGGGTCTGTTCGGCGGGGAGCCGTGGACAGAGCAGATGCGCGATCGGCTCGACCGCGAGCTCTGCTTCAGGGCGGTCAACTTCTTCGGGCTCTCGGAGATGTGCGGGCCGGGAGTGGCGGTCGAATGCGTCGAGCAGCGCCACGGCTTGCATGTCAACGAGGACCACTTCCTCACCGAGGTGATCGACCCTGAGAACGGCGGCGTGCTGGCGCCCGGCGCCGAGGGGGAGCTGGTGTTCACGACGCTCACCAAGGAGGCGCTGCCGCTCGTCCGCTACCGGACCGGCGACATCGGACGGCTGAGCACCGAGCCGTGTGCCTGCGGACGCACCACCGCGCGCCTCGAGGGACTGCGCGGCCGGATCGACGACATGGTGGTCATCCGCGGGGTCAACGTCTACCCGTCGAACATCGAGCACCTGCTGCTGAGCGTCGAGGGGATCGCGCCTCACTACCGGCTGACGGTCGAGCGACCCGACGTGCTCGACGAGCTGACGCTCGAGTGCGAGGCCGTGGGGCGCGGTGACGAGGACGGGCGCCGGGCGCTCGCCGAGCAGATCGTGGCCCGGCTGCGTGAGCACATGGGGTTGCGGATCACCGTGCTCGTGCACGAGCCGGACTCGCTGCCCCGCAGCGAGGGCAAGGCGATCCGGCTGGTCGACCGGCGTCCGAAGGCCTAGACGGGTTCGGCCGGCGAGGCCTGCGCGCCGAGCTGCGCCAGATGCCTCACCTCGCTCGGGGTGGCGCCGAACCTGCGCTTGAAGACCCGGGAGAAGTGGGCGGTCTCGCTGAAACCCCAGCGGAACGCGATCTCGGTGACCGAGCCGGCGTCGCGCCGCTGCAGGTCCTCCAGGCAGCGCTGCAGGCGGTCGTTGCGCACGATCACCGCGACCGACTCGGCCTCGTCCTCGAACAGCGCGTGCAGCGCCCGCACCGACATCGCGAAGGCGAACGCGATCGTCGTCGGTCCGAGGTCCGAGTCCTGGAGATGGTTGCGGACGTGGCGACGGATCTGGGCCCGCAGCGCCGCCCGCTCGGCGGCCCGTCCGGAGGGCAGTTCCGGCTCGACCACCGCGCGCAACAGCTCGAGCGCGACGTTCGCGGCGGCGACGGCGGCGTCGGCGTCGAGCTGTGGCAGCTCTGCGGCCAGTGCGTTCATGTACCGCACCAGCAACCGCGCGGGACCGCTCCGGTCCAGCGACGGCAGCTGCCCGAGTTCGTCCAGCCGCGGGCACACCGCCCGCACCCGCTCGCGCGGGAAGAGCAGCGTGCGCTTGTGGAACGGCTCGACGATCTCGATGTCGGTCGGCTGCAGACCGTCCCAGATCGCGATGCTGCCGGGGCTCAGCGTCATCTCCCGATCGCCCTCGTGCACCGTCTCCACGCCCCGGCAGACGAACTGGAAGCCGAGCACGTTCTCCTTGGCCACCGGGCCGGCGGCGCCGATCGTGCTGCGGTCACGGCGCCCGCGGAAGGGGGCCGACGCGCAGTCGACGAGGACGATGTCGCCCATCGCCCGGCGCACCACATTGCCCCGGAAGCCGGCGGGCGTCCGGTGGGTCGGGCTGATCTCGAAGTGCAGGTGCGTGCCCTCCAGGATCTCCGACCAGGAGTCGAGCCGGCTGGCGACGTCGCCTCCGCGCGCCGACCACCGTTCCGGACCTGTGCGCTCCATTCGATGGATGCAGGGCGCGAGCGGAGTGCTCATCTGTCCCCTTCTGTCGCTCTCTCCCTCGGACCGCCGTCCGGCCCGACCTCGGCGTCAGATCATAAGCGACCGCGCGCGGGCGCGACCACTCCGGCTCGCGCTCACGCGCGCGCAGCGCGGCCGGCGATCGCGACGAAATCGTCGAGTGCGGCCGGATCCAGCAGCGACCCGCGGCTGGCGACGCGTTCCACCGGATCTCCGAGCAGGATCCGCTTGACCGGGGCCTCGAGCTTCTTCCCGGTCAGGGTGCGCGGGATCGCGCGGACGCCGACGATCCGATCAGGAACGTGCCGGGGCGAGAGGTGTGAGCGCAGCGCGGCGGCGATCCGCTCGATCAGCGGCTCCCCGATTGCCACCCCGCCGGCGGGGACGACGAACAGCAGCAGGTCACCGGGCCCGCCGGAGGGGTCCTCGAGGTGGACGACCAGCGAGTCCGAGATCTCCGGCAGCTCCTCGACCACCGCATAGAACTCGCCGGTGCCGAGGCGGACGCCCCCGCGGTTCAGGGTCGCGTCGGAACGGCCGCTCAGGATCCACGTGCCGCGCTCGGTGAGCTTGATCCAGTCGCCCTGGCGCCAGACGCCGGGGTAGAGGTCGAAGTAGCTGCGGCGCATCCGGCTGCCGTCCTCGTCGCCCCAGAGCCCGACCGGCATCGAGGGCATCGGCGCGGTGATCACCATCTCGCCGACGTCGCCGACGAGCTCGTCGCCGTCGGCGTCGAACGCCCTGACGTCGGCCCCGATCACCGCCCCGGCGATCTCACCCTCGTAGACCGGCCGGGCGAGACACCCCTCGACCACGCCGGTGCAGAGATCGGTGCCGCCCGACCCGTTGGAGAGCAGCGTCGAGGGCTCCATGTGCTCGTACACCCAGCGGTAGCCCTCGGCGGGCAGCGGCGATCCCGCCGTGTGCAGCGTCTCGATCGAGCTCAGGTCGAACTCGCGGCCGGGCAGCAATCCGGCCTTGCGGCAGGCCATCAGGTAGACCGGGCTGACGCCCATGTTGGTCGGGCGCAGCTCCTGCGCCAGGCGCCACTGCTCGGAGAGGTCCGGCCAGGTGGGGTCGCCGTCGAGCATCACGATCGAGCAGCGCAGCAGCAGGCAGGAGACGAGTGCGTTCCACATCATCCAGGCGGACGTCGTGAACCACAGCAGCCGCGATCCGGCCTTCAGGTCCCAGACCAGGCCCTGATGCTTGAGGTGCTCGACCAGCTGGCCGCCGTGGGAGTGGACGATCGCCTTGGGCGGACCGGTTGTGCCGGAGGAGAACAGCACGTACAGCGGATGGTCGAACGCGACCGGCTCGAACCCGAGCACCCCTGGCGCGCCGAGCAGCTCCTCCCACGGGATCACATCGGCCGGCAGCGCGGCCTCTCCGTACGCCACGCCGACCACGTGCTCGACCGTCGGCAGCGCGGCCCGGATCTCGGCGACCTGCTGGCGGCGATCGACGTGGCGGTCGCGGTAGGTGTACCCGGGGACCGTCACCAGGACCTTTGGCGCGATCTGCGCGAATCGGTCGATCACGCTGCGCGCCCCGAACTCCGGGGCGCAGCTCGCCCACACGGCGCCCAGGCTCACCGTCGCGATGAACAGCACGAGCGTCTCGGGGATGTTCGGCAGGTAGGCCACGACCCGGTCCTCGCGCCCGACCCCGAGACCTCGCAGACCGGCACGGGCCCGTGCGACCTGCGCGGCCAGCTCGCCGAAGGTCAGCTCGATCGGAGCTCGCGTCTGGGAGCGGGCGTGGACGGCGATCGTGTCGCGGTCCTCGGGACGGCCGACGAGGTGCTCGGCGTAGTTGAGGGTCGCACCGCGGAACCACGTCGCGCCCGGCATCCTGGGATCGCTCAAAACCCGCTCGTACCGGCTGTGGAACCTGACCTCGAAGAACTCCGCGATCGCCCCCCAGAACCCCTCCAGGTCCGTCACCGACCAGCGCCGCAGCGCCTCGTAGTCATCGAAGGCGCGACCGTGCTCGTCGCGCAGCCAGTTCATGAACCGGCCGATCTCAGAACGCTCGCGCCAGTCCTCCGGCGGCGCCCACAGGATGTCACCGATCATCGCTGCCTCCCTCAGGACCAGCCGGCCTGGGCGATCACCGCCTCGACGAGCAGCGGCCGGCTGCGGGCCGCCAGGCCGTCGAGCGCCGGCCCGAGCGTGGCGGCCATCTCCTCGTAGGTCTCCACCCGGGCCGCCGGGCAGCCCATCCCGCGGGCGATCGCGGCGATGTCAAGGCCGGGGAACTGCGGCCAGGGCGCCCGTTCGTCCTGCCAGTCCGCCTGGGCGTCCATCACGCCGTAGTTGCCGTTCGACATCACGATCATCAGCACACCGATCTCGTAGTGGGCGGCGCTCCACACCGCCTGGATCCCGAACATCGCGGAGCCGTCACCGACGACGGCCATGACCGGGCGCTCGGGCGCGGCCATGCGGATGCCGATCGCGCCGCCGAGCCCGAAGCCGAGACCACCGTTCCCGTTGCTCAACCATCCGAGCGGCGCCCGAGCCGGGAAGCGCGCCAGCAGCTCCGGTCGGCTCGACGGCGACTCCTCCACGAGCACTCCATCGGCCGGCCAGCGCTCGGCGGCGAAGGACAGCACCTGGCCGGCGGTCAGCGGTCCGCCCGCGCCGGCGGGCAGCGAGGCCGGTCGCGCAGCGCCGGCCACCGACCCCGCGCGCTCGCCGACCAGCCCCGCGAGCGCGTCGACCGCGGTGGCCACCGGCCCCACGATGGCGATCTCGCAGCCGCTGGCGTGCGCCTGCGCCGGATCGGAGGTGATCACGGCCACCCGCGTTCCGGGCGCCACGATCGGCTCCTCTTCCTCGAGGATGTACACCAGGAACGCCCTGGTTCCGACCACGAGCACCGTGTCGTATGGCGCCAGCGTGTCGCGGATCCCGCGGCGGCGCCAATCGAGGTGTCCGGCGAACTGCGGGTGGGTCTCCGGAAAGCTCGCTCGAGCGGAGAACGGCTCGTGGAACACCGGACAGCCGAGTCGCTCGGCCAGCCGGACGGTCGCGTCCCAGCCCGCCTGGCTGTCGTTTCCCCCGCCGGTCACGATCGCGGTCGACCCGGCCTCGGCGAGCAGCGCGGCCAGCGGTGCGAGTTGCGCTGACGAGACCGTCTCCGGCCGCACCACCGACTCCGGGAAGCTCGGCGCGACCGGTCCGGCCGCCTGGCGCCAATCCCCCATCGGGACGACCACGAGCGCCGGGCCCTGGTGAGTCGACGCCTCCCAGTAGGCCCGGGCGATCGCCGCGGGGACATCCTGAGCGCGAGCCGGCAGCGAGGACCACACCGGGTACTCGCCGGCGACCCGCTCCAGCGCGCGGCCCGACAGGAACGGGGCGATCGACAGCTGCCGGCGGTCCTGCTGGCCGACGACGACGACCAGCGGCGCGTGCAGGTCACGGGCGTTGGCGATCGCATTGATCGCGTTGCCGAGACCCGGGGCGGTGTGCAGATTGACGAACTGCGGCGCGCCGGTGACCAGCGCGGCCCCCGTCGCCATCGACACCACCGATCCCTCGTGCAGGCCCATGACGAATTCGAGGTCGTCGGGCAGCCCCAGCAGGAACGGGATCTCGGTCGTTCCGGGGTTGCCGTAGATCCGGGTCATCCCCAGCGCTCGCATCACGTCGAAGGTGGCGTCGCGGACCGTCGCCGCGGTTTCTCCGGTGGTCATGCACGCACCCTAACCGCGCTGCGCCGGCGCTGCCGAGTCCGCGCCGGTGCGGCCGAAACGGTGCGCAAACGGTCAACGATCGTGGCTCTGGTGGGCTTGCACGCTCCTCCCGGCCGGCGCACGATTCCCGTGATGTCATCCCCGATCCGCGAGACCGCCTGATGGGCGTCACCGGCCTGGAGCACGTCCTCGTGCTCAGCGACGACATCGACGCCACCCGCGACTTCTACACCGACATCATCGGGCTGCGCGCCGGCCGCCGGCCGCCGCTGGAATTCCCCGGGCACTGGTTGTACGCCGGCGAGCGTCGGGCGGCCTGTCTGCACATCGCCGACCGTCTCGCGTACCGGACCCACGCCGCCGGTCTCGGCCTCGGGCCCGGCGACGCCTCCGGCGTCCGGCCCGAGCCGGCCGCGGCCGCCGTCGATCACATCGCGTTCGACGCCGACGACCACGAGGAGGTCGAGCGCCGGATCACCCGTGGGGGTCTGAGGTCGGTCCGCAACCAGGTTCCCGGCGGGCCGCGTCAGCTGTTCGTCAGCGATCCGAACGGAGTGCTCGTGGAGATCAACGTGAAGGACGCGTCGCGGTGACCGGCGGCGCGGGACGGGTGGCCGGCCGGGCCGTGCTGATCAGCGGCGGCGCCGGCTCGATCGGCCTCGCATCGGCCCGCGCGCTGATCGACGAGGGTGCCCAGGTGATGCTCGCCGACCTCGACGAGGCCGGGCTGGCGGCGGCCACCGATGCGCTTGGGCACGCGGAGGTGGCCTCGCTGCTCTGCGACGTGACCGTCGAGGATCAGGTCGCGGCCGCCGTCGCCGGCACCGTCGAGCGCTTCGGCAAGCTCGACGTGGCGTTTGTGAACGCGGGGGTCGCGGGCGCGCCCTCGCCGCTGGTCGACTTCCCCGTCGAACTGTTCGAGCGGGTGCTGAGGGTCAACGTGGTGGGCTCGATGCTCGTGTGCAAGCACGCGCTGCGCGCGATCACCGACGGCGGCAGCCTGATCATCAACTCGAGTGTCACCGGCCTGGTCGGGATCCCGAACATCGCCGCCTACGTGACCGCCAAGCACGCGCTGGTGGGCCTCATGCGGACCGCCGCCAAGGAGATGGCCGGCCGCGGCGTTCGCGTGAACTCGTTGCACCCGGGGCCGGTCGACAACGCCTTTCAGCACGAGATCGAGATGGCCGAGACCGGCGAGTCATCAGCGCAGGCGCAGAAGATCTTCGACTCGATGATCCCCCTGGGGCGTCACGCCGCGCCGGCCGAGATCGCCGCCGCGGTCGTCTATCTGGCCAGCGACGAGAGCGCGTTCATGACCGGTCACACGTTCGCGCTCGACGGCGGCCTGAGCGGGTAGGACGCTCCGACTCCGGATGCGCGTCTTCGACGACCACACCGCGGGGCTCGTCCGAGATCTCTGCGACCTCATCGTCCCCGGCAGTGCTCGGGT
>Ga0335074_10011900_pt1 | contig 12186 bp, 7 predicted proteins | sample Lox_Sample_23_FD_206715 | JGI IMG/M metagenome (GOLD analysis project Ga0335074, IMG submission 206715) | Soil microbial communities from Loxahatchee National Wildlife Refuge, Florida, United States - Lox_Sample_2.3 | ecosystem: Environmental > Terrestrial > Soil > Wetlands | place: USA: Florida...
GCTCGCCTTCACACCCGCGGCCCGCGCTCAGGATCATCTCGTTACCTCGCAGGCTCTTCAGCAGCAGGTGCAGTCCGCCTCCGCCGCACGCCGGCAGAACATCGACACCCTGACAAGATTTCTCTCCACCCCTGAGGCCGAAGGCGCCATGAAGGCGCATCACATCAACCCCGTGCAGGTGCGCACCGCCATCCCTTCGCTCTCCAATCAGGAACTGGCCAGCCTCGCCTCGCGCGCCTCGCATGCGCAGCAGCAATTCGCCGCCGGATTCCTCGGAATGGGGATGCTGCTGATCATCATCATCGCCATCGTCGTCGTGATCATCGTCGTCGCCGTACACTGACCACGGGATGCTTACACGCTGCGCGGCGTTCCTGCTGGCGGCCGGGTCGCTCGCGGCCCAAACCGCCGCAGGCGTCTGGATCGACGTTCCGTTTGTCCCTCAGCCCCGCGATGGTTGCGGCGCTGCCTCCATCTCCATGGTCATGGAGTACTGGGCTCAGCAGCAGCACCGCGACGCCACGCCCGCCAGCGACGTAGCCGTCATTCAGCATCAGCTCTACTCGCCGCGGCTGCACGGGATCACCCCCGCCGCGATGGAAGACTATCTTCGGCAGCACGGCTACCTGGCCTTCGCTCTCAACGGCCGCTGGACTGACCTCCAGCAGCAGCTGAACAAGGGGCGCCCGGTCATCGTCGCGCTGCGTCCGCGCGGCCAGTCCGAACTGCATTTCGTTGTCATCGCCGGCATCGATTCCGCCAATCAGCAGGTGATGATGAACGATCCTGCCGTGCGCAAACTGCTCGCCCAGGATCGCGCCGCATTTGAGAAGGACTGGAGCGCCACGCACGACTGGATGCTGCTCGCCGTGCCCGCGCCGGCGCACCATTGAATCGCACGAAAGAACGACAGCACGAATGCCCGACCATCGCCTGAGGAACGCCCGCGCCATCACGCTGCTCTGCCTGCTGCTCGCCGCGCCTGGCTGGGTCCCCACGGTTCGCGCGCAATGCACCGCTGCCTCCCCGATCCAGGCTCAGGTCGAGCAGGCTTACGCCCGGCATCAATGGGACGAAGTGGTGCGCCTGGTCGAGCGTGTTTCTCCGCGTTCTGCCGCGCTCGACTACGACTACGGAATGGCTCTGGCTCATCTGCAGCGCTGGTCCCAGGCTCGTGCGGCTCTGCTGGCCGGTGCACGCTGCCGTCCGCGCGAGGAGCGCTTCCCGGTGGAGCTGGCGGGCGTCGCCTTCGAGCAGAAGCACGATCCCGAGGCTGCCGCGTGGCTGCGCCGCGCCCTGAAGCTCAACCCGAAAGACAATTACGCGAACAACTTCGCCGGGACGGTCTATTACCTCATGGGCAATGTTCCGGCCGCTCTCCATTACTGGAACCGTGTCGGCAAGCCTTATGTCTCCGCACTCAGCTTCGACCCGCAGCTTCGCATCCGCCGCCTTCTGCTCGATCGTGCCTTCGCCTTTTCGCCCGCTGCCGTCCTTCGCGAGCCGCAATGGGAAACCACCGAAGCGCGTCTCGCCGGCCTGGGCATCTTTCCGGCCTCGAACATCGCCCTCAACGCTCGTCCCGACGGCGCCTTCGACGCGGACTTCCACGCCCTGGAGCTCGACGGGTTCGGCGCCACGCCGTTGCAGGCAGTTGTCTCCACCTTCAGCGGTCTGCCCTACGCCACTATCTACCCGAGCTACGACAACATCGGCCGCTCGGCGATGAACCTCGATTCGCTGCTGCGCTGGGACGAGCAAAAGCGCCGCGTCTGGATCGCGCTCTCCGCCCCGCTGCACAATCTGCCCGCCCGGCGCTGGCAGCTCTTCACCGATGTGCGCGATGAAAACTGGGCCATCCGCCGCTCATTCACAGGAATCGCGCCCGTGCTGGGCTCGCTCAACATGGAATGGCAACGCGCCGGAGCGTCTGTCACCTCGTTTTCCAGCGGCCGCTTCGGCTGGAACCTCTCGGGTGAATTTTCGCATCGCAGGTTTCGCAGCGTTGTCCAGGGCTCCGCGCTCGATGCGCAGCTGGTTCAGCCCGGTTACGGTCTGCAATTTGGTGGCGGAGTCCACGGCAAACCGCTCGACGTTCCCCAGCGCCGCTTCACACTCACCACCGCCGCCAATGCTCAGGTTGGCCGCCTCTGGTCCTCGCCGCCGCACCTCTTTGAGAAGATCCAGGTCTCAACTCTGGTGCACTGGTTCCCGCAGGCTCAGGGCGACAAATGGGAAGTCAGCCAGCAGCTGCGCCTCGGCGGCCTCTTTGGCAGCGCGCCGTTCGACCAGCTCTTTATGCTCGGCGTGGAGCGCGATAACGACCTTTGGCTGCGCGGCCACGTCGGCACCCGCGACGGCCGCAAGGGAAGCTCGCCGCTGGGCAATCGCTATCTGCTCGCCAACAGCGATCAGTACCGCCGCATCTACTCGAACGGGCTCCTCGCCATTCAGGCCGGCCCGCTCTTCGATATCGGACGCATGGGCGCGCCCGTCAGCGGCCTCACAACCGATCAGTGGCTTGTCGACACCGGCATCGAGGCGCGCCTGACCGTCCTCGGCACGCACGTGGTGCTCGCCTGGGGCCGCGATCTGCGCACCGGGAACAACTCGTTTTTCGGGACGGCGCAATGACCAGGCTCAGCGCCCGCTGTCTTCGCCCACTTTCAGCACGGCCAGAAACGCTTCCTGCGGAATATCGACCTTCCCGATCCGCTTCATCCGTTTCTTGCCCTCTTTTTGCTTTTCCAGCAGCTTGCGCTTGCGCGTGATGTCGCCGCCATAGCACTTCGCCAGCACGTTCTTGCGCAGTGCCGACACCGTCTCCCGGGCGATGATCTTGGCCCCGATCGCCGCCTGAATCGCCACTTCGAACTGCTGCCGCGGGATCAGCTCCCGCATCTTCGAAACCAGCGCCCGTCCGCGCTCGTAAGCGAAATCGCGATGCACGATGATCGAAAGCGCATCGACCGGCTCGCCGGAGACCAGAATGTCCATCTTCATCATCGGCGATTCCCAGGTGCCGGAAAGGTGATAGTCCAGCGACGCATAGCCGCGCGAAACCGACTTCAGCCGGTCGTAGAAATCCAGCACGATCTCGTTCAGCGGCAGCTCGTACGTCAGCATCACCCGCGTCGACGAAACATATTCGAAGTTCTTCTGCCGCCCGCGCTTCTCTTCCACCAGCTTCAGGATTCCGCCGACATACTCTTCGTTCGTCAGGATCGTTGCCGTGATCATCGGCTCTTCGACCTTTTCGACCTCGCTTGGGTCCGGCCACCGCGACGGATTATCGACCTCGATTAACTGCCCGTCCGTCAGCGTGATGCGATAGCGCACGCTGGGCGCGGTCGTGATCAGGTCCAGGTCGAACTCCCGCTCCAGCCGCTCCTGGATGATCTCCATGTGCAGCAACCCGAGAAATCCGCAGCGAAAGCCGAAGCCCAGCGCCACCGAGCTTTCCGGCTCGAAGAAGAACGACGAGTCGTTCAGCCGCAGTTTTTCCAGAGCATCCCTCAGCAGCGTGTGCTCATGCGAGTCGACGGTGTAAAGTCCCGCAAACACCATCGGCTTGATCTCTTCAAAGCCGGGCAGCGGCGAAGCCGCCGGCTTCGCGTCGTCGGTGATCGTGTCGCCCACACGCGTATCGGAGACGTTCTTGATGGTCGCAACGAAAAACCCGACTTCGCCTGCCGAAAGTTCTTCGATTTCCACGGGCTTTGGCGTCAGCACGCCCATCGATTCGATATCGAAGACGCGCCCGTTCGACATCAGGCGGATCTTCTGCCCCTTGCGCATGCGTCCGTTCACCACCCGCGCCAGCACAATTACGCCGCGGTACGGGTCGAACCATGAGTCGAAGATCAGCGCCTGCAGCGGCGCCTCCGCATCGCCCTTTGGCGTCGGCAGCCTGCTCACGATCGCTTCCAGAATCTCCGGCACGCCCTGCCCAGTCTTCGCGCTCACCGGGATTGCGTTGGTCGCGTCCAGTCCGACCGCCTGCTCGATCATCTCCTTGGTGCGCGGGATATCGGCACTGGGCAAATCGATCTTGTTGATGACCGGAATGATCTCCAGCCCGTGATTGATCGCCAGATACGCGTTCGCCAGCGTCTGCGCTTCCACCCCTTGCGACGCGTCCACCACCAGCAGCGCGCCCTCGCACGATGCCAGCGAGCGCGAAACTTCGTAGGAAAAATCGACGTGCCCGGGCGTATCGATCAGGTTGAGCTGATAAACCTCGCCGTCCTTCGCGGGATACATCATCCGCACGGAATGCGCTTTGATGGTGATGCCGCGCTCGCGTTCCAGGTCCATCGCGTCCAGCACCTGGGCGTGCATCTCGCGCTGGGTCAGCGCTCCCGTCAGCTCCAGCAGCCGGTCCGAGAGCGTGGACTTCCCGTGATCGATGTGCGCGATGATCGCGAAATTGCGAATGTGCCTGTTGTCCATGGGATGCCGCCCATCGCGCCGCAAAACACGCTCTGGGGACCCGGAAGGCCGCCGCGACTTGCGGGAGCAATGAAGTTCGCCGGAAGCCTCAGTTTAGCATCCGCATTTGTTTCCTCCGGGTCCTACAATGGGAATAGCCCGTCCTCGCTTGCATGGCAGTGAAAAGAGTCTTTCTCGCAGGCAGCCTTGCTGCGCTCTTCGCTCTCGCCGGCTGCCCCTCGCAGTCCGGCCCCAACGCTCGTCCGCCGGCCCAGGCCACGGCCCCTCCACTCCAGCCAAAGCCCGCTGCTCCGGCCGAGCCCGCGAAGCGCGCTCCAGCTCCGGCCCAGGCCGCTCAGCCGGCCCCGGACCAGGCAGCCGCTGCGGCGCAGCGCGATCGTACCCTGATCGCCTCCGTTGAAAATGCCTATCACGCCGGGCTGAACGATTATCAGCAGGGCCACTTCGCCTCGGCGCGCGCCAACTTCGACTACGCCGTCGACCTCATGCTCAGGTGCAACTGCGATCTGCACACCGACCAGGCCCTCTCCGACGAGTTCGATCGCATCGTCGACGCCGTGAACACCCTCGAGCTCGACGCGCTCCGCCAGGGCGGCGGGCTGCCGCCGCAGGCCGAGCCCTCCCCGGTTGACGTAGCGGGAAACATCACCACCCCCGCCAATCCCAACGTCGTCGCCAAGGCCGAATCGGAGCTGAAGACCACCCAGTCCGACCTGCCTCTGGTCCTGAATCAGTATGTTGCCAGTTACATCGACTTCTTTGAGAACAATCCCCGCGGTCACGCCACCATCGTCGCCTCGCTCGAGCGCATGGGCCGCTACAAAGCCATGATCGAGCGCGTCCTTAAGGAAAACGGCCTGCCTCAGGACCTCATCTACCAGGCCTTCGCCGAATCGGGCTTCCGTCCCCAGGCACTCAATCCCCGCTCCGGCGCCGGCGGCATGTGGCAGTTCATGCCCTATGGCACCTATGGACTGGAGCGCACCGCCTGGTTCGATCAGCGCTTCGATCCTGTCGAATCCACCGAGGCCTACGCCCGCGAAATCAAGAAGGATTACGACCAGCTCGGCGACTGGTACCTGGCCATGGCCGCCTACGACTGGGGCGCGGGCAACATTCAGCGCGCCGTGGAGCGCACCGGCTATGCCGACTTCTGGCAGCTCTACCAGCGCAACAATCTGCCCCAGGAAACCAAGAACTACGTGCCCGCCATTCTCGCCGTCACGCTGATGGCCAAAAATCCGGCGCAGTACGGCCTCTCCGACATCACTCTCGACCCGCCCCTCGTCACCGACACCGTCACCACCGACTACGCCGTCGATCTGCGCCTCGTCTCCGACATTGTCGGCGTCCCGGTGCAGGAGATATCCGCGCTGAATCCCAGCCTTCTGCGCATGAGCACCCCTCCCGACGATTCCTTCGATCTGCATCTGCCCGCCGGCACCGGCGCTTTGTTCCAGAGCGAGATCGCCGAGATACCCGTGGACAAGCGCCGCTACTGGCGCCTGCATACCGTCGAGCCCAGCGACACTCTGGACAGCGTCGCGCGCGCCTGGCACGTGGCCCCGACCGAGCTGGCCTTCGTCAATCAGCTCAGCCCTGGCGCAGATCTCTCCGGCGTCGACCGGCTCGTGATCCCGGTGGCTCCGTCCAACGAGTCCGGCGCGCTTCGCAATGCGCTCTATCGCATCCGTCGCGGCGACACCCTCGTCACCATTGCCGACCGTTTCGGCGTCACCATTGCCCAGCTCCGGCGCTGGAACCACCTCCGCGGCAACGAAGTGGAGCCGGGACGCCACCTCTACGTCGCTGAGCCTGCTCGCATCTCCGCTTCCTCCCGGCGCCGCTCTTCGCGTCACCGTGGCCGCACAGCCAGACCCAATACCAGGAAGACCAGCGCCGAATCTCACAAGCGGTCGAAAAAGAAGACCGGCTAACTCGCTGGCGGATTCGATTTCCCCCCGCGGCCGCCGTCTCATACACTCGTAAGAACTCTTTGCTGAAGGAAGGCCGATGTCTTCTCTTTACGTGGTCGTGCTCGGCGCGATCGTCATCAGTTTGCTGGCCGTCTCGCTCACGCGCCTCGGCAAGGTCAAAACCAGGGCGGATTATCTCGTTGCCGGCCGCACCCTCCCCGCCTTCGTTCTCATCTTCACCCTGCTTTCCTCGTGGATCGGCTCCGGCTCGCTCCTCGCTGGCGCGGAGAACGCCTACAACCACGGCTTTGCCGCGTTGTGGCTGGCCGCCGGCGGATGGTTCGGGCTGCTGCTCATCTACTTCATCGCTCCGCGCGCGCGAAAGTTCGCCCAGTTCACCATCCCCGATCTGCTCGAAGCTCGCTACAGCCAGACCGCCCGCGTCCTCGGCGTCATCGCCGTGCTCTTCGCCTACACCGGCATCACCAGCTATCAGCTCATCGGCGGCGGAGACATCCTGCACCTCGTCTTTCCCACCACCATCTCCCCGCTTCTCGGCAAGTACATCATGGCGGCCTTCGTCATCGCCTTCACCGCCATCGCCGGCATGTCCTCGGTCGCCTACATGGACGTGTTCATCGGCCTGCTCGCCACCATCACCATGGTCGTGGCCTTCCCCTTTCTCCTTCACACTGCAGGCGGCTGGAACGGCGTCACGCACGTGCTGCCGGCCACCCACTTCGAGGTCTTCGGCGACATCAGTTTTGTGGGTGCCATGGAGCTGATGATCCCGACCCTGCTGCTCATGCTCGGCAACCAGGCCATGTATCAGAAGTTCTTCTCGGCCAAATCCGAGCACGACGCGCGCGTCGCCGTCGTCGGCTGGATCATCGGTACCATCATTCTTGAGACCGTCATCGTGGCCATCGCTGTCGTGGGTTCGGCCCTCTTCCGCCACGGCGAGATCGCCCGTCACCCGCGAGAGATCATCGCCTACACCGCCATGCACGGCCTGCCGGCGCTGCTTGGCGCGCTGATGATGGGCGCGGTCTTCGCCAAGATCATGTCTACGGCGAACAATTTCCTCTTTTCGCCGGCCACCAACCTCATCAACGACGTCTACGTTCGCTATATTTCCCCCAACGCGTCGGACAAGCGCATCCTGCTCGTTTCGCGGCTCACCGTGGTCCTGCTCGGCGCCTGGTCGCTCTACCAGACCATGAGCATCAGTTCTGTTCTGCAGCAGACCCTCTACGCCTACACCGTCTACTCGGCCGCGCTCACCCCGGTCATCCTCGCGGCGTTCTACTCCAAGCGCGCCACCGCCGCCGGAGCGGTCACCGCCATCGGTCTGGGCACGGCGGTCACGGTGGCCTGGAACACAGCGTTCCCCGACGGCAACGTATCGTCCTGGATTCTGCGCACCGGCCTCTCGCCGCACCTTGCCGCGCAACTGGCGCCCCACGACCCCATCTTCCCCGCGCTCGCCGCCTCGGTTCTCGCACTCATCCTCGTTAGCGCCTTCACCGCCCCACCCCCGCAGGAGAAACTCCGCCCGTTTCACGGCTAGCGCCGCCGGACACTCCAGGCGCGACGGTTCCTTTCCCCAACTCAACCCAGCGCCGGACGCGAATCGATCCTCGATGAGCGCATCGGCGATTTAGCATTCATCTAAATGCGTCACTGACGAGAAGCCCGTCGGTCATTTGTAACGGAAGAGGGAAGGCTCATTTCACTTCTGAGCAAACCGAGAGAAGTGCGTAGTCCGACGGTGTTTTGGCGGGCCCGCCAACTTTGTGCTCGATTCCGGTTCACACTCTGAAAGGACAACTCTGGGATAGTGGCAGGAGAATCATTGACGGCTTCTGGCTTGATCCTGCGACCTGCAAGGAATATCCGCGAACGACCCTCAAGCCAGCCTGGGAATGACGAGCATGCAGAACCCGGGCACCTGCGCTTATCGTCACTCGTCTGTCTGGCCGTCCGAAACGGGAAGCGACCGGCAGCCGTTTCATGCCTGTATTCTGTACACTCCTGGCTCTTAGGGGGTGACATCATGTCTTCTCCGGTGACCATTCATCCGCCCGCGGCTACCTTGAATCCTTCTCTCAGGTTCACCTCGGTGGACCGGGCAGATGCATTTCCTGTTCTTACTCCAGAGCAGATTGCGCGGATTCGGGAGGCGGGCCGTGTGCGCAGGGTCGAGCCTGGCGAAGTTTTGTTCGAGCCTGGCCTGACCAACGCCCCCTTCTGGGTGCTGCTTTCGGGGAGCCTCGACATTGTGCAGCCCGACGGAACCGGCGGCGAGCGCGCCATCGTGACCTATCACGCGGGAGCATTTACCGGAGAGATGACAACAATTTCCAATCGGGCCGGGATGGCTCGGGGCCGGGTTTCTGAAGCTGGAGAGTTCATCGAACTCAACTCCCAGCAGCTGCACGCCTTGCTGGCACGCGATGCCGAACTCAACGAAATCCTGATGCGCGCTTTCATTCTCCGACGCATGCTGCTGCTCTCGAGCGGCTACGGAAATGTCATTCTGATGGGTTCGCGTCATTCGCCGGCGACTCTGCGCCTGCGCGAATTTCTCGCTCGCAACGCCCATCCGCATAGTTATATCGATCTCGACACGGACATGGGATCGCAGGCCATGCTGGATCGCTTTTCAGTGAAAGTGACAGAGATTCCGGTCGTGGTCTGCAACGGCAGGACCGTGCTGCGCAATCCCTCGCCGCATGAACTGGCGCGGTGCCTGGGCTTTGATTACTCGATTGAGCCGACCGAGATTCACGACGTGGTGATCGTAGGCGCAGGGCCGTCCGGTCTGGCAGCCGCCGTTTATGCGGCTTCGGAGGGCCTGGATGCGCTCGTGATTGAAACCAGGGCGCCGGGCGGCCAGGCGGGATCGAGCTCAAAGATCGAAAACTATCTCGGTTTCCCGATGGGTGTCTCGGGGCAGGAACTGACGAATCGGGCAACAGCGCAGGCACAGAAATTCGGCGCGAAGATGATGATCGCTTCGAGCGTGGCGCGGCTGAACTGCGACCAACGGCCATACCAGGTCCATCTGGACGACGGACGAACGATTCCGACGAAGACCATCATCATCGCGAGCGGAGCGCAGTACAACAAACCGCGCATCGAGAATCTCGCTAACTTCGAAAGCCTGGGTGTGTATTACGGGGCGACTTTCCTTGAAGCGCAACTGTGCGGCCACGAAGAAGTGGTGGTCATCGGCGGCGGCAATTCGGCGGGACAGGCCGCGGTGTTTCTGTCAGAGACGGCAAGCAAAGTGCACATGCTGGTGCGGACGAATCGCTTGTCGGAGACGATGTCGCGCTACCTGATTCAGCGTATCGAAGAGAACCCGAAAATCGACCTGCACTACACGACAGAGATTGTCGCGCTTCAGGGCGCCACACACCTGGAAAGCGTGACCTGGCGGAATCAATCCGGCGCAAGCGAGTCCCATCCCATCCGGCATGTTTTCATCATGGCCGGAGCCTCGCCGCACACCGAATGGCTGAGAGGGTGCCTGGCACTCGATGACAAGGGATTCATTCTTACCGGCCACGACCTTGGTCTCACGCCGAAGGAGTTTGGATGGACACTGGATCGCCGTCCGCAGATGCTTGAAACCAGTTTGCCCGGGGTTTTTGCGGTGGGCGATGTGCGCGCAAACAGCGTCAAACGCGTTGCATCGGCGGTAGGCGAGGGAGCGATTGCGGTGTCTCTCGTCCATCGAATCCTGGCGGAGTTGTGAAGACTTCACCGATGCGATGCTCTGTTCGGTCTCTCCGGCCGATGCCGAGACTACGGAACTCGTTCAACGGCTGGTGGGCGCCAGCTTCCATCAAGGACGGCTGGTTTCGGCCAATACAGGCGCATCGTCAGGTTGAAGGGTCCGGCACCGGATGGCAGCCAATTCGCGTGGCCGTCGGGTCCCGGATCCTGCGCCTGAATGTACAGATCGAGTGACCCGTCCGGATTGAACTTCAGTTTGTCTCGATCGCCGATAGCGTAACGGTTGATCGGGTTGGCGATGAAATAGCCGTCTTTGTCGTAGCCGGTAACAGACCAGAATGCGACCACCGGCGGCAGCTGAGACGCTGCAAAATGCATGCGATATCGCATGGAGCCATTGAGAGGCTGCCCACCGGCGTCGGTCGAGTCGCTGATGTACACCGCATCCTCTGGCGGATTGGCTCCGATTGCCACTCTTGCCGTGATGGCGCGCGCGTTGTAGTTCGTTCCATAGCGTCCAAGCTCACCCTGGAAGGAGTTCCACCCTGTCTTGTGAGCCGCGCCGGTAGAAACGAACACCTCAAGGTGATTCATTGCCGCCTGTACGCCCGCCTTGACCTCGACCAACTCCTCTGGCGATAGTTTCGACGCGTCAAAATCCTGCCCAGGCACAATTCCAATGCGTGTCAGATCGCGCACCATCGGCGCATCCTCTGCATGCGGCGGACTCTTCTTCATCGCATTCGCAAACGCTGCGAAGAACTCGATCGGCTCCATAGCCTTCACTCTCTCCGGTGGCGTCGGACCCGCAGGCGGCCGTCGAACTTCCGATACAGTGCCGGACTTCTCGTCCTGGCCCGGGTACTGGCTCAGCGGCACAAGCCGCATGCCACGCTGAAAGGCGTGAACGTTGTCGTAGTCGCTCGGGCCGTTAGTCTGTGTGCGGCCCAACAGCCAAACCTGGTTAGTGGGTGCATCCAGGCGCGTCACGTGGGGCGGAAGCTCTCCATGCCATCCCGGGCCGGTGATCGCGAACCATGCTTCAGAGGTACCAGTCGTGCGCTTGCCCGGATCGGCGAAGGTCTCGGTCCAGGCATCCATGAATTGCAGCAGATAGTAGCGGCCCGCGGAGTCGGGAACGTGCAGCAACATCGGTTCCCTGGAAACATCGATCCACGCATTCGTGTACAGCGTGTCCGCATTCGGACGGACAATCAGGCGAAAGCTCGCATCGGGAAACGCAGAAACATGCACCAGATGATTCGGCGGAATCGCCGCCATTGTTGCCTGTAATAGTACGAGGGGATAAGCGTAGATATAGGCACGTTCTGCGATCTGCTGAACCTGAGCGGGATCGGGGTTCTGTGCATGCATCGCGGAAACGGCAAGGAAGGCAACCGGGATCATTGCGACTTTGCAAGGGATCCCTTTCAAAGGCTTCCTCCTGATCGTCTCGGTTTGTTCACTGGATGGTACCAGAACAGCTACTGCAACCTACATTGAGAATCGCGTCGGGCTTGCTGGATCCTCGCGGAATTTTGACGGCTTTGCCTCGGCTGGCGGTGGCAGGCCTTACCACTCATTGAGGTCTTGAACGCGTGGACGGCACCCACGAAAGTTACCATCGCTGTTTGCCTCCGCCAGGCGTCAAAAAAAACACCCCGGGACCCTCGGCGGACGAAGTTCCCACGCGCATCCGTGCCGTGCAAACGTGCAGAATTCATCGGGATTCAAGCCATGCCGGGAGGCCATGACTGCAGCCCATGACCTTCGTACCCTCTCACCCTCCGATTTTGCTTGCCCCGATTTCCGCCGTGCGTGTACCCTGAAAAGTAGGGAAGCCCTGTTCTTCGGAGCAGGGCTTTTGCTTTCGGCCCATTTTTTCGCACGGCTCAGGCCTCGGCGATGGGCAGACGGATCTTTGAAAACCAGCCATCACCGTGCGAAACAGGTCGCGGCTCGCGGAATCCGCAGGAACGTTGACCGAGCGGGTACCTCCGAACCCCTTCAGGCCAACCCTCGTGGAATGAATGATCATCCCGCAGTACACCCCCGGGGGGAGGGGGGTGTGACC
>Ga0335074_10011901_pt1 | contig 12186 bp, 9 predicted proteins | sample Lox_Sample_23_FD_206715 | JGI IMG/M metagenome (GOLD analysis project Ga0335074, IMG submission 206715) | Soil microbial communities from Loxahatchee National Wildlife Refuge, Florida, United States - Lox_Sample_2.3 | ecosystem: Environmental > Terrestrial > Soil > Wetlands | place: USA: Florida...
ACCGGTCCTCATCCATGACTTCCATCGAACCCGAAACAATGATCAAGATCTATGGGACAGGCTCTAGCCCAGATCGGAGGCGAAGGCGGCCAGGTCGAGCAGGTGAAGCAGGGTGTCACACCACCGCTCGTTCGGCGGCCTGTCGTCGAAGTGCCCCAGGCACTCGTTCGCGGCGTCCAGGATCGCCCGCAGCACGGCGCCGTCCGTACCCCGGTCGGCCCGCGGATCCGGCGGGCTGACGGGATTCGTTCCGTCGTCGAGGATCTCCGCCGCCTTCTGCGCCATCGCCAGGCCGAGCGTCCCGGCCAGCAGCAACCGCTGCACCGTCAGGACGCCATTGTGGTCAACCATCCCGATCTCCTTGCACCCATGGCCGTCCCGCCTTCTGAGGCCATGATGCGCAGGAGCACTGACATTTCCCGCCGGGGTTATGGCTGCGGCGGGCGGCAGGCGGACCAGATGGCGTCGCGGCTGTGCAGCTTGACCCGTTCGCCGCGGCCCAGGGCCTTCGCCAGGTCGGCCTCGGCGGTCTCGATGCGAAGCCACTCGGCGTAAGAGACCGGCGCAACGCCGCGGCCGGCCAGCACGGTCGCCAGCGGCCAGTCCTCCCCGGCCGACGCCGTCTCGGCGGGCTGCTCCGGGTACTTGAGCAGGCCGGCCCTTGGCAGCGGGGCGTCGCCCTCGCCGGGGCCGCCTGCCAGGTCCTCAAGCAGGCACCGGACGGTCTCCGCGGCGTCGGACTTGTTGGTTCCGATGACGCCGGTCGGGCCGCGCTTGAGCCAGCCGGCCACGTACTCCCCCGGCAGCGGCAAGCCATCGGGGCCGAGGACACGGCCCAGCGCGTTCGGCACGACCGAGGCGCGCGGGTCGAACGGGACGCCGGGCAGCGGCACGCTCTGGTACCCCACCGACCGCAGCACCATCTGCACGTCGAGTGTCTCGACCGCCCCGGTGCCGATGAGAGCGCCGCCAGCGTCGATGCTGGTCCGCTCGAGGTCGATGCCCGTGACGTGCTCGGTGCCGAGGATCCGCACCGGGCGCAGCCAGAACCTGAGGACCAGCCGCCGTGCGTGCCCGGAGGCAGACGGCTCGGGCGGGCCGCCCTGCGCCCACCTGGAGATCGCCACCAGGTTGCCGCGCACCCGCCGGTCGTCCTCGACGAGCGCCGCGCCCTCGCCTGCCAGGTCGAACGCGCCCAGGTCTGCCTCGTCGGCGTGCACCACCACCTCGACGCCGGGCAGTTCGCCGAGTTCGCGCAGTTCCTTGGTGGTGAACTTGGCGAACGCGGGCCCGCGCCTGCCGATCACGTGCACCTCACGCACCTTGCTCGCGTGCAGGGCGTCGAGGACCGGCTGCGACACGTCGGTGGGATGCAGTTCCGCCGGGTCACGGGCCAGGATCCTGGCCACGTCGACGGCGACGTTGCCGACGCCGATCACGGCGACCGACTCGGCGTCCAGGGTGAAGGTGCCGGCATCCATGTCCGGATGGCCGCAGTACCAGTTCACGAAGTCGGTCGCCGCGTAGCTTCCCGGCAGGTCCTCGCCCTCGATGCCCAGCCTGCGGTCCCGCATCGCGCCGGTCGCGTAGATCACCGCGTCGTAGGCCGACACAAGCTCATCCCTGGTGACGTCCTCGCCGAGGTGCACCCCGCCGACGAAGCGGACGTCCGGACTCTCCAGCACCTTGCGCAGGTACTGCGCGATCGACTTGATCGACTTGTGGTCGGGCGCGACACCGTAGCGGACCAGGCCGTACGGCGTGGGCAGCCGGTCGATCACGTCGACCCGGACGGGTACCGGTACGGGCAGCGCGGCGGCCTGCTTCACCAGCGCCTCGGCGGCATAGAGCCCAGCAGGACCAGAGCCGACCACGGCTACATTCAGCATAAAAACTTAAACTACTCGACCATTCGCCGTTCCGCTGCAGGCGCGGGCGCGGGCGCGTCGCTGCCGCCGATGGAGTCGCTTGATGACCGGCGGGCTACCGCCTCGGTGATCCGCAGGGCGAGCTGCTGCGGTGTGAGGCCGGCCTCCTCGAGCACCTCCTCGCGCTGGCCGTGCGAGAGGAACTCCTGCGGCAGCCCGAACGCCTTCACCGGCACGTCCACGTCGTGGTCGCGCAGCAGCCTGGCCACCGCATCGCCGAAGCCGCCCACGCGCCCGTTGTCCTCCACCGTCACCACGAGCCTGTGCGCCCGCGCGGCGCCGACCAGGGCCTCGTCCACCGGCTTGGTCCACCGCGGGTCCACCACGGTGACGCCGATCCCGTGGCCGGCCAGCCGGTTCGCCACCTCCAGGCCGGTCAGGGCCATCGGGCCCGCGCCAACGAGCAGGACGTCGCTGCCCAGGCCCGCCGCGGGCTCCCGCAGCAGGTCCATGCCGCCGAGCTTGGCGGTGGCCTCGACTTCGCCGCCGACCTTGCCCTTGGGGAACCTGACCGCGGTCGGCCCGTCGGAGACTTCGACCGCCTCGCCCAGCAGCTCGGCCACCCGCTTGGCGTCCCGCGGCACCGCGATCTTCATGCCGGGGACGAGCTGCAGGATCGACCCGTCCCACATGCCATGGTGGCTGGCCCCGTCCGGCCCGGTCACCCCGGCCCGGTCCAGCACGAACGTCACCGGCAGGCGGTGCAGCGCGACGTCCATCAGCGTCTGGTCGAAGGCCCGGTTCAGGAACGTCGAGTAGATCGCGACAACCGGGTGCAGGCCGGCCATGGCCAGGCCGGCCGCGCTTGTCACCGCGTGCTGCTCGGCGATGCCCACGTCGTAGATACGGTCCGGGTACGCCGCGGCGAATTGCGCAAGGCCGGTCGGGTAGAGCATCGCCGCGGTGATCGCGACCACATCGGGCCGGCGCGCGCCGATGGCGACCATCTCGTCGCCGAACACCCGGCTCCACGACCCGGGCTGGGCGCCGGCGGCAGGCACCTGGTGCAGGCAGTCCACCTCGTTCTGCTCCGCCGCGGGGTAGCCGAACCCCTTCTTGGTGATCACGTGCACGAGCACGGGCCCGCCGAATTCGCGCGCGCGCCGCAGGGCGTGCTCCAGCATCCGCTCGTCGTGCCCGTCAATCGGGCCGACGTACTTCAGGCCGAGATCCTCGAACATCACCTGCGGCTGCAGGACGTCCTTGATGCCCTTCTTGATGCCGTGCAGCGTGCCGTACAGCGGCACGCCGACCAGCGGGGCTCGCGACACCGTGGTCTTGATGTAGTCCAGCACGTTCTCATACCGCTGCGAGACCCTGATCGCGGCCAGGTGCTCGGCGAGGCCGCCGATCGTTGGCTGGTAGGACCAGCCGTTGTCGTTGACGATCATCACCAGCCGGGAGTCCTTGGCGGCAGCGATGTTGTTCAGCGCCTCCCAGGCCATCCCGCCGGTGAGGGCACCGTCGCCGATGATGGCCACCACGGTCCGGTCCGGGTCGCCGCGCAGCTTGTACGCCTTGGCCATGCCGTCGGCGTACGACAGGCTGGTAGAGGCGTGCGAGTTCTCCACCAGGTCGTGCTCGGACTCCGCCCTGCTCGGGTAGCCGGTCAGGCCGCCGCGCTGGCGCAGCGTGCTGAACTGGGCGAACCGGCCGGTGAGCAGCTTGTGCACATACGACTGGTGGCCGGTGTCGAAGACGATCTTGTCCTTCGGCGAGTCGAAGACGCGGTGAACCGCGATCGTGAGCTCGACCACCCCGAGGTTCGGGCCCAGGTGGCCGCTGGTCTTGACCACCATCGGTCCCTGCGCCCATTCGATGAGGACATCGCGGATCTCCGCGGCCAGCCGGGTCAGCTGATCCTGGCTGAGTTCCTTCAGGTCCTCCGGGCCGTTGATGCGCTCGAGCAAGGTCACGTCGGCTGCTCCTCACGTCCTGTGCGGGCCTGATGGGAACACGAACGACCTGAGTCTACGGCCGCGGCCTGCAGATAGCTCGTGGCCATCGCCCGGTAACCGACACGCGTGTCGGGGTTTAGGTGGTCCTAGCTCCTCTGCGACTGGTGTGTACGGCCGGTCCCACTGGCTCCTGTTGCCCCGCCCGCGGTAGCACAAGGGGCCGGGCGGCCTGGACGCCTACGGCGGTCCCGACGACTGTGAGGGCCAGCAGCAACACGATCGGAATGTTCCAGTTGCCGGTGGCCGCGTGCAGAAGGCCAACCTCGAGCGGCCCGGCGCTGGCAACCAGGTAGCCGCCCGACTGCGCGAAGGCGGACAGCGAGGCGGCCACGCCCGGATCGGGAGCCCGGGCCATCGTGAAGAAGATGCCGAGGGCGAGGCAGGATCCCTGGGCGAGGCCGAGCAGGGACACCCAGATGGCGGCGAGGCTCACCGGCGCCCACAGGCATGCGGCCAGGCCGAGGCCCACCAGCACCATGCTCGGTATCACGATGGCGCGCTGATCGGGGCTGCGGTTGGCCAGCCCGGGCACGAAAAACGCGGCGGCCATGTTGCCCGCGGCCATCAGCGCGAGCAGGTTGCCCGCTTGCACCGCCGACGTCCCGTGGTCCTGGAAGATCGTCGGGAGCCAGGACAGCGCCGCGTAGTAGAGCAGGCTCTGCAGGCCCATGAACCACATGACCTGCCAGGAAAGCGCGTACCTGTGCACCTTGACGTGACCGGCCGGCTCGGTCGCCACGGCCCGGCCGAGGTCGGGCGCACGGTACCTGAGCTGGGGCAGCCACAGCAGCATGGCAAGCACGGCCGGTCCCGCCCAGACGCCGAGCGAGACCAGTATCGAGCCGCCCGAGGCGTGGTACAGCGGCACGCTCAGCAGCGAGGAGGCAATCGCGCCGACGGACAGGAAGGTGAGGTAGACGCCGACGAGGAGCCCGGCCCGTTCCGGCCAGCGCCGCTTGACCAGGCTGGACAGCAGGACGTTGAGAAGGCCGATCGCGCTGGCGGCCAGGATCGTGCCGGGGAACAGCAGGGCGCCCGGCCACAGTCCGCGCAGCAGCAGGCCGGCGGCGAGCACGCCAAGGGCGGCCGTCAAGGTCGGTTCCTCACCGAACCGCCTGCTCAGGCGGGCCGCGAACGCCGAGGCCACGCCGAAGCAGATCACCGGTGTGGCCGCGAGCAGCGACAGCGTGGCCGACGACAGGTGCAGCCGGGAGGCCAGGTCGGGAAACAGCGGCGGGGGGCTGGTGATCGCGGTGCGCAGGTTCAGCCCGGCCGCCGCCACGGCCACGACGAGCAGCGCGGCGTGGTACGACCGGCGTCGGCCGGCCGCCGGGTTGTCAGGCATCAATACCCAAAGCTATCTGAAAGCACAAACATTTCATTAGCCGAGCGAACGGTGGTGCGGCCGCCGGGTCACGGTATGAGGAGCAGCTTGCCCGTGGTGCGGCGGGCGGCGAGGTCTTCCTGGGCCCTTGCCGCATCGGCAAGCGGGTAGCTGCCGCCGATCCGCACGTCGAGTTCTCCGCTGGCCACCTGGCCGAAGATCTCGCCGGCCCGCCACCGGAGTTCGGCCGCGTCCGCGGTGTAGTGGGCGAGGGTGGGCCTGGTGAGGAACAGCGACCCTCCGGCGTTGAGCCGCTGCGGGTCGAACGGCGGTACCTGCCCGCTCGCCGCGCCGTACAGGACCATCATGCCGCGAGGGCGCAGCGCCGCCAGGCTGTCGTCGAAGGTGTCCTTGCCGACGCCGTCGTAGACGACGTGCGCGCCGCGGCCGCCGGTGACCTCATCGACGACCTCACGGAAGCCGCCGTAGCCGGTTACGTGGTCGGCGCCGGCGTTGCGCGCGAGTTCGTCCTTCTCGCCGCCCGAGGTGGTGGCGATCACGGTGCCGCCGCGCAGCTTCACCATCTGGGTGAGCAGCAGACCGACTCCCCCGGCGGCCGCGTGCACCACCGCGACGTCGCCAACCCGCACCGGGTAGGTGCTGGTCACGAGGTAGTGCGCGGTCAGCCCCTGCAGGATCACGGCCGCCGCGGCCTGCAGGCTGATCCCCTCAGGCACTGCGATGGCACGATCCGCTGGCAGCACGGTCTGCTCCGCGTAGCCGCCGGTGCCGCCGGCCCAGGCCACCCGGTCGCCGGCAGCAAGCCCGGTCACGCCGTCGGCCACCGCGATCACCGTTCCCGCGCCCTCCATGCCCGGGACGAACGGCGTCTCCTGGCGATAGCCACCCGCGCCCTCACGCTGGTAGATGTCGGCGAAGTTCACCCCGGCCGCTGCGACCTCGACCACGACCTGCCCGGGTCCCGGCCGCGGCGCCTCGCGCTCGGCCACGCGCAGCACCTCGGGTCCGCCCAGGCGATCGATCACGATCACGCGCATGCCCGGACTCCTCCTGCCTGTTGTCAGATGGCCTTCCGGGCTCAAGGGTAAATCGGCCGCGGCCTGCGCCGTTGAACCTAGCCGTTTTGCCTGGCCTACCGTCGAACCCGCGTCCAGGGCCGCCCGCCCTGGACGCAGCAACGACTCGGCAAACGACGCCCGCGCGGCCGCGACTTGAGCTACCCGCGGACCGCGTGAGCGTATTCGACTGCTCTTCCGATCAGGGCAGGTAGCTCTGGCGGCGTGTCAAGGTCGCCGACTTTGTCGAGGGGGACCCATGCGCACCCTGTTACTTCCTCAATCTGCGGGGCGGCCTGGCCGCTGCGCGGGGTCAGGACGTACACCATGTCGATGTGCTGGTGCGGCGCGTCCTTCGCGTCGGCCGGGATATCTTGCACGCAGATCGTGAATGGGGCGGGAAGCACGGCGACAGCGGGGTGACTGAACCGGGATTCGGCGATGATCTGGCAGGTGATGCCGGTTTCCTCGGCCACCTCGCGGATGACAGCCTGGGCCGGATCTTCATTAGCGTCGATGTGCCCGCCGGGATACAGCCACCAGCCGAGCTTGCGGTGTTCGATCAGCAGGATGTGATCGTCGTCGGACAGCACGATCCCGGAGGCGGTGAAGTGGCGGATCACTGGCCGTTCCCTTCGCTGGGAGCACGGACGGCTTCGGTGATGTAGCGTAGCGCCGCCGCGTCCAGGCCGGGATGAACTGGGATCTGGAAGGTAGCGGCGATCAGCGCGCCAGCATGCGAGCCGGTGATGCCAGACGGGTACGGATGCAATGCGAGGAAAGCGCAGAGGGAGCCACGCTAGCGCGGCATAACGCGCACACCGCGCCGCGCCTGCTACGAGAAACGGCCCCGGACGCGCTGTAGGGGCACCTCAAGACGCAGGAGTGCCCCTACAGGCTCGGCAGTGTGGATGGCCAGGTAACGAGCGCTTGACCTGGTCGGCGAACCTGCGTCATGCACCGGGAGAGAACCAGAGCACGGCGCCAGCGCGGTTCTTGGTGTCGCGCACCAGCACACGGTTATCGTGGCCGGCCACCTCGACGCAATTACCGCCCCGCCACCATCGCAGACCACGGCTAAGACGAACTTTGCCGGCCGACCCTAATCCAGGGGACCGGTTTCCGTCCGTCGCCGACTTCCCTGCCTGTCGTGTCCGTATGGGTCAGCGCCAGCCAGCCGAGCAGGCCGAGGGGGTAGATGAAGTACCCGAAGCGGACGGCGGGGCCCAGCAGGAATATCAGCGTCAGCCCGAGGGCCAGCCGCCGGGCGGCGGCCGGCACGTCGCCTGGCGGCCGGATCACCAGCGAGACGGCGATGGCCAGGCCGGCCGCCAGCAGCAGGCCGACCGACAGCACGTGTCCCGCGGCTCCCAGGTCGGTCAACAGGTGACCGGGCAGCAGGCTCTCGGCCGGGGTCTTGTAGCGGGTGAGGCCAAGCGGGAACAGGACGCTGTTCTGCACCAGGGCCGTGACGGCTGCGGGCCTGATCAGCACCGCGGGGGCCAGGGCAACGATCAGGACGGCGGTGGTGACCAGCGACACCGCGACGAACCTGGCCGCGGCCCGGGCGCCGTCGCGGCGGGCGAACATCGCGGCCATGACCGGTACCGCGAGCCAGGCGGTGGACTTCAGGTCGCAGGCCACGCCGAGGGCGGCGGCAGAGCCGAGCAGGCTGGCCGTCGTCGGCGGGCGGGCCGTTGTCGTCGGCGGGCGGGCCGCCAGGGCCATGGACAGGAGGATCAGCGCAAGCACGGGCGGGTCCGTGGTGATCACCGCCAGGTTGAGGCCTATCACCGGGGAGGCCACGGCGACCGCGGCGGCGAGCAGGGCGTCGCGGCGGCACGTGGTGCAGCCGCGGTGCGGCACCGCAGCCCAGAACGCCGCCGCGAGGATCACCACCGTGGCGACGGCAATCCACACCCCCGAATTCCCGGCCACGCCGCCGAGGCCGGCCGCGCTCGGCATGCCGAACAGGGCCATCACGGTCAGGTACGGGTTGTAGGACTGCCAGGAGGTGACCTGCCAGGAGTACAGGTACGGCGTGCCGTGGTGCAGCAGCAGCGACGCCGACCTGTCGATGACCCACATCCCGGTCTCGAGCGGGTAGGCCAAGGAGAGCCACAGCAGCGGCGCTACCACCGCCACGGCCACCGACACGAGCACCGCGACGGTCCGCGGCGGCCAGCGCCACAGCATGAACAGAGCCGCGGCATAGCCGCACGAGGCCCAGATCGCCCAGACCTGGTCTTCTCCCCGCGAGAAGACCGCGAACAGGACGGCATACGCCAAGAACACAGCGTACGCGCCGATCAGGTGGCGGCGGTCGAGCCAGGGGCGGGGCGACCCGGACGAGTCGAGCCTCTGCGCCGCGCGGCCGTCGGACGGCTGGCCTGCGTCGTGGGTGTCCTGCGCCAACTGGTCCCCCGTTGACCAGAACGAGAGCTGCTCTTCCTTCCCAGGAAGTCTAGGCGGTGAAGCCGACGGCGGTGGTCACCGCTACGATCACCCCGCAGGCATTCCCCTCCCGCCAGCCCGAACGGAGATCACCGTGGAAAACAACCCGGCCCCGTGGATCGCCGCCCTCCGGCACTCCCACGAGACGCTGCGCGCCGTGGTCGAGCCGCTCGATGAGGGCCAGCTCGAGCAGCCTTCTTACGACAGTGAGTGGTCGGTCGCCCAGGTGCTCTCGCATCTCGGCTCGCAGGCGGAGATCTTCGGCCTGTTCCTCGACGCCAGCCTGGACGGGAAGGAGCCGCCCGGACGCGAGGCATTCGGCCCGATCTGGGATACCTGGAACGCCAAGAGCCCGCGGGCCATGGCGTCGGACAGCCTGCGCGCCGACCAGGCTACGCTGGAGCGGTTCGAGTCCCTCGACACCGATCAGCTGGCCTCGCTGCGCCTGCAGCTGTTCGGGATGGAGCAGGACGCCGCCGGGCTTGCCCGGATGCGGCTCGGGGAGCACGCCGTGCACACCTGGGACGTCGCGGTCGCGATCGACCCGGCGGCGACCGTCGAGCCGGACGCCGTCGGCCTGCTCGTGGACACGCTCGGCCAGCTCGCGGCCAGGACCGGGAAGGCCGACGGGAAGCAGCGCCGCCTGCTGGTGACCACCACGGATCCGGACCGGCAGTTCGTCCTGCAGACCGGCGAGGCGGTTACGCTCACGCCCGCCGACGGCAAGGAAGGCCTGCCCGAGCTGAGGCTGCCCGCCGAGGCCCTGGTCCGCCTGGTCTACGGGCGCCTCGACCCTGCTCATACGCCCGCCGACGCCTCCGGCGCCGGCCTCGACGAGCTACGCCGGCTGTTCCCCGGCTTTTGAGCCGATCACCACGGTGGCGTCAAGGTCTTCGGATCTTGTCACCCGCGTCGTCAGGCCGCTGCCGGCGAAGGACGCTGCCGCCAAGGCGGCCTGGCGCTCGCTGGTCTCGATCAGCAGGTGGCCGCCGGGCGCCAGCCACTCGGGCGCGCCTGCCGCGACCTGCCTGAGGATGTCGAGGCCGTCCGGCCCGCCGTCGAGCGCCACCAGCGGCTCGTGCGAGCGTGCCTCCGGCGGGAGGAAGCCGATTTCGCCGGTCGGGACGTAGGGCACGTTGGCGACCAGCAGATTTACCCGTCGACTTAGCCTGGCGGGCAACGGGTCGTAGAGGTCGCCCTGGTAGACCGGGCCAGGAACGTTGCGCCTGGCGCAGTGCACGGCGGCCGGGTCGATGTCGACCGCGTACACCTCGGCCCCGCCAAGCGCGTGGGCCAGCGCCGCGCCAATCGCGCCCGCCCCGCAGCACAGGTCGAGGACGATGTCCCCCTGGCGGCCCAGTGAAGCCGCCTCGCGGACTAGGAACTCGGTGCGGCGGCGCGGGACGAATACGCCAGGGTCCACAGCGATCCGCAGGCCGCAGAACCCGGCCCAGCCGATTACCTGTTCAAGCGGCAGGCCTGCCACCCGCCGGCCGACCATGGCGGCTAGCTCCTCCGGCGTCCGCGCCGCATCGACGAGCAGCCCGGCCTCTTCCTCGGCGAAGACGCAGCCCGCGGTGCGCAGCCTGGTCACGATCTCGGGAGCCGGTGCGGGCACCGGCGGCTGCGCGGTCCCTATTCGGCACCGCGCAGCGAGCGGAGCACGTACTGCATGATGCCGCCGTGACGGTAGTAGTCCGCCTCACCCGGGGTGTCGATCCGCACGACGGCGCGGAATTCCTTGCCGTCGGCTGATACCACGACCTCGTTCGGTATGTTTCCTGAATTTATTTCCTCGATGCCCCGGATGTCGAAGGTCTCGCGGCCGGTCAGGCCCAGCGAGGCGGCGGACTCGCCGGGGCGGTACTGCAGCGGCAGCACGCCCATCCCGATCAGGTTGGATCGGTGGATGCGCTCGAAGGACTCGACGAGCACCGCGCGGACGCCGAGCAGCAGGGTGCCCTTGGCCGCCCAGTCGCGGGACGAGCCCGAGCCGTATTCCTTGCCGCCGAGGACGATCAGCGGGGTGCCCGCCTCGATGTACTCGCGGGACGCGTCGTAGATGGACATCTCCTCGCCGTCGGCGATTGTGACCCCGCCCTCGGTGCCGGGCGCGAGCTGGTTGCGCAGCCGGATGTTGGCGAACGTGCCGCGGATCATCACCTCGTGGTTGCCGCGGCGGGATCCGTAGGAGTTGAAGTCCTTACGGTCCACCCCGTGCTCGGTCAGGTATTTCCCGGCCGGGCTGTCCGTCTTGATGGCCCCGGCGGGCGAGATGTGGTCGGTGGTCACCGAGTCGCCGAGCATGGCGAGCACCCGGGCGCCGGCGATGTCGGTAACCGGCTCCGGTTCGGCAGGCATGTCGTCGAAGTAGGGCGGCCTGCGCACGTAGGTCGACGCATCATCCCAGGCGAACGTGTCACCCTCGGGGACGTCCAGGCCGCGCCAGTTGTCGTCGCCGGTGAAGACGTCGGCGTAGTCGCGGGTGAACATCTCCTCGGCCACCGCGTGCTGCACGACGTCAGCGACCTCCTCAGGGGACGGCCAGATGTCGGCGAGGTAGACCGGCTTGCCCTCGGCGTCGGAGCCGAGCGGCTCGCGGGCCAGGTCGATGTCCATCGTCCCGGCAAGCGCGTAGGCGACCACCAGCGGCGGCGAGGCCAGGTAGTTCAGCTTGACGTCGGGGTTGATCCGGCCCTCGAAGTTCCTGTTGCCTGACAGCACGGCGGCCACCGCCAGGTCGTTGTCGTTGACCGCCTCGCTGATCGCGGGCGGCAGCGGCCCGGAGTTGCCGATGCAGGTGGTGCAGCCGTAGCCGACCAGGTTGAAGCCGAGCTTGTCCAGGTAGGGCAGCAGGCCGGCCCGCTCGTAGTAGTCCATGACCACCTTGGAGCCCGGCGCCAGCGTCGTCTTCACCCAGGGCTTGCGGGCCAGGCCCTTGTCCACCGCGTTCCTGGCGAGCAGGGCGGCGCCCACCATGACCGAGGGGTTGGAGGTGTTCGTGCATGAGGTGATCGCCGCGATCACCACGCTGCCGTGGTCGACGCTGGTCGTCGTACCGTCCTCCAGCGTGACCTGGACGGGGTGGGAGGCGCGAGTGCCGTCGCTGGTCGCCACCGGGTCCGAGGCCGGGAACGTGCCGGCCAGGCCGTTGTCCAGGCTGGCCTCGGACACGTAATTCGGCAGCGCATCGCGGAAGGCGGTCTTGGCGTCGGCGAGCTGGATCCTGTCCTGCGGCCGCTTCGGGCCCGCGATAGACGGGACCACGGTGGACAGGTCGAGGCTGAGCTCCTCGGAGTATATCGGCTGGCTCTTGCCCGGGTCGTGCCAGAGTCCCTGCTCCTTGGCGTACGCCTCGACCAGGGCCAGCTGCTGGCGCGGGCGCCCGGTGAGCGCGAGGTAGTCAAGCGTGTTCTGGTCGATCGGGAAAATCGCGCAGGTCGAGC
>Ga0335074_10011902_pt1 | contig 12186 bp, 12 predicted proteins | sample Lox_Sample_23_FD_206715 | JGI IMG/M metagenome (GOLD analysis project Ga0335074, IMG submission 206715) | Soil microbial communities from Loxahatchee National Wildlife Refuge, Florida, United States - Lox_Sample_2.3 | ecosystem: Environmental > Terrestrial > Soil > Wetlands | place: USA...
CCCGCGACCCGCACCAATTTTTCGAGCAAGGAATCCTCACTCAGGGAAGAATTCGCCCCCATGCTCCGGCTCATGGGCATCGCAATATCAATCGGGATCGCCGACTCGCTCAACCCATCGACCATCGGGCCCGCGCTGTATCTGTCCGCTGGCAAGCACCCTCGCCGCCAGGTGGGCGAGTTCACGGTGGGCGTGTTCGCGGTCTACCTGATCGGCGGAGCGGCGATCGCGCTGGGACCCGGCCAGTTGCTGCTGGACGTGATTCCGCATCCGCATCGGCAGGCGCGCCACATCATCGAGGTCAGCGTCGGAGTCGTGATGCTGATCGCCTCGGCGCTGCTGTTCCGCTTTCGCACACGACTCTCGCAGCGGGAGCTCAAGATGCCGGCGACCGATGGACGCTCCAGCGCGATCCTCGGCGCGACGATCATGGCCGTCGAGCTGCCGACCGCGTTTCCGTACTTTGCAGTGATCGCCGCGATCGTCGGCTCGGGCATCGACCCGGTCCGCCAGTTGCTGCTGCTGGTCCTGTTCAACGTCTGCTTCGTCCTGCCGCTGCTCGGGATCCAGCTGACGTTGACGTTCGCACACGAACGCGCCGGGCAGATACTGACCACAGGGCGGATATGGCTCGAGGCTCACTGGCCCGTGCTGCTCTCGGTGCTGGCGCTGCTCGCCGGGATCTTCGTGGTGTTGCTCGGGATCACCGGGATCGCGGGGCCCCACAGCAGGCTCGCGCGGCTGCTCCGCCACGTCCCCGGGTTCAAGCACCCGTAGGCGTCAGCTCCGCGTCCGGCTCGCGCGCGAGCTCGTTCGCGAGCCGTGTGAGGAAGCCGGCAAGATCCGCATGCTGCTCTGGCGACCAGCCGTCGAGCAGCCGCGAAAGACTCGCGCGCCGCTCGGCGATCAGGCGCTCCACCATCCCCTCGCCCGCTTCTGTGGGCGACAGGCCCCCATCGTCGAGGTGCACGAGCAAACCTCGCTCGTCGAGCTCCGAGAGCGCGCGCTGCGCGGATTCGAGCGGAACGCTCCACTCCTCCGTCAGCGCCGCGAAGTCGGCATGCGGATCGAAGTGCAGGCGGACGAGCACCCAGCACTCGGCCGGGGTCAACTCGACGCCCGCCCGCTGCGCGAGCTGCTCGATCAGCCGTTTGCGGCCCTCGCGACCGACCAGCGAGGTCAGCGCCCGCGACAGCTCGGCCAGCGAGTCCGTGTGCTTGGGCACCGCGAACGTCTCCCCGATCCCGGTGCTGGCGGTGACCGTCTCGCGCAAAGCCAGCTGGGGGAGCACCCAGCTGAGCAGGAACGCGAACGCGGCTACGCCGGCGGCGACCTCGAACACGGTGCCGAGCGCGTTCGTGAACGAGTGGATGTAGACATCGCGAAAGGCGGGCGGGAGCTTCTTGACCTGAGACGGCGGCGCGTGAGCCAGCGACGACGCCTTGCCGACAGCGCCGACCTTCGTCAGCGCGGACTTCAGGTCCGAGGTCAGGCCGCTCGTGAAGATCGAGCCGAGAATCGCCGTCCCGACCGAACCACCGATCGAGCGGAACAGCGTCGCACCGGATGTCGCGACGCCGAGATCCTTGTACTCCACGGCGTTCTGAACCGCCAGCACGAGCACCTGCATCACCAGCCCGAGGCCGAGCCCGAGCACGAACATGAACAGCGATGAAGTCAGCTTGCCGGTGCTCGCCGTCATCGTCGAAAGCAGCACCAGCCCGACGATCATGATCGCGGTGCCGGCGATCGGGAACGGCTTGTAGCGACCGGTCCGGCTGATGATCTGGCCAGAGCCGATCGACGTGATCAAGAGGCCAGCCATCAGCGGCAGGATCTGGAGACCCGACCCGGTCGGCGTCGCGCCGTTGACGGTCTGGAGGAACAGGGGGAGGTATGTGACCGAGCCGAACAGCGCGAAGCCGACCACAAAGCCCATCCCGCTCGTCACCGAGAACACGCGATTCTTGAACAGGCGCGGCGGCAGCACCGGCTCGGCAGCGCGACGCTCGGCGATCACGAACGCCACGATCAATGCGATCGACGCGGTCCCCAGCGCGATGATGAACGCTGAGGTCCACTTGTACGACGCTCCGCCGAGCGTGCAGGTCAGCACGACGCCGCTCAGACCGGCAGCCAGCAGCCCGGCGCCGAGGTAGTCGATCGTGTGGTGGACCCGCTCGGTCTTCGAGGGCAGCGTCGCCGCCAACACAGCGAACGCGAGCACGCCGATCGGAAGGTTGACGTAGAAGATCCATCGCCACGAGAGACTGGTCGTGAAGAACCCGCCGAGCAATGGTCCGATCACACTCGCCAGGCCAAACACGGCACCGAAGATCCCCTGGTAGCGCCCGCGGTCGCGCGGCGGCACGACGTCGCCGACCGCCGCCTGGGCGCTCACGATCAGCCCGCCGCCGCCGAGCCCCTGAAGCGCTCGGAACGCGATCAGCATCGTCAGGCTCTGCGATACGCCGCACAGCGCCGACCCGATCAGGAACACGGCCATCCCCACCTGCAGCACGACCTTGCGGCCGTACAGATCCCCGAGCTTCCCGTATAGCGGCGTGACCGCTGTCTGCGCGAGCAGGTACGCCGTCACCACCCACGAGATGTGATCGAGCCCACCGAGGTCGCCCACGATCGTCGGCAGCGCGGTCGACACGATCGTCGAATCGAGCGCCGCCATCAGCATCACGAGCACAAGGCCCGAGAACACGACCAGCACAGCGCGGTCGCGACCCCCCGTGCCGTCCGACGGGGTGGTGGCTACCGCACTCACGCCGTCGATCATATGCCCGCCGGTCCGGCCGGCTTTACATGCAATCGGTCCCGATGCAGGTGGGAGGCGTACGGTCGACCGTCGCGCTCGCCGAGACGAGTGCCTTCTTCCCGGACGGCTTCGGGTGCGCCGGGCCCACGTACGCGTCGTAGGTGGTGTCACCCGCCGGCGCCCCAGTCGTGAACGTGCAAGTCGACCTGTCACACCTCTTGATCACCTTGCCGGCCACGGAGATGTTGATGGAGACGTGGGCGAGAATGTTGTTCGTCTGTGCGGTGATCGTCACGGGCGTGCCGATCGTGGCCGAGGCGGGTGTGGCGGTGAACTCGAGCGTCCAGGGAGGCTCCGTCGTGGCTACCGCCACCCACGCCGGCGCGCCGGCGCGCCGGATGATGGACTTCATGTGACCCGCGCCCGTGCTGGTGAGGACCGCCCGCTCGACCGGGCTTCCGGGGAGGAAGGTCAGGTAGATGTACTTTCCGCCGATCGCGAGACCGTACGCCCGGTGGGCGTGCTTGATGAATGTCTGATCGGTGCCCGTGCCACTCAGGTCAGCCCGCCCGATCGTGCCTGTGCCGGAATTCGCCCAGTAGATGTACTGGCCGGCGATAGCGATCCCGCGGGGGCGAGCCAGGCCGGTGATGAAGTTCCGGTCGACGTCCCTGCCGTCGAGGTTGGCCCGCCCTATCGTGCCGCTCACGGTGCTGGACCAGTAGACATACGACCCGCTCACCGCTACGGCGAACGGTCGACTCACTCGGATGAAGGTCCGGTCGGCATGGGTCCCGTCGATCTTCGCGCGCCCGATGCCGTTGCCGCTTCCGTTGGCCCAGTAGAGGTACTGGTCGGACACGGCCAACCCCTGCGGGAGCCCCGCGTCGGTGATGAACGTCTCCTCAGGGGTCCCGGCGCCGGTCAGACTTTCGCGCCCGATCGTGCCGCCCCCGGCGTTGGCCCAGTAGATGTATTGAGCACTCACCGCCACTCCCGCCACGTGAGGCGCACCGGTGATGTAGTTGGGGCTGAAGCCCCCGCCATCCAGCTCCGCCCGTCCCACCGCGCTCGCAACGCCGTTGCTCCAGTAGATGTAGGCGCTGGCGACCGGCGTCCAGCATGCAAAACCCAGAGCCACCGCCGCACAAGCGCACACACGCGCAACACCCAGACGTCCAGCAGTCACCTCAAACACCTGAGACCTCCCCGGTCGCTTGCGGCTCGGATCATACGCCGCGCACCTCGAACGGCGAGGGGCGCACCCGCATATGCTTCGAGCCGTGGCCACCGCCGCCGACCCCGGGACCGCCGAGTTCGATCCGCTGGTCCTGCAGCGGCTGCTCGACGGGTCCTACGTGGAGTTCCGGGACCAGACGCGTGAGGTGCTGAGCCGCCCGGAGTTCGCGCCACCAATCGCGCTGCCGACGAAGGAGTACCGCGCGAAGGTGCTCGAGTGGGCCAGGCAGTTGGCGGACGAAGGCCTGACCGCGCCCGGCTTCCCCGTGGAGTACGGCGGCAAGGGTGACCCGGGCGCGAACGTCGCCGCATTCGAGACGCTGGCCTTTGGCGATCTCTCTCTGCTCGTCAAGTTCGGCGTGCAGTTCGGTTTGTGGGGCGGCTCGGTGCATCAGCTCGGTACCAAGCGCCATCACGACGACTATCTGAAGAAGATCGCGACGCTCGAGCTGCCCGGTGCGTTCGCGATGACCGAGGCCGGGCATGGATCGGACGTCCAGCACCTCCAAACGACCGCGACCTACGACCGTGAGACGCACGAGTTCGTGATCTATACCCCGCACGACGATGCGCGCAAGGAGTACATCGGGAACGCCGCTCAGGACGGCCAGATGGCGACCGTGTTCGCCCAGCTGATCGTCGATGGCGAGGAGCACGGCGTGCACGCGCTGGTCGTCCCGCTCCGGGACGGTAAGGGACGGCTCCACCCCGGCGTTCGGATCGAGGACGACGGCGAGAAGATGGGGCTGAACGGAGTCGACAACGGCAAGATCTGGTTCGACAATGTCCGGGTCCCGCGCGACGCGCTGCTCAACCGCTATGCGGACGTCGATGACGACGGCCGTTATCAGAGCCCGATCGAGAACCCGAACAAGCGCTTCTTCACGATGCTCGGCACGCTCGTCCAGGGCCGCGTGTGCATCGGCGGCGCCTCGATCAGCGCCGCCAAGACCGCGCTGACGATCGCCGTCCGCTACGGACTCACAAGGCGTCAGTTCGGGCCGCCCGACGGCGAACAGGTCCCGATCCTCGATTACCGCACCCACCAGCGCCGGCTGATGCCGCTGCTGGCGCGCACGTTCGCGCTGCACTTCGCCCAGGACGAGCTACGCGAGAAGTTCGACCACGTGATGCGCCAGGAGAATGCACCCGACCGGGAGCGCCGCGAGCTCGAGTCGCTCGCCGCGGCGATGAAGGCGACCGCCAGCTGGCACGCGACCCACACGATCCAGACCTGTCGCGAGTGCTGCGGCGGCGCCGGCTACATGGCGATCAACCGGTTCGCGGCGCTGAAGGCCGACACCGACATCTTCACGACCTTCGAAGGCGACAACACGGTCCTGATCATGCTCGCGTCGCGGGCGCTGCTGACCGATTACGCGCACGACTTTGGGGGGCTGAACCCGGCGGAGATGGTGACCTTCGTCGCCGGCCAGGCGGTTGAAACCGTCGTCGAAAAACTATTCGCGCGCAAGATCGTGCAGGTGATCGCCGACGCCGTCCCGACGCCCAATTCGGAGCACGGCAATCTCGAAGATCGCGAGCAGCAGCTCGAGCTCTTCCGCTGGCGCCAGGGTCACATCACGGCCTCGGTTGCGAACCGGTTCAAACGCGGCCTCGACGAAGGCTATGACCCGTTCGAGGTGTTCCGCGCCGTTCAGGACCACGCGATCGTCGCCGCGCAGGCGTACATCGACACGGTTCTGCTTGAGGCGTTCGCCGGCGCGATCGACCGCTGCGAGGACGAAGGTGTCAAGGCGGTCTTGAACCTCGTCTGCGACCTGTTCGCACTCCAGAACGTCGAGGCCGACAAGGGCTTCTTCCAGGAACACGGCCGGCTCTCCTCGCCGCGAACGAAGACGGTGACCCGCGAGGTCAACCGCCTGTGCAACGAGGTCCGTCAGAATGCGGGCGCGCTCGTCGATTCGTTTGGGATTCCAGACGCGATCCTCGGTGCCCCCATCGGACTGAAGGAGCAATAGCACCCATGAGCCAGCCGCCCGACCTCGGCAACCCGATCGCCTACCTCGGACTCGAGAAGAACACCCCCGTGTACAGCGCCGATGGCGATGAGGTGGGAGTCGTCGCGCATGTGCTCGAGGACGACCACGAAGACGTGTTCGACGGCATCGTGATCGCCCATCACGATGACCATCACCACCGGCTCGGTCACGAGCACGGCCACTGCTTCGCCGACCGCGACCAGATCGCCGCGATCCACGAGCGCGGAGTGACGCTCAACGTGTCCACAGCCGAAGCCGCCGACTTGCCGAAGCCGAGCGCGAACCCGGCCGTCATGCACGACGACCCCACCGTCGGCGGTCAGGCTCAGGGCAAGCTCAAGCGCGCCTGGAACATGATCTCGGGGAACTACTAGAGCACGCCTCGCGACCCGCAGAGGTAGACCGCGAACTGCGAGTCGCCCGCCGCGGGCACGGGGGCACAGTGGCTGGCAACCCGGGCCTCGAGCATCTTCGCCTGGAACGCGAAGCCGATCAGAACGCCGGCCCAGATCAGGCTGCGCAGCCGTCCCGTGATGATCGATCTCACTGCCGCATCGGCCGCGAGCAGCACCAGCAGGATCATCAGTGTGTCGGGAACGTTTCCGCGGTTCAGCGCCACATTCGCCGGGCTCACGACGAACACGAGTGCGGCCGAGATCGCGGCGACCGTCCCGGCCAGCCGCCGCACGAGTCGGTGCAGCACGAGGACACTCGCAACGCCCTCGACGACCTGCGGCAGGACAAGAGCCCACGCGTGCACGCCGAACAGGACCGACAGCGCCTGCACCCAGAACGCACCTGGCAGTTTGTCGAGCGTGATCGTGCCGGCCGGGTCGAAGGCGCCGAACAGAAAATCGTGCCAGCTCATCGACATGCTGCGCACGGCCGCCGCGTAGTAGATCTCGAGATTGCCCGTCGCGTTCCAGGCGTAGGCGAAGCCGGCGAGCACCGCAAGCCCGAGCAGCAGCGGGCGGGGCCGCGCCGAGCGGCTCAGCTCAGTTGTGCGGCTGCGCACCGATCTCTGTGAACGCCGCAAGGCCAGCCCGGAGCGCCTGAAGTTGATCGGCGGTGATCAGCTCGGTAACCGCCGCCTCGACCTCGTCGATTGCGGCTCGGATGGCGGTCGCGGCGCGTCGTCCCCGTGGCGTCAGCCGCACGCCCATCCGCCGACGGTCCTCGGGGTCGATCCGCCGCTCGACATATCCCCGGAGCACGAGTGCGTCGATCAGCTGGCTCGCCCCCTGCTTGCTCAGCCCGAGCGACGCGACGACGTCGGCCTGCGGGCTGAAATCGGACTCGAACGCCGCCAGCCCGGAGAGCACGAACGCGCCGTTGCGGGGGATGTCGTCGCAGCCGGCGTCAGCCAAGGCGCGCCGCACGGCGTCGCGATAGGCGTCTCGTGCGCCGCGCATCAAATCCGGCAGCGGGACCTCGTCGTGCGAGGCCATCAGACCTTGGGTAGCGACAGCTTGATCTCGCCTAGCGCGGCGAGTCCTCGTCGCATAGCGGCGATCTCGTCCGCGGTCAGCCTGCGCTCGAGCTCCGCGTCGACGACGCGCCCGCCCTCGAAGATCGCCTCGGCCGCCGCTTGACCACGCTCGGTCAGCGCCAGCGACGCGCTGCCGTCGTCAGGGTCGATCGTGCGCGTGATGTAGCCGCGCAGGATCAGCTTGTCCAGCAGCTCGTCGTATTCGCGCTTGCCGATTCCGAGGCCGTCGATCATTTGCGGGATCTGCTTCTGACCGCCCGCGAGGTAGGCGAGTATGTAGCCGCCCGGGTTCGGGACATCGTCGATGCCCCTGGCCGCGTACACGGCGTCGATCGCACGTTTGTAGCTGCCGCGGGCGATCCGCATCAGCTCCGCGATCGAGAGATAGGTGTCGGCTATGGAAGGTGTTGACATGCCGTCAGCATATGCTCCCGGTCGCTGACTGTCAATTACGTGGACAGTCAGCTCCAGCGACAAGATCAGCTCGTTTCGAGGCCCACGATCAGCGTCGCCACCAGCAGCTCGAATGACTGATCGAGGTCGAGCGGGAGGCCGAATCCGCCCGCGGCCTCGATCGCGACGAAGCCGTGCAGCGCGGCGCGCACCACGCGGACGCGATGCAGGACCCCCTCACCCTGAAAACCCCAGCCCGCGATCACCGCGACGACCACCTCGACGGCGCGGGCCGCCGCGACCGCAAGCTCGTCGTCCCCCGGGGCCGGGGCCCACACGGTGGCGACGTATCGGCCGGGATGTTGGTGGGCGTACTCGCGATACGCCTGCGAAATCGCCCGCAGCGCGTCGGCACCGGAGCGCCCGACGGCAGCGTCGCGCAGCGCGTCGCCGAGCTCGACCACGCTCCGTAGCGAGAGCAACCGGAGCAGCCCGGCGCGCCCATCGACGTGGTTGTAGAGCGATGGGGCACGGACGCCGAGCGCCGACGCGACCCGTGCAAGGGTGACCTCATCGAGCCCCTCAGCGTCCGCGATCCGCGCCGCCTCGTCGACGACGCGAGCGGTGTCGAGACCCTGGCGCGGCATCAGACCCCGCGCGCAATCGCGGCGTCCATCTCCGGTCCGGGGTTGTCGACGATCTTGCCGTGCCCCGGAGCGAGCCGCGTCGGGTCGAGCGCGCGCAGCGCCTTTGCGCTCTCGAGCTCGGTCGGCTTGTGCCAGGTCGCCATCGCGGCCAGTGGAAAGAGCGGCCTCCCCTTGGCGGTCGTCGCGACGCCGCCGAGCGTCGTGTATGCGTCACCGCAGATCAGCGTCCGGTCACGAGTGTCGAGGAATGCGATGTGGCCCGGCGTGTGACCGGGCGAGGCGACCACCTCGAGCGAGCCGACGCGATCGCCGGCCGTGACGGTCCGAGTGGGCGCGGTCTTCGCGCCCGAGACGCTGCCGCGGATCTTGTCCTGCGGCTCGCCGGGGTCGAGCGTCACGTCCTTGACGAGCAGTCGCGCGTCGCGCGTGGAGATGATCACATCGACTCCGGGCAGCGCCTCAGCGAGCGCGTCGAGCGAACCGATGTGATCCCCGTGCGCGTGGGTCAGCGCGATCCGCTTGATCGGTGCGCCGAGGTCGTCGGCCGCTGCGAGGATCTTCCTCGCGGATCCTCCGAGCATCGTGTCGACGAGCGTCAACCCGTCGTCTTCGCGCACTAGGTAGCAGTTGACGAATCCGAACCTCGAAACCTGCGTGATGTCGGACATTCCAGAATCTCCTGATGGTCGCTGGCTCATAACTAAGTTGCATAGTAAATTACCTACGCCACCTAGTAATGTCAAGACCCCGGTTCGCCTGTGACGATCGAGGGAGAGCGCCTCGATCGGGTCGGCCTTATGTGGGACTCCCCCTACGCAGCATCGCGACCACGGCGTGCTCGCGGCTGGCTCTCTGCCTCACCGGCGTGTGTGGTCCCGCGGCGCCCGCCCGCACGCAGGCCCGATCGACACGGGGGTCACGCGCAACGGCCAGGCCTGGCCAGTCGCACAGAGGTTTGCGCCAGGCGCCGTCTCTAGATGTTCCGCGCGCAGTAGCCTTCCGCGCGCGGTTCGAACCAGTGAGAGGACCTTGATCCAGTCGTGAGCAGCGGAGGTTCGGCGACGCAGCCCGATGAGCTCTACACGCCCTGGACGCTGCGCGGGCTGATCGCAAGCCACAAACGAGCGACACTGTTTCTGGGGGCATCGCTCGTACTGATGGTCGTGTTGATCGCCGTCGCGACGCTAGCCGCCCAGGGAGGCTCGGTTGACGATTCGACAACCTGCACGCAGTGGGGCTCGGCCAATGTGAACCAGCAAAAGGCCTACGCGAAGCTGTACGTCAGGGAGCACGGATCGATTCCCCGTTGGGGATCTTCACCAGCGATGGTGATCAACGCGATCAACGCCGGATGCTTCCAGGCCTACGGCGACGACGTGTCCGACAACACCACGCTGCTTCAGGCGATCTCCGGCAGCTTCTGACCTGCTGTGAACGGTGCCCGCTGCCTCTAACGGCAGCGCGAGCGCGAACACGGAGCCGTGCGGCGTGCTCCTCACCGTGCAACTGCCCTGGTGGCCCTTGGCGATCGCATCCACGATCGCGAGTCCGAGCCCGACACCGCCCGCCGCGCGAGTCCGCCCCGCGTCGGCCCGTCCGAAGCGGTCAAAGATCCGCTCGAGCGCGTCCGCCGCGATCCCGCAGCCCTCGTCCTCGACCTCGACCACGATCCATCCCGTCCGGTCGCGGCGGGCGCGGAGCTCGATCATGTCGCGCTCCTCCGTGTACTTGACCGCGTTCTCGAGCAGCGCATCGACGGCGATCCGCAGCCGCTCGCGGTCGACCACCAGCCGCACCGGCTCGAGCGCGCCAAGCCGCCAGGCGCGGGGAGCCGTCGCCGACCAGCGGAGGAATACGTCCTCGAGGAACGCCTCGAGATCCACCTCCTCCACGCACAGGAAGTCAGGCTGGTCCGCAGCGGCCAGCACCAACAAGCGCTCGATGATCGCGTTGATGCGGGCCAGCTCATCGAGCGCCACGTCGATCTCCCCGTTGAGCGTCCCCCGCGTGCGAGCGAGCTCCAGGTGACCGGTCGCGATCGTGACCGGCGTTCGCAGTTCGTGAGAGGCGTCATGGATGAACCGCTCCTGGCGCTCGAGCAGCGACCGCCGCTCTTCGGTGCGCTGCTCGGCGATCCGCAGCGCGTCGACCCGCCGGCGGGCCTGCCACACCATCGCCAGGAACATCGCCCCGGTCAGGGGGACCGTCAACAGGCTGTCCCATGTGTGACTACCCTCGAACGCCTGCACGACCTCGGGCGTGCCGGTCGCGACGATCACGCAACCAAGCACGACGAGCGTTGCGCCGAGCGGCCAGAGACGCAGCCAGTACACGATCGTAAGACTGATCCACACGAAAAAGAACGGGACCATTCGCACGTCCGGGACGAAGAAGACCGCGAGACAGTTGGCGATCGCGAAAGCTGCCCACAGCAGCTCGAGGCGGTAGCGGCGCAGCAGCGCGCTCCATTGACGGGCGTGTGGCACCTCAGGCTGCCGCGCGATAGCCGGCATTGCGCACCGTCTCGATCGGGGCGTCCGGGCCCAGCCGCCGGCGCAGCCTGCGCACGCAGACGTCGACTACGTTCGAGCGCGGGTCAAAGCCGTAGCCCCACACCTCGGCGAGCAGCCGTTCCCGGCTGACCACTTCGCCCGTGTGCTTCATCAGGAATCGCAGCAGGTGGAACTCGCGGTCCGATAGCTCTACCGCTGTCGAACCGAAGCGCGCCTGCCGGCTCGTGAGGTCGAGCTCGAGATCGCCGACGCGCATCGTCGCGCCATCGTCGGTCACGAGCGCGCGGCGGAGGTGCACGCGTACGCGTGCGAGCAGCTCGTCGAGCGAGAATGGCTTGGCTATGTAGTCGACCGCGCCCAGTTCGAACCCCCGCAGCTTCGTCGGGAGATCGCCGCGGGCCGAAAGGATCAGAACCGGAAGCTCCGAGCGCACCGCGTGCAGCTCGCGGAGCACATCGAGACCGTCGCGGTCCGGGAGCAGCAGGTCGAGTATCACGAGGACGTAGCTGCCGCTGAGCGCGCGCACGAGCCCGCTCTCGCCGTCCTCCACGACATCGGCCGGGAACCCTTCGGCCTCCAACGCGCGCGCGAGGAAGGTTCGGATCCTCGGCTCATCTTCGACGATCAATATTCGCATTTCCCTCGAACTCCCCCGGGATCCGGCGCGGGACCCTACACCTTTGGAATATGACCCGTAAATGACGGCCAGATGACAATGCCGTCATTTCGATTGGGGCCACGCCGCCGCCGATATATAACCCGCGCCGAGGGAACGGGCCCATGACCACCGGCGAACAGCACTCGATTCCCCCCATGCAGAACGCTCGATGAGCACTACCGCGAAGCGCGGAGTGGTGGCAGCGGTCTTGGCGGTGCTCGCGTGCGTCGCGATCGGGCTCTACATCGGGCTCTACCTGGTCAACGTGCCCGGCTCAGCGGCCGCGGTGCAGACCGCCTCCGGTACGAACCTCTACCTCGCGACGGTGCCGGCCGCTGAGACGAGCGACCCGCATCCACTCTGGGTCTCCTACTACGCAGTCGATGCCGACTCCCAGCACTGGCGGCATGTGACCACGTATGTGTTGCCGGCGAACACGCTGGTGCACGTGACGATCTACCAGTTCGACGGCGA
>Ga0335074_10011904_pt1 | contig 12185 bp, 14 predicted proteins | sample Lox_Sample_23_FD_206715 | JGI IMG/M metagenome (GOLD analysis project Ga0335074, IMG submission 206715) | Soil microbial communities from Loxahatchee National Wildlife Refuge, Florida, United States - Lox_Sample_2.3 | ecosystem: Environmental > Terrestrial > Soil > Wetlands | place: USA...
TACTTCGTGGCCAATGAAAACTGCAATTGCAGCGAGTGCCCGTACATGAAGCTCAACACGCTGGAGAAACTGCGCGATTGCCTGCTCGGGCTGGAACCGCGCGTGGAACTCTCCGGCGAGATCATGCGGCGCGCGCTGGTCCCTTTGGAGCGCATGCTGGCTGTGAAATAAATGGCCGCAGCGCCACTGATCGATTCCTTCGGCCGGGTGCACGATAACCTGCGCCTGAGCGTCACCGACCGCTGCAACATCCGCTGCTTCTACTGCATGCCGGAGCACGACGTGCATTTCGTCAACCGCAGCCAGATTCTGGACTTCGAGGAGATCGAGCGGTTCACACGCATCGCCGTTTCCCTTGGGGTGACGAAACTGCGGGTGACCGGCGGCGAGCCGCTCCTGCGCCGCGACCTGCCGGTGCTGATCGGCCGCCTGGCGGCCATCCCCGGGGTTCGCGACCTGGCCCTGACCACCAACGGTGTGCTGCTGCCGGAGCTGGCGCGGCCGCTGTACGAGGCCGGGTTGCGGCGAATCAATGTCCACCTCGACACGCTCGACCGGGAGCGTTTCCGCGAAATCACCCGCCGTGACGATCTGGAGCGTGTCCTGGAGGGTCTGGCGCTCTGCCGCAGCCTGGGCTTTCGCGCGATCAAGCTCAACGCGGTGGCGATGAAGGACCTGGTGGAACCGGATATCGTGCCGCTGGCCCGCTTCGCCCGCGAGAACGGCTTCGAGGTGCGCTACATCGAGTTCATGCCGCTGGACGCGCAGAACCTGTGGGACCGCCGCAAGGTGCTGTTGGCCGGCGACATCATCGAGACCCTGTCGCGCGAGATTGCGCCGCTGATTCCGGTGCCCGACCCGGACCCGCGCGCCCCGGCCACCGAGTATGCCTACGCCGATGGCGGCGGCCGCGTGGGGTTCATCGCTTCGGTGAGCCGGCCGTTTTGCGGCAACTGCAATCGCCTGCGGCTCACCGCCGACGGCAAATTGCGCTACTGCCTGTTCGCCATCGAGGAAGACGACGTGAAATGCCTGATGCGCTCGGGCGCCCCGGACGAGGCCATCGCGGCGCTGATCCGCCGCAACGTGGCCGGCAAATGGGAGGGCCACGAGATCAATTCCGCCAAATTCGTAGCCCCGCCGCGCCCGATGTATTCCATCGGCGGCTGAGGTTTGGAAGCCGGCCAAATCTGTCTGAACCGGCGTCCTGTCCGGTCCCCTGACGCTTAGGCAAAGATTCCACCACGCCAAAATGTGACGGCTGGCGAGTTACTCGGGAACGTCATGGGCGCCAACATCGGCCAGCCGCCCACAGGCCGATCCGATGAACGCAAAGCCTGCGGTCGCGTCGCCAACCTTAGCCAGGTACGCATCATACCCTTTGGCCCAGACCGATGCCGTGTCGTAGGAGAAGAGTCCGTCGGCGGCAATCCCGCCGGTTTTCACACAAGGCGTTGGGCGGCCGGATGCCTCGCAACTCACGCCTGCCGGCGAGTATCGGCTGACGCGCCGCGGCATTCACTCCACGTGCAGGCTGGCCGGGCCGGCATTGCCAAAGAACGGCGTAGCCGCCAGCGGGTGAGCCGGGTCGAGCACGTTTTCAAAGCTCTGCTGGTGATATACGTACACGGGTTGCGCCGCACCGGTTGCGATCGACTCCGCACAGACGATCCGGAACTGGCGCCCTTCCGACTGGAACTCCAGAATGCTGCCGTTGACCTGGCCGGCTTGCACGAACCGCGGATTGCCTTGCGGCTCCAGCGCGATCAGGTAGCGGCCCTCGCCCGGCAGGTGCAGCCAGACCGCCGGTCCGGAACCGGTATTCCCGCCGGCAGTGTGCACCGCTTGGCCATCGATGAAGAGTTGCGGCGATACCAGCCGCAGGGCCCCCTGCGGCAATCCAGGCGCATGCTTGGGGGGCCACTCGGGGAATCCGCCCCACTGCAGGACAATCCGGTCGTAAACGCGCGAACTGGCGTCCTGGTACAGGGTGACTTCCACGGGTTGGCCCATCTGCACGATTTGCGGCGTGGGCAGGCTGTGCGGCGCGACAAAAGTGTCCTCGAATTTGTAAGGACCCTGGCCGTGGAGCGTGTCAGGAATCAGCGGCGCAAAAGTGATCCGGTATTGCCCGCCGCCAGCCGGTTCCAGGGCGTATTGGTAGCCGTAAATGGTGCGCGGCGAGAACATCGAGAGCCGCGACGCGCGCACTTGCAGCCCCGCGCTGCCGTGCAGGGTGCCGGTGCCGCCAAAGGAGTAACGGCCGCCGGTCCACCACCAGTGAATCTGCGCCTGGGGCGGTGAGACCAGCCGTATGGTTCGCATGTACAAACCGGGGCCGCCGGAGGCGTAGAAGCGCGACAGCTCGGGGTTGCCGAAAAGTTGGTCCGCGCCGGCTACGCACACGGCCGCACACAGCGCCGCGGCCGCGCACGCCGCCAGCCATCGCACCGGCACCCCAAACAGGCGTCGCGGCGCGGCCGGAAACGAGTCCACCAGCCCCCGCCGCAGGGAGGGCGGCGGAGCGGGCGCCTGCCACAGGTCCAATAGTTGATCGAGTTCGGTGTCGTTCATGGTTGTCTCTCCGGATGGGGGGCATAAGCCGCCAAGGCTTCCTTGAGGCTGGCGCGGGCCCGCTGCAAACGCGATTTCACAGCGCCCACTTCAATCCCCAGGATGGCTGCGATTTCGGCCAGCGGCAGTTGTTCGTAATGCGCCAGCAATAGCACCTCGCGCTGGCCTTCGGGCAAATCCATCACGGCGCGCGCCACGGCACTTTCCAACTCTGCGCGGAAGCATTGGCTTTCAGGTGTGACCGGCGCGTTGCCCGCCGCGCCCGCTTCGCTGCGCCGCATGCGCTTCAGCGCCTGGTGGTAGACCGCGCCGAAGAGATAGGTCCGCAGAGGCGTCCGCGAGGGGTCGAAGCGGCAATCCGGCCGTAACAGGGCCAGGAAACACTCCTGCACGATATCCTCTGCATCGGCCACCGAGCCGGTCAGCCGCCAGGCGAACCGGTATAGCGGCCGATGGTGCTCGTCGAAATAGCCCAGGATGGCCGCGGTGTCCGGTCGCATATGTCTGCACTGTATTACCGCCAGGCGCTGAAAGGAATCGGCCGGCGGGGGGCGCGCCGCGGGTTATCCTCAATAAAAGATGCCTCTTGCCATTCAAGCCGATGACGTGCGCGCGGCGGCGGAACGGATCCGGCCGCTGGCCCGCCGCACCCCGGTCTTCACTTCCGCCGGGTTCGACGCCGAATCCGGCGTGCGCGCCTTGTTCAAATGCGAGAACCTGCAGCGCGGCGGCGCATTCAAAATCCGCGGCGCCTCCAACCTGATCCTTTCGCTTTCCCAGGAAGCGCTTTCCCGCGGGGTGGTCGCCTATTCGTCGGGAAACCACGCGCAGGCCACCGCCATCGCCGCCCGGCATGTCGGCGCGCACGCCACCATCGTGATGCCCGAGGACGCGCCGCGCTCCAAAATGGAGGCCACCCGCGCCCGCGGCGCCCAGATCGTCACCTACAATCGCTTCCAGGAAAGCCGCGAGGCCATCGCTGCCGGGATTCTGGCGGAAACCGGCGCAACCCTCGTTCCACCCTTTGACCACCCCATGATCATCGCCGGCCAAGGCACCGCGGCGCTCGAACTGCTCCAGGAAACCGGGCCGCTGGACGCCCTAATCGCGCCGGTGGGCGGCGGCGGGCTGCTTTCCGGCTCCGCCACCATCGCCCGCGACCTGCAACCCGACATCCGCCTGTTTGGCGCCGAACCCGAGGGCGCCAACGACACCCTGCTCTCTCTCCAGGCCGGTACCCGCGTCACGGTGCCCCACCCCAACACCATCGCCGACGGTCTGCGCTCGCCCAAACCTGGAGAACTGACCTTTCCCATCCTCCAGCGCCTGGTCGAGCAGATTCTTCCGGTGAGCGACGCTGAAATCCGTGAAACCGTCAAGTTCCTCCTCCTACGTCTAAAGATCTTGGTGGAACCGAGCGGTGCAGCCTCGGTCGCCGCGGTCCTGTTTCGCAAATTGCCCCCCGGGGTCCGTTCCGTGGGGGTCATCATCTCGGGTGGCAATGTCGATTTCGAAGACCTGGCGCAGTATTGAGTGGATCGCTTTTCTGTTGGCCCTGACCTTGGCGGGATGCCGCCACAGACACCGCATAGTTCCGCCGATCGCGGTGGCCCCGGGGTACACCGAAACCGGCATTGCCAGTTGGTACGGCTATCCGTATCACGGCCGCCCGGCCGCCGATGGCGAAATCTACGACATGGAGAAAATGACCGCGGCCCACCGCACCCTCCCCTTCAACACCTGGGTACGTGTTGAGAATCTCAACAACGCCAGGACGGTAGAACTCCGCATCATCGACCGCGGCCCCTTCGTGTCCCACCGCATTATCGATGTTTCCCACGCCGCCGCCGAAGCCCTCGACATGATCGGCCCCGGCACCGCCCGCGTCCGCATGGTGGTAATTCGCGCTCCGGAGCCGGTCACGGCCGGGACGTTTGCGGTGCAGGTAGGCGCCTATACGGATCCCCAGAATGCCGAGGCCGTGCGCGCCCGGATGGCGGCGCGCTACGGCACGGCGCGGTTGGTGCTGCGTGCCGGAAATCCCAACGTCTGGCGTGTGCTCGTAGGGGCGGAAACCACCGAAGAGGGCGCCGACGGGCTGGCGGCGCGCATCCGCGACGAAATCGGTGAGAAAAATGCCTTTGTCGTCCGACTAGACTCTTAATCGCATCGGTCCCGGCCGAATGTCCGCTCTATGAATGCCGCCAGAAATGGCCACGCCCACCGGATGGTGGGAGAGTCTCCCGCCATCGAACATATCCGCAGATTGGTCGGCAAGGCAGCGCGCAGCAAACTGCCGGTCCTGCTGCTGGGCGAGACCGGCACTGGGAAAGAGGTGGTGGCCCGCGCCATTCACGAAGCCAACCCGGCCGGACAATTCGTGCCCATCGACTGCGGCTCCCTGGTGGGCACCCTGATGGAAAGCGAGCTGTTCGGCCACGCCAAGGGAGCCTTTAGCGGGGCGGTGGAAAGCAAGAAGGGGCTGGTGGAGCTGGCCGATGGCGGAATCGCCTTCTTCGACGAGATTGGCGACCTGCCGCTGGATATGCAGGTCAAGCTGCTGCGCCTGCTGCAGGAGCGGGAATTCCGCCCGGTGGGCGCGCTGCAGTGGCGCAAAGTGGACCTGCGCATTATTGCCGCCACCCATCGCAACCTGAAAGCCGAGGTGGCTGCCGGCCGTTTCCGGCAGGACCTCTACTATCGGCTGAACGTGTTCACCATCCACCTGCCGCCTCTGCGCGAGCGCAAGCAGGATATTCCTTTGCTGATCGAGCATTTTCTGGAGGGCCGTTTTCATCCCAGCCCCGAACTCGCCGCTACGCTGTTGTCTTACGACTGGCCAGGCAATGTTCGCGAGCTCCAGCACTGCCTGGAGCGGCTGGCGGCCCTGCGCTCGGAAGGCGCCCTACGACTCTCCGATCTGCCTTCGGCATTGGTGCAGCACGAGGCGGCGGCCAGTCTCGACGCCCTGTCACAGGTGGTTCACGAAAATGTGGAGGACCTGCCCTTCGCCCATGTCTCGCCCAAATCACCGGTGATCTCCCTTCCCGAAAGCGAGCGCCAGACCATTTCGGCCGCCCTGGCCGCCGCCAGTGGCGCCCGCACCCGCGCCGCTAAGATGCTGGGAATCGGCCGCACCACGCTCTACCGGAAGATGAAAGAATACGGAATGGATTGACCATCGCGCTGGACGCCACCTATAGCCTGGGGGATTCGCTGTCCGGTGTGGGCCTTTACTCCCGCGAGATCCTGCTGGGCCTGGCGGCTGCCCACCCGGAGACGCGCTTCCACTTCTACTACCGGCCGCACCGCTTCCTGCGGGCATGCCGCGACCCGCTGCCGCCCAATGTGCGCCGGCGCCTGCTGGCCGGGCCACTGGGGCCTCGGCGGGCGGCCCTGTTCCACGGCCTGAACCAGCGGCTGCCGGAAATCAATGCGCGCCGTTCCATCGCCACCTTTCACGACCTCTTCGTGCTTACCGGGGAATACTCCACCCCCGAGTTTCGGGAGCGTTTTGCGGCCCAGGCGCGCGACGCCGCGGCCCGTGCTTCGGCTATCATCGCGGTGTCGGAATTTACCAGGCAGCAGGTCATCTCGCTCTTGAATGTGCCGGCCGAAAAGGTATCGGTGGTGCACCATGGCACGCGGCGGTTGCCGGCTGTGCCGCATGATGAAACGGCCTGGGCCCCCGGCCTCTCCGCTGAAGCGGTGGGGCAGAAAATCGTGCTGAACGTGGGGGCCATTCAGAAACGGAAGAACATCGCCAGGCTGGTGGAAGCTTTTGAGACGGTGGACAACTCCTGGCGTCTGGTCCTGGTGGGTTCCTCGGGATATGGGGCGGAGGAGATTTTGGGGCGCATCGAGCGCAGCCCTGCCCGGGAGCGGATTACCGTAACCGGTTATGTCTCGCCGGAAGCCTTGGCCGGCTGGTATGCCCGGGCGGCTTTGTTTGCCTTTCCTTCGCTGGATGAGGGGTTCGGGATGCCGGTTCTGGAGGCTATGGCGAGCGGAATTCCAGTATTAACGTCCAATCGCTCGGCGCTGCCGGAGGTGGCAGGGGATGCCGCCCTTCTGGTGGACCCGGAAGACACACAAGCTATCACCGAGGCTCTTCGGGCGATGACCGAACAGCCGGAATTACGGAAAGATCTGGCTCGACGGGGAGTATTACGTGGCGGCCGTTTCACCTGGGACAAGGCCGTGCGCGAGACGTGGAATCTCTACCAACAGGTGCTGCGTTAGTCGCTTTGGCCGCTAGCGGTTCTCGTCGTCCACAGCGATTTTGAGAGCCCGCAGGAAACGATGGTCCTGGGATGTAAACTTGATTTTCCCGGCCGCTTCGAATCCCCGTTTCGGTTCTTCCGTTACCTCAGGCTGCTCGTCTGCTTCCTCCCCTTCGGCATCGCCGGTGTTTTCATCCCGTCGGTTAAACCCGATGGTCGCCTCCAGCACGAGGAACACATCGTAACCGGCCTTTTTGATTTCCCCGATCGCTTCCGCAATCCGGTCGGACTCGGAAAGGGAATCGTTGATCGCGTTTCCCAATTCCTGCATAAGGTGCTTCAATGGCTCGTCCACAGGTACTCCCCTAAAAATGTGGATGCGCTCCGCAGCGCCGGAGTTCCACCCACGGGCCAACACTCCACCCGTTCCGATTGTAGTGGAGCCAGCGGCCCTTCACAAGCACAACCATATGTACTATCGGCACGTTGACCTCCAGACTACAGGGCAAAAGTTAAGCTCCCGATGGTTTTGTTACCATAATCAAGTGTGGCAGCGTAATGCCGTCCGTTCCGGCCGGCAGTTCATTAAGCACGTAGTACCCGCCGTAGTCAAGCCTACCCGAATCCTATGGAACGAGCTTATCGGGTTTGTTTTCACGGTTTTTACCATTTTCTTCGGCGCCAAAACGGTGCGCCTGCTGATTGACTATTCGAAACATCCTCCGGCCGATACGGCCATGCCGGTGGTCAATCTTTCCATCGCGATCATCCCCACGCTGGTGGCGGGCTGGTTTGCGATTAGCTCGTTTCTGCGCGCCCGCAGAATCTCCCGGTCCTGAACGGCGAGGGAGCGGAGGATCTGCGGAGCGCGGCGGCATGGCGGCCGCCACGCAGCGGCCTTTCAGGCTACCTGGTGCGTATACACCGGGTCGAAAACCACCTCGGTGCGCTGTCTGCGCTGGCGCGTGCGCACCCGCAAACCCAGCCGGTGCATAATCCGCCCCACGTGATCGGGGTCATAGCGCACCCCGAAACGCTGCTGGATGGCGTGGGCGAACCGCGTGGTTGTCCAGCGGTCGCTGTCGAAGCCCGCGGCGCGCGGCCCGGCCTGGTAGACCCGGGTCGCCTCCGCCAGTTGTTCCGCCGTAAGCCGGCTGGGGCGTCCCGGGGCGCGGCGCTTACGGAGCGCCTCGATTCCCTTTCCGCTCAGCGCACGGTACCACCGTGAGGCGGTCGTGCGGCTAACCCCGAACTTCCGGGCAATTTGGGACTGCGAGAGTCCCTTTTGCAGGTCCTGAGCGGCCATCAGGCGCCTGCTCTCCATTTCATCGCGAGTGAGAACACTTTCTGCGCTAGTATCCATCTCTCCCCTCTCGCGCGGTTGATTGAGTTCCAGAGCGATATCAGAATAGCAGAAAACATTCGCGATGCAAATTGTTTTTTTACACGGAAGATTAAAAACGTTTCAGAAAGCGGCCGGGATGCGCCCCACGCCTGCGACCCGGACAGTATTTTTGTCCGGCGTGGTGGACGAAGCCGCGCCGCGCAGACACACAAAGCCACGAAGGCGCCGGCGCGTCCCGCCCGCGACGGCTCCGGCTTCGCCGCCGGGTTTCCTGCTTCGGCTGATCTGGCGCCGGAAGTGAGTTCGCACTCCCGGCTGCGGCACTCCACCGGCAAGGTCTAACAGGGGACCTGCGCGCCGGCCGGTTTTTGTCGGTCGAATTCCCCGATCGCGAGCGTGGGTGCCGCGGCGAGCGACGTGGCCGCCGTCGTCCAGTCTATCGCAATGGATCAGAATGTTTACTGAGGTCAAACCGAAATAAACAGCGGCGGCACAGACGCAACCCGGCGTCGCGGAGGTTCTCCCGAAGGTCAGCCAAGTCTACAGGGCAGCCCTGGATCCAGCTCCAGCTCCGTATTCACGGCCATCAAGCTCGACGCACCGTTTCCGGACGACCTCTTTAAATGCGAGCCGCCGCCCGGCGCGCGGAAGACAGAGAACCAACGCTGGCCGTTGGTCGCCCTGAACGTTCACCGCTGCAAGCCTTGCGGGGAACAAGGAAGCTCATCTGCAGCAGGCATTGGGACGGGGCCGGTTTGGCTGGCGCGGTCCGTCGGTTCGCTGCGGCGGCGGGGTGGTTGAAGCCCCGCCGCCAGCAGCCCAAGACATCTTTACGGATAGAGGCCGCGCAACCGGGCGGCTTCCGCCACGCGGCTCACGCCCAGCATGTTCGCCGCAAGCCGCATATTCGACCGCCGCTCCAGGTGGATCTTGAGCACGTCGCCGAAGGCCCGCGTCATGACCTTCTCCAACTGCCGGTTGACGTCCTGCTCGTCCCAAAACAGGTGATTCTCGTCCTGCACCCATTCGAAGTACGACACCGTCACGCCGCCCGCGTTGCACAGGATATCGGGAATCAGGAAGACGCCCTTTTCGTCCAGAATGCGGTCCGCTTCGGGAGTCACCGGTCCGTTGGCGGCTTCCGCCACGATACGCGTGCGCACCGCGTGGGCATTCTCCGCCGTGATGGTGCTTTCGAGCGCAGCCGGAACCAGAACCTCGCATTCCAGGGCCAGCAGTTCCTCAGCCGTAATCTTTTCGGCGCCGGGGAAACCGGCCACGCTCCCGGTGCGCTCCTTGAAGGCCATCACCGCCGGGATATCCAGCCCCTTGGGGTTGCAGATGGAACCGCGTGTGTCGCTCACGGCGATCACCCGGGCGCCCGTCTGGTGGAACAGGTTGGCGGCAATCGATCCGGCGTTGCCAAAGCCCTGCACCACCACCCGCGCCTCTTTCAACGGAATCTTCAGATGCTGCGCGCTCGATAGCGTGGTGTAAAACACCCCGCGGCCGGTTGCTTCGTTGCGGCCCAGCGAACCGCCCAGGCTGACCGGTTTCCCGGTCACCACGCCGTGCACCGGATACCCTTTATTCATGCTGTAGGTATCCATGATCCAGGCCATGATTTGCGGGGTGGTGTAGACGTCGGGCGCCGGAATATCCTTCTCCGGCCCGATCAGCGGCAGAATCGCGCTGGCATACCGCCGGCTCATGCGCTCCAGCTCGCCCATCGACATGGCTTTGGGGTTGCAGGTCACGCCGCCCTTGCCGCCGCCGAAAGGAATATTCACCACGGCGCATTTCCACGTCATCCAGGTGGCCAGCGCCTTCACCTCATCCGCCGTCACATTGGGGTGGTAGCGGATGCCCCCTTTGGCCGGGCCGCGCGTGGTGTTGTGCTGCACGCGATACCCTTCGAAACGGACAATCTTGCCGCTGTCCAGGCGGACCGGAACGCTCACGGCGAGCACGCGTTCCGGATATTTGATCATGGCTCGCAAACCGTCTTCCAGACCTAGCGCGTCTGCCGCCAGATCGAAATTCTCCAGTGCGACCTCATAGGCATTCTTCTGTTTGATTGCGGTAGCTAACATGGCCCACCATTCCTCCGGACTTCGGACTCGGAAGTCCCGAATTGGCTTTACACCGGCATCATAGCCCCGCGCATCCACCACGTCAAGGGGGTGTTGTGTGTTCAGGCTCCAGGCGGCAGCCGGCCGGCCCGGGGTGCGGGGATCTCTGTCACATCGGCGGCGATGGCGTGCCGACGGGTCGGGGCACGGGTCAGGCCTGCCAGGGGTTGGCTGGGTAGCAGACGCGGTCGCCCGGGGAGATGGAACTCGCGGTTTAGTGTATTCTCTCGAAGGTGGGGAAGCGCGATCGGGTACGGGTAGAGGCGGCGGTGGGCGGATTGCTCGGATTCGCCGCGATGGCATGGCTGATGGCCACCGGGCAGGCCATCCGGTTCGATCTGCCGGTGCGGGCGGCGATCCATGCCCGCGCCTTCCCCGCCCTCACCGTAGCCATGCGGCTGATCACCACGCTCGGCACGGGCTACTTCCTGGTGCCGCTGGCGGTGGTCCTCATTTGGCGGTGGGTGCGGCGCGGCGAGCGCCGTTCGGCTTACCTGCTGGCGGCCGGAAGCCTGAGCGCCCAAGCCGCCTCCGACATCCTCAAGACCCTCTTTCACCGCCTGCGGCCGGAGGTCTTCTTCGGCCTGGCGCCTGCCGAAACCTACAGTTTCCCGAGCGGCCATGCGTTCGTGCCGGAGGTCTATTTCTGGCTGCTGGCCAGTCTCCTGGCGGCGGGTCCGCAGGGGCGGGCCGCCGTGATCCTGCTGGCCGTCCTGCTGGGATTCTCGCGCGTCTATCTGGGCTACCACTACCCCAGCGATGTGCTGGCCGGCTGGGCGCTGGCAGTGTTTTGGGCGGCGGTTTGGACGGCCATTGCCGACCGTCTGGCGCCGCCCCGTCCGTAACTTGCCGCGCAGGCTTCAGCGGCCCGGCGCCCCCGGACCGCGCCGCCCGCCGGGACCGCCGATGCCCACCGGAGCCGGGGTCGCCTCCGGATCGACGGCCAGCGTCACGGTGGCCACGAAGCCATCCGCGTTGCTGCGGGGACTCAGCCGGGCCAGCCGCACCATCGACGCGGCTCCGTGTTGCCGGTTGAAGACGCCGTCCTCGGATTGCGGCGTGCGCTCGATCTCAATCCGCCGGGCGTACGGCTGCAATTTCGCCACTTCGTCCGTAACCTCCTCCGGGAAAAAGAGTTGGCCCGTGTGGGAGACGTGGCCGCCGGCGTAGGTTCCATCCGCGGCCCGGCCGCCCACGCGCACCTTGAGGTGGATATGGATAGCACGGCCCACATACCAGCCGGGGTAAATTGTGGTGAACTCCGCCATGCCTTGCGGGTCGGTCAACTGAACGCCGCGCAGAAAGCGGGAGGCGTCCGTCGACCGCGCCGGGGGTGGTCCCATCCGGCCCCAATCGTCGGCGCCAGGAGGCGGCGGAGGCGGCATACCGGGGCCAAAGCCATCCCCGGCGCCATCCGGCGGCGGTCCGGGCGGCGGACCCATCCCTCGCCGTCCGCGCCCGCCGCGCCCGTTCGGACCGTTGGCTGTGAAGCCGGAGTAGACCCCCAGGGCGTCGCACTGCCACAAATCCAGAGCCGCGCCCGGCAGCGGGTTGCATTGCCGGGCATCCACTAGCGCGATGCGCAGCCGCAGGGGCAGCCCGGGTTTGCCCTCGGTCACGTTCTGCCGCAGAAGGCGGTCCCCCAGGTAGTAAGGCCCGGTCTCCTGCTCCGCCATCAGAGTGCAACCGGGCGTAGCCGGCATCGCCTTCAGACGCGCCATTGCGGCCATTCCGGTTAAGAAAAACGCCCGCCGGCTGGGATGCCAGCGGACTGAGTGGTTAGCTGCCATAACCATAGGATAGGCAGCCGCCTGGCTTGCTGGCGGTTAAGAATTGTCAAGCTTTCCTATGCCGGCCAGCCGGGTTCCGGCCGCAGCCAACCTGCCGACGGCCACCCCTACGGGGTCTTCT
>Ga0335074_10011906_pt1 | contig 12184 bp, 10 predicted proteins | sample Lox_Sample_23_FD_206715 | JGI IMG/M metagenome (GOLD analysis project Ga0335074, IMG submission 206715) | Soil microbial communities from Loxahatchee National Wildlife Refuge, Florida, United States - Lox_Sample_2.3 | ecosystem: Environmental > Terrestrial > Soil > Wetlands | place: USA...
CACGCTTGTCCTCGTCCCGCCCGGCGACGCCATCGTCATCACGCGGTTTGGCAAGCCCGTTCGGGTTCTGACCCAACCCGGTCTTGCCCTGAAGCTGCCGGCCCCGATCGAAAGCACGATCGATGTCAACCTGCGGTTGCGCACGACACCGAGCGGCCTGCACGATGTCGGAACGCGCGATGGACTGCGCATCATCGTGCAGGCTTATATCGCCTGGCAGGTGCGCGACGATGCACAGGATATCCGCCAATTTCTGCGGGCGGTGCGCAACCAGCCGGACATCGCGGCGACGCAGCTGCGGAGCTTTGTCGGCTCAAACCTGGAGATCACTGCGAGCAGCTTTGATCTCGCCAATCTCGTCAATACCGACCGCTCAAAGATCGAACTCGACCGTTTCGAGAGCAACCTGCGACAGCGCATCGACCGGCAGGCGTTGCACGTCTACGGCATCACCGTGACCCAGGTCGGTCTCGAGCGGCTGACGTTGCCCGAAGAAACTCTCAACGCCACGATAAACCGCATGCGGGCCGAGCGCATGACGGTCGCTACCGAGGAAACCGCGGAAGGTCATCGCGCGGCCGCGAAAATAGAATCCGATGCGGCCCGCGATTCACAGGTGATAATTGCAAAGGCCCATGCTGATGCTGCGGCAATCGAGGCTAAATCGAGAGTCAAAGCAGCCGATATCTATCGGAAGGCGTACGACGCCGATCCGCAACTCTATATGATGCTGCGGTCGTTCGATACGCTGCACGCCGTCGTCAACAAAAATACGCGGCTGATTTTACGCACCGACTCGGCGCCGTTCCAGGTGCTGGTCAACGGACCGAATGGCGCGCCGTGCACGGTCAGCCAGTCGGAAGCGAAGCGCTGATGCCCGGCGGCGACGAGATAATGCGCGATGCGCCTTCGAGTGGTGCCTGGCGCCAGTCGATCGAACTCACCTTTCGTTTTCTTTTCGTCGCCGTGTGCGCCGTCGGGATCGGCTGGTGCGTGTCGAATTTCCACCAGGTGCCGCCCGACGATCAAGCGCTTGTGCTGCGTTTTGGAACCGTCGTGCGCCAGGAGGGCGCGGGGCTGCTGCTGGCCTGGCCGGCGCCGATTGAACAAGTGGTGATACTGCCCTCTGGGGCGACGCAGCTTCAGCTTCGCATCACCCCCTTTGTTCCTGAGGCTGACAGCCGCGCCATAGGATTGCCGGCCGGTACTTATTACGTCAGCGACAACCCGAGGGAGAACACCGGCTTTCTGCTGACCGGTGATGCAAACGTCGTTCACCTGGAGGCGACGGTATTTTACGACATCACGGATCCCGTTGCGTACATGATCGAAAAAGCCCAGGTCGCACGGGCGCTCGAACGGCTTTTTATCGCCAGCGCCGTATCCGTCTGTGCCAGCCGCGATCTCGACAGTATCCTCGTCGCGCAACCGGAGATCGCCGATCGGCCGAGCGAGACGACGATGCGGGAGCAATTCAGGGCGGATCTGATGAACGCCGTGAACCAACGGCTCAGTGCGCTGTCGGTGCACGGTACCGGGCTCGGCATTCGGGTAACCCGGGTCGACGTCACGCCGGCCATTCCCACCGTGGCGAAGATTGCATTCGATGCCGTTCTGACGGCGACGCAGGGCGCCGAAACCAACATCGCCGAGGCGCACAATGTCGCTCAGGTCCGCTCGCAGCAGGCAAACCAGGATAAGGATCGCATTCTGGCCGAAGCGACCGCATACGGCGAAGCGATCGTCACCAAGGCGGAGGCCCGAACCGCCCCGATTGATGCACTCGCCCGGCAGGCGCAAGGTCCATCACGGCCGATGCTCCTCCAGCGCCTCTATTACGACATGACCGGGCGCATTCTAAGGCAGGCAGGCCAGGTGGAAGCGGTTGATCCGAAAGGCGGCGCGCATACGATTTTGCCGGGAGCCGCGCCATGACCGACATTGCCGCCGCCATTGCCGAGGACGCCGGCGAAAGCTTGTTGAGCAGCGCCGAGCGATGGCGGCTCGGGACCCGGTTGTCGTTGTCGCTCGTTGCCGGTGGATTGCTCATTCTTTCGGTTGGCATCCAGGTCTTATACCCTGCGCAGCGCGACGTCTCGGAACTGGTGGCGGGGATCGCGGCCCTGATGGTGGCGGTGCCGGCGATCGGCGCCGCGTGGCAGAGCCTGCGATTTCCCGACCTGCACGGCATTACGGACCAGCTCGTTGCCCTCGCCCTCCTCGGCGCATGGGCGAGCGGTGATCTGATTACGGCCACGCTGCTGCCGTTGGTGATGATGATCGGTCACGTCCTCGAAGAGCGTTCGCTTTTAGGATCCCAGGAGGCGATTCGCGCACTCAGCAGGTTGACGCAGACAAATGCGCGTCGGATCCGCGGGAACGGCGAAATCGAGGAAGTCGCCGCACAGGATCTGCGTCCGGGCGACCATATCGAGATTCGTCCGGGCGACCGCGTGCCGGCAGACGGCGTCATCGAAACGGGGGTGTCCAGCATCGATACGGCGTCGATGACCGGCGAGTCGGTTCCGGTTGATGTCCGGCCCGGAGAGCAGGTCTTTAACGGATCGATCAATCTCGATGGGCATCTGACGGTCAGGCTCACCCGCGTCGGTCATGAAACGACGCTCGGTAAAGTGATCGCGCTGATGCAGGAGGCCGAGAACGCAAAGCCTCCGGTCACGCGCCTGCTTGAGCGCTACGCGCTGCGCTACATCCTCTTTGTGCTGCTGCTGGCCGCATCCACCTGGTTCTTCACCGGCAGCACGACCGTTCTGCTGGCCGTCCTCGTCGCCTCGTGCCCCTGCGCGCTTGTCCTCGCTGCACCCGCCACGTCAATCGCTGCAATAGCGGTGGCCGGTCGCCATGGCATTCTTGTCAAGGGCGCGTCTTTTCTTGAGAACCTCGCTACGGTCGACTCGGTAATGTTCGACAAGACCGGAACCCTGACGATCGGTCAGCTGCGCCTTGTCGGCGCGCATCTTGAGCCGGGAGTCGACCGGGAGCAGGCCATCCGGCTGGCCGGCAGCCTTGGCGCCGCCAGCAGTCATCCGGTCAGCCGGGCTCTCGCCGCGTGCATTCCCGAGGGCGAGCGCTTTGCCATCGACGACGTCAGGGAGAACAAAGGGTTGGGACTGGTCGGCCAGTTCGGCGACGAGACCGTCGGGTTGGGCCGGCCGGAATTGTTCAGCCAGCTTCGCATCCGCGCGCCCGAACCCCCCGACCATCCGGGACCCATTGCGGGTGTCTGTCTGGGGTCGCGGTTTCTGGGCTGGCTGCTGCTGGCCGACGAGCCTCGGCTGGAGGCGCGCGCGGCGGTTGCCGAACTCAAAGCGCTTGGCTTGCGCCGGCAGATCGTGTTCACCGGCGACCGCACAATCGAAGCGCAGCGCATCGCCACGAAATTGGACCTTACGGATGTCCGTGCCGAGGCCTTGCCCGCGCAAAAATTGCAGTACGTACTCGACGAGATTCAGAAAGGTCGCAGACCGCTCGTCGTCGGCGACGGGATCAATGACGCGCTGGCACTCAAGGCCGGCGCCGTGGCCGTGGCAATGGGCGCTCAGGGAACCGATGTCGCACTGGCGTCGTCCGACCTTGTCCTGATGACAAATGACCTGCGCCGACTTGGCACCTGCATTCGCCTCAGCCGCCGGTGCAGGCGGACGATCTACACGAATGTCGGCCTCGGCTTGGGCTGGATGGTCGTGGTGATCGCTGCAGCGGCATCGGGCGCCCTCGGGCCGAGCGGTGCGCTTGTCGCTGCCGCTTTGCATAATGTCGGAACCTTGGCGGTCATAGGCAACGCTGGACGCCTTCTTAAGTTTCAGGAAATCCTGTCGCCGCCGAGCCCGGCGGTCGAAGGGCCTTGAGACGAAGAGACCTGAACGGCGTTGCGCTCGGTTTCATGCACATTTCCCACGATGACACACGCTGTCGCGCGGCAGGCTCGCCCATGATCTCGGCACGATTCGACGACGGGCCGCATGCGGCCCTTCCGGCCTGCCGTGAGCGGAAAAAGGCGCGGCAGTGTGACGACCGCCATTTCATGCGGTCGCAAAATGCGTGGTCGGGCCGGCCGGTTTGACAGAGGGGGTACAATGATCGCGGGTACTATCGGCGTGTCGATCGTCGCGGCCATTCTTGCCATGGCGGTTCCGGCCTTGGCGCAAACCGACACGAACATGAGTGCGCCCTCGCAGCGCGCGCCTATTTCGGCGCCGCGGACCGGTGCGGGCGACTCGATGGCGATGCCGTCCGGCGGGATGGACATGTCCAAAGCGCCGGCGCATTTCGCGCCGACGCGCCAAGCCTACACCACAAACCACCGCTTTCTGGTGACGCTCACCGCTGTACCGAAACCTATTCCTTTCGAAAAATATTTCGACCTGCGGTTTGCCGTTTACGACACCAAGCACCCGGCGAAGCCCCTCCCCGACGCCGGTCTCGCGCTGTTCGCCGGGATGCGGCACGGTTTAAAACATGGCTTCGCCCACGGCATGAATTCCACGCCCAAGATCGTCGATCGCGACGGCGTCGTCACGGTTTCCGGCATGTACTTCCACATGATGGGACCGTGGACGTTGAAGGTGGCCGTGCACAGTGGCAGCGATACGGGCGTCGCGTATTTCCAGCTTCCATGCTGCGGGTCATAAGCGCTTGATCCGGAAAAATGGCGCGTCTCGCCGCCGTTATCGGCATTCTCGGCGCCGCGGTTCTGCTGGCCGCCGTATGCGGTCATGCGACCCCGCCAGTCGAACACACCCGTTATACCGCGGCCGAACTCGCCGCAATCGAGCGCCACTCGCCGCTCGGGCCGGCGCCGCCCGACCCAACCGATCGCGTGGCCGACAGCCCGCGTGCCGCCGCACTCGGCCAATTTTTGTTTTTCGATACCCGCTTATCGAGTAACGGCAAAATCTCGTGCGCGTTCTGTCACCGACCAGCGGACGGGTTCACCGACGGGCGCAAGGTCGCAAAGGGCCTGCTGGTCGAAGCGCGGCGGACGCCGACAGTTATCAACGCGGCTTTCAATCAGTGGTTCTTCTGGGACGGCCGGGCGGACTCACTGTGGTCGCAAGCGCTGCAACCGCTCGAAGACCCGCGCGAGTTTGCCAGCGACCGTCTGCGCATCGTCCATGTTGTTGCCGCCGATCCGGCGTTGCGCGAGGCTTATCAGCAGGTGTTCGGACCCCTGCCGCCGTTGCGCGACCGCAAACGCTTCCCCGCGGATGCCCGCCCGGACGCCGACCCCAAGGCGCCTGTCGCATGCGCGTGGCAGGCAATGAGTGTCCCCGACCGCATCGCGGTCGATCGTGCCTTCAGCAATCTCGGCAAGGCGATCGAGGCCTACGAGCGCAGGCTCGTTCGCGGCGACGCTCCGTTCGACCGCTATGTACGCGGTCTTCGGTCAGCCGACCCCGTGCTCGAACAGGCGATCTCGCCTGCCGCCAAGCGCGGCCTCAAGCTCTTCGTCGGCGCGGCGAACTGTGAGCTTTGCCATTCGGGTCCGAACTTCACCGACAACCAGTTCCACAACCTTGGCCTGCCGCTGCAGCCGGGCGAGGCGCCCGATCCCGGCCGTTCCGTCGGCATCGGGTTGATCAGGGCCAATCCGTTCAACGGTGCGGGCGCCTTCAGCGATGATCCGCACGGCAGTGCCAAGGACAAGATCGTCTTTCTACCGGCGGCGCAAGCGCAGCTCGGCGCCTTCAAGACGCCGAGCTTACGCGGCGTCGCCGCGATGGCGTTCCACATGCACGACGGGCGCTTCGCCACATTGCCGCAGGTCCTCCAGTTCTACGCCGATGGCGAGGCGGCAACCCGCGGCCGCCTGGTCGGGACGCGTGAGGCCACCGCCAATCTCGTGCCGCATCTGACGAAGTCGCAACAGGCTGATCTCGTTGCTTTTCTGGAGACATTGACCGGCGCCACGCTCCCGCCGGCGCTGTTGCAGCCGCCGCCGACGCCGTAGAAGCAGTTTCACATTGGCCGGAGGCAATCTGCCTCCGCGTCACCCGCCTGCTTGACGCGCGGGTGAAATTCCTCGTGCGAACGCGCTCGTCATCCTACCTTCAACGCTGGATGCGCTCCGCGCCGGTTACCGGCCGGTCCTGCACCGGAGCGTCGAGGCGATTTAGAGACCGATGGCCGACCTGTTTGCTGCCGCGCGCGTTGTCGAACCCGCGGGCGATGAAGCGATCGCACCGGGCGCCGTGCTGCTGCACCATTTCGCGCTGCCGTTCGCCGCAGACATACGCGCCGCCCTCGGCGACATTGCCGCGCAGGCGCCGTTCCGACACATGACGACGCCATGGGGTGGCGTCATGTCGGTCGCGATGACCAATTGCGGCGAGGTCGGGTGGCTCTCCGATCGCGCCGGCTACCGCTACGATCGGAGCGATCCGGCAACCGGCCGGCCATGGCCGGCGATGCCTGCATGTTTCAGCGCGCTGGCCACCAGCGCCGCCTCGCAAGCCTGCTACCCCGGCTTCATCCCCGATGCGTGCCTCATTAACAGCTACGCGCCGGGCACGCGGCTGACGCTGCATCAGGATAGGGACGAGCGCGACTATTCGCATCCGATCGTCTCGGTGTCGCTCGGTCTGCCAGCCACCTTTCAGTTCGGCGGACCGAACCGGCGCGATTTGGTGCGAAGGTTTCCGCTTCGGCACGGCGATGTCGTCGTGTGGGGAAACGAGGCGCGCCTTGCATATCACGGCATTGCCGAGCTCAGAGAGGGCGAGCATCCGTTTCTCGGCAAGCGACGCATCAACCTGACGTTCCGCCGCGCGCTGTAAAAATCGCGCAGCAGCACTCCAGACAACGGCCAGGCACGATGAATGGCGTCGAACCCTCCCCGCTTCAGTCCATGCCATGCAGCACCGTTGCGGATCTCAACGATGCGTTCGACCGGCAACGGCAAGCGTTCCGGCGCGACGGCATTCCCCCGCTGCCGCAGAGACGGGCCGATCTCGCGAAATTGGCGCGCGCAATCCGTCGCGACGCCGAGCGTATTGCGCGCGTGATAACCGCCGATTTCGGCAATCGAGCCGCGGGCGAGACCCTGCTGGCCGAAGTGCTGACGACGCTGATCTCGATCCGCCACACGTCGCGCCATCTGGCGCGGTGGATGAGGTCGCGGCGCGTGCCGGTCGGCCTCGAACTGATGCCGGCGCGAGCGCGCATCATATGCCAGCCGCTCGGCGTGGTCGGCATCATCAGCCCGTGGAATTACCCGTTCTCGCTCGCAATCGCGCCGCTTGCCGCCGGCAACCGGGTCATTGTCAAGCCGTCCGAATTGACGCCGCGCACCTCGGCCTTTCTCGCCGAATTCCTGGGCGGCCTCTTCCCGGCGGAGCAGGTCGCGGTGGTGCAAGGCGGCCCGCAGACGGGCGCCGAATTTGCGCGGTTGCCGTTCGACCACCTGTTCTACACCGGGTCTACCGCCGTCGGGCGCGAGGTCATGAAGGCGGCCGCCGAAAACCTCACTCCGCTCACCCTCGAGCTCGGCGGCAAGTCGCCCTGCATCATTGCCGAGGATGCCGATCTGCCGCGCGCCGTCGGCCGCATTGTCTTCGGCAAGCTGCTCAATGCCGGCCAGACCTGCATTGCGCCGGATTATGTGTTTATTCCGGAGGCGGCGCGCGACCGGTTTGTCGCGTGCGCGCGCCGCGCCGTGCGGCGGCTCTATCCGAGTGTCGCCGACAACCCGGATTACACGAGCATTGTCAGCGAACGCCACTATCGCCGGCTGCTGGCTCATGTCGAAGAAGCTCGTGCGAGTGGTGCTGCGGTCATTGAGCTGAGCCCAGACCCGCCGCCGTCCGCGCCGGGCACGCGCAAAATCGCGCCGGTCCTGGTGCTCGATCCCGACGACGGCCTCGCAATCATGCGCGAGGAGATTTTCGGCCCGGTGCTGCCGGTCAAGACGTACCGCCGCATCGAGGAGGCGATCGACTACGTCAACAACCGGCCGCCACCGCTGGCGCTCTATTACTTCGGCGCCGATGCGGTCCGGCGGGATGCCGTGCTGCAGTGCACCAGATCGGGCGGCGTCACGGTCAACGACACGCTGCTGCAGTTCGCCTGCGAAAGCCTGCCTTTCGGCGGTGTCGGTGCCTCGGGGCTGGGCGCTTATCACGGCGAAGCCGGCTTCTTGACGTTCTCGCACCGCCGCAGCGTGTTCCTGCAGTCGCGCATCAGCGGCACAAGCCTACTGAAGCCGCCGTTCGGCTGGCGGTTTGCGATGATGATCAAGATAATGCTTGCCCGCTGACGAGGGGTCATGCGAATGGACGCTCGCTCGTTTCAGGTGATGGTGCCGATGCGTGACGGCGCGCGGCTCAACACCTTCGTCTTTCTGCCGGCGGCAGGAGGGCCGCGCTGGCCGGTCATCCTGCATCGCACACCCTACGGCATCGCCGCTGCTGGGGCCGACAAATTCGACCACACGCGGGCTTGGCTGCCGAACCCGGCCGAGCCGATGCGCGGCTCGATTCTGCGCGGCTGGCAGGCCATCACCGCACACGGCTACGCCGCGGTCTACCAGGATTGCCGCGGCCGCCACGGCTCGGAGGGCGAGGACCGGGTGTACGCCGACGACGCCGACGACGGCTACGACACGTTGGATTGGATCGCGGCGCAGGAGTGGGGCAATGGCCGGGTCGGCATGTCCGGCTCGTCCGCCGGGGCAACGACGACCTTCGCCGCCGCCTCGACACGCCATCCGAGCCTTCGCGCCTTCTTTGCCCAGGCTGGCGGCTCCAGCATCTACGACGATGTGGTCTGTGAGGGACAAGGCATCGAGATGGAGCGGCTGTGGCTGTGGGTGTCAAAAAACATCCCCGGCCTGTCCGGCTCGCACCGCGAGGCGGTCATGGCAAGGTGCGGGATCGCCGCCGCCGAACTCGCGCGCGCCGCCGCGTCGGCCGCCGAGCGCTGGAACCGGCTCGATGCGGCGCGCCATGCCGAGCCGCCGTTCGTCGATTCGCCCGATTGGCTGCACCTGCCGCTCGTCGGCTATCCTGATTTTGCCGCCTGGCAGCCGTTCCTCGACGAGATCATCAGCCATCCCGCGCCCGACCAGTTCCGCGCGCGGCACAATTTCCGCCGGACAATCGCCATCCCCGGCTTTCACGTCACGAGCTGGTTCGACATCTTCCAGACCAGCGTCATCGCCGCCTTCCAGGAAATCCAGGCGCGCACCGGCAGCCAGAAACTGTGGATCGGGCCGAACGAGCATTATTTCGTCTACGCCGGCAATTTCTGGCCGCGCGATCCGTATTTCGCGTGGTTCGGCCATTGGCTGAAGGACGAGCGGAGCGCACTCGTCGACGAGCCGGCGGTCTGTTATTCGCCGCGCGCCTGGGTCGAGGACCGTGCCCGTTACGCCCCGACCGACTGGCGGCGCGCAGAGCGCTGGCCGCCGCCCGGCGTCGCGCCGCGCCGGCTTTATCTCCGCGGCGACGGCACGCTCGGCGACGCGCCCGCCGGCGAGCCGCGCTGCTACCGTTATGATCCGCGCAAGCCCGTTCCGACGCTCGGCGGGCGCAACATGCTGATCGACGCCGGGCCGCGCGATCAGCGTCCGGCACAGGCATTGCCGGATTACGGCCTCATCTATCGCGGCGCGTCTCTTCCGGCCGACATGACGATCGCCGGCAATGTCCGCGTGACGCTCGATGTCGGTTCCGATTGCCCGGATACCGATTTCGTTGCGAAACTCGTCGAGTTGCACCCGGACGGCCGGGCGATGCTGCTGATGGACGGGATCACGCGGGCGATGTACCGCGACCCGCTGGCCGGCGCGCAGCTTCTGGAGCCGGAACGGATCTATCCGCTTGTCATCGATCTCGGCGATATCTGCCATACGTTTGGCGCCGGCAGCCGGATCGAGATCGATGTCACCAGCAGCAATTTCCCGCGCCGCGCGCGCAACACCAACAGCGGCAACCCGGTGCTCGCCGCAGACGGCGACGACGCGATCCGGGTCGCCACCAACACCGTCCACCACGCGCCGCCCAGCTCGTCGTTTGTCGAGCTGCCGGTCCTCTCCCGCTGAGCTTTACGAGCCGCGCCGGTCTCAGCGTTGCGCCTTCGGCCAGTCGTAGATGCGGGAGAGCGTTTCTCCCATCAGCTTGCCGCGATCTCCGGCGGAGAGCCGGTCGGTGACGCGGAACGCCTCTACGCCCTGTTCATAGGTCAGCATCCCGACCGCGCGGGTCCAGTCGGTGCCCCACATGCAGCGATCGAAGCCAAACGCGTCGAAGACCCGGGCGAGAGGGTCCCAGATGTCCCGGTAAGGGAAGGGGTCCTTCGCCAGCGTGCAGGCGCCGCTGACCTTGACGGCGACATTGTCGTGGGCGGCGAGCGCCAGCAGCGCGGCAGGTCGGCAAAGGGTTCGGCGGGCGGCGGCGGCTCGTGCGGCTGCGGCAGCCCGAGATGATCGATCACCATTCGCGTATTCGGGTTGCGCGCCGCCAACTGCCGGGCCTGGTCGAGGCGCCCCGTGCAGGCGACATTGACGGGCAGCCGTTGGGCGGCCGCCGTCGCCAATACGCGGTTGATCGCCGGGTCGGCCGGGTCGGTCGACGCGTTGTCGCGCAGGAAGATGCGGATGCCGACCGTGCCGTCGGTGCGGGCCCACTCGGCGATCGTCTCGGTCACGGCGGCATCGGTCGGATCGACCGGCTTGACCAGCCGGAAGCGGCTCGGATGGGCGGCGTAGACCAGAAGGGCATAGCTTGCGTCATAACGGTACATGCTGAACGGCGATACCAGGATCGCACCATCGACCCCGACGGCGTCCATCGCAGCGACCATCTGGTCGCCGGTGACCTCAGCGGGCCCGTAGAGCGTGCCAACCCACGGCCGGCCCGGATGGTTGCGTTCATATGCGTGCACCTGAGCGTCTAATGTCGGCATGACCGCTTACCCCGGAAAAAGACGGATTTGCCTTGTGTCGGGTGCATTTAATCTTCGCGACGGCGCGCCCACGCCCGACATTCGACCTGCTTTTTTGCCGCTCAATAATACACCGACCGCCCGGCGCCGCCGCTTGCCACGACCAATTCGCCCGAGACCGCCCAGGCCTTTTCCGAGGCCAGGAAGACCGCGACGAACGCGACCTCCGACGCGTCAACCATGCGGCAGATCGCATTACCGCGCGGCGAATCCGGCGCGAAGTCCCGTCGCTCCGCCTCTTCCGCGGAGACGCCCAGCTGCGCGGCGCGGGCGGCGATGAGGTTCGGCGTGCGCTCGGTGCGGGTCGTGCCGGGATGGATGCAGTTGACCGTGATGCCGTGACGGCCCAGCTGGACGGCCAGCGTCTTTGTCATGTGCACCAGCCCGGCATTGCGGGCGCCGCCGCTGAGATTGCCGGCGGTGCGGGCGTTGCCGCCGCTGATGTTGATGATGCGGCCCCAGCCCGCCGTTTTCATGAACGGGACGACGGCACGGGAGCAGCGCAGCGCTCCGACATACTTCACATTGAAATCCTCTATCAAATCCTCATCGACGACGGCGTCGATGGGGCCGGTCGCGGTCGTCGAGCCGCCCGGGTGAGAACCGCTGTTGACGAGGATGTGGATGCCGCCCAGTTGCCGCGCCGCCTCGGCGACCATGCGGTCCACCTGCTCCCTGCTCGTGACATCGGCGACGAGCGGGACGATGCGCCGGTTCGTCTCGCCCGCCAATTCGCGCGCCGTCGCCTCCAACTCCGCCGCGGTGCGCGCGACGATCGCGACATCGGCGCCTTCGCGCGCCAATTCGCGGGCGATCGCTTTGCCGATCCCCCGACTGCCGCCGGTCACGATCGCGTGCTTGTCCTGCAATCCGAGGTCCATCGCATTCTTTCCCTGAAGCGCCGCGTTTTTGTCGTTCCGCCGCCATTGTTCGCTCCGCGTGGACCAGACGCAAGGCGCCGATGCGTTGCCGCCGCCGGCCGCCAAAGCATCCGACTGTCGCGACGCGGCATCACCGCCGTAAAAATGCCCGCCTGCACGCGCGCACGATGCGCACGCCTGCCGCCCGAACGCGTGACTGAGGAGGAGCGACGGCATACTGTCCCATCGCGTACACAGTACGAGTTTTCAGGAGGAGGGAGCGGCATGTTCAGCCACATCATGGTCGGCAGCAACGACATCGCACGGTCGAAGAAGTTCTATGACGCCTTGTTTGCCGCAAT
>Ga0335074_10011907_pt1 | contig 12184 bp, 7 predicted proteins | sample Lox_Sample_23_FD_206715 | JGI IMG/M metagenome (GOLD analysis project Ga0335074, IMG submission 206715) | Soil microbial communities from Loxahatchee National Wildlife Refuge, Florida, United States - Lox_Sample_2.3 | ecosystem: Environmental > Terrestrial > Soil > Wetlands | place: USA: Florida...
CGCCCGAGCCCACCGACCTCCGCCTCGACCCGGCAGGCGACCCGGAGGCAGACCCCGCGGACTCGGCTGCCAGGGCACTGGAGGAGCTCGTGGCCACAAGGGACATCGGGCTGCATGAATGGGTCGTGGGCAGAACGTGGGAGGGCGCGGTCGGCCGCATGATCGACGCGGTTGAAGCCTGGTCCAGATACGGGCCGGCCGGGGACAACAGCATGCTCGTGGAACTTGACGCCAGGCGTGACCTCTGCCGCGTCGGGGAGCGCGGGGTCGGCTGGTTCTCCCTGACAGTGCTGCGCAAGCCAGCGGGACGGCCGCCCCGTGACGCCGGTTGAGATCTGCCGCGCGCTGCTCGCCGGCGTCGTCTCCGCGGAACACCTTCCGGAACTCGGCGATGACGACGCCCGGCAGGAGGTCCAGTACCGGCTCAGCCAGGCCGGATGCGACCTCGTCTACTCCCGGCACTTCGACTCATGGACGGCCAGCTTTACGCGCGGCGCGCCCGAGGCCGCGGTGATCGACTCCCCTAGCCTGCTGAACAGCGCAGACCTGGCAGTCCTGGCGGTGTGCTGGCTCCATCTCAGGTTCCTGCCAGCGGAAAACTCGCGGCTGCCAGTGGACGACGATGCCATGTTCGCTTCGGAGCAGCCACAGGAGATACCGCTGGAGGAGTCAGAAGTGGTGAGCAGCATACCGGCCCTGTCCAGGACGACAGTCGGCATCTCGGTGGGGAAGCTGAAGAGGGCAAGGTTCCTCATCCAACGCGAGGGAAAACTGTCCGCAGGCCCCATGATGGACACGATCGACGAGGTCAGGGCAACTGAGCAGGCGCGCCGGCTCATGCTCCGTCATCAGCGCCTGGAGCGGCTGCAACGACAGGGCGAGGAACCATCTGCACAGTCCGGTGCGCCTGGCGGCACGGACGGAACCCCCGATGCCTCAGATTGAGGAGGCGCAGTTCGTCAACTGGGGATCGCTGCGCCCCGACGTCATCCCTCTCGCAGCGCCCGGCATCACGGTCGCGGTCGGGCCGAACGGCTCAGGGAAGACCTGCTGGCTGGACGGCCTTAAGGTCATCCTGGGCGTCGCGGACTTCTCCCAGCGGCGCACCCCGGCCAGCTACATCTTCAACGGAGGGCCCTCCAACATCCCGGCGGACCAGGCCTGGCTCCGGGCGACCTTCGCCAACCCGGTGCACCCCGGGCGGCGGCACCGTGTGTTCGCCGTGGCCGGGAACGGGTGTGAAGACGCTGAGCACGTGACGGTCATCTGCCGGGTGCAGGGAGACGAGCGCAAGTACCTGGTCCTGCCAGGCCATATCATCTGGGGACGCGAGCGCCCCATTGAGGCGGACCTGGATGGCCTGGCCTACATGCCCGATAACCGGTGGCTCGGCCCGCAGAAATACGACTACCTCCTCGACCGGGCCGGAGTGTCCAAGGCCTTGCGCGGCGTGCTATCCCTTCCCCAGGGCGAGACCGACCGGCTCGTGACGGAAACCCGGTCCGGGCTCATGCGCCGCCTCCTAGAGCTGACGGGGCGTCAGGGCACGCTGGATGAGTTCCGGCTCGCGCGGGTCAAGTACGGCGAGGCAAAGACGCTGCACCGGGAAGCCAGGCAGCACTTCGAGCAGAAGAAGCTCGGCCTCGCCCAGCTGCAGTCCAAGCTCCGCCATTACCGTGAATGGGAAGCCCTCAGGGAGAAGCTGCAGACCATCGACGGCTTCCTCCTTCCCGCTGCCCGCCACTTCGCCGCCGCAGAGGAACTCGAAGCAGCCACAAGGAACTTCTCGTCGAAGCAGGAAGAGGTCGCCAAGCTAGCGACTGCTGCGGCAGAGGACCGCAGGGTTGCCGATGCCAGGAAAGCGGAGATAGCTGGCCTGGAACACGAGCATGAGGAACTAGGCGGGCTGGAGAAGCGCCTGAGCACTGCGGCCAGAGAGGCTGCCATGCAGCTCGGCAAGGCTGGCGAGCAGGCCAGGCAGGCATGGCGCGAGTTTGATGCCGCCTGGGCTGCCGTCGGCAGGGCCTCCCGGGAAGAGGTCATTGCGACAGTCGAGTCGGCCGAGATGGCCCTGTCCGCATGCCTGCGTGCCCGTCACGTGGCTGAGGCGGAGATAGCCACGCTCCAGGAGGACCTTGAACGCGTCCTCACAGGCGAGAGCGCAGCGCCCGCCGTCGTCCGTGCCTTCCACGACCAGCTCCGGGAAACCGGGATCGAGGCAATCGTCGTCGGCGACACGCTCGCCGGAACGGCAGGCGACGCTATCGGGTCTGCTCACGCCCAGGCGGCGCTCGGGGATGCAGTCTGGGCCGTGGTCGTGCCGCCCGCGCACTACCAACATGCACGCGAGCTGGCAGCTGCTACAGGCTATCCGTGGCCAATTGCCCCCGCAGGACCCGGAAGCCCGTCGGGCGTGCTCAGGTTCGCCCGCGGCGACGGCAGGCTCGGCGCGCTGCTCGCCATCCTGGACGCCATGCCGGCTTCCAGCAGCAGCGAAGCGGCCAGCCTAATCGAGACAGGAGCGGACGCCACCACGTCCGACGGCATGCGTCACGGGCGCTTTCTCTCCCGCATGACACCCGTCCGAGATCATGTGCTGCATCCGGCGGCGCGTGAGCTGGAGGCCTCCCGCATCCGAAGGACGATGGAGGAGTCCCGCAGCATCGTCGCGGAGTCTGGCGCCAAGGCCGCCCCGCTGCGGGAGCGGCTCGCCTCCGCGTACCGGCTGCTCGACGCGGTCCGCCGCCTGCAGGAGAAAAGGCAGGCGTTCCGTGCCGCCTGCCACCTGCTGGCAACGGCATGCGCAGCGAACCGGTCGGCGATGCAGGATCACGCCAGCGCCTCAGCCACGGCCAAGGAGCTATTCGGCCATCTCCAGACCGCGATAGCCGAGGCCAGCGGCCTCGAAGAGCGGGCGACCGCCACCGAAGGGCGCCTGCTGGGTGCCAGGAACGAACTAAGCACGCTCGCAAGCAGGCGCCTGGCAGCCGAGCTGTCGGCCCAGGCGGCCCCGCTGCCTCCCGACTTCACCGAGGCTGACTTCGCGCGCCTTGAGCCGGCATCCACGCTGGAGGCCCAAAGCACCATGCTGGCGGCGGAGGTCAACGACCGGGACCGGTTCCCGGATGACATCCGCGACCCGGTCATAGTCAGCCAGTGCGAGGCAGAGGAGGGCAGACTCACGGATGTCGAGCAGCTCGTGGCCGACAGGATCGGCGAACTAGAAGCCCAGGAGAGGATGGTCGAGGAGTCACGAAAACGCTATGACGACCATATCCGCGCCCTCGTGCGCAGGCTACGGAACAACTTCTCGGACATCTGCGCGACGGCGGGCATCGACGGGCGGATAGAGCTCGTGCCTGGCGACATGCAGGAAGAACTGGGCATCGACGTCCTGGTGTCGCACAAGATCGGCGAGACTCCCGTGTCGTACCAGGAGGGAATCCACTCCGGCGGCCAGGGCACCAAGATAGCGATCATGCTGCTGCTCGCCGCGATGAGCCTTGGCCAGGCAGCCGATCTGCTGATCGTGGACGAGCATAACGCCCACCTCGACGGGACCAACACCGGGCAGATCGCCCAGCTCATGAGCCGGCTGTCCAGCCGCGTCCAGTTCATCCTCAGCGCGCCCACAGACGGGAAGGGCACAGCCGTCGCCGGATCATGCGATATCCAGGTAACGTTCCTGCCCCGCGATCCTGGGCACACGCTCAGCCCGCCCGTCCGCCTGATGTCCAGGCTCGACGCGCCCAGCCTGGACGCACGCTTCGAGTCGCTGCAGCAGCCCCTGACCTGACACCGAGGACCCATGCCCCCCGACGCAAGCAACAGCAGCGTTCGGCTCGGCCGCAAGCTGGTACACGGCCGCAGGGTGCAGCCCGTAACCGCCGTGGAGGAGGCACAGGCCGTCCTGGTCCGGCTCCCGGGCGACTCCGCCCGGTCAGCCCGGTCCCTGCTACGGCGCGCGCTGGCCTCGGAGTCCATCCCAGGAATCATGGTGCGTCCCCAGGAAGAGAATGCGGCCCTGGTACTGGCCGCCTGCGGCGTCCTGCGCCTGGAAGAAAAGACCGAGGGCGACGCCGCCGTCTACCACTGGCGGCCCTACCGGGCAGCCCTTGCCGACGGGCGCCGCGACGAGGTCCGCGTCCTCCTTGGCAAGCTGGATCCCGACGAGGCACGAGCGGGGCTCCTTCATGCCATCGCGGCAACGCCGGAACTCAGCCGCGAACGAGAGCTCCTGTCCCAGGCCCAGCCGGGCACGCCCCTGCGCGTCCCGGAGCACTCCGCAACCCAGACGGGCACGTGGTCGGTCTACGACGCAGCGCTGCGCGCGGCAGCAGGCTGGCACCACGCGCAGCGCAACGGTCAGCCCCTGTCGGCGCGAGAGCTTGCCGCCACCAGTCTCGGCTGGTCGAAGGCCTGGACCGAGCCTCGCATGCTGGCATTCGGGCGGGTCATCGGTATGGAGTTCGACGACGCCCTGGAGACGATGGAGCCGGAAGTAAGGCTCCGCGGCCCGCTCTCCTGGACCGCGGGAACAACCGCCGTAGATGCCCGCGTTGCCCGCCCGTGGGTCTCCATCCCGGCCCGCAGCGCCCAGCAGTACGGAACCCTGGACTACTCACAAGCCCAAGGCGTGCTCGTCATCGAGAACCTCGACACATTCGAAGCCATATGCCGCCACTCAAGCGCCCCCGATACCTGGCTCTGCCTGTGGGGTCACGGGTACGTCAACAACAGCCTCACCGGCCTCGTCAGGTCCATCAACAGGGTGACGGCATGCTGGGCCGATTTGGACGCCCACGGCATTAACATCGTGGGAGACCTCCAGCGCAGATCCGAGCGCCCCGTCAGTCCCATCTTCATGGAGGCCGGGCTCCACGACGAATTCGCGTTCCTAGAGCAAGACGACAAGCAAGTCAGCCTGGCCCAAGACCTTGCCGTCACCGGTCACCCCGACCTCAGGGCACTCGCCGCGAGGATCGCCGCCACAAGACTCGGACGCGAGCAGGAAACCATGCACCATCTCATCCCCAAGCTTCACAAGCGCCTCCTGCTGCTTGCTGGGCAAGCAGGAGCATAGCCACCAGGCAAAGCCACAAGCTGCTCCTGCCAGCAGATGAAGCAAGCGCACGCCGGCGCCGGGGTGAAATCTGACCGAAGAAGAGGGATGCGCCGCCCTAATTGGACATTCGGCCATGGTTCAGCTCGCAGTTTCCGGGTTTGGCGGCTGCTCCCGCCCGGCCCCGCGGGCGTCATCCAGGACGGTCCGGGTACGTCCCAGGAGGTCGGCACGAGTGCCGGAGATCTGGTGCGTGACCTTGATGTTCTTGTGGCCGGGCCAGTGGGACACCTGTCGGGTGTGCGTCCAATAAGTATTTTGGATCATGGCTTGTCAGAGGTTGATGCAGATGTGCTTACACCCTCATCATTCAGGGGTCTCTGATGGGCTTACTGCCCAGGTTCAGGCTAAACACCAGCGAAATCCTCCTGCAAACCCGGCGCACATTTGCAAGCGTCAGGAAGCCTGCTCGACGCCGCCGTCACCTTCATCATCAGGCTCCCGGCCAGTGTCCTGGGTGCTGAGGGCGACGGTGATGCGCTGGTTGGCGGCGTCGGCCTGCCCGTCGATGCAGTGGGCGTAGATCTTGAGCAGGACCGCGACGCCGTGCCCGGCGCGGCGGGCGACCTCGGTCGCCGGTACCCCGGAGTTGAGCCACAGCGAGACCGCCGCGTGGCGCAGGTCGTAGGGGCGGCGGCCGAGCGGGGAGCGCTGCTGGGCGGGGGTGAGGGCCTGCTTGCGGGCCTCGGTCCATACCTCGTTGTAGCCGGAGTCTTGCAGTATGCCGCCCCGGGCGGTCTGGAAGACCCGCCCGTCCGGGGCCGTGCCGTAGTTCTTGATGTGGGCGCGCAGCAGCCGGGCCAGTTCGGGCGGGATGGGGATGGTGCGGGTCTCGTTGCCAGCGCGGTGCTTCAGGCCCCGTTCCTGCCTGGCGGTGCCGTGGTCGGTCCAGGCCCGGCCGGCGCGAGAGGCGGAGGCGGCCAGGACGATCCTCCCCCACCCCTTCTTGGGCAGGTACAGGTCGCTCCCGCGGAGCATGACCGCCTCCGACGGCCGCAGCGCGGCGTAGTACAGGCAGCCGAAGAACGCCTCCAGACGCTGACCCCGCCCGCTCAGCCCCCGCACGGCGGCCAGCAGGTCCCTGGCCTGGGCAGGGCTGACGACCACCCGCCGGTCAACGCTCGCCGCGACGGCGGGAGTGGTCCACTGGATGCGGTCGACCGGGTTGGCGGGCAGGTGGCCCTGCTCGACGGCGTAGCCGAGCGCGTTGTAGAACACTGAGCGCTTGCGCCGCTGCGTCGACCGGGCCGCCGCCTTCCCGGCCAGCGTCTTGCCGCAGGCGCCCAGCGCCACCCGCACAGTCGCGGTGTCTTCCAGCTCGGCGACCGGCAGGGAGGCTCGCCCGGCCCAGTCGAGGGCGGCGGCGATCTCCGGCGGTGGGGCCTGCTCGCGGGTGGCGGGGTTGAACGCCCAGCCGAACAGCGCGGCGCGCAGCACCGTGGGCTCGGGCGCGCCCGGCTCCTTAGTGGTGAGGGCGATGGTGACGGTGACCAGGGCCTCGGCAACCGACCGGCGGGAGACCGGGGCGAGGTTCGACCACTTGGCCTCGGCGTAGGCGCGGGCGTGCTGGTACCAGGTCACCATCTCGTCCCCGGTCGTTTCAGCCTCGGGCAGGCCGGTGCGGGCGCTGAAAGGCCGCCGGTCGCGGGCCGCGTCCTTCAGGCCGGTCAGGAACCCGTCCGCGAGCGGACGGGCCTTGAACGACTTGCAGTGCTCCCGCCTGTCCACGGCCCACCGGACCCGGAATCGTGCCCCACTGCCGGTGCCTAGCCGCTTGATGTCCCAGAACCTGACGTCGTAGCTATCCATCTGCTGTGTGCTCCTGTCCCTCTCGCGTGTCTGCTTCCAGGTGGCGCAGCCACCAGGTGAGTGCGCTGCGCCGGACCCGCACCCCGCCGCCGGGCAGCCGCACCACCGGCGGGCCGGCTCCGGCCCGGCGCCAGCGGTAGAACGCGGCCCGCGACACCCGCAGCTCGGTGGTCACCTCCTCGATCGTCAGCAACCGGTCCTCCGCGGTCCCGGGTGCATCCGGCGGGGTGGCGGCGGGCCGGGCGGGAGCGGTGCGCGTTCCCGGGAGCGGCCCGTCCGTGGATCCGCGACGACGCACGCTCGCCTCCGCCCACCCCGTCAAGTCCGCCCCCCGCACAGCCCGCCAGACCAGGGCTGCCGTCCCAGGGAGCACGAGCTATAGGCCAGCCGGGGGAATGGGCCGCGATAACACAAGGCCCGGCGGCGGGGCGGGGCCGGGCGGGCGGCCTGGCCCTGCCGGAGGGGAAGGCCGGCAGGAGCGGGCGCGGGGTCCCGGGCGGTGGCCGGCGGCCCGGCCTGGTCGGCCAGCAGCCGGCGGGGCGGGCTGGCCTGCCGCCCGGGACCGCAGGCATCCACCCTCCACTCCGGGCCACCCGTCAAGCCGGCCAGCGCGGGGACGGGCGCAGCACCCGGCCCCGGGCTATGGGCCGGTGGATACCGGTGCCCGCCCCGCCAGCAGGCGGTGGCCCCGCACGAGAGCCGGCCGCCGGGCGGGTACCGCGAAGGGGGCACTGTGAAGGTGCGTGCCACGACCGGGCCAGCGCCCGCCGCCGGGCAGCCGGGTGAGGGCATGGCTGGCTGCGGGCAGCGTGTGATGCTGCTCGGAGGATCTGTCATGGTGGGCTGGTCCCGCGTGCCGCCGTATTGGTCGCCTACCTACATAAATCGGATTTTGAGGGCCCTTTTTCACTGCGGCCCCGGGAAAGGGTGCTGCAGGGGCAGAAACACGCCGCTGGTGGAGGGGTCCGGAGAAGATGTCATCTAGACCGCTTGGTTGTCACTCCAGATGTCACTTGTCCAGGTACTTGTCATCTGTGGCGTGGTGTTGTTGACAGCCGAGCTTGATCCGCTCGCCCAAGATCACGGGGTGATAGCCGCGGGGCCGCTGCGCGCGTGGCTTTAGGCTGTCTGTCAGCTCGCGGACGGCGGGTATCACCTGACATGTTCATCGCTTCTCCGTCCCTGGAGTTCGCCGATCCTTGGCAGCCGACTGAGTGACGACGGTTAGACTCCCTGCGTTGCGACGGGGACGGAAAGTGCGATCACGGGCGAGTCAACGCGGCGTGGGATCGGCTAGGACGCCTGGGCGGGGAGGGCGATGCCCGGTGATAGCGGGGGCTCGTGGAGGTATCTCTACGAGCGGCTAGGCGAGAAGCGCTTCCAGCAGCTGTGCGGGGCGCTCTTGGTCCACGTGTTCCCGGATGTGGCGTGCTATCCGGTCGGGCAGAAGGACGGTGGCCGTGATGCCGTGCGCTCTGACCGGGGGCGTCGCTTTGTCTATCAGGTCAAGTGGACGAACAGGCGCCTGCGTGATCCTGTGGCGTGGCTCGATGGGGCGATCCGGGAAGAAGCAGCGAACATCAGGCGGCTGGTGTCCGAGGGTGCCGAGGAATACATCCTGCTGACGTGCGTAGCAGGCACGGCGGCGCGCGGCCGGGGCACGATGGACCGTCTCGACGCGCGCTTGCAGGTCCACTCGGAGATCTTCGGCGTACCTATGTCCTGCTGGTGGCAGGCAGATATAGACGCCCGGGTCGATACGGCTCCCAAGGAGCTGAAGTGGGCTTACAGCGACATGCTTGCCGGGCATGACCTTGTCCGCTGTCTCATCGAGCGCGACGCTCTGGAAGAACGCGACCGGGAGCTGGTAACCCTTCTGCGGAAAGTGGTCGCCACTCAGTGGCAGGACGACGCGAAGGTCAAGTTCCGGCAGGTCGACATGGATAACTACGACCTCAGCGACCTTTATGTCGACGTGACAGCGCGCTCCGTTCAGGGGCGCCGCCGCGGCCTCCATCTCCCAGGCAACGTGACGGAATTGGGCGGCGCCGCAGTTCATCTGCTGAAGTCTTCGGCGGCTCTCACTGTGGTCCGGGGTGCACCGGGTCAGGGCAAATCCACTCTTGGCCAGTATGTATGCCAGGTGCATCGGGCGGAGTTCCTGAAGCACCCGGACTACCTCGGCGGCCAAAGACCCGGCCTTAAAGCCGATAAGCCCCGCCTGCCGCTGCGAGCTGAGCTGCAGGACTACGCCGTCTGGATGGATGGCGGCGACCCGCTCGGCGACGGCGACGCCCAGCCGGCGCGAAGGAAGCGGCCCAGGCCTTGCTCAGTGGAGGCGTTCCTGGCCTACGTGATGCATCACCGCAGCGGCGGCCTGCCCGCCACGGTGTCCACGGTGATGGACGTCCTCGGCCGCTTCGCAATGCTGATCGTGCTCGACGGCCTGGATGAGGTTCCGGAAAAGGACGCCCGCGCCCGGATAGTCGGCGAGATCAACGAGTTCACGGGGAGGCTGGCAGACGCTGCTGTCCCTCAGCAGGTCATCGTCACTACCCGCCCTAACGCTTCGGGGCTGCCAGAGCCGTCGTCGGAGACGTTCGACACGATCGAGCTGATGGACCTCTCTCCCGCCCTGCGCCAGGAGTACCTGCGTAAGTGGGCTGACGCGCACTCAATCCACGGCCCGGACCGGCGGAAGCTGCAGCGCATCTTCGACCAGCGGACCGCCGAACCGCACATCGCGCAGCTGGCCGATAACCCGATGCAGCTAACTATCCTGCTCTACCTGATTCACCGCCGCCAGGAGGCGGTGCCGGAGCGGCGGACCGAGCTGTACACGGCGTACATGGAGACGCTGTTCGACCGCGAGCAGGCCAAGCCCTCGCTGGTCCGTAAGTACCGCAAGGACCTGGAGGAGATCACGGCGTTCCTCGGCTGGCACCTACAGGCGACCGGCGAAACGGAAGCCATCAACGGCCGGCTTCCCACCCAGGCCATCCGCCGCGCGATCAACGACTACCTGTTCACTATGGGCAAGGACACCTCAGTAGTCGACGCGCTCTTCGATGGGGTAACTCAGCGGATCTGGGCGCTCAGCAGCAAGATCAGCGGGACCTACGAGTTCGACGTCCCGCCCGTGCGGGAGTATTTCGCTGCCAGGTACCTGTACGCCTACGCCGGCGCATCCTCACCTCAGTCACACAAGTCCGCCATTCTCCAGCAGCTCGTGCGGCGCTCCCATTGGCTGAATACGTGCCGGTTCTTCGCGGGGTTCGCGAACCCGAACGAAATCAGCGGCCTTGTCGAAGGGCTTGAAGAAGAGTTCGAGGAAGGCCATCATCCGCGTCAGGCCCGCCTCGCTGCCTGGACCCTGCTCGCCGACGGCGTTTTCGATACGCGTCCGCGCACGCAGCAACGCGCCGTCCGCCTGTTCGTGGACGACCTGAGCATCCGGCTGCTCTCCCAGGAACTCGGCTCCGGTGCCTGCACCACGAAGTTCGCCGACGAGAACGCCGCCGCTATGCTGTCCTCCGCCCTGCGAGATGCCTTTGCCGCGAACCCATCCGGACCGCTGAGCAGCGAGGGGCTGCGCATCGCATGGCAGGTGCAGCCCGACCGGGCCCTCTTCGACGGCTGGTGGCAGCCGCGCTTGGACCAGGCCACCGGCACCGACAGCGAGCAGGCCTGGCTGCGAGCAGGCGTTCCCTTCCAGGGGGGGCAGCGGCTGACCGCCGCGCAGATCAGCCGCCTCAACCTGGCCGATCCAGGGTCGGCAGCCGCCGCGCTGGAAGCTGGCGTCGTCCCGCCGCCCCGCTCACCATCCGAAGCCCAGCTTGTGCATAACGTCCTTGGAGGCCTCTGCTCCGAAACCCCGGCCACCGTCGCCGGGTATGCGGGTGACGTCCTCCGGCTGCTTGCCCCGCAGAATTTCCTCCGCAGGGCCGGCATGGGGTCGGGGTCGGATCCGTACAGTATGGGTTACGGGCATGCCGACATGACCGTGACCGACCGGCAGCGGCTGGCGATCCTCAGACGCCTTAAGTCCCGCGATCCCCGCTTCGGCCGGATCCAGGCCGCCTCGCGGACCGGCCGCGGCCAGGCTGGCACGACATCAATCTGGGGAAACACCGCCCGCGAGGTGAGCCAGATCTTCGGGCCATGCTGGCTCGCCGCCGAGATCGCCGTCATCGGCGCCGCAACCGAGTCCGAGGACTACAGGACCGAAGGCGACCTGACACTCGGCACCGCGCCACTCGGGGACCACCCTGACTACGGCAGGCTCCTTCAGGAACTACGCCTCAACAGGTCCCAGGCCAGCTGGTGGACATCTCAGTTCGAGGCGCACACCGACCCGCTGTCCCGCGCAACGTGGACCCTGGGCCTGGTCTCCATCGCCGACGACAACGTCCTGACCCGGTGCCTAGACCAGCTCGCCGGTGGCCTGCGGGAACTTCCCGTGTCCCTTCTCCAAGCGCTGTCCTATAGCTCAAGCCGAATCGGATCAGCCAAGCTGAACTGCTTTCGCAAGGAAAACTGCATCGGCAAAGCGGCCGGGGCATCCCCCCTTGCCTGGCTGCTCGCCGCCCATCACGCCTTCGACCCCGAAACCGTCTGTATCAGGACAGGACCTGACGACGAAGAACTCGCTTCCTTGGCTGTGTACGGAATCGCCGCCTGGCCGGCCTCGTACGCGCTGACGTGGCGGGCAGAGAACAACCCCTCCAGCAGCCTTCTGGCATGCTTGCGCCGCTATGGCCCCCACGCGTGCCCGCAGAACATGGTCATTGAGGGTATTCCCGTTCAGCTGATGCGCGACGTACTCCAAGACCCCGCAGACCTCCCTCTTGCGTGGGTGACATCGGCAGAGCAAACAGTGTCAGATCACGCTGAGGAACCCTCGCTCGCTGGCATAGCCGACAGCCAAGCCTGGTTCGCTTAGCACCAGCTCGTCCAGTCTGTCAGCTCTAGTGAAGGCGTTCGCGACGGGTGCTGCGACCCGGGTTCGGCGATTCGCGCTCACCCGCAGCGCCCGCACCAGCGAACGGAAAATTACTCTAGGCCAGTCCCGGCGCAGCCATCGCCCGGTAGGGAAATGACAGCTTCGCTGAATCTCTACACACGTGTAGGGGCCGGTGTCAGCGATCATGAAATTGAGCAGTGAGGGGCGTGCTGCGATCACGTAATTGACCACCTCGATCACGTTATTGACCATGGTCATGGTGTGCGTGTCGGGGTGGACCTGGTCATCGG
>Ga0335074_10011908_pt1 | contig 12184 bp, 10 predicted proteins | sample Lox_Sample_23_FD_206715 | JGI IMG/M metagenome (GOLD analysis project Ga0335074, IMG submission 206715) | Soil microbial communities from Loxahatchee National Wildlife Refuge, Florida, United States - Lox_Sample_2.3 | ecosystem: Environmental > Terrestrial > Soil > Wetlands | place: USA...
GCTGGCCGAGGTCTGGGCCCAGCACGGCATCCTGCACATCGAGGGAACCCATCTGCAATCCGGCTTCGCCCATCTGTTTGATTACGACGCCGCTTATTACGGCTATCTCTGGTCCCAGGTCATGGGCGACGACATGTACACCCGGTTCGAGGCGGCCGGCCCTCTCGACCCGGTTACCGGTGCGGACTACCGGCGCGCCGTCCTGCAGCCTGGCGGCACCGTCGACGGCGACCGTATAGTACGCGACTTCCTCGGCCGCGAACCCTCCAGCGCCGCCTTCCTGCGCGAGATCGGCATGCCGGAGGCGTTATCCGCAGGTCGCGGCGGCAGCCGGACTGCCGCTTAGGGGCTGTTTATGCCTTCGTCCTTGATCCGGAGCGGTAGCGACTTAACGTTACTTGTACACGGATGCTCCCTCAGCCACCTGAAGGACGTGAAGGCTTCCGCCGCCCATCCTGGAGCCCGAGGTCCCGCCGGAGGCCAGGTGCAGCCGACCTCCTGTGCCGTAGCCGGGATGCGTGCTGGCAGGCGAGGCGAGCGCTCGTTTCGGCCGTTGATCTTGCCCGGTGTGAGCACTTGACCCTGCCCAAGGGCGGGCTGGATCCTGGGCGGGTCGGCGGACGCGGATCACGGGAGGGTGTGTCATGGACGTTCAGATGCGAGAGGTACCAGAGCAGGTTGTTGTCACCGAGCAGCGCATGGTCGACCAGGAAGCCTTGGAGCGATGGCTTCCCGAAGCGATGGCACGGGTGCACAAGGCTGCGGGAAACATGGCGGCCGGGACGGCGGAGCAGCCTTATCTGCTGCGGGGTCATGCGGCCGACGAGCCGGTGTTCATCGTGATTTACGAGGGCAACCCGAACGAGGGCGAGACGGCAGTCGAGTGCTGTACTCCCTTGCGTGCGGACGCCGCTACGCCCGATGGTGCGGCTACGCGCACGATCCCGGCGCACCGGGAAGCTTATGTGCGCGTCCAGAAGCGGACGGTCCAGTCTGGCGGCCTTGGTGACGTCTACGGGGGGATCGGGACATGGATCCAGGACCAGGGCCTGCAGGTCGCCGCCGCGCCCCGGGAAACGTACTGGACCGATTTCTATTCCGCCGCGGCAGATGACGAGGTATTCGACGTGGCGTTCCCGGTGGGGTAGACATCGTGTGTGGCGAGCCGGGCAGCGCAGATGACGATCGGGGAGTTCTCCCGCCGGTCCCAGCTGTCGCTCAAGGCTCTGCGGTTGCATGAGCGCCTGGGTTGCTGCGGCCGGCAGCTGCCGATCCGGGGAACGGCTGCCGCAGGTATGACGAAAGCCAGCTCTGCACCGCGCGGTTGATCATCATGGTGCGCCTGCTGGACATGCCGCTGTCGGTGGCGGGCAGGGTGGTGTCCGCGTCCGGAGCCGAAGCCGAAGCCGCTGAGCTCATCGACGCGTACTGGGGCTCGGCGAAAAGGCGGTTTGCTGCCCAGCGGCAGGTTATGGCCAGCATCAGGCCGGGCGTGGCCGCGTCGCAGATGCCCGCGCCGGAATTGCTGGTCCGGGAACGGGATGTCACGGAGCAGACGGTGCTGACCGAGCAGCGGCACGTCTATGCCGGCCGGCTGGCCTGGATCCGGGAAGCCGCGGCCCGGCTCACCGCAACCGCCGCGCGGTGCGGCGGTGCAGCGGTGCAGCGGTGCAGCGGGCGAACGTTTCGTCATCTTCCACGACATCGTCACCGCCGACAGCGATGGCCCGGTCGAAGTGTGCGTTCCCGTCAGGCACTCGCCCGAAGACCCGGCCTAGGAGGTCTCCGGGGGTCTGGGCGGGTAGTCATCCGGGGAGCCGACGCCGAGATCCTGGCCAGCCAGTGCGCCACGAGGCGCTGTTTGTCCGGATGGAGGTAGAAGACCGCCGTTGCCTCGCTGTCGCAGCAGTGGGGTGAAGCTGGAGGAAGCCTGACCCGGGGGTCGCTGGGGAAGGCTGATCTACAGCGAGAAGCACCTGCGGGCGGTGCTGCGGGCCTACGCCGGCCACTACAACGGGCATCGTCCGCACCAGTCCCGCCAGCAGCGGCCACCCGACCACGACGGGCCGGCCGTCGTGCCGCTGGACGCGCCGGTACAGCGCCGCAAGATCCTCGGCGGCGTCATCAACGAATACCACCGGGCAGCCTAAAGCCGAGCCACCGAACCTGCAGGTCAGGCCACACACGACAATATTGAAGCGGTACAGGGCGAGACGACTGCGCAGCGCGTACCCGGCAGTCTGCGCAAAGACGGCCTCGTCAAGAACTCTGAACGGCGTCTTCTTGTCCCCGATATGGTCGCGCTCCGTTCGGCGGCCTAGCCAAGCTAACCCAATCCTGTCTTTTTACCGCCTCTTCGCGGTCGGCGCCATGACAACGGCATGCTATGACCAGATCCGCTCCTGCCTCCCAGGAGGTAACCGTGGTTACTTGGTCCAGCGTTGTGCCAGTACGCCGCATCATCACCGCGTCCGACGCCGAAGGTTACGGCAGACGCCACCATGATGACCAGCGCGACCTGCAGAACCGGCTCGCCGCAATCCAAGGGCGGGCGGCCGTCAACGCCTGCCTGAACCTGGAGGGGGCGATCTTCCAGGGTAGGGGTGACGGCAGCCTGACCGCATGGCCACCAACGACCAGCGAACTCGACCTAATCACCAATTACCTGCGTGAACTGCTCTGTGAGCTGGACAGGGTAAACCGCACTCTCAGCAAGAGCAGCAAGGTTCGTATGCGCCTAGCCGTCACCACAGGCCTCGCCGAGGAGGCACCCCTCGGGATTCCCGGCAACGCAGCGATCAAGGCGGCCCTCCTCGTCGACAGCCAGCAGTTGCGGGAGGCTCTGCGGAAGGCACATCGCCACTCGCTTGCTGTGATCCTCGACGACGGGCTGTTCCAAGACGTGGTGAAGACGGAACTGCGCGGCCTTCGGCCAGAGATGTACGAAAGAGTGGTTATCAAGGACAAGTACGGCGAAGATCACACCGCGTGGATCACCGTCCCTGGAGCTGACATGCGGAAAATCTCCGCTTCGTCCAGCAGCTTCCCCAAAGGGGATGCCAACCCACAGCGGGCTATCCCGCCAGAGCCTGACGACAAAGCAACCAAACGGAAAGTGCCACTGCCGATCGCTGTGGCGCTTATAGGCGCGATGAGTGTGATCACGGCCGCAGCCATCACCGCTATGACGGACCGCAACCCAAGTGCCCCTACTACGCCTGACCCGACATTAAACTCCACTTCTGCGCCGACGAGCACCAGTGCGTCAGGACAGGTAAGGCCTCCGGTCGTGCGTCCATCTCCGGGCTCGCTGGGCAAGCTATACCCGGAGAAAACCTACAATCATCAGGGAACTGACGTATTCAGTGACCCAATGGGCGACGCGGTTATCAGCGGTCCGGTATCCATTCCCTTTGGCACGCATGTGCTAGTTAAATGCTGGGCACCCAATGAATCTGAAATGAGCAGCATAAACGCCTTCTATCTCGTGGAGACGAAGCCATGGGCGAACGAATACGCTCCGGCGGACACCTTCCTTAATACCGATACATCAGAAGGACTAGACCCTCTCGTCCCGGAATGCCCGACAGTATGAGCTAATATCTCGGAGGCGCGATTCTCATAGACAGGCGAAACATAAACTGGGGAGGCCGCGGCACTATACTCGCGGTCGGCTTTATCGTGATAGCAACGGCGCTGGCGGCAGGCGCAATTCGTTTCGCTGCAGCGAGAGGAACGGCGGTTCGCGTGGCCGGTAGCACGAATGGAACCCGGGTTTCGTTGTCCGCGCCCAGTGGCGGGAAGACGACCGACTCCGGGCGCGCTACCACTGATCCGGCGCCATCGGCCCGCGCCAGTGCCACCGCGGCACATAGCCCTTCATCTCACTCTCATTCAGTCCTGCATGCCGAAAGAGAGTGGTACACCGGGGCGAACACCTTCAGCGATCCGCACACCGCTTCCGGACTCGGGCCGAAGGTTGCTCCCGGTGAATACGTGCTCGTGTCGTGCAAACTTCATGATCCGTCGATCGCGAGCGCCAATCCTGGCGGGTACTGGTACCGGATCGCGAGTCTGCCCTGGAACAACCAATACTACGCCGTGGCGAACACTTTCTTGAACGGTGACCCGTGGGGAGGCCCATATACGCATGCCACAGACCTCAAAGTCCCTGATTGTTGATCCACCAAACTCAAAGGAAGTAAGGATGTTTTCTCGGATTCGTGCGATAGTCATAGCCAGCGCCACGATCTCGATGCTATGCGGCCCAGTAATCGCGGCGTCACCGGCATCAGCTTCTGTGGGGCAGGACCCTGCAAACTGCGGAAATCCCACTACATGGAAATATCACTACTTTAATGTCGGCGGCGACAGAGTCCTGATGGAGTTGCGCCACTCCTACCCGTGTCAGGCGGGGTGGGCCAGGATGAGTCTGATACGCGGCAATACTAACCTAAAGATCATATTCTCCGCATGGAACCCTGGTCAGCCCAGTCAATATGAAGTTCCAGGGGAACCTTATACCTATACGGTAAACGCCGCCCCCGGAACCCAGGTCTGCGGCGGCTTCCACGCATGGTATATGAGCGACCTGCGCTATATCGGCTGGTTTTTCGCCGGATGTTACAGCACAGGCACGCCCGCGACTACCTTTACCGAGACCGTCGGCGGCCCGACACACACATGGACGGACTACTCCGACGCTGGAGGAAACGAAGGGCCAACCATACCCTCCGGTCAAAGCGTCCAGGTGACCTGCGTCGTGCAAGGATTCAAGGTGGCCGACGGGAATACAAACTGGTACCAGATCGCGTCTAGCCCGTGGAACAACAGCTATTACGCGAGCGCGGACGCCTTCTACAACAATGGCGCCACCTCCGGGAGCCTGGTCGGAACTCCCTACGTTGATCCGAACGTTCCCGCGTGCTGATGTGACCGCAGGGAGTCTCATAACTGACGGTGGTCCGACAAGTCGGACCACCGTCAGTTATGAGATGAGCGGATGTGATGTCCCCACTGCTGTGGGTCTCGCCGCTTGTGAGTGCCGAATACTGTGTCACCTCATGCGACCTCGGCGTATTCGTGGATCAGGCCGCCGAGCCGGTCCCGTCGCAGGACCCGGACATTCGAGCCCAGGATGGGCGGGTGCTCGCGCCGGCGGGCGGGTTCTGGCGCAGCGTCTGGTGCGGGCGATGGGCCTTGAAGTGGTCGACGTACTCGCTCAGGACCAGCTGCAAGTGCCGCTCGCCGGTGATCAGCATCCGGTCCAGGCACTTGCGCTGACGCTGGCGACCCAGCGTTCCACAATCGCGTTGCCCCTGTGGGTGCCGGAAATACCGTCTGTGTGTCCGCGACATGCGCCGTTCGGAAGCGGTAGGGGGATCAGGCTCAGCTCGTTTAGGGGTTGGCCTGACAGCTTGAACGTGTTCAGAAGCAGCGCCGGATTTTCATCACACCGCCAGTGAAATCCCAGCTCAGAGTACAGAGCCGAGTTTTCGAGCCCACAGGCCAGCCCTGCCCAGCCAGCAGGTCAGCGCCAGCGCGGTGGCCGGGCCGGCCCCGTACAGCCGACCGGCGAGCACCCTCGCGCCGGTCAGCTGCCGGGCAGCCTGCACCAGCCGGTGACGCAACACCGCCAGCCGGGCCCGGGCGGCGAGCACGTCCAAGGCGGTGGCCACCTGCAACTGCCCGGCCGGGGACAGGTGCACCACGGCGGCCGCACGCACCGCCTGCAGATCCCGGCTCGTGCGCAGCGCGGCCTCGCCCAGGGCCGGGGCACCCTGGTGGAAGAACACCGCGTGGATGCGCTGCACCCAGGCCGTATGCCCGGCCCGGAGGCCGTGACAGGTCTCCAGCAGCGCCCGGCATTCCAGGATGCTGGACGGCGGGATCCAGCACTCCGGCAGCCGGCCCCCGGCCAGCAGCTCCCGCAGGTGCCGGGAGCCCGTCTCGCCGGTCTTGGCGTGCCGCTTGCGGCCGCGGGCGAAGGCAGTGTCAGCCGGCCCGGCGACATGCACCGTAATGCCGACCCCGGCCAGCTCCCCGGCGACATACCGCCAGCCGGCGCACCCCTCCAGCGCGAACGCGACATCGTCGCGGCCGCCGGACCGCGCCAGCCAGGACCGCGGTGCGCATTGCCAGCCAGGGAGATCTGGCCGCGCTTCACCTCCCGGGGTCACGGTGTCCAGATAGCCTACACAGTCAATCGCGACCGCATCTGAGCCGAGGAGGTCTCCCGCCGAACAGGCAGCAACTCAGCTCAGCCCGGCCCGATGCATGTCATCTATACGTCCCTGGAGGCCGGCCGCGTCCGTGCAGCCGGGACCGGCGATGCGGCGGGCCGTCTGCTGCCCGCGAGGCGTCGTCTGTCCGCAGGGCCACGCCCGCCCGCGCGGGCTTTTGTCACCTTGACCCCGGATAGCGGGGGGGCCAATGGCACACGCTCCCCGGCGTGCGAGATGTCGTATAAACGCGGCTAAGAGATACTTTCGTCACGCGTGAGACCCGTGTGGCGCCAGAAACAAAAGCCCCGCTAATTTCCTTAATGCGAGTCTTAAAAACTCTGCCGCTTTCGTGGGCAAGTACTAGCATTACACGCACCGTGACTGCGGCTTGGGGAGGGACAGGTCATGGCTGACGAGTATGCTGTTGAGGCCTGGAAAATTGCACAAGCGTACCGCGCTGAGTGGCCGCAATCCAGCTTCCTCGCCCAGCTCGACACACCGGTTCTGCGCGATTTCGTCGCGGCCGGGGAGCTAGTCCGATTCGGGCAAGGTGATGTTCTGCTTGCCGAGGGCGAAACCGCTAGCAATGCCTTCTTGCTGCTCGACGCCTGCGTTAAGGTCACTGGCCAATTGGATGCCGGAGGACAGGCCTTGCTCGCGATCAGGGTAGGCGGGGATATCGTCGGAGAGATCGCGATCTTTGACGCCGGAGATCGCACGGCGACGGTCAGCGCGTGCGCGCATGACGAGGTCGTAGCGGTACGCCTCGACCGGGACGATCTGCTTAGCCTGCTTGGCCGTCACCCCGATGCCGGGATCTCGCTGACCTCTGCGGTCAGCCGCAAGCTTCGCGCGGCGACCCGCCGGCGTGTCGACATCACCGGGTGCGCGGCACGAGTGCGCATGGCACGGGCGGTCCTCGAACTGGCGGAGGACTACGGGCGCCCTAGTGTCCGCGGTACCGGCATCCTCATCGGCGTGAACCTGACCCAGGTCGAACTCGGCACGCTCATCGGCGTGCACGAGACGACCGCGCAGCGCGCGCTGCGCGGGCTGCGGAAGGACGGCCTCGTGAAGAACTCCGGTCGGCGTCTGCTCGTCCCTGATATGGCCGCGCTCCGTTCGGCAGCCTGGCCTGGCTAGCCCTAAATCCGTCTTTTTACCGCCTAATCGTTGCTTGCTCAATGGCAACGGCATGCTATGTGCCAGACTCGCTCCTGCCTCCCAGGAGGTACCCGTGGTTACTCAGTACAGCGCTGTACCGCTACGCCGCATCATTACCGCATCCGACGTCAAGGACTACAGCAAACGCAACTATGACGATCAGCGTGATATTCAAGACCAGATGGCCGGCATCCAGAGCCGGGCGGCTGCCAGCGCTGGCCTGAGTTTGGAACATGCGATCGTCCAGGGCAGGGGTGATGGCAGCCTTACCGCATGGCCGCCGGAGACCAGCGAACTCAGCCTGATCGTCAACTACCTGCGTGAACTGCACCGCGAACTGGAAAGAGTGAACGCGGGCCTCATCGAGAGCAAGCAGATCCGGGTACGGCTCGCCGTCACCACCGGCCTAGTCTCGCAAGCTGCCTACGGTATCCCCGGTGACACGGCGATCATGGCCACCCTGCTCGTCGACAGCGACCGGTTGCGGAAGGCACTGAATGCGGCGCCAGGTCACTCACTGGCCGTGGTCCTCGACGACAAGTTGTACCGGGACGTCATCGCGACGCGCCTGCTGGGGCTCGACCCGGACGCGTACGAACAGGTGGTCATCAGGGACAAGGGCGGCCGGAACCATACCGCGTGGATCACCGTTCCCGGCGCTCCGCCGCGGACACTTCCCCTTCCATCAGGAGACACCGCCCACGACGATGGCGAGCCTGCGCCGACTCATCATCCGGCCGAGAGAGGGGCGCCGGCAACCAGCAGGCGGACGTCGGCACACGAGAAGCGCAGGTGGGGACCAGCGGTGCTGGTGCCGATCGCCGTGGCGCTGATCGGGGCCGTCGGCGCGATCGCGGCCGCCGTCATCCCGGCCATGGCAGGCGGCCATGCTACCGCGCCTCCCAGCACCGCGCCCCCTAGCACTGTGTCTCCTAGCAATGCGCCGACGTCACGCACCACGCAGGGATCCGCATCTCCGCCCGTGCCCGCTTCCTCACCTGCCAAGGGCAAGCTGCACTGGGAGGAGACCTACAACCACCTGGGCACGGATGTGTTCAGCGACAACTATGGCGACGCGGTAACCAGCGGACCTGAATCCATTTCGTTCGGCACGTGGGTGGAGGTCAAGTGCTGGGCCCCCAATAAGTCGGGCATGGGCAGCATAAACGTCTTCTACCTCATAGAAAGTGCGCCTTGGAAGGGCGACTACGCACCTGCGAACACTTTTCTTAACGGCGACACATCGGGAGATCTGGATCCCAAGGTCCCGGAATGCCCGGCAGCGTGAACCATCCAGCTCACACAGGAGGGGATCAGTAATGAAAAAACTCACGACGGGGGCCGGAATCGCGGCGCTCTGCCTGCTCGGCGCGGCAGGTGTCGCGGGCTCGGCCAACGCCAGCCTGATGGGTGACACCGTCGGGGCCACCACCACGTTCACGTCCGGCACGTCGATCATCTCGGCCAACGGCGATTACCAGTTGCTGATGAAGGCCAACGGCAACCTCGTCGAGAACTCACTGCACGGCATCTCCCCGATCGAGATCGGCTACAGCACCACTGGCGACTACTACGTGGGGGGAGGCAATGTCTCGGCTGAGGACAACTGGAGCGTTACCGGCAGCTATGTCGGCGAGACCGTGACGCAGATCTGGCAGAGCAAGACCTCCGGCCACTCCGGTGCGCGGGCCATACTGCAGGGCGACGGCAACTTCGTCATCTACTCGGCCTCGAACGCGGTGCTGTGGGCATCCAACACGGCAGGTCACCCCGGCAGCGCGCTAGTCGTACAGAATGACGGCAACGTGGTCCTGTACCACGGCAGTCAGGCGCTGTGGGCGACAAAGGCGATCAGCACAGTCGATGGGCACGGCAGCCCCACCGTGAACTTCCGTAGCTGCCCCCAGCCCGACGGCTGGGACTGCGAGATCCTCAGCTCGCTTCGCACCGGCTCCGGTATCACGATGCTGTGCTGGGAGGACGTGCCGTCGGTCGAGTGGTCAACACCCCCGCCGACCGACAGGTGGTTCTACGCTCTAGTGGATGGCACGTCGGGCAACCTCGCGTTCATCAACGCCGGGTACGTCGACGACCAGATAAAGACACCCGCCTGCACCGCACCCCCGAAGCTAGGTCACTCCCTGCCGCCGGTGCCAGCCACGCCGGCCACCACACCGCCGCAGACCAGTTCCTCCGGGTCTGGTTCCGGTTCGGGCGGGAACGCCCCGGCTACCACCTACACCGAGACGGTCGGCGGACCGACGCACACCTGGACGAACTACTCCAACGCCGGCGGGGCCGAGGGCGCGACCATCCCCACCCACGAGAGCGTCCAAGTGAGCTGCGTCATCCAGGGCTTCAAGGTCGCCGACGGCAACACGAACTGGTACCGCATCGCCTCCAGCCCGTGGAACAACACCTACTACGCGAGCGCGGACGCGTTCTACAATAATGGCGCCACGTCGGGAAGCCTGGACGGCACCCCGTACGTGGATCCGAAGGTGCCGACATGCTGACGCCCTGCTCCGGCCACGGATCGCACTAAGTTCCCCCACATAGCAGTGGCCATTCACCAAGCGTACAGCGGTATTTCTCGGTCGTGCATTCGCATCGGTGTGACAGTAATGTCGTCAGGACGGGCTTCCGGCAGGATCTCTCCAAGTACGCTGCCCTGCCGCTGCGCAGCCTGTGGGGTGTCAGAAGCCTGCCTAGCCTGTGAGCTGCGACAATAGCCAGGCCAGCAGCTTAGCGGCAGGCATCATGATGATCCGTGTCCGTGCGCCTGCTCTATCTCATATTCGTCCGGCTCTGCAGCTTGTAGGGTTCCAGAACCTTGGTCATGGCCTCTGATCTGCGGCTTTACTCTGGATCCAACATACGGTCACCAACGGTGTGCTTGCCGAAAATCTCATCCGGCCAGGTGGGCCAGCTATTTGGGTTCCAGCCGAGGACCGCATGACCTGGTTGCTCCCCCGAGGCCGGGCTCGCTGCGGCATGATGTCTGGCCATGCTGCTCCGGCTTACTTATCTGGCTGTGACCAGCACGTTCGCGTTACTGCGGCTGCTCCCGGTGAGCGACAGGGACAAGGACATCGAGATCCTGGCGCTACGTCACCAGATCACGGTGCTGGAACGGCAGCTGGGAGCAACCCGGCCGCGGTTCTCCCCCGCCGGCCGGGCGTTCCTGGCAGCCCTCCTGCACCGGCTCCCGAGGGACATGCCCGGCCAGATCCGGCTGCTGATCCGGCCGGACACTGTGCTGCGCTGGCACCGCGACCTGCTCGCGCGCCGCCACGCGGCCAGATCCCGCCCCGGACGGCCGGGCCGGCCACGTACCGTCCGGTCCATCCGCCAGCTAGTGCTGCGCCTGGCGGAAGAGAATCCGCGCCGGGGTTACCGCCGCATCCACGGCGAACTCCTCGTCCTGGGCATCAAGGCCGCCGCCTCCACCGTGCGGGGAGATCCTTCACGATGCCGGGACCGGCCCGGCACCCGAGCGCACCTCCACCACCTGGCCAGCTTCCTGCGCTCCCAGGCCGGGGCCCTGCTCGCCTGCGGCTTCTCCGGCACGGTCACCTTAACCGGCACGCACCTGTACGTACTGGCCGTCATCGAGCACGCCACCCGGCGGATCCGGATCCCGGGCGCGACCCCGCATCCCACTGCAGCCTGGGTCGCCCAGGCCGCCAGGAACCTGGTCACGGATCTCCAGGATGCCGGGATCCGGGCACGGTTCCTGATCCGGGACCGCGACGGCAAGTTCCCTGCCCTCTTCGACGCCATCCTCGCTGACGCGGGCACCGAAACCGTGCTCAGCGGGGTCCGGATGCCGAGAGTGAACGCCATCATGGAACGGCGGGTGCTGACCCGCCGCCGCGAACTGCTCGACCGCACCCTGATCTGGAACCAGCGGCACCTGCTCCACTCACTGCGTGAGTCCGAGCAGTCCTGCAACACGCACCGGCCCCATCAGGGAATCGCTAACGCCAGGCCGATGCGCGCGCTGCCCGCCCCGATCCCGGAACTGGACGCCGCCACCCGTCTATACGTCCGCAAACACGACCGCCTCGGCGGCATCCTCCACGAATACCAGCACGCCGCTTAACCTGCACGGATGAGATTATCGGCAAGGACAGGCGTTTCCCGCCGAGGTCCCGGAGCACGTCCTGGGGCAGGTCAGCGGCATGGTCGCCCAGTTCCCGGAAGGTCTTCGCCCCGGCCAGCGTGCACGCGGCGGCGACGGCAAGGACGAACACCAGGCAGTAGCGGCGGCCCCGGGGCTTCCGCGGGTCCGGGACCAGCACCGCCAGCAGGCCGGGGACTTTCCGGTCCCGTTCTTGATCATGCTGGTCGCGGCGGTAATTCGGGCATGCGGCACTGTACCGGCGGCCTTTCGTTCCGGTCTGATCTGGCTTCGACACCCGCAATCAAACCGGCGGAAGGCCGCCCTCGCGAATCACCCGAATCGCTGCTGCCAGCACCGCAGTCCGGCTAGCCGGCACTCGCCCCTTGTCAAATCAGGCACTCGTACACTCGTCGCCGCACTCGGCTACATAACACCAACTCGCCGATCCCGTGCCGAGGGGTGGGGACTTTTAACTGGCCACCACCGGGGACAAAAACTTGGCCGTTGACAAGCCCACACGGCCTTTGTCTCCTCATGCGACGTAGGAATTGCCTATACGCCGCCCCCTCCGAACTGGTTCTCGGCCAGCTGCAGGATCACTGCGCCTGGTGGCGGGAAGCCTACGCAGGCGCACTCACCGCCGACCATGAGGAACGCATGCGGACACTGG
>Ga0335074_10011909_pt1 | contig 12184 bp, 3 predicted proteins | sample Lox_Sample_23_FD_206715 | JGI IMG/M metagenome (GOLD analysis project Ga0335074, IMG submission 206715) | Soil microbial communities from Loxahatchee National Wildlife Refuge, Florida, United States - Lox_Sample_2.3 | ecosystem: Environmental > Terrestrial > Soil > Wetlands | place: USA: Florida...
AACCTCTTCGGCATCGGCGGCGCGCTGGTGGTAATTCACCGCCACGGGAGCGCCGGCGCGCCCCAGGGCCAGCGCGATGCCGCGCCCGATGCCGCGGCTTCCTCCGGTGACCAGGGCCACGCGGCCGGTGATGTCGCTCATGCGATCATTCTCGCATCGGTGCCGCCTATCGCTCCAGGGTGAGGCGCATGGCTTGAAAATCCAGGGTGACGCGGCGGGCGTGGTCGAACAGGTCGAGGCCGGCATTGCCCCAGCAGCCCACGCAGGGCGCGGTGGCTTGCTGCATGAGCACGGGCACCGATTGGAGCGATACGGCCTGTCCCCCCACCCGCAGGTCCAGCCGGGGAAGCGTGCGGCTTTCCACGGTGACGCTTTCGCCCAAGCCTTGCATGTCGTGCTCCGCGGCGGCGTCCGCGCCTTTGAGGGCGTTGGGAAAATCCGCGCCGAACTCCTGGAACAGGAACGTCTCGGGATTGCCGGTATCGAGCGCCAGCCCCAGGCGGTTGCCGCCCATGGCCGCTTCGAGCACGGGAATGCCGCCATCCAGGCAGAGATTGGATTTGGCCAGGTCGCGCCGGGCAGCCGGGGCGCCGATTTCGAGGACGCCATCGGCGGTCCAACGCATGGCGCCGAACGCCAGCAGGACCGGCAAGCCGAGCAGGCCGCGCTCCATTGGGGGCACGTCGGCGAAGCCCGGCTGGCCGTCGGGAAGTGCGCAAAAGGCCACGTTGCGCAGTTCGAAGCGGCCCACCGTGAGGCGGCCGGCCAGGGCCGCGCGGCAGGGCAGCTTGCGCCCGGCGGCATCGGTCATCTCAAAGCGTGTCTCTCGCAGATCCATGGCCAGCGCCCGCGCGGTGGATTCGCCGATTACCGAAATAGCCGCGCCGGTATCCATGGCAAAGCGCGCGGCGTTCCCGTTGATGAGTAGCGGAACCGCCAGTTTATCGTCCTGCCGGGTATAGCGCAGGCGCGAAAGCCCGTGGGCCGCCACCGAAGGCGGGGGAAGCTGGGCCAGCGCCACCACGCGGGAGCGGGCCTCAAGCAGCGCGTCATCCTCGCCCACGCCGAGATGCTGGGCGATGATTCCGTCGATTTCGGCCAGCGCCTGCCGGTCCTGCCCGGCGCGCGCGTACATGGCCGCCAGCAGGGCACGGGCTTCGGCGGCGTCCTCCGGTTCGGTGGCCGCGCGGATGGCGGCCTGCAGTTCCGTCTCGGCCCGGTGCGGGTCGTTGAAAGCCGCGGCCAGCGCGCCGGCGGTGAGGTGGCTGGCTTTCTTGCCCGCGGATTGGTCGCGCAGGTCGAAGCAATGGCCCGTCACGGGCACTTCGTCGGCGGTTTCGACCACCTGCCTGGAGGGCGCCGCGGGCGCGGGCGGCGGGCCCGCGGTGGTCATGGTCGATTCCGCCACGAACTTGCGGTAGTCACTGTAAATGGAGCGGTTGCGGTAGCGGCGTTTGGCGAACTGCGATTCGGCTTCGTCGGCCACCGGCAAGAGATACTCCGCGCCGGCCACGGTGACGGCATCGTAATCCACCGAGTTACTGCCGGCGGGATAGGATGGGGGTACGTTGTCGGCCACCTGGGTGATGCGCATCACCCGCACGGTGTCTCGCTCAATATATAAGAGGCCGTGATAGCCGAAATTCACCGAGCTGCACCTCTCAAAGAGAATCCAAGAGTTGCAGCGGCCGGTACTGGTCTCGGAACGCTCCAGGGGCACGCGGTAGGCGAATACGTAAGCGCGTATGCCGCGCAGATCCTGCCAGCCGTTCCACTGGAACTGAGCCCGTACCTTGGGATCGAATAACTCGCCGAGTAAGTGGCCAAAATTGCCGTTCGTGGAATAATAGCCGGCGGCCGCAATCCGGATGGGCACTTTACGGGCAGGCGCACCATTCACCGCGACGATCTTGTAATGTTCCTCGCGGCGATAGTAACTCAGCTCTTCGGCCACTTTCACCTGCAGCTCCCAGTCCTGGCCGGGCTTGCTCTGGAAATGCTCCGAGCGGCGTGTGCAGGTAAAGTCTGGGAGGCGTTCCAGGTAACCCTGGGCGAAATCGGTGACCTGGGTGAGCACGCGGCGCTGTTCCGCAGGACCGGGCGGAGACTCGGGCATGGCTACCGGCTGCGCCGCCGCGGCCGCTGCCAGGACCGCAAGCAGCGACGGGAGCGTGATCCGGCTTACGATGCGGCTGAGAGACGGGCTCATACGCGGGCGCTACCCGGCATTCTACAGCGGCGGAGCAACGCGCGTCGACCCAAAGGGCGGCGCGATGGTATGGTGCGGACAAATTTGGCGGCCCTGTACCGGGCGGTAGGCGCCAATGCGCGACTTTCCGCGGCTAGGCGGGCAGCAGGATGGGAGGGCGACCCGAGCCGCCGGCCACTCGAAGCGCCTAATGGGCCGGCGGTTTCCCGGCCGGGGCGGTGCCGAAGAATTCGGGGCTCTTGAATTCCACCTTGGTGTCGTGATCCATCTGAAACACCCACTGGCTGTAGTGGTCCTTTTTGAGCTGGGCGAAGATTTCGCCGCTCACATCGTCGAACGGCTTGTACGACACGGATTCCGCCTGAAAGATATAGATGGCGGTGGGCTGCCGGACCGGCTCACTGACTTCGCCCGGTTTCAGCGACATCACCGCCGAGCGGACCTGGTCCGGAATGTTGTCGCTGCCGTGAATGGTGGCGAAGTCGCCCTGCTTGGCCTTGGAGGTGGCGTCCTCGGAATACTGCTCCACCAGTTTCACGAAATCGGCCCCTCCGCGGAGTTGGCCCACCAGTTTCGCCGCCAGGGCTTTGGCCTCGTCCTCGGTGCGCGATGCGCTGCTGCTGGAGGAGGACGCGGGCTTGTCCGAGAAGCCCAGGTAGATGGCCTTCAGGCGCACCTCCTTGTACCGTTCCCGATTGGTGTCGTAATACTGGCGGGCTTCCTCGGGCGGCACGGTGATGTGCGCGTTGACGTTTTCCAGCTCGGCGTCGGTGAGGATCCGCATGGTGTAGTAATCCAGTTGTTCGCGCGCCGGGCTGCCCTCGTCCAGTTTCTGGGTCTTGGCCAGTTGGGCGAGCTTGCGCATCACCGCCCACCCGCGGAGAAAGTCCTGCGGTTGCTTCAGGGCGTTTTGCTGGGCATCCGGTGGCAGGATGGCGAAAAACTTCTTGAACTCGCCGACGGTCATCGAGTATCCGTCCGGGAAGACCGCGATCACCGTGGATTCGGGCAAGTTCGGGAACGGCGGAGCGGGCGCCGGAGGGGCGGACTGCGCGGCGGCGCTAAGGCAGGCGAGCAGCAGGATCGATAATGCTTTCATGGTAAAGGGTGCGGGTTCCTTGATTTTATCACGGGGGATGGAACGCCTTACTGGAACAGGCCCTGGAATTCGGCGCTCCCAGTGAAACCCTGGCCGGGCGCGGGGCCCAGGATTTGCAGGCGCGTGGGATAGCCCGCGGGGCCCTGGAACAGCAGGCCGGCGCCGCCGGTGTTGGCGGCATTCAACCAAAAGGCCAGACCGCCTGGATCGGGGTCGCGGTCCAGGATTACGAAGTAGAGCATGGTGATGTACAGGGCGTTGGTGTGGTCTCCAGCGGCGGAAGCCAGGTTGGCGAAGGTTCCGGTGCTCTGGAATTCGTTGTTCGCGGCGCTGGCCGGGGTGGTGGCCGCGGGGTAGCCGATGAGGCTTTGGAAGCACGCGGCCAGCGCGGTGCAGGCACCGGCTTCGGCCGCCGTGGGAGCGCGGCCTAAGAGGTTCTGGTAGAGATTGGCTGCCGAGTAGCTCAGGTTTGCGCCGGCCAGGGAAGCGAACAGGCCGGGGACGGTCTGGCTGCCCAAACGGATGGCCGAGACTGCCGCGGTGAACTGGGCGTAGGTGGGCGGCGCGGCAGTGGCGGCCTGATAGGCGGCCATCACGGCAAAATCGCTGTTGAAGGCCTCCGGGCTGGTGAGAAAGTCGTCGGCCATCTGGCTGAGGGCGGCCACGCCGGTGGGCGCGCCGGGGCCGGTCCAGAAGGCGTAGCCGCCGGGGTCGGGGTCGCGGCCGAGGATCGACTGGTAAAGAGCAGTCACCTGCCGGTCGAGCAGGGGCGCGGTGGAACCGGGCTGGGTGACCTCGATCACGTCGGGAGGCCCCACCGACGGGGTGATGGTGATGATCCCGGTGCGCGGCGAGGTGGTGGGGTTGCTCAGGGCGCTGTAGGTTCCGCTCTCGCTACCCAACGTGACGGCCAGCCAGGGGACATTCGAAGTAGCTGTCCAGGGAGGGAGCGTGCAGCCACCGCTGACTGTGAGGGAGAAGGCGCCGGAAGCGGTTGTGGGCGTGCTGCCGTCGGCGGGTACCGAATTGGTGAGAGCCACGGTGCTCGGCTGAGCGGCAAAGACGGCGCAGGCCAAAACCAAGTCCACGGTGACCACGGTCGTGACTGGCAGCGACGGTGACGAGATGGTAAAGCTGCCCTGGTAGGTGCCAATGGGCAGACCGGTGGGATTGGCGGTGATGGTGAGAGCAGCCGTTCCAGGTGAGGCCGGGATCGTCAACGTCGCCGGCGTGGCTGTGAAGATGGGGGCTGAGTTGGGGCCGCCGCTGAGTGGATTGTTGGAGAAGGGGGCTACGGTTGCGGTAATGCTGGTCGCCGCGCCGACCTCGAATGTGGCGCCAACCGCGGTGGTGCTGCCCAGAAGGGTGGTGAGCGTCTGGGTGGTGTTCGGCGTCACCACGAGAAACTCGACGGGGCCTGTCACCAGGGTAACGACCACCGGAACCGTATCCGCCGCCGGCGCGCCATAGCTGGCCGCTGGCGAGTAACTGATGGTGCACGAATAGGTTGCGGTGGCGGTTGGCAGACCCGCCGGGTTGTAGCTGACGGTCAGCGGATTGGCCGTGTTGGGGGTGGTGGTCCCGCTGACCGGTCCCGGAATCAGCCAGCCGCAACTGGCGGTGCCGGCGTTCGGAGTCACCGTCGCCGTCCAGTTGATGGAGGCTGCTCCGGAGCTGATCGTCAGCGTGGCGTTATTAATCGGGGCGTTTATACCGAACTCATAGTCGAAGGTCACCGGACCGCCCGTAACCGCGAGCGTTCCGACCTCCAGCGTCACCGGCACGTTGATGGGAGGCACGTTCGGGCCAAGCTGGGCAAAGCTGTAGGCCAGGCTGCCGCCATACGATCCTGCCGGAAGGGAGCCGGCGGTTACGGTGCCTGTCGAAGTGGCGGCCGGGGGAACGGTCGTGGTTGTGCCGCCGGTGCAGGCCAGCCAGTTGCCGCCGGGGGGCGAGGCTATTGAGGGAGTGCAGGTGAAGGGCACCGCTACGGGGCCGGCGCTGGAGGTCAATTGGATGGCCTCCGAGAAGTTGACTGGAGCCGCTCCCGTTGGCAGGTTAATGACCTGCGAAGCCGGGGTAAGCGTGGGCAACCCGCTCAAGGTGATGGTGGCGCTGGTCGAATTGGTGACGGCCGGGCTAATGCCGCCAATGCTGGCGGCGGCTACGGCCAGTGTGCAGTTAGCAGACAGCCCGGTACCGCTCGACGGGCTGACCGTGAAGCTGAGAGGGGTCGCGGTGGTCGAAAGGCCAATGGTTGAGGAAGCGGGCGCCACGACGCAGGGGCCGGAGCTGATGGAGGCCGTCACCGTAGCCAGCAGCCCGTTCGGACTGGCGGGGGCTGAGGACAGCGCGATGGTGGTGGTGCAGACCGAGTTGGCGGCGCCAATGGTGGCCGGGTTGGGCGTGCACGTCGGCGTCGGCAGGAGGATGGCTGGCGGATTGGCCACCGTCAGGTTCACGGTGAAGGTGGCGCTCAGCGGACCATTCACCTCCGTGGCCGTAATGACGCCCGTCAGCAGACCGGCGGACAGAGGCGAGATCGCCGACGGATTGATGGCGATGTTGAGGGGTACGGAGGCGTTTGATGATGTCGTTACACTGGGGACGAGCCACGGCACGTTGGAAGAAAAGCTCAAGGTGTAGGGAACGCTGCCGAGCATGGTCACCACCGTCGCGAAGCTGGCCGGAGCCGGATTCGTCTGGCCAATGGTATAGGCCGCTGTGGCAGTACAAGACTCGTTGCCGCCAGCGGCCGAGCAGCTAGCGGTAGCGTTGGTGGTATCGCTGAATTGCAGCGATGGAATAGCGGTGGTCAGGGTGACCGGGATGGTCACCGTCGGATTGGAGGTGGACGAAGACGGGGTGCTCACCGTAATCGTGCCGTTATAAGTGCTAGCTGTGGTGAGGCCGGCCAGCACCGCCGGATTCACCGTGATCACCAGCGGGACTGGCGTGGTGGTCAGCGTAGCGGTTGCAGGTCCGACACCCGCCGTGCCGCCATTGAGCGCGATTTGCAGCCAGTTGGCCGGGCCGGTATTGGAAACCGCCGTCACGATGACCGGGATTCCGGTGACACCGTTCGGCAGGGCATTGATGCTCAACTGGGTACTCTGGCTAGCCGGATAGGTAACCGTGGCGCCGATCCCGTATTCGAGGGACGCGCCGCTGCCTGGCAGCGTGCTGACAACGCTGGGCAAACCGGTGACGTTGAGAGTGACCAGAGCCGTTACGACTGCCGGTTCGGTGTTCGGCGATGCCCCCGTCGCCACAAAGTCTACGTACGCGTTGTACGTTCCTACCGGCAGCGTGGTGACATTGGTGTTCGGCGAGAGGGTGAACTGGCATTCCGTGACCGGCGTTGGATTCACGATCATGGGCTGGCAATTGGCGGACTCTACGCTGAGCCACGGGCTGATAGATCCAGTGGCTTGCGGATTGTAATAAATGGTGGGAGCCGGCGGAAGTGACGTCGGAGTGAGTATCGAAATCCCTCCGGTCGACGCCTGCACCGTGAGGGTCTGGAACCATCGCCCGGAACACGAAGGCGCACCGGTCATGCACGACCTGGCCGACGTGGGAGCCGTATCGACGAGCTGGTTGAAGGTAAACGAGGTGGTGGCGTCGGCGAGGAACCCTTCCGCCGCTGCCGGGACGCCGCCCACGGTGGATGGCGGATCGATGGTCACCGTAGGGGCCGATGTGCAGCCGGAACCGGGGCTGGTCAACGCGATCATGCTGACGTAACCGGCTGGGCCTGGGTTGGCGACCGTCGCCACGGCGGTTGGCTCCTCCGTGCAGCCACCGCTGAAGCTGACGTTCGGCACAGTGCTGTATCCGAGGCCGCCGGTGTAGCCGAGGGCCGGGATCAAAGTAAAGTACGACACCAGCGTTGGCAAGGTGGACAGTTGCGGGCTGCTGCACCACGAGGCGGGACACCCGGGCAGGCAGTTTGGAGAGTCTACGGTATAAATCAACGCAGGGGCGGCCAGCGGGTACACTGGCAGAACGGCATTTTGGCACGAGGGAGAGGGGCTGCCCGACGGGTTGAGTGTCGCATTCGTGGCACTCGGAAGACCGGTCCCGGTGGGCGCCACATTGAATGTTGCAAGTGGTGGGCTGGAGAGGTCCGAAGGAGCGGCGATTAGAAAGTCCAGGTGGGAACCGGTCGGGCAATGGCCGGTGGGCGCGCCACTCACCGGCGAACAATTGCTGGCTCCCGTGTTGACCGGAGACGCTAGCCTAAATCCCCACGAAGGATTGCTCGCCGCCGGCGTGATGCTCACCGGAACAGCCACAAAGGACGGCGTGCCGAATGTGGGACCGGCATTCAGCGGCGCGGTCTGGTCAGGGCCAAGCGTTTCGGCGATAACCTGCATGTACACCGTGTTGCCGGCTTCTGCAACCAGACCGTCTGCCGGCACGATGTTGCCGCTGGGATTGAAGGGCGGAGGCACGCTGTCGGGCTGAGGGACCGTTTCGAACTCTGTAACTATGTTGTTGCCCACTTCCAGGCAGACGGGAATCTGGGCAGTTTGGGCCGGGTTATGGTTGGGCGTAACCGTAATGGTGGAGGCATAGAAGCCGCTGGCCATGGGGACCGCCGCGGCGCCGGGCGAGATGGTAAGCGTGAATGCGGTGGTGGTCGCCGCGGCGTCGGATGCCGGCAGCGGACCGCTCGCCGGAAACGTAAGAACTCCGCCCGGAATCGGCGGACTGGTGAGGGTGCAGGTGGGCACATCCAAAATCGGGTAGACGGTGGGGCCGGGGAAGGCCTGGTGCACCATGAAGTCGGCGGCCACCTGCAGTGGGCTGGCCACCGTTCCTGCATTCACCGGCTGAAGCCCGCCGGCGGCGGTGGCGGTGAATGTCCCCGGCGACAGCAGGCCGAGATTCCTGGAGTCCAGCACCACGTTGTGATCGGTGTTCTGCGGGTTGTTGCCTTGGTTGGGGCTGCCGACGCTGCTGGTCACGACTCCGGTGTATCCACCCGGCACCGTGAACCACGCCATGGGAATGGCCGGACCCTCGCTCTGGCAGGCCGGGACCGAGAAGGCTGGGCCCGTGCCGGGCGCCGCGGAGGCCAGGCAATTCGTGGTGGTGTTGGAGATCCAGGGCGAATTAATGATCAGCGGACCGGCGGTTTGCGCCCGCAGACCCGCCGCCAGGCACAGTCCCGCTACCAGGGCGAAACCACGCGCGGCGGCGTGCGGCCGATCGTGGAGGAGCGTCACTGGAACAGGCTCTGGAATTCCTGGCTGCCGATGAAGCCTTCCGGCGGCGCCGGGCCCAGGATCTGCAGACGCGTCGGGTAGCCCGCGGCGCCTTGGAACAGCAGGCCCGCGCCGCCGCTATTGGCCACGCCCACCCAGAACGTCAGGCCGCCGGGATCGGGGTCGCGGTTCAGGATCACGAAATACAGCATGGTGACGTACAGGGTATTGGTGTGGTCGCCGGTGGCCGAAGTCAGGTTGGCGAAGGTGCCGGTGCTCTGGAACTCGTTGTTGGGCGCGGCGACGGGGGTGGTCGTGGACGGGTAGCCGATGAGGGTTTCAAAGCAGGTGGCGAGCGGCGTGCACGCGCTTGCTTCCGCCTGGCTGGGCGCGCGGTTCAGCAGGTTCTGGTAAAGCGTGGCCGCGGTGTAGCCGGAGTTGCCGGAGGTCAGCGAGGTGAACAGGCCGGGGACGGTCTGAGTGCCCAGGCGGAAGGCGCTCACTGCCGCGGCGTATTGGGCGTAAGTGGGCGGCCCGCCGTTGGCGGCCTGGTAGGCGGCCATCACGGCGAAGTCGCTATCGAAGGCTTCCGGGCTGGTCAGGAAATCGTCGGCCATCTGGCTGAGTGAGGCGGAGCCCGGGCCGGTCCAGAAGGCGTAGCCGGCGGGATCGGGGTCGCGGCCGAAAATCGACTGGTAGAGAGAGGTGACCTGGCGGTCGACCAGCGACGCGCTGGAGCCGGGCTGGGTGACTGCAATCGTCAAAGGTAACCCCACCGACGGCGTGATGGTGATGGTCGCGGTGCGCGGCTGCGGCCCGCTGCAATCGGCCGAGCCGGCGCAGCCCGTGGTCGGATTGCTGAGGGCGTTGAAACTGCCCGTGACCGCGCCGCCGCCGAAGCCGCTGCTGCCCGAAGTGAGGATTAGCCAGCTTGCATTCGAAGCGGCTGTCCAGGTAGTGGCGTTGGTGCAGCCCGCGCCCGGCGTTACCGTGAAGGAGCCGGACACGGTTACGGGTGTGCTGCCGTCGCTGGGAACCGCGTTGGTGAGCGAAATCGTGCTCGACGGCGTGGCCGTGAACGGACACCCGGTCTGCTCCACCACCAGCGAAAGCTCCACGGTGACGGGCGGTGTGCCGCTGGAATTCGCCGACGAAATAACGAAGTAGCCACTATAGGTTCCGACGGATAAGCCGTACGGGTTGGCGGTGATGGTCAGGATGGACGGGGTGGTGGCGACGCTCAGGTTGGTGGCAAAGAGGTTCGCCGGGTTCTGGCTGGACGGCGTGACGGTGATGCCGATGGCGGGCGGCTGGTTCGAACCGGCCAAAGTGTCGCCGATCTGGAACTCCGCCGAAACCGGCGTGGTGGAGCCCGCATTCACGGTCACGGTCTGCTGCAGGCTGGGGGTTACCGAGAAGGCCGGGCTGCTCAAGACTGCCAGCGTCACGGTGGTGGTGACGGCGGGCGCCGCCGAGCCATACTGGGCGCCGGCGGCGAAGCTGAGGGTGCAAACGTGGGTCCCCACGCCCGCGGCGGTGGCGCCCGGCACGGTGTAGCCGATGGTCACCGGGGAGGAACCGCCGCGCGGGGTGATGCCGCTGAGCGCGCTATCGGTCAGCCAGGCGCAATCGCCCGAGATCGAGGATCCCCAGGCGATGGCTGCCGGGCCGGCGCTCACGTTCAGGGTGGCGGGGGCCGGGGTGGTCAGCCCGAGGAAGTGGGTGAAGGTGATGGGACCGCCGCCGACCGCCAGTTGCCCCACGTTGACGGTCACCGGCAGGCTCGGCAGGCCCGGAATGGTGCCGGAAGCGTACAGCACACTGCCGGTGTACTGGCCGGCGGTGGAGGCCACGGCGCCGGAGGGGGTCACGGTGACGGTGGAAGTGAAGGGCGTGCTGCCGCCATTGGCGCTCAGCCAGGTGGTGGTTCCCGACGCGGTGACCGGCTCAGGGGACACCGGAGAATCGATCACCGAAACCGTCTGGCTCTGGGGGGATGCCTGGGTGGGGATGTCGAAGGTGAGGCTGGTGGGCGTCAGGCTGAACATCGGGTAGACCGTGAGGGTCACCGTGGTGGTCAACAAGGGAGCGGTGGAACCGTAAGACGCGGCTGCCGAAAAGCTGAGGATGCAGACATGCGTCCCGACGCCGGCGGTGGCCGCGCCCCCGGCGGTATAGCTGATGGGCACCGGGGAGGCGCCGCCGCGCGGGGTGGTGCCGCTGGGAGCGTTATCGGTGAGCCAGAGGCAATCGCCCGACATGGAAGATCCCCAGGTGATGGCCGCCGGACCGGCGCTGACGTTCAGCGTCTCGGTACCCGGCGTGGTCAGGCCCAGGACGTGGCTGAAGGTGATGGGGCCGCCCGAAACCGCCAGTTGGCCCACGTTCAGGGTCACCGGCAGGTTGGGGATACCCGGCGCATTCCCGGAGGTGTAGACCACCGCGCCTGAGTAGGCGCCCGCGGGCAGACCTGCGCTGGTCACCGTGATGACGGAATTCAGCGGCGTGGTCCCCCCGGTGGCAGCCAGCCAGTTGCCCCCGGCAGGTGTGGCCACCGAGGGGGTTGCGGTGATGGTCTCGGCGGTCACCGGGTTATCGGTAAGCGAAACAGCCTGGCTGGCCACGGCGGCCTGGGTGGGAACATCGAAGATCACCGTGGAGGGGGTCAAGCTGAACCCGGGGAAAATGGTCAGGGTAATGCTGGTGAGGCTGCCGGAAACCGGAGTGTTCTGGTTGGTAGGCGTACCCGAAACCACGATGGTGGGCGGCCCTAGGGTGCCGGGGTTCTGAGCCGCCACGTTGATGGGCGTGAGCGTCAGGGTGGTGGAGCCGCCGGCGGGCAGGCTGGTGGCAACCAGCGAGGCGCTCAACCAGGTGGGCAGGCCGGAGACTGTCAGGCCGTTGATGGCCACCCCGTTCAGCGTGTCGCTCACCGTGCAACTAATGCTGGCCGGGGTTGTGGACGTCTGGCCCACGCTGGCCGTAAGGGCGCTGGCGCTGCAACTGGTAATGCTGATGCCAGTCACCTTGGAGAAGAACGCGGTGATGGATTCGGCGGCGCTCATGGTGACGGAGGTGGAGGCCACCGACGGATTGGCCACCGGACCGCTCCAGCCGCTGAAGGCATACCCGGTATTGGGGAGGGCCACCACCTGTACTACGGTGCCCGGATTGTAGAACCCGCCGCTGGGGGGATTTACCGATCCGCCGGCAACCGGAGAGGCGACGCTGGTGAGCGAATACTGGGTATTAAAGGAAGCGGTGTAAGTGGCGGGAGAAGATCCCACCGTGATGGTATGGGAGGCGGCGCCGCCATCGCTCCACCCGGTGAACAGGTAGATGGTGCCCGCCGTCCCCGATTGCAAGGTAATAGCGGAGAGCGTGTGGGTGCCCATGGAAAGATCCAGGATGACCGGGGCGGTTTGCGGGGGACCGCCATCCACCGTGAACTGCAAACCGGTGGGATTGGTGTCCACCGTCACCTCGGTGTAGACCGGAGCAATCACGGTCGGGTCGGTGGCGGTCGCGGGACCCGAACCGCCGCCGGCCACGCTCGCCATGTTGACTTGCGGAGAGCTTGCGTTATCGGCCACGCTGACGGTTACGGTGATGGGCGGATAGCTGGCGCCGGCCGCCAGCGAATCGCCGCGCGTGCACGTGGTG
>Ga0335074_10011912_pt1 | contig 12182 bp, 9 predicted proteins | sample Lox_Sample_23_FD_206715 | JGI IMG/M metagenome (GOLD analysis project Ga0335074, IMG submission 206715) | Soil microbial communities from Loxahatchee National Wildlife Refuge, Florida, United States - Lox_Sample_2.3 | ecosystem: Environmental > Terrestrial > Soil > Wetlands | place: USA: Florida...
ATCGGGCGCGTGCGCGCTGCGCTGCGCCTCCCACAGGGTCTCGGCGAGCGCCTCCATGAGCACGTGCTCGGCGCCGTGCTCATCGCCCACGCGCGCGGCCAGCGCCCGCTCGAGCTCGCGCACGCCCTGCGGACGATCGATCGACACCTGCTCGCGGACGGCGAGATGCAGCCCCATATGTAAAAAAGGATTCTCGGCGTCACCGCGGGGCTCGAAGTCGATCGCGGCCCGCGTGTCCTCGAGCAAGGGCTGGTATTCGCAGTGCAACGCGATGACGTCGGCGATCAGCGCTTCGAGCGGGGTGAGCGGTCTGCGCTCGCGGCTCTTGCGCCAGGCCTCGGCGTAGCTCTGGCGCAGCTGCTCGCGGGTGTACGCGCCGAACGCGCCCGCACCTGAGCTCATGCGGCAGACTCCCTGGTCTTGCGGCGGTATTCGCACAGATCCGCGATCAGGCAGCGCGGGCAGGCCGGATTGCGGGCGGTGCACACATAGCGGCCGTGCAGGATGAGCCAGTGATGCGCGTCCTTGAGGAATTCCGGCGGAACGAATTTCATCAACTTGTCCTCCACCTCGCGCGCCGTCTTGCCCGGCGCGAGCCCGGTGCGGTTTGCGACGCGAAAGATGTGCGTGTCGACCGCCACGGTGGCCTGGCCGAACGCCGTGTTCAGGACGACGTTCGCCGTCTTGCGGCCGACCCCGGGCAGCGCCTCGAGCTGCTCGCGCGAGCGGGGAACCTCGCCCCCGTACTCCTCGACCAGCGCTCTGGAGGTGGCGATGATGTTCTTGGCCTTGGTGTTGAAGAGACCGATGGACTTGATGTAACGGGTGAGGCCCGCCACCCCGAGCGCGGCCATCGCGGCAGGGGTGCTGGCCACGCGGAACAGCGGCGCCGTCGCCTTGTTCACGCCCTTGTCGGTCGCCTGGGCGGACAGAATCACCGCGATCAGCAGCTCGAACGGCGTACGATACTCGAGCTCGGTGCGCGGGGCGGGGTTGTTCTCGCGCAACCGCTCGAAGATGGCGCGCCGCTTTTCAGGGTTCATGGGCGATCGCCTTCATCGCCTCGAGCTGCTCGCGGCGCTCGCGGGCGCGCCGCTGCAGCCGCTCGCCGTGCGCGGCGAAGCGTGCCCGGTTGAGCGCCGCTTGACCGGCCGCCGGGGCGGGTCCGGGCCGCATCTCGATGCAGTCGACCGGGCAGGGTGCGAGGCACAGCTCGCAGCCCGTGCAGCGCTCGATGAGCACGCTGTGCAGGTACTTCGGCGCGCCCACGATGGCGTCGACCGGACACGGCGGCAGGCAGCGCGCACAGCCGATGCAGCGCTGCTCGTCGATCCAGGCCACCCGCGGGGGGGATTCGACGCCGTGGGCGGGGTTGAGCGGCTCGAAGGCGCGCCCGAGCAGATCGGCGAGGGCCTGGATGGTGGCGCGGCCCCCGGGCGGACATTGATTGATGGGTGCCTCGCCGGCCGCGATCGCGGCGGCGTACGGCAGGCACCCGGCGTAGCCGCAGCGGGTGCACTGCGTCTGCGGCAGCAGCGCGTCGATGAGCTCCGCGCCCACGCGCTCCGCGCGTTCCACGCCGATGCCGGGGATGCAGCTCATTTCACCCGCATGCCGGGCGCCGCGCCCGCATCGGGCGAGAGCACGAATATGTCCGCGCCGCCCGGCCCGGCGGCGAGCATCATGCCCTCAGAGGTACCGAAGCGCATCTTGCGCGGCTCGAGGTTGGCGACCACCACGATGAGGCGGCCGACGAGTGCGGCGGGATCGTAGGCGGAGCGGATACCGGCCATGATCTGCCGCTCGCCGAGCTCGCCGAGATCGAGGCGCAGGCGCAGCAGCTTGTCGGCGCCATCGATCGGGGCGGCATCGAGCACTCTCGCGACCCGCAGGTCGATGCGCAGGAATTCGTCGATGGAGATCGGGGCCGCCGTCATCGGCGCCGGGCTGGGCGCCGGGCTGGGCGCCTTGGACGCGCCGGCCGGGGGCGGTTGCGCGGCCGCGGCCCCCGGGTCCGTCTCGAACAGCGCATCGAGCTGCTTGGGGTCGACGCGAGTCATCAGGTGCCGATACGGCTCGATTCTCGCGGGCAGCACGCCGGCATCGCTCCAGGCGAAGGGCCGCTCGAGCCCGAATGTCTCACCTGCAACGCGCAACGCGAGCTGCGGCAGCACCGGTGCGAGCAGCACGCTCAAGAGCTTGAAGCCCGCGAGCGCCCGGGAGCATACGATCTGAAGCTCGGCGCGCTTCCCGGCGTGCTTGGCGAGAATCCACGGCTGGTGCGCATCGAAGTCATGATTGATCCGATCCGCGTGCGCCATCAGCTCGCGCATCGCCTTGCCGAACTCGCGCGCCTCGTAATGCTCGGCGACCGAGGCGGCAAGGTCGCGGGCTTGATCGGCGAGCAGCGCCCGCTCGCCGCCGTACTCGAGCTCCCCGCCGAAATGCTTGCTGATGAAGTTCGCCGCGCGGCTGGCGATGTTGACGTATTTGCCGATCAGATCGCTGTTGACGCGCACCAGGAAATCGTCGGGGTTGAAGTCGAGATCCTCCACGTTCGCGTTCAGCTTGGCGGCGAGGTAATAGCGCAGCCACTCGGGATTCATGCCGATCTCGAGATAGCGCAGCGGGCTGATTCCGGTGCCGCGCGACTTGGACATCTTCTCGCCGGAAACCCTGATGAAGCCATGGGCATAGACGTGGTCGGGCACCTTGTAGGGAGGGCCGGCGAACTTGAGCATGGCGGGCCAGAACAGCGTGTGAAAATAGATGATGTCCTTGCCGATGAAATGCAGCTGTTCCGTGTCGCTCCCCTCGAGAAACTGCGTGAAGCTGCGCGATTCGCCCCGGGCGCCGGCCTTGCCCGTGTCGAAGTAGTTCTTGAGCGCCGCCAGATAGCCGACGGGCGCATCCAGCCAGACGTAGAAGTACTTGCCGGGCGCGTCGGGGATCGGAATGCCGAAGTAGGGCGCGTCGCGGGAGATGTCCCAGTCGCCGAGCGCATCCTCGCCCCCGCCGCAGAGCCACTCGCGAGCCTTGTTGGCCACCTGCGGCTGCAGGCGCCCGGGGGCGTCGAGCCAGGCGGTCAGGAATTCGACGCATCTGCGATCGGACAGCCTGAAGAAATAATGGTCGGACGTCCTCATGAGCGGCTTGGCGCCCGACAGGGTCGAATACGGATCGATCAGATCGGTGGGCGAGTTGACGATGCTGCACACCTCGCAGGCGTCGGCGTACTGCTCTTTCGCGTGACAGTTGGGGCACTCGCCCTTGATGTAGCGGTCGGCGAGGAACATGGCCTTGACGGGATCGTAAAATTGCTCGACGGCCTTGACGTAGATGAGCCCGGACTCCTTCAGCCGGCGGTAGATGTCCTGGGAAAGCGCCACGTTCTCGGGAGAATCCGTGGAATACCAATGATCGAAGCCGATATGAAAGCCCTCGAGGTAGCGGGGGCGGTCGGCAGTGATGCGCGCGACCAGCGCCTGGGGCGAGATGCCCTGGGCCTCTGCCTTGAGCATGATGGGCGCGCCGTGCGCATCGTCCGCACAGACGAAATGCACGGCGTTGCCGAGCATGCGCTGGAAGCGCACCCAGATGTCGGCCTGGATGTATTCCATGATGTGCCCGATGTGAAACGGGCCGTTCGCATAGGGCAAGGCCGTGGTGACGAAGAGTTTGCGCGCCATCGCGGCAGTTTAGCGCGATGGAGGCGAGTTTTGCGCGCTACGATGCCTCGCGGAACTGCTCGAAGCGGCTCTTGTTGATGGCTTTCTTGTAGGCTTCCTTGCCGGTGATGAGGCGTTGATCGAGGAGCGACTGGATGGCCGCGTCCATGAGCTTCATGCCCGCGGCGGAACCGGTCTGCATGCCGTTCTCGAGCTGGTCCATCTTGCCCTGGCGGATGAGGTTGGAGATGGCCGGCGTGTTGATGAGAATCTCGAGCGCGGCGACGCGGCCCTTCTTGTCGGCCTTGGGGATGAGCTGCTGCGAGACCACACCGCGCAGACTGGTCGAGAGCATGGTGCGCACGTGCGGCTGCTTGTCGGCCGGGAATGCATTCACCAAGCGGTCGACGGTGGCCGCCGCGCCGTTCGTGTGCAGCGTGCCCATGACCATGATCCCGGTCTCCGCGGCGGTGACCGCGATGCTCATGGTCTCGAGGTCGCGAAGCTCGCCGACCAGCACGACGTCCGGATCCTCGCGCAGCGCCGACAGCAAGGCGCTCGAGAAGGAGGTGGCGTGCACGCCGATCTCGCGCTGGCTGATCAGGCAGCTCTTGCGTTTGTGCACGAACTCGATCGGATCCTCGATGGTGAGAATGTGGCCCTTTTCCCGGGTGTTGATGTCGTCGATCATCGCCGCGAGCGTGGTCGACTTGCCGGAGCCGGTCTTGCCGGTCACCAGGATCAGGCCATTGTTCATCCTGCACAGGTTGCGCACCGCATCCGGCAGCTTGAGCTCGTCCGCCGTCTTGGCGCGCGAGGGAATGACGCGAAACACCGCGCCCATGCCGTTCAGCTGGCGCATGACGTTGACCCGAAATCGCGCGACGTCCGGTATCGCGTAGGCGAAGTCGGTGCCGTCCTTGGCCTCGAAGCGCTCGGCTGCGAGCTTGGGCATGATCTCGTAGAGCGTGGTCTTGACCGTCTCCGCGTTGAGCGGCTCGTTGGCGAGCGGCCTGAGCTCCCCGTATTGGCGCACGCGCGGAAAATCCCCGGCGAGGAAGTGCAGATCCGATCCATCGGCCTGCATGACCTGATTCAGATAGGCATCGATCGCTGGCATGTCGCCCTCACGGCTCGACCGGCTCGAGCGGGATCGCGCTGCTCACGTCGGTCACGTAGCGCTGGAACTGGCGTTTGTCCGTGGCATAGGTGTAGGCCTGCTCGGGGTCCACCTCCTTGGCCTGGATGGCGGCGAGCAGCGCCTGGTCCATGAGCTGCATGCCGTATTCCTTGCCCATCTGCAGCTGGCTCGGAATCTGGTGGGATTGATCCGTCATGATGAGCTTGCCGATGGCCTTGGTGACCACCATGATCTCGCACACGGCGCGCCGGGCGCGTTGATCGGGGGTCTTCACCAGGATCTGGGTGATCACGGCGAGCAGGCTCGAAGCGAGGAAGCTCTTGGTCTGCTCGCGCTCCTCGGTGGGCAGCGCGTCGACGACGCGATCGATGGTCTTGGTGGCGCTCGTGGTGTGCAAGGTGCCGAGCACCAGGTGTCCGGTCTCGGCCGCCGTCATCGCCATGGAGATGGTCTCGGCGTCGCGCATTTCGCCGACCAGGATCACGTCGGGGTCCTCGCGCATCGCGGCGCGCACGCCCTCGGCGAAGCTCGGTAGGTGCGTGCCCAGCTCGCGCTGGATCACCTGGCTCGACTTGCTGCGGTGGACGAACTCGATCGGATCCTCGAGGCTGATGATGTTGAGGCTGCGGGTCGAGTTGAGGTAATCGATCATCGAGGCGAGCGTCGTGGTCTTGCCCGTGCCGGTCGAGCCGGTGACCAGGATCATGCCTTGATGGTAGTCGCAGAGCTTGCGCACGATGGGCGGCAGGCCGAGCTGGTCGATGCTGGGCATCTGGGTCGGGATCGCCCGGAAGGCGGCGCCGATGCCGGTTTCCTTGCGGTACACGTTGACGCGGAATCGCCCGCCGTCGGCCGAAACGTAGGAGAAATCGAGGTCGTTGCCCTCGCGCAGAACCTGCAGTTGCGAGGGGTTCAGCACCTCGGTGACATAGCCCTCGAGCTCGGCGTGGCCGAGCTCGCGAAACTTGATGGGAACCAGATCGCCTTGCATGCGCAGCATCGGCGGCACGCCCACCGCCAGGTGCAGATCCGAGCAGCCCTGGGCGACTCCCAGCTTGAGGAATGCGTCGATTCTTGCCATAACGTCGCGAGACTACCTGTAAGCGATTGGATTTTCGACTGTTTGAGGCCACCAAGGGCCATAAACGTGAGCTGCGTCTAGGCTCCTTTGTCCGCCAGGCGGTCGACCCTGCCTTACAGGAACTTCTCCAGCGAGAGGCGCAGCTCGTCCATGGACTGCGCGCGCTTGGACTTGTCGAGCGCCATGCACTTCATGACCAGGTTGCTCAGCTCCGGCGGCAGGCTCTTGTTGATCTCGATCGGCGGCCGGGCCTTGCCCTGCACGTGCTGATACATGACCGACATGTGATCGCCGCGCGAGTACGGCGGCACACCGGAGAACAGCTCGTACAGGATCACGCCGAGGCTGTAGATGTCGGCCCGCTCGTCGACCTTCTTGCCGAGAATCTGCTCGGGCGCCATGTACTTCGGCGAGCCGATGACGTAGCCCGTCTTGGTGAGCTGGGTATCGCCCTGGCTCTGCGCCGCCGCGACGCCGAAGTCCACGATCTTGACCAGGCCATCGTTGTCGATGAGCACGTTCGCCGGTTTCAGATCGCGATGCACGATTCCCGCCTGATGCGCGACCGCCATGCCGGTGGCGATATCGATGCCGAACTTGACCGCGCGCTTGAGCTCCACCGGCTTCTCGTTGACGATCTCCCCGCCGAGCGTGTGGGAGGGGAAATACTCCATCGAGATGGCGTAGTTGCCGCGGATGTAGAGGAAGTCGTAGATGCGGATGACGTTCTTGTGGGTGATCTTGCGGCTGTAGCGCAGCTCGTGCACGAAGCGCTTCATCATCTCCTCGTCCGAGGAGACGTTGGCGTTCAGGAACTTGAGGATGAGCCGCTCCTCGACCACCGTATCCTCCATGAGCAGCACCGTGCCGAAGGCGCCCTTGCCGATCTTCTCGATGAACTTGTAGCGTCCTTCGATGACATCGCCCGGCTTGAGCGTGGTGATGTCGAGCTTGGCGCCCGGGGCCTGCGCGGATTCGGTCTCCTTGATGACCGCCGCCAGCTCCTGATTGTCGACGAGCAGCGTCTTCGCCGGCTCGCGCAGCTGCACCGCGCGCTGATTGGCGGCGATGTTCTGGGTGGAGAAGCGATTGTCCATCTCCGTGATGGCGCGCGCCACGGCCTGGCTGATGGTGCCGTCGCCGCCGTTCGAGACCGCCTGCAGCTTGGCGCGAATCGTATCCACGCGCTGCTCGTCGACCAGCTTGGCGACGGCGGCGATGGCCTCGACGCGGATCTGGTTCTCGGAGCGCTGCAGGAGCGGCAGCAGATTCTCGATGTGCTTCTGATCGCCCACCTTGCCGATGGCCCGAACCACCGTCGGCAGGGATTTCGGCTCGCCGTTCAGCATCTCGATGAAGCGCGGCAACGCCTTGGTGCTGCCGATCTCCGCCAGAGCGTCGACGGCGCGCTCGCTCACCCACCAGTCGCGGTCGCGGGTGGCCTCGATCAGCTGCGCGACCGCGCGCTCGTCCTTGGTCTGGTTCAGGATCTCGATCGCCGTGCGGCGGATGTCCTGGTTCTCCTCCTTGATCAGGGCGAGCACGGCGTCCACGACTTTCGGGCCGCCGATCTTGCCGAGAGCGTCCGCGGCACGGGTGCGCACCCACCAGTCGCTGTCGGCGATGACCTCGAGCAGGTACTTCACGTCCTTGGAGCTGCCGATGACGTTCAGCACCTCGACGGCCGCGCGCCGCGCGTACTCGTTCTCGTCCTTGAGCACCTCGACCAGGAACTTGATGGTGTCCGGATGGTTGGCCTTGATCACCACGTCCACCGCCTTGTTCTGCACCTCGATCTCCGGATCGCGCAGCATCGAGGTGATCAAGGGCATGTCGAACGGTCCGTCCATGCGCGCAAGCGCGGTGAGGGCGGCCGAGCGGATCAGCTTGCTGTTGTCCTTGAGCTGCTTTTGCACCGCCTGCCGGACGGTGGGGGTGTTGAAGCGCGCCAGGACCTGGATGATATGCAGCCGCGCCACCGGGTCCTTGCCCTCGGTGCGGGCCACCAGATCGTCGATCGAGGATTCATCGGCGATCTCGGCGATGATCTTGAACAGCGCCGCCCGCTCCGTGGGCTCCTGCGCATAGGCGGCATTCAGCAGGTCGCGGACCGTATAGCGGGCTTTTTGCGCGGCGATGACGTCCAGAATGGCCGGTTTCGGCATGCCCTCCTTGTTCAAGGCGTCCAGCAGGGCGGCCGCCGGGTAGGTGCGGCTCGAGGACAGCGCCCAGGCGATGCCCGAGGTGGCGCGGCCGTTGGCCTCGGCCATGGACTTGAGCACCTGGGGCAGGGTCTTGCCGTCGATCAGCTTGGCGAGCACCTCGACGTAGGCCATGGTCTCGCGCTTGTCGGCGTTGCTCAGGGCCCCGACGATGGGCTCGATGGCGCTCGGCCCCAGGGCGAGCAGCTTCTCGAAAGCCTTCTGGGCCAGGGGGGCGTTGATATTGCCGCTGGACTTGATCTCGGCAATCAGCCGATCGGCACGATAGTTGGCGAACAAACTCATTCGCGGCCTTGCACTACGCTCCCTCGATGACCTCTATTCTCGCCCTATCCGCGGCACCGGCCGGGGTTTGATTCTCATTTTGAGGAATTATGCCATACCGGACGGTGAAGGCCGCCTGCGTTAGAATGGTGCGTATGGCTGCCAACGACGATACGCAACCGCTGCGCGAGCGGCTCGGTGCATACCCGGACCCCTATCTGGGGCAGACGCTCGCCCAGGCGAAGGCCCTCGGCGCGCTTTCCTTGCAACGCAACGCGGTCGGCGTCGAGCTGAGATTCGGATTCCCGTGCGCCGACTACGCCGCCGAGCTCGAGCCGGCATTGCGGGCTCATCTGGCGCCGCTCCTGGGCGAGGCGCGCCTCGATCTCGTGTTGCGCTCGGACATCACCGCCCATGCCGTGCAACGCACCCTAAAGCCCCTCGCGCAGGTGAAGAACATCGTGGCCGTGGCGTCGGGCAAGGGCGGCGTCGGCAAATCGACGGTGGCCGCCAACCTGGCCCTCGCCTGGTCGCGGCAGGGTGCGCGGGTCGGCTTGCTGGATGCCGACATCTACGGCCCAAGCCAGCCCTTGATGATGGGATTGGCGGGCCAGAAGCCGGACAGCCCGGATGGCAAGCACCTCAACCCGATGCGGGCGCACGGCATCGAGGTGATGTCCATCGGCTTCCTGATCGATGCCGAGCAGCCCATGGCCTGGCGCGGACCGATGGTGACCCAGGCCCTGACGCAGCTGCTCGGCGAGACCCACTGGGGCGAGCTCGACTACCTCGTGGTGGACATGCCGCCCGGAACCGGCGACATCCAGCTCACGCTCGCGCAGCGGGTGCCGGTGAGCGGCGCGGTCATCGTCACCACACCGCAGGACATCGCGCTCCTCGATGCGCGCAAGGGACTCAAGATGTTCGAGAAGGTCGAGGTGCGCGTGCTCGGCGTGGTCGAGAACATGAGCGTTCACGTATGCAGCAATTGCGGGCACACCGAGCACATCTTCGGCAGCGGCGGGGGAGCGCGCATGGCGCAGCAGTACGGTGTCGAGCTGCTCGGTGAGCTGCCGCTCGACGCGCGCATCCGCGAGCAGGCCGACGGAGGATCGCCCACCGTGGTGGCCGAGCCCGACAGCGCGCGCGCGCAGGCCTACCTCAAGATGGCGCGGCGCGCCGCCGCGCGTCTCGCCACCCTGAACAAGGATTACAGCTCGGTATTCCCGAAGATCACGGTCGAAGCGACGTGAGCATCAAGAGCGACCGCTGGATCCGGCGCATGGCCGCCGAGCACCGCATGATCGAGCCTTTCTCGGGCGAGCAGGTGCGCGTCGCCCACGGCCACAAGATCGTCTCGTACGGCACCTCGAGCTACGGCTACGACGTGCGCTGCGCGGATGAGTTCAAGATCTTCACCAACATCAACTCGACCATCGTCGATCCGAAGAGCTTCGACGAGAAGTCGTTCGTCGATTTCAAGGGGCCGGTGTGCATCATCCCGCCGAACTCCTTTGCTCTTGCGAGCACGGTGGAGTACTTCAGGATTCCGCGATCGGTGCTGACCGTATGCCTGGGAAAATGCGTCACCGGTGATACCCGGGTGGTCGACGCCGACAGCGGGGCGTACGTCCCGATCACCGAGATGCAGTGGGGCAAGCGCACCATGGCCTGGGACGGCCGGCGGTTGAAGGCGGCGAAGGTGTCGGCTTTCATGGCGCAGGGCAAGCGGGAGGTCTACGAGCTGCGCACGCGGGCGGGGCTGCGCATTCGAGCGACCGCCAGTCATCCGTTTCGGATGTCCGATCGGTGGGCGCCCCTGAGCGATCTGCGGGCCGGCGATCGTATCGCGCTGGCCCCCGAGATCCCGATTTTCGGCACGACGCCCCTCCCTGACCGGGAAGCGGCTCTCCTCGGGCTCGACGTGGGCGCGGCCGGCAAGTTCGTGCCGCAGATCGTCTTTACCGCGCCTGAGCGCTCGGTTCGCCGGTTCCTGCAGGCGCTCTTCAGCGGCGACGGCAGCCTCCATCGCTGCGAGCAGGGCATCCTCCTCGAGTACCGCTCGAAGTCGCGGCGGCTCATCGAGGATGTGCACCATCTGCTGCTGCGATTCGGAATCTTCTCGCTGATCCGCGAGACGAGCACGGCGATCGGGACCCGGGCGTGCAAGGTACAGATCACGGACGAGGATCAGATCCTGCGTTTTGCGCAACGGATCGGTTTCTCGCCCGGCTCGGTGAAGCAGCGCCTGCTCGAGGAGTCGGTGTTGCCGATGATTGCCCTGCGACGCAGGCGCACGAGGGCCTTCGGCACGTTGCCCGAGCAGGCCTGGGCAGGCGCCGGCGCCGCCGCGCGGGCTGTCCTCATGAGCGCCGATCCGCATGCGTCTGCGCTCGCCGATGGGCCCGTATGGGATGCGGTCGAACGGATCGATGCCGCGGGAGTCGAGGAGGTCTTCGACATCACCGTTCCGACGCTGCACAACTTCGTCGCCAACGATTTCATCATCCACAATTCGACCTACGCGCGTTGCGGGATCATCGTCAACGTAACGCCCCTCGAGCCCGAGTGGGAGGGCCACGTCACCCTCGAGTTCTCGAACACGACGCCGCTGCCCGCGAAGATCTACGCGAACGAAGGTGTCGCGCAGATGCTGTTCCTCGAGTCCGACGAGGTGTGCGAGACCTCCTATCGGGACCGCGGCGGCAAGTACCAGGGCCAGCGCGGCGTCACCTTGCCGAAGACCTGAGCGGGGCGGCCTTCAGCGCTTGAGGGATCTGATCCGCATCGCGAACTCGAGGTTGCCGTCGTGCGTGCGCTCCGCCTGCACCGGTATGTATCCGAGCGCGGGCGCAAACCACATGCGCAGCACACGCCGGTCGTCGGCGGTGTGCCGGCTCGCGACGATGATGGTGTCGAGCATGCCGAGGGCGGTGCGCAATCGCGCGCTGCCCTCGCGCGTGTAGAGAAATTGCTTCATCCGGTCCTTGTCGATGATGTGGAAGGTGGGCGGCAGATCGTTGTTCTCGAGATCGAGCATGACCTCGATCTGAATGGAGTTGAGGTCCTGAGCGCCGGGCTCGAGCGGCTGATCGATGGGCTTGCCCTCCGAAGTGCCGATCACGCGGCCGGACTTCCAGTCGAACACGAAGCTCACGGATGCCGAGCCTTGCCGCCCGAGGTATCGTTCCGGCCGCACATGGTCGCCGACGATGGCGAACCAGCTCTGCTGCACGATGTCGTCGGAGTACACCAGGCGGAAGATGCCGCGCGCGCTCGTGGTCCATTTGTACATGTAATGCCCGGGCCGGGTGTCGCGCACCAGCTCGAGGTCGCTCACACCCACGGAGATGTCCTTCCATTCGGCCACGTAGTGCGAGGAGAAGGGCCGGATGATGCCGCTGCCGGGCCCGCCGCCCGGGGGCTCGCTCTGCTCTGCTGGCAGGGGCATGGAGGGCGCCGCGGCCAGCAGCATGGCGAGGGCTGCGGCGGCCAGGGTTGGCATCTGCATTTCAGTGATCCTCGGCCGCGTACTGGATGGGCGCGCTGAGCGCCTCGCCGTCCAGCCATGCGCGGCCCTGCGAGTGGCGCAGCCGGCCGGTACAAGACCAGCTCACCGCGAGCGGGTAGATTCGATGCTCGAGCGCCTGCACGCGAGCGGCAAGGCTTTGCGCATCGTCCCCGGGCTCGACCCGGACGCGTGCCTGGATGACCGCGGGACCTGCGTCGAGCTCCTCTGTGACGAAATGAACCGTCGCGCCGTGCTCGCTGTCGTGCGCATCCAGCACCCGCTGGTGGGTATGCAG